>Ga0081455_10003465_pt1 | contig 18138 bp, 26 predicted proteins | sample TabmetS3T2R1_FD_70207 | JGI IMG/M metagenome (GOLD analysis project Ga0081455, IMG submission 70207) | Tabebuia heterophylla rhizosphere microbial communities from the University of Puerto Rico - S3T2R1 | ecosystem: Host-associated > Plants > Roots > Rhizosphere ...
AGCGCGAGCGCCCGCCGCGAGACGGTCTTCACGATCGGGCCGGGCGGGATGCTGAGCGTCGCGGGCGGGAAGCTCACGACGTACCGCCGGATCGCGCTCGACGCCCTGCGGCGCCTCCGGGACGAGCTCCGCCTCCATCGCATCGACACGCGGCCGTGGCCGCTCCCCGGCGCGGCGTCGACGCCGGTCGCGCTGCCGGTGGACGTCGAGCCGGACGTCCGGCGGCATCTCCTGCACCTCTACGGCAGCCGAGCGGCGGACGTCGTCGCGCCGGCACTCGACGACCCGACCCTCCTCGAGCGCATCCACCCGGACGGGCCCGACGTCCTCGCCTACAAGCGCACCGTCTCCAGGGCGGGCCGCTGGCCCTGGGACACCTTCGATGACACCTTCTCTAATGCCTTCGCGCACGGCAAGGCGGGCGGGGATGTTGGCGAATCAGGCATCGCCGGGATTCAGCGCCAGGGCGACCTGGACGACACCGGCTGGCTGGGGGAAAAGACCTTCAACCTGCTCCGCTCTATCCGGATCCCGGAGGGGCTTCCGCACGCGGGCGAACCGGCGATGGACGCCACCGCCGTCAAGCAGATCAACCAGGCGTGGGAGAAGTTCAAGGGGAACGAGCCGCCGCCGCCCTCGAAAGGCACCGTTCGTCAGGCTGCTTATGACCGGGCGATCACGCAGCTCGGGATCAAGGAGTCCCCGCCCGACTCGAATCAATGCAAGTACACGGCCTGGTACAACATGGTCGGCCCTTGGTGCGCGATGTTCGTCTCCTGGTGCTACGAGTACGGGAGTAAGGACATCGGCAAAGACTCGCCCTCGTTCAAGCAGGCGGTCAACTACTCCTACTGCCCGTACATCGTCAGCGATGCCAGGGCGGGGAAGAACGGCCTCCAGACCACCGACTCACCGATCCTCGGGGATCTGGTTGTCTACGACTGGGGCTACGACACGATCTACGACCACGTAGGGATCTTCGAGAAGTGGACAGGCTCGGGCCAGTTCAACGCCATCGAGGGCAACACGTCCTACGGCAACGACTCGAACGGGGGCGAGGTCATGCGCCGCTCACGCTCCAAGAGCGGGCAGGGCACCGTGTTCGTCAGGGTCGCTGAGCCTTAGCGCCGAGGGAGGCCGACCGCCCCGAGCGCCATCAGCAGGGCGATGATCCCGACCTCGATCAGCAAGATGGTCGCCTGTGTGTGATCCATGTCTGGGAGTGTCCCCATCCGGTCGGATAGCAACACTGGGAGCATGTTCGTCGCTCGCGTCTACGTCCCTGGCGAAGTCATCATCACCGGAGCGGGGTTGTTCCTCGCCGCTGTCATCTGGCTGTTCGTCGGCCTCGGGCGTGTTGCCGAGCGGATCGCCCGGATCGAGGGGCGGCTGAACGGGCGCAAGCCCGAGGAGGCCAATGGTCGCTCACACGATTCTTAGCGGCTGGCAACTGGGGACGGTCATCATCGCCAGCATTGTCGTCGGCGGCTTCCTGCTCGTACTCATCATCATCCGCGAGGGGCGCTCGCGGCGCGTGCGAGTCGGAGTGTTCATCGAGCGCGAGACTCTGGCCGAGCCGTTCGAGGAGGAGGATCATCCTTCTGAATGGCCGACCGCGCACTAAGGAGGAGCGATGCCGGGTAAGCAGGTCAAGAACTGGAAGCAGTACGAGGCGCTCAGGCGTGAGGGGTTCAGCAAGCAGTCGGCAGCTCGGATCACGAACTCACAGGCGAAGCGTTCTGCCGCCGCGAAGAAGGGCCACAAGACGCGCAAGAAGAACGCGAGCTAATCCGTCCGACCCGACAGTCATCGTTTTCCACATGGCACAGGCCAAGTCCAAGAAGCCAAAGACGCCGACTGCTCCCCGGCTGTGCGAGTCAGACTCCGCGCTGCTGGAAACGGGTTGTCCTTCCTACGCACGCTGGGTCGGGCCTGACCGCAAGCTGTACTGCTCGATGCACTTCGTCCACAGGTTCGGGTACCGGGAGCGGCTGATCCGCCTGGAGGACTACGAGCCACCGCGCAGACCGAAGGAGGAGTAATGGCAGACCTGTTCCGCAGTCACTACGAGATGGGATCGCAGCGCCGGGGCGTCGAGGACGGCGAGACGCTCTGGGCGCTCCTGGCCGAGGACGGCACCATCAACATCGTGGACGACCCGACCGGGGCCGAGGTCGAGTCCGCCCAGGGCAAGCTGTCCAAACTCGACCTGGAGGATCCGGAGGTCAGGGACGACCCCGAGACCAAGGCGCTGATCCGCACCGTCAACTTCCAGCCCCCGGCCGGGACACAGGCTCCGGAGGAGGAGGCTGAGGAGGACGAGGCCGAGAAGAAGGACGACAAGAAGGCCACCGGGCGGTAGCACTTGCCCTGCCAGGCTCCATACGTCACCGGGGCCGATGTCCAGGGAGGCGGTAGCGGCGTAGGGATCGACAGCCTCCAGGCGGGGCTGTGGGTGCCTGCCGGTGCTCCGGGTGGGGCGCAGACGAACTTCGTTCTTCCGACCCCGAACATCGTCTACGCGATGCGCTTCGTCTGCCCGAAGGCGCTGACAATCTCCAAGATCGTGTTCTCGGTCGCCACGCTCGCAGCGGTCAACGACCCCTGTGACGCCGGGATCTACTCGGCGGACGGGGCGGTACTGCTTGGCTCGGCGGGATCGACGCTCGGGAAGCTGAACGCTGCGCTCGGCCCGCAGACGCTCACCATGCAGGCTCCGATCAGCCTCGCCAAGGACACGATCTACTACGCCGCCTGGGGAATAGGGACGATAGGCGGGGCGGCGGCGGCGATCATCTGCACGACCATGCCTTACTACATGACCACGCCGTTCGGGGCTGCGCTCGGACAGGCCGAGCAGATTGGCAGATCGGGGGCGGGGAACTTCCCGCTCTCCGCGCCCTTCGGCACCTTCAGCACGATCACCAACTCCGTCCCGATCATGGCCCTGGTCACATGAGTCCCTGCCAGGTCGCCGTTCCGGTTGACCCCTGGAGCCAGCAGGCGCAGATCGAGGGCGGCGTGGACTTCGGGCAGGCGGGGTTCTACGTTCCCGCACTTGCTCCCCTGATGATCTACGGGGCTGCCGCGATCTCGGCTCGCGCCTGGTTCTGGCGCTTCGTCTGCCCGCGCACGGCGACGATCTCGAAGGTCGGCTTCGGAGTCGTGACAGGCGCGACCGTCGATGATCCGGTGGATGTGGGCATCTACGACTCGACCCTGGCGACTTTGCTCTCCTCCTCTGGGTCGCGGTCGGGCCTCTTGAACTCGGCGGGCCAGAAGGTCGTCCCACTGGCTGCTCCCGTCCAGCTTGTCGAGGAGCAGGTCTACTATGCCGCTCTCTCCTGTGGGGCAATCGGGGGAACAGCAGCGGTCACGGCGAACTGCGTCCCAGGTGGCTACCTGCCGCAGCACTTCGGCCAGAACGCGCCGCAGGGAGAACTCCTGCACAAGATCCCTTTCTTCCCGCTGGCGGCGAACCCGCAGCCGTCTCCCGTCGCCACCGCGAACAACGCGCCCGTGCTGGCGCTGATCCCATGATCGGCGTAGACGGCAAGCAGCCGGGGCTGTGGGTACCAGCGGGCGCACCCTGGGGCGGAAGTGCGCCTTCCGCTCTGGTCGCCAATCGGGTTTCCCTCTGCCGCTTCGCCTGCCCACGCTCCATGACGATCACCAAGATCGCCTTCTTCGTCATCACCGCTGCCGGGGTGGACGACCCCTGTGATGTCGGCATCTACGACAGCGCCACGTCACCGAACCGCCTCGGCTCCTCCGGGTCGGTCGCGGGCAGGCTGAACGCGACCGGGCAGAAGATCGTTCCGCTCAACGCCCCGGTCGCCCTGGTCAAGGATCAGGTCTACTACGCCGCCTTCGGTGTTGGCGCAATCGGAGGCTCGGCTGCCGCGCTTCAGCAGACGACCTCGAACTCGGCCATCTGCGGCTTCTTCGGGACTACTCCTCCGAACGTCGAGATCGGCTTGGCGTCGGGCTTTCCGCTTCCCCCCGCAGTCACCGTCACAGGCCTCATCAACGTCCCGATCTTCGCCCTGATCCAGTAGAAAGGAGAGACATGTCCGAGCCACAGGTAGAACAGCAGGCTCAGGTCGAGGCCCAGACCGCCGCTACCGGGATCTGCGGGCAGAAGAAGCTGCTCTCGGTCGGGGGTGTGGACGTGTCTGCCCAGAACCTCTGTCAGTATCACTACGCGCTGAAGTACGGCCAGAACGCGATCATCCCGCCCATCGTTCAGGAGCCATAGGAGGAGCCATGCCGAACACAGGACTCGTCACGATGCCGCTCTCGCTCATCAACCGGCTCCCGCCTGGGACGGACGGTGGGCGTGCGCTCGCCCGCCCCGAGGAGGACAGGCGCACCGAGTACCTGAGAAAGTTCTCAGCCAACTCGAAGCGGCTGCGCGGGGCGCTGACCGGCTCGCTCCAGGACGTGAACAAGAGGGGGCGGGTGGACTCGCTGGAGGCGATGACCTTGCGCGGAATCATCCCGATCCATGTCCACCAGACGAACCCTTACGTCACCCTGCACGGGGTCGTCCAGTGTTACGCGCCGAACCGCGCTCCCTCAGCGGAGACGATCACGGCCACTCCGGGCGGTGCCTTCGTCAAGGGCAACCCTGCCGTAGACACCACCTTCGGAGCGACCGGGGTTCAGGATCTCACCGCTGTCGATTCGCTCGACACGAACGCGCAGGGCAAGGCCCGCTACACCATCGCCTAGAGCAGCCCGCAGTAGCGTGCCGTGTTAGGCCAGGGGTAGAAGCCTCGGGTGCGCCACGCGCGTTCCGCGACCCACATCTGCTCGTGAGCTGTCCAACGGTTCGCCGTGCCCTTTGTCCTCAGAAGCCCCCAGCCGTAAGCACGCTGGAAGCTGAGATCCATCTGAAGCCCACCGTAGTAGCCGTTCCCGGTGTTCGCCTTCCATCCGTAGCCGCCGTTCTCGTAGGAGTAGATACAGAGCCAAGCACCCCGATGGGGCGGATGCCACTTCGGGATCGGCCTCCAGTCGGATGACTGGGCCGGAACGACAAGGACAAGCGCGGCTATCGCCGCCAGAATGAAGTACCTCAACGGACTGGCCTCCTGAGAGGTAAGGCAGCGGGTACTCCAAAGGCATCTTGACGCTCAGATCGGGCTGCCAGAGGCGGTGCCCGCTGCTGCGTATGGGATGAGTTCACAGCATCGTAACCCCATTCGGGGATGGATGTTGATTTCCTTCTTTCATGGGGATAGAGTCCCTCCTCGTCCGGAGTCACATCCGGGCGTGAGGGAGAGAGATGAGAGGCCCGCCGGGTGGAAGCGGGTCTCCGTCTTTCTGGGGCCGTAAGCTCTCTCCGTGACCATCGCCCCCGAGGTCGCCCAGGAGACGCGCGAGCGAATCGCCCTCCTCCTGCGCGAGTACCACGACGCCCGCGCCCATCCTGCCGAGCTACTCCGTCACACGAAGGCGGTCGATCCTAAGACCGGCGAGGAGTTCTACTTTCACTTCAACAACGGCTGGGAGTGGCAGCGCGACGAGCTGACCTCCTACCTGGAGGGCCAGGTGCATCTGCGCCTGAAGGCCCGCCAGCTCGGAGTCTCCTGGCTGGGGATCGGCTACTGCCTGTGGAAGTGCCTGACCCTCCCCGGCACCAGGACGCTGTGCGTCTCGATCAACGAGATCGAGGCGTCCAAGCTGGTCAACCGCGCCTGGGATCTGTGGGAGAACCTTCCGGAGCACCTACGCATGGAGGCGAAGGTCATCAAGCCGATCAAGTACCGGCCCTCGACCCGGATCGAGTGGGAGTTCCCCTCCGGAGAGGTCTCCGCGCTGATCGCCATGCCCTCCACCCCGAAGGCCGGACACGGCGAGACCGCAGCGGTCGCCTTCCTGGACGAGTTCGCCCGTCACCAGTACGCCGGGGAGTCCTGGAAGGCGTTTATCCCCACGGTCGCAGACGGCGGGCAGATCCTTGTCGTCTCCACAGCCAACGGCTACGGCAACGAGTTCTACTCGCTGTGGATGTCCGCCGAGGACAGGGAGATCGAATCGAAGTTCCTGGGGGCCGACTGCCATCCGGGTCGGGACAGCGAGTGGTTCAGGCAGATGCGACTGCGCCTATCCACGGCGGACATGGCAGAGCAGTACCCACTGAACGCGGCTGAAGCATTCCTGGGTACGTCCGGCTGCTGGTTCAACACAGATGCGCTGGCCTGGTATTCGGAGCGGCTGCGGGAGCCGCTGTTCAGGTTCAAGTTCGTCCCCAACGAGACCGGAGCGAAGGCGACCATCGCCCGCGACTCGCAGGGCTGGATCGCCGTCTACGACAAGCGGGAGAAGGGCAAGGAGTACGCGATCTACGCGGACGTCGCCACCGGGCGCGGCCTCGACTTCACCTGCGCCTACGTGATCGACCTCTCGAACCAGAACATCGCCGCCGAGCTGCACGGGAAGATCGACCCCGACCTGGCTGCCGAGCAGCTCCACTTCCTCGGACGCTGGTACAACACCGCTCGCATCGCTATCGAGATGGGAGGCGGCTACGGAGAGGCGGTTGTCATCCCGCTCCGGGACGGCAAGAAGGGTCGCCGCCCCTACCCGAAGCTGTACCGCCACGTCCAGGACGACCGGCCGGACTTCAAGCAGAACATCACCTTCGGCTTCCCGGTCACGTCCAAGACCCGGCCACTCATCATCTCGGCGCTGGAGCTGTCGATCCGCGAGCACACGCTCCCGCACATCCCGATGCAGACCATCCTGGAGTGCAAGACCTTCGTTCGGGCCGACACGAATCCCTCCCCGAGAGCGGCGGACGGCACGAACGACGACCGGGTGATGGCGCTCGCGGGGGCGCTGGAGATGTTCCGGCGCTAAGGAAGCCATCCGCTTGATGTGCGACGATCACGAAGGAAGGAACGGAAGAAGTACGTCCCCGAGTACGCCTGGACTTAGGAGGAGGAAATGTCCACATACGCAGCACCCGACGCAGTAGGAGGAGCACCGCCTCCTGGCGGGATGCTGCCTCCTGGCCCCGGTGCACCCGGCTCGATGGCGGACATCGCCGCCGCGCTCGGGATTGACCCTTCTGGAGGCGGCGGCGGTGCTCCGACACCTGGCGGGCCTCTCGGCACGGGGGACGCGAACACCGATCTGCTCACCGGGATGTCCTCGACCGACCACATCAGGGCAGCGATCAAGCACCTGATGATGGCGATGACCGAGAGCAGCGACGACGAGGAATCCGCCGGGATCACGAAGGGGATGACTGGCCTACAGGCGATCCTGGCGGGCAAGGCGAAGAACGCCAAGGTGGTCTCGCAGGCAGGTGGCTAGCTCAACCGAGATCGTTCGAGGCTCAACTGCCAAGGCCAGGACAATCGAGCCGCTTGGCAGTCCGGACTTCCCGGCTGCCGACGAGCTGACCAAGGTTCTGAACGCGGTCGAGTCGGCCGAGTCCTCCCACCGCTCCTGGGTGGACAAGGTGGAGAAGCGGTATCGCGCCTACCGGGGGATCGCGGAGGCGAAGCAACCCGGCCAGAAAACGCAAGGCTGGCGCTCTGACCTGACCGTCCCCTATCTGCTCCAGGTGGCCGAGGGAATGCTGGCGACGATGCAGGATCCGAAGCCGACCTGGGCCGTGCGCCCGAAGCCGATGCCAGGAGAGGCCATCGACGCCGTGAACGACCGGCTGAAGAAGTCGAAGGTCGCCAGCGCCGGACTCCAGTGGGCGATGGACGAGGACGACTTCGGGCTGAAGCAGCGCCCCTTCATGCAGCAGGACATCATCGTCGGGGCCACGCTCGCCAAGGTCGTCTGGGCCTACGAGACCAAGGACGCGACCCGGCTCGTGCCGATGACTTACGAGGTCACGGACGACTGGGGCGCGATCATCGACCGCTACCTGGGCACCGAGGAGATCGACCGCACCGAGGTCATCCGGGACGGCCCCTCGATGATCGTCCGGGACATGCGCGACTTCTTCTGGCCCGAGGGCGCGAAGGACATGGCCTCCGCTGCCTGGGTGATCGACCGGAGCTGGGAGACCTGGGAGACGCTGAAGGCGAAGGAGCAGGCCGGTCTCTACAAGAACGTGGACGCCCTGAAGGAAGCCCGGAACAACCAGGCCACGGACGACCTCAGCGACCGGGAGCAGTTGCTCTGGAACCAGCAGCGCAACAAGAACCTGATCGAGGTACTCGAATACTGGGAGAACGGCCACGTCATCACCGTGGGCGGCAGGCAGGTCGTTCTCGCCTCCAAGTTCGACCCGCTCCGGATCAAGAGCAAGCCCTTCGTCCTCTGCTCCTCGATGCCGGACGCTTTCCAGTTCGTCGGCATGTCGATCATCGAGTCGCTAGCGCAGATCCAGGAGTATCTGTGGACGCTTCAGAACCAGCGGATCGACGCGCTCCGTCTGCTCACGAACGTCATCACCACGATCCGTTCGGATGTCGATGACCCGGACGCCTTCGAGTGGTATCCAGGTGCCCAGTGGATCGTGGAGGATCCGGGCCAGGTCGGACAGCTTCAGATCGACGGGACTGCGGCTCAGATAACTTTGGAGGCTGAGGCTCTGCTGAAGGGCGACCTCCAGAACATGCTCGGCGGGCTGCCGATGGCGGGCGGGGTGAACTCGGGGAGCATCGACCAGAGCACAGCCACGGGCATGTCGATCATCACGTCCATCGCGCAGAAGTTGATCCAGGCTCGGAAGCAGCACTACTCCTGGGGCTTCTCCAAGGTGGGCGCTCTGTTCCTGGGGATGATGGGCCAGATGATCCGTCAGGAGCGGATCATCCCTCAGATGGGGACGGACGGTTCCCAGACGATGCTCGCTATGCACCCGCTCGATCTCCAGGGCGAGTTCGACGTCAACATCGACGTCTCCGACGAGTCCGTCGTCAAGCAGGAGCGGATCCAGGAGGCGATGGCCTTCACGAACATGGTCGTGCCGATTGCGATGGCTGCGAACATCAACCTCCAGGAGGTCGTCAAGAACGTCCTCACCGCCCAGGGCGTCACCGATCCGGAGCGGTTCTTCAACCCACCCGGCCAGAACCAGCAGGGGATGATGGCCCCACCGCAACAGGGAGGGCAGAACGGCCAGGGCACTCCCCAGGGAGGAGCGGCGGCTCTCCAGCTCCCGCCCGCGCAGGCATCACCAATGGGGTCGCAGGGACAGACGAACGCAGCCCTCGCTGAGCAGATGGGTGGCAACAACGGGCTGACCCTGACCCCCGACCAGTTCGCCCGCTCGCAGGTGCAGGCCGCTCAGCAGCTTGGCGGTTAACGCCCAGACGCAGGCGGAACTGACCCGCCGCGCCGACCTCCTCTCCAGCCTGCTGAAGAACCCCGGCTGGCAGCTCATGGAGGCCGAGATCGACCGCAAGGTCGAGCGGCTGAAGCGCACCGCCACGAACGTCGCTCTCGATGCGAGCGGGGCCGATCAGTCCAAGCTGGACGTCATTCGTGGGACAATCGCTGCGCTGAACTGGATGAAAGGCGTGCCCCGACACGCCGACCACACCCTCCAGCGGTTCCTTGCCGAGCAGGGGATCGAGGAGGACAAGATTGAGGAGGAGACATGAGCGTGAGCGGTGAACGGGAGCTGGAGGAGTTCCTGGCAGGAGCACTCTCCGGGAAGGAGCCAGAAGGGGCTGCTCCTCCGGATGATTCCGCCGAGGGAACTGTCACTCCGTCAGAGGAGGTCGTCCACGATGAAGCACCGGGGGTGGTTCCCCCGGTGGAGGACGGTTCTCCCGTTCCACCGCTCTCCCCTGACGCTCCTGCCGCTGCCGAAGCGGAGGAGACCCCTGCCGAAGAAACAACCGAAGGCGAGGAGGAGGAGGACTCCAACGTCGTCTGGGCGACCAAGAAGTTCGGCAAGGAACCCGCGAACTGGGCGAAGGCTGCCTACGAGCGCGAGCAGCACATCTCCCGCCTGACCCAGGAGAAGCAGCAGGCCGAGTCGGTCGCAGCCGAGGCGATCCAGTACGCCCGGAACGCGGAGGCGAGCGCGAACGCCAGCATGAGCGCGGCGATGCCGCTCTCCTCTGCGGAGGAACAGTGGGTGGACGAGGCGATGGCGAACCCCGCTGGCTACGCCTACACCGCTGCCAGGAATGGCAACGCCCAGCTCTACAACGCCGTGATCGAGCGGGTCGCGGAGGACAACCCCAGCTTCGCCGCCCAGATCGGGACGCAGGTGAGTATGGCTCTGCGCGAGGAGCAGGCCCGCTACGAGGCCGAGCGTGCCGCCGCTCAGAACGGGGCCGTTCCCTCCGGAGACCTGAGCACCGATCTGAACTCCTCCTTCCAGCGGCTCGGGATCGACGTGCAGAAGTACGGCGAGCAGATGTGGACGAAGATCGAGGAGCTGGGCGAGTACCACCCGTACACGCTCGCCATCCTCGGCGGGGATCCGATGCAGAGGGATCTGGCCGTGTCCGCTGTCTACGATCTCGTCCGAGCCGGGACGACCACGACGCGCAGGGTCGCAGACACGGAGCGCGAGGAGCAGATCCGTCGTGAGGGAGAGCTGCGGCGGGAGGCGGCGTCGGTCGTCACCGGCTCACCCCATGTCGAGCCGACGAAGGAGGATCCGCTGTTCGCCGGGATGGAGGAGGAGTGGAGACGGCGCGGTCAGTGGCCGTATCCCGAGTAATGAGCTAGATTCTGGGCAGCTTCAACCTCCCATTCGCGGCACCGTCTCTTAGACCCCGCAGGCGGATGCGAAGCTAGAAGGCCAGGTCGGAACCGCGCTAGGCGCGTACCTCCCGAGAGCCGGTAGTCCCCATACCGACGCAAAGGAGTAGTCATGGCCGAAGTAGCTGTTGGCACGATGGTCAACACTGACGAAATCGTTGCCGACGAAAAGGTCGTAGACATGGATCCGAAGATGCGCCTGCTCGACCCAGACCAGACGCAGTTCACGACCATGACCTCCCGGATGGGCGCTCGCGCGGCCACCCGCGAGAAGGTCAACTGGCTGGAGGAGTCCTACGTCAACGACGTCATCACGACGACCGCTGGCTACACGTCCGGCGCAACGACCGTCGTGGTCTCGGCGGCGGACGGTCTCTCAGTCCAGCCGAACGACGTTTACCGCAACATGCGGACGGGGCAGCCGATGAAGGTCTCGGCAAACGCGGCTGGTTCCCTCACGGTCGTCCCGATGGGGACGAACGCAGCGGGGAACTCGGGCGACAAGCTGCTGTTCGTCGGCACCGCCTATCCCCAGGGCGCGAACGTCGGCAACCCGAAGTACAGCGCCCGCGTGCTGGGCTACAACTACACGGAAATCTTCCGCGAGCCGTGGTCGTTCACGGGCACGGCCAACGCCATCGAGCTGTACGGCGGGGGTGAGCCTGCGAAGGAGGCCGCGCGGAAGGCCGTCGAGTTCAAGCGGCAGTTGGAGCACAACGGCTTCTTCGGTGCTCGCAACTACGTCGCAGGCTCGGCCGGGTCGGAGCCGACAGGCTTCGCAGGCGGGCTGTACGAGTTCATCGCCACGAACAAGCAGAACGTCGGGGGAGAGCTGACGAGCGACTTCCTCGATCTGTTCCTGGCGACCGTGCTCTCCAAGGGCACGAGCGACAAGGTGATCTTCACGGGCACCGTGGGCGCGTACTACATCTCCCGGTTCAACCGGGCAGGGCAGGGCGCGTTCTGGAAGCCCACGAACGAGAGCGTCCACGGCGTCAAGGTGGACGGCTTCATCTCGGGCGTGTTCGGCTACCAGATCCCGGTGGTCGTGAAGAAGGAGTGGGCCAACTACCCGTCCGGCGCAAACGGGTTCAACGGCCTGCTGTTCGTCGTGGACATGAGCAACGTCGAGCGTCGGCCGCTGCGCGACCGCGACACGAAGCTGCTCACGTCCAGGCAGGGGCCGGGGGAGGACAGGACGGCGGCTGAGTACCTGGCCGAGATGTCCTGGACTATCGCGCAGGAGCGCACCCACGGACTGCTGACGGGCATCGCTTAGCCTGCGAGAATCGGGGGAGAGTCCACTCCCTCTCCCCCGATCTCTCATCAGGAGGACACATGCGCTTCATCAGCCAGAACCCCGGCTACAAGTTCCAGGTTCGCCCCCAGCGCCAGCGCGGGATGGGCGACGGCTCCGTCGAGGTTCTCCAGGAGCCGATCTACGCCGAGTTCCTGCCTGTCCACTCGGGGGCGATGATCTACGAGAACGAGGTCGCAGCGGCACTACGTCACTTCGCCTTCCGGGGCAACACGCAGGAGCAGGACGAAGCCACCCCGACCGATCCGATGCTGCGTCTCGCCGTGTTCGATACCGACGAGTTCGCCCTGCGCGAGCATCTCTCCGACCAGGAGGTCGAGCTGGTCGAGGCACGTCTGATGGAGCTGGCTCAGACCACTCCGGAGGAGTGCCTGTACGTCGAGTCCACCCCCATCGCTCCTCCGTTCCCGCGCTACGACGAGTGGCAGGGGCCGGACGTGGAGATGCTGATGGTCAAGCTGATCGAGGACGGGCACGACCTCGCCCTCGTCCTGCACTACGAGCGCACCTTCGGCCCGAAGCGCCCGGAGATCATCGAGGCGCTGGAGCAGTCCATCGAACTCCAGAAGGAGGACGTCGTACCGGCATGAGCTGGGATCCCGTAGACATCGAGCCGTCACCCTCTCGCTCGCGCCAGCTCCCGGACGGGCGCGAGATGGCCGAGAGCCGGATCACCGTCTCGAAGGAGATGATGGAGCAGATGTGGCAGGGCTACCGCTGCGCGGCTTGCCTGGAGGACGTCACCGAGCTGGGCGCGTTCCCGGAGCGGTGCCCGAACGACTGGTGCCGGTTCCCGATCCGCGAGCAGCAGCGGCGTCAGCTCGAAATCGACTTCGTGGGAGAGGTTCAGCAGATGCGGCGCGAGGGCTGGATCGACCGCGAGGAGGCTTTCCTGGAGGAGCAGTTCCACGTTCCGAAGGTGCAGATCCTCCGTCCGTAGGCCGCTCTAGGCTTTCCTCATGGCCGCGACGAGCCAATGGTACGGACAGGCTGCCACTGGGCTGATCGCCCGCATGTGGGTTCCGACCCAGATGGGCGTGATCCTGATGGTGCCCTCGTTCACGCCGAACATCGACACGCAGCTTCGCTACTCGGACGTCTCCGGGAGCGAGCTGGCAGCGGGCGGCGGCTACACGGTCGGTGGCAAGCAGATCACCACCCGCTCGGTCTCCTATGACGCCTCGGCGGACGAGTACAACCTGCTCGGGGACGATCTCTCCTGGGGGCCGGGAGCCACCTTCACCGCCAGCTTCGGGATCGTCTACGAGATGACGACCACGGACAAGTGGCTGTGGGCGCTGCTCAACTTCGGTGGCCCTATCGACGTCGCCAACGGCGTGTTCCAGATCGACTGGACGGCGGGCCTCCTGTCGATCCAGGCTGGGCCTCCGGTCTAGGGGTCGCATGGCTAGCGCAGTAGTCGGCGCGGTCGTCGGCACTTTCAAGGTCGGTGACGGCACCGTTGTCGGCCCTCCGAGGTTCGTCCCGGACAAGCCGAAGCTGACGCTGAACGGCAAGCGGTTCACCGTCTTTGCCGCTACTTCGATTGTCCAGGTCTCCCCCGGCAAGGCACGGATGAAGCTGAGCGTGCCGACCTTCTACACGCTCGACCTCATCGTCTCCAGCACCATCGTTATTGCCCACTCGCCCGACCTGTCCCTGAACGGGGGCGATCCCTACCGGATCGTCACGCCGGGGAGACAGATCACGGGCAAGCCGCGCATGACTCTGAAGGCCAAGTCCTACCGGCTGAACAAGAGCGACTCGCCGCAGCTCGGCAAGGCGAAACTGATCCTGAAGGCAGGAGCACTCGGCAAAGTCGGCAAGGCGGGGCTGGTGCCGGTCATCCCACTGGAGAAGCCGCTCAATCCTGCGGCGATAGATGACTGGCTACTGATCCCGACCGTCCTCCCGGAGGAGGAGATCCTGCTCGTTCCCACCGTCGAGGAGTTCGTGTGAGCAGCCCGTACTGGGTGGAGCAGGAGTCCGGCCTCCTCGTCCCCGAGATCGAGCCGTTCACCAGCTACCCCGGTAACGACGCATGGCTGGAGATCGGCACGAAGGCGGTCGCTCCCGGTGCTGACCCGGCGTGGCTGGAGATCGAGTCTGTCCCGGACACGGGAGCGATCCCGAACAAGACCGTCACCTGGAGTAACCCTGGGGTCGGCTCAGCGCCCACCACTCAGGATGCGACCTCCGTGTTCGGCGGTTCCTCGCTGCTGATGGGCGGCAGCGGCTCGGCGCTGACGACGCCCGATCACCCCGACTGGCGACTCGGCTCGACCTTCACCATCGAGGGCCGCTACCGCTGGGCAGTCATCCGCAAGGCGCTCCTCACCCAGCTCAAAACGGACAACAGCGACCGGGGCTGGGAATGGACTATGGACATCATGGGCGCGGCCACTCCTGGCTTCAGCTTCATGATCTCAACCGGGGACGGGACGGCCTGGGACGCGGAGTTCGACCAGGCGTTCAACGTCACCCTGAACCAGTGGTACCACATGGCAGTCGTCCGCAACGGCAGCGTGCTGCGCTTCTTCGTGGACGGTGTGCAGGTCGGTGCGGATGCGAACATCGGCGCGGCCGTGATCCGTGACAGCGGCGCTCCGCTCCGGATCGGCGGGGACGCCCGCACCACCGGCAACGACTTCCAGGGCTACATGGACGAGGTTCGGATCTCGAACGTCGCTCGCTGGACAGGAACATCGTTCACCGTCCCCACCGCCCCCTACACTCGGGATGCGAACACCCTGCTGCTGATGCATTGTGACGGCCCCAACGGAGGCACCGCCTACACCGACTCGTCGGGCGTTCCGGGCACGCCCTTCGATCCCGGCCCCGATCCGGCCTGGTTGGAGATCGAGCGATGACGCTCGTTCCTGACTACGTTCCGACCGACTGGGTGGACGGGGTTACGCCGGTCAACGAGGCGCGGATGGACAACCTCGACCAGGCGGTCGATTCCCATGCGAACGCGATCAATGCGCTCGACACCCGGCTCACCGCTGAGGAAGCGATGCCCGATGTGCCCACAGTCGTCAATGGCAAGTGGCTGAAGGGTGTCTCGGGAGCGATGGTCTGGACAGACATCGCCATCGCGGATGTCGCCAACCTCCAGACCACCCTGAACGGCAAGCAGGACACATCCGCGAAGGGGGCGGTGAACGGCTATGCCAGCCTGGACTCTGGCGGCAAGGTGCCGACTACTCAGCTCCCGAACGCCATCGACCTGCGCTGGGCGGGAACGTATGCGGGAGCGACCGCCTACAAGGAGGGCGATGTCGTCATCTACAACGGGGTCAGCTACATGGCTCTGCGCCCGACCACGGGCGAGACGCCGCTGCCCTGGTCAACCGGCGCAGGGGGACTGACTTCGATCTACGCGAAGCTGGCCGCAGACTTCTCGCTGGTCTCGGGTACGCAGTACCAGGACATCACCCTCGACCAGACTCTCGCGCTGGTTGCGGGAACATGGCTCATCACGGGCACGGTCTATGTTGTCCGCGCAGGTAACGCGGGCTGGATCACGTCGAAAATCTGGGATGGCGCTTCCAGCGTTCTCGCGGCGACCGAGGCAACCACCACGGCGCTGTCCAGCGGCCAGGGCGTCGTTGCTCCCTTCTCAGCGGTTGTCACGATCTCGACCCCGGCCACGTACAAGCTGTCCATCTCCCAGGGTGCGAACGGGCACAAGGTTCAGGCAGCTACGACGCAGGGTGCTGTCGGTGCCACGACAGCGATCTCGGCGGTGAAGATCGGATGAACTTCAAGGCGATGCAGGACAGGGTGAAGTACACGATGGGGATGCAGGAAATCGTCTCCCTGAACGAGGTCGATCTGCTCATCAAGAACTACTTGAACGAGGGCGTGCTCGACATCATCGTCCGCACCCGCCCATATACGCGCGTCATCACCCTGACCCTGACCGCGAACACGCCGATCCACGACATGAGTACGGACATCCTCGCCCTGCTCGACCTGGCAACGACGGACGGAGTGTTCCTCGACCGGATGACCCGCGAGGACATCACGAACGCGCAGAAGTCCGGCACTTCTGGCTTCGCCTATGAGGAGCCGCTGCTCTGGGTTGCGCCCATTCCAAGCGTGGACACGCAGATGCGGGCCTACGGAATCTTCCGTCCTAGCTCGATGGCGGGGGATAGCGATGACTGCTCGCAGCCCAACTTCGGCGGTCTCCCTCCCGAGTTCCATCCCGCCGTCTGCAACTATGCCTGCTGGAAGGCGGGCGAGTACACCCAGCATGAGCAGTCGCAGATGGGCGAGAAGTGGCGCTTCGCCTACGAGGGCAAGGACGGCACCGAGGGCGACATCGCCAGGATCAAGCGCATCCTCTCTAAGCGCGTCACACCGCATGGCTACCCGCGCCGAGACCTGACCGGCAACCTCGGGTCGCTCTCGGCTTCGGGGAGCTACATCGGTGGCTAGACCCCAGAGCATCCTCGGCAACGTCAAAGGGATGGCGCGGGACTTCTCCCTGGACGATCTGCCGAAGGGCTACGTCTGGGATCTGGTGGACTACATCCCCTCCCAGCGCGGAGCGCAACTCGAAGGCCGGGGGCCGTGGACGTTCTTGACCCAGGATGTCCTGGCGGGGCAAATCTGGGGAGGGGTCGATGCGATCTTCAAGGCGGGGGAGAAGCTGCTCGTCCATGCCGGGGGCCAGCTCTACGACCAGCCCCGGATGCCAGCGGGCGGGGGGTCGGTTGCGGCCAACCCGGTCGGGAGTCTGTTCGCCTCCACCCTGCACAACGGGCGGATGTTCTTCGACAAGGTGTACTGGGCCGACTCGCAGGGTCTCGCCAACCCGAAGTACGTCACTTACGACGGAGCCACCACCGCCATCGCCACGCTCGCCGGGGCGAACACGCCGAAGGCGAAGCTGCTCGCCGTCTGGAAGAACCGGCTGATCGCAGCGGGGGATCCGGCCAACCCCGAGTACGTGCGCTGGGCACCCGTGTTCGGAACCAAGACCCCGAACGGCCCGCTCTCCGACTGGGCGACGGGAGCCTCGCTCGGCTTCGGTCGCACGATCACCGCGCTCGGGCCGATGGCGAACGTCTGCATGGTGTTCCACGACGGGATGACCTCTCGAATCAAGGGCGGCGACGTCCCTCCGGACGGAATCCTCACCCAGCAGACGGGGATGGACACGACGATGGACGTTCTCTCCGACCAGTACGGCTGCGTCGATCCGGCCTCGGTCGTGCCCTGGCAGGAGAACCTGATCTGGGCGAACTCGCATGGGGTGATGCTCACGGACGGGAGCACGATCCGCTCGCTCACCGACCAGGGCGGCGTCGGCCAGGTGTGGCGCTACCTGTACGCGCTGAAGCGCACCGGCACCCAGGTCTCCTGCGGCATCTACCTGAACAAGCTGTTCGTCTCGATCCTGACCGCAGACCCGACGCCCGTGCGCGAGGACAAGTCGTTCATGTTCGTCTGTGATCTGACCAACCGGACGTGGTACCGCTTCACGAACATGCAGGGCACCTGCCTGATCCCGTCGCAGACGGCAGCAGAGCAGCTCTGGTTCGGTACCGACTCGAACTCCTCCCAGAACTCGGCCTACCAGTACCGGCTCGCCAGGATCTCGCCCGTGTTCTCGGGCCTGACCGACATCGACCCGGACTCCCCGACCGGCGCGTTCTCCACCGCCCAGGACGGCAACCAGCAATCGATCCTCCCGAGGATTACGACCGGCTGGGTTCCTCTCGGGGCGAAGGGACAGCGCCGGATGCGGAACGTCTACGTCTCACACGCCACTCAGATCCAGCCGCCGATCCCGACCGGCGCAGCGGGGAGTGCGATCCAGGTCGGCTACCGGCTAACGCCGGTCGTGCTGGACTCGTTCGTGAACATCGGCAACCTGCCTTACTCGAACCGCTACGACCGCAAGCGGCTGCCGGTCGGTAGACCGGGCTACGGGATCCAGGTGCATGTCGAGCAGGTGCTCCCGGCGCACATCCACCGGCTGTACGACATCGCCATCGAGAACTGGCCCATCGACTACGCCCGCGTGTGAGCGCCTCCAGCCCCTCAGCTACAACTCCAGGCTTCAGCATCACCCCCGGCGAGGCGAGCCAGGTTCCGCTCACCGAGGA
>Ga0081455_10003466_pt1 | contig 18131 bp, 19 predicted proteins | sample TabmetS3T2R1_FD_70207 | JGI IMG/M metagenome (GOLD analysis project Ga0081455, IMG submission 70207) | Tabebuia heterophylla rhizosphere microbial communities from the University of Puerto Rico - S3T2R1 | ecosystem: Host-associated > Plants > Roots > Rhizosphere ...
CAGATCGGACTGCTGCAGCCCGCCCATTTTGGTGTCGAGGTCGCGCAGGCCCGTGGCGATGCCCGACAGCTTTCCGTCGCGCTGGAAGGCTTTTGCGGCCATGTCGACGGCAACGGTGAGGGCTTGCGAGAAGCGCTGGAAACCGCCGTCATAGCGGCCGGACTCCGCGAGTTCGTAGAGCTGACGCTCGGCATCCTCGATCTGGGCGCGCGGGGCGAAATCGACCGGCGCGTCATAGGCGACATTGACCATGTCCTCGCCGATCCGGATCAGGTCGCGGCGCAGCGAGAGCTCGTAGATGGTCCGCCCGTAATCCTGGGCATTGATGATGGTGGTGGCTTCGGCGGCCAGGCGGGCGAGGTACTGGCCGACCGTCATGCCGCCGATGTCGGTGTCGGCGGGCAGGAAGGTTTTCAGGGTCACGGGGGTCGCGACCTTGCCCATGCGGATCAGGCTGCCGGCGGTCTCGTAAATGGTTTGATGCAACGGCTCAAAGAAATGTTTCGGCTCGAGAAAATCCGAGACACGGTAGAAAGCATCGTTATTGACCAGGATCGCGCCCAAAAGGCTCTGCTCCGCCTCGATATTGTGCGGGGCGCTCCGGTAGGCCGGGGTGGCGGCATCGGGCGCGAGCTTGAGGACGTTCGAATCAGTCAAGGCCATGGACGAATTGTTCTTCGAAATTGGTCGTTATTGGGAGTGCTGGAGCCGGGGCCGCGATAAAGCGCCTCCCGCGCGGCGGTAGGAAGCCTGAACATTCCTTATTCCCGATTCTCACAATCTCGGTGTGTGAGAATTCAGGGCGGCAGCATTTGGGGTTGACTGAGGTTTGGCGGAATTCCGGCCAAGGGCAGGCGACTTCAGGCGCAGGTTCCAGATTTCCGTCAGGCAGCTGAACCTTTTCGCGCTCCCAATAGACCCATCCATGGGTGAGGGCGCGTTTGGGCAGGTCTTTCCGCTTCCGTCAGATCAGAAGCAGGTAGACGAGCGCGATCAGCGCAGCACCCACCCCGGTGGCGATCAGGATGTAGTCGGTTCCAAGGTCGCGCTGTGGATCGAGGTCGAACAAGGGTTCATACGTTCTGTGGGCCATTTTGGTCGTTTACGCCCGCACGCCGAATCGTTTTGTGAAGCAGATCACATCGGATGCGTTTTCTTTGTTGCAGGGGTGCCCGGAACGGTTTTCCGGCACCGGAATTGGTCAAGCGGGCGTTGGGGCAGGGTTTTTGGAATGGGCCAACAGTTTCGGTTTTGTCAGTCCTGGCGGGGCGGCCGCGACGAGCGGCTGTGGCTGTCGGCGCTGGTCGACGCCATGCAGCAGGCCTCGCGGTCCGAGCGCGCCGAACCCTGCGATGGCCGGACGCTCGCTGCCCTGCGGGCACGGCTCGCGCTGCCGGCCGCTACGCGGTTTGCGTCTTCCTTCAGCTTACGGAACTAAGCTTCAACTTTGCCAAAGCTATTCGCCGGCAATCTGCAGCCGCGGCCGGGCATTGCGCTCCTTGCCGCGAAGCCTTGCTTCCGCATTGGCGATGTAGTCCCGCGTCATCGGCACCACGCCCTGCCGCTTGGTGAGCTGGATCTGGAACACCATCAGGTTCTGCTTGCGGAACGCCATTTCCGAGCAGGCAAGATAAAACTCCCACATCCGGGCAAAGCGCTCGTCGTAGAGCCGCACCGCCTCCTCGCGGCGGGCCATGAAGCGCTCGCGCCACGCCTTCAGCGTCTGCGCATAATGCAGCCGCAGGATTTCCACGTCGCAAACCAGAAGGCCCGCACGCTCGATCGCCGGGATCACCTCCGACAGCGCCGGAATATAGCCGCCGGGGAAGATGTATTTGGTGATCCAGGGACTGGTCACGTCGGGACCGGTGGAGCGGCCGATCGAGTGCAGCAGCATGACGCCGTCATCGGTCAGAAGCTCGGCGCAGCGGCGGAAATAGGTCTCGTAGAAATCGACGCCGACATGCTCGAACATGCCGACCGAGACGATGCGATCGAAGGGGCCTGCGACGTCGCGGTAGTCCTGGAGCAGGAAGCGCGCCGAGCGCGAAAGGTTCTTCTCGGCTGCCCGCGCATTCGCCGCCTGGAACTGCTCGCTCGACAGCGTGACGCCGGTGACGTTGGCCTTGGTCATTTCCGCGAGATAAAGGCCGAGGCCGCCCCAGCCTGAGCCGATGTCGAGCACGCGGTGGCGGGGACGGATCAGGAGTTTTGCGGCGAGATGGCGCTTCTTGGCGAGCTGTGCATCGTCCAGCGTGGCATCCGGCGTCTCGAAATAGGCGCAGCTGTATTGCCGGTCGGCGTCCAGGAATAAAGAGTAGAGGCGGCCGTCGAGATCATAGTGGTGGGCGGCATTCTGCTTGGCACGCGTGCGCGGATTGAACTGCCTGAGGTGACGGATGAGATAGCGCAGCCACCATCGCGGCTTGGCCAGATCAGGCATGATCTCCGACTGGTCCATCACGATGGCGAGCACGTCGGCGATGGAGCCGTTCTCGACCACGAAAGTGCCGTCCATCCAGGCTTCGCCGAGTGCAAGCTCCGGATTGAGGAGAATTCGCCGCGCCGACCGTGCGGTCGTGAATCTCGCCGCGACCGGCCTTCCCGTGCCGTCGCCGCAGGTGAATGTCATCCCGTTCGCCGTGGTGAAGATGATTGTACCGCGGCGGATGAACTGCTGGAGAACGTAACGCAACAAGCGATCCATCGAAGCACCAATGGAACGGCCGCCGTCACAGGTGAGGCCATGCCGACAACGGGCCGCCCCAGCACCGGTTCCAATGATAATTGCGCTCAAACGGGGCAGCTACTGCGTTGTAGTCAAAGCGGATATTCGAGAATGGGGACTTCGGGCAGATGCGCCATAACCCTGCTTCCATTCGCGCGATAATCGGCTAAAAGGTGACCCGCCGCCGCCCGTGGGGGCTTTGAGACGCCGGGTGCGATTGCTACGGAGAAGGGCCTGAATGTTGAGCCGAGCGCTCAGTCTAGCGGCGGTGACGCTTCTGATCGGCTGTCTGACGGCGGTGGCGGTGCGCGCGGTTGAAAATCTCGAGGCCGGCAAGTCGCCGGCGCAGATTTTCGCAGGGACCTGCAATGCCTGCCACAAGAGCCCGCGCGGCCTGTTGCGCAGCGTGCCGCCCTCGTCGCTGCCCGGTTTCCTGCGCCAGCACTACACCACCTCCAGCGACATGGCCTCCGTGCTTGCTTCCTATCTCGTTGCGAACGGCGCGACGGATACCCGCTCCCAGGGCAAGGAAGCCAAGCAGGGCAAGGACGGCGCCAAAGAAGGTGCGAAGGAAGGCAGGCAGGAAGCACGTGCGCCGGCCGACCAGGGCGCCAGGCAGCAGCCGCGCCTGCCGCGGGCCGGCGAGACGCCGGATCTGATGCGGCCGGAGACGCCGGCGCAGGCAACCATCGACAAGGGCAAGAAGGATAAGGGCAAGAAGGGCCGTCCGGAGGAGCCGGCGCGCACCGAACCCGCCGCTGAACCGCCGAAGGAAACCGCGAAGGGCGACGACAGCGCGAAGCCAGCCGCCGAGCCGAAAACCGAATCCGCCAAGGTCGAGCCCAGGGAAAGCCCGAGCGAGCCCGCCGCCACGCGGCCCGATCCGGTTCCCGCCGTCACGCCAGCACCATCGACGACCGCAGCCGTTCCGGCGACTTCTTCGCCGGCTCCTGCCGCGACGTCGCCTGCCGGTGCATCATCGCCGCCTTTGCAGGCGCTCGACGCGCCATCCGCCTCTGGTGGAGAGCAGCCCAAGCCGATCATCGAGGCCAAGCCGCCGGCGGTCGCCGCAGCGCCTTCGGCACCCCCTGTGCCTCCGGCCGGCCCGCCGGCCGTCCCCATCTCGCAATAGGTCCACGCCTGCCGCGGCGTGTGTCGGGTCGCTCGGCGAAAGACGGTCGCACGAATCACAAGCCCGGCCGCTTGAGACGGCCGCACTTGCTGTAACCGGGACGAGGCGAGGCTTACTTCTCTTTCTCGGCTTTCTCTGCGGGAGCCGCAGCCGGCTGAACGTCCTCGTGTTGGGCTTCCGGATCGAAGAACTCGCCGGCGGCGGCGATCGCCTCGGCGGCTGCGTCCTGGTCCTCCTGGCGGGTCGAGATGTCCTCGCCCCGCTTGATGCGCGCGGCTTCGTCGGCGCTGCGCGCAACGTAGACCGTGATGGAGGTCTCGACCTCGGGATGCACGGCAATCGTCACCTTCTTCTGGCCGATCACCTTGATCGGGGAATCCAGCCAGACCTGCGGACGGGCGACCGTGATGCCGTCAGCGCCGAGCGCATCGACGATGTCGCGCACCGAGACCGAGCCGAACAGCTGGCCGGATTCGGCGGCCTGGCGGATGATCACGATTTCCTTGCCGTCGATCTTCTCGGCGACCTTGCTCGCTTCCGACTTGGCCTTGATGTTGTTGGCCTCGAGCTCGGCCTTCATGCCATCATACTTGGCGCGGTTCTCGGCGGTGGCGCGCAGCGCCTTGCCGCGCTTGAGCAGGAAATTGCGGGCAAAGCCGTCGCGCACTTTGACGACCTCTCCCATCTGGCCGAGCTTGGCCACGCGTTCCAGCAGAATGACTTCCATTTCAGTTCTCCTTCAGATGTTCGTTAAGTGAGGGGTTGGTGAAAACGCTATGCCGTCGGCAAGGGCGGCGGCCGCGTGCGCGCAAAACGCTCGCGGAATCCAAACAGGGCATCGGCAAGGCCGAGCACGACCATGGCCAGCACCGGCCAGAAGAACACCACCATGATCGCGTAGGTGCAGCCGAGCCAGACCGCGCGGCTGCGCAGCGGAAGCGTCAGCGTGTGCAGCACCGCAAAGCCGGTGAGCGCATAGCCCATCAGCAGCGCGCTGGCGGTGACCTGCGCCAACATCGCCAGCATGCCGCCGGTGAAACAGAACGCAGCTGCCACGCATAGCGCGACCAGCGTCATCGGCGGCAGCGCCGTGCTGCGGATGTCCGGCCAGGGGCGGTTGAGCCGGCCGGAGGTCGCGGTGATCTTGGCGGCGAGCCACAGATTGATGGTCAGCGTCATCATCGCGCCGACGGCGGCTACGACAGGCACGGCCGAGACGAACATGTCGATGGCGCGTTCGACGTCGGCCGACGGCTCGCCGCCGCGCGATCCGAGCACGCGCAAGATGCCGCGCTTCATCGTCGCCGAAATCGCCGCCGCGTCGCCGCCGAGCGTGAGTAGCGCGGCCATCGTCGTCAGCACGGCAAATCCCGCGACCCAGAGCAGCAGGCGCCCGGGCGGGTACCATTCCATGACGGGCGCCGGCGGCGTTGCGCCATTGCCGGCATGCGCCGCAGGGGCAGTCGGCCGGCCGAGCATCGCGAGATGGCCGAGCCACCAGGCCGGCAGCGCCGCCGTCACCGCATAGGCGATGGCGTAGGGGAGGCCGAACAACAGGCCGAGCACGCTTGCAGCGGCCACGCCGCCGATCGCGGCGCTGAGCGGTCCCCAGCCGATCGCGGCCACCATCAAGGGCAGCGGCGCGAGATAGAACAGGACGAGCGAGATCAGCGCGCCCGAAATGATCGAGGCGAACATCAGCGCCGAGGCGGCGCCTGCGGCAATGGCGATGGCAACAATCGCGATCATCGGGTGTCCCGCTCCTTTCGAGCGGTTAGAGGCTTTCGCCCCAACCATCGGCGACCGGACGACCCGGAAGCCTTATGAGAATCCCCCGCGGCGCGGACGCCGCGGGAAAACGTTTATTGTTAGCGAATGACGTAAGGCAAGAGACCGAGGAAACGCGAGCGCTTGATGGCGCGCGCGAGCTCGCGCTGCTTCTTGGCGGACACCGCCGTGATGCGGCTCGGCACGATCTTGCCGCGCTCGGAGACGTAACGCATCAACAGCTTGGAATCCTTGTAGTCGATCTTCGGCGCGTTCGGACCCGTGAACGGGCAGGTCTTGCGGCGACGGAAAAACGGACGGCGTGCACCAGCTTCAGCCATGATTCTTACTCCTCTACCGCTGCTGCGTCGTCTTCGCGCGGACGGCGCGGGCCACGGTCGCCACGGAAGCCACCGCCTTCACGATCGCCACGGAAGCCGCCTTCGCGGTCGCCGCGGAAGCCGCCGCCGCGATCGTCGCGCTCGCGGTCACGATCGGCCTTGCGCATCATCGCCGAGGGACCTTCCTCGTGCTCTTCGACGCGGACGGTGAGGTAGCGGATGACGTCTTCGGAGATCCGCTCCTGGCGCTCGATCTCGGTGACCGCAGCGGAGGGCGCATCGATGTTCATCAGCACGAAGTGTGCCTTGCGGTTCTTGTTCATGCGGTAGGTGAGGGAGCGCACGCCCCAGTTCTCGGTCTTGGTGACCTTGCCGCCGAGCCCTTCGACGATGCCCGTCATCTGGGTGGTCAGCTCTTCGACCTGCTGGGTGCTCGCATCCTGACGCGCGAGAAAAACATGCTCGTAAAGAGGCATGGGTGTCCTTTCCTAGTGTTGGCGCGGTTCCCGGCGGCAAGCCCTTCGAGGCCTTCGGAAAGGACTCGGAAGATAAGCTCAGAAGGCGAAAGCACGGGACGACGGGCCGACTGGCCCTGCCACATCAATCCGAACGATGAATTGCTGAGACCGTCCGTTCAGCTCCCGGCCGGGATCCACGGATGCGCGGTTTATAAGGATTTCCGCCGCGCTGGCAAGGCTTCTTGCGTTGAAAGAGGGACCTTGAGAAGGCCTCGCCCTGTATCTTGGCCGGATTCTTTGCCGGATTCCTGGCCGGTCGGTTGACATCTTTGTTTGTATAGCATACAAATAACGGATTGGAGGTAAAATGGCCCCCAAATCCGTCTCTACGCCCGCCGAACTACCGGCCGATGATCCCCGGCACGCCGCCCGCGCGACCCGGAGTGCCGGCCGCCAGATGCGTTCGCGCCTCCTTGACGCCGCCAGCCGGCTGTTCAGGGAACGGGGTCTAGCCGGCACCTCGATCTCGGACATCGCGGCGGCAGCCGACGCCTTTCCCAGCCAGATCACCTACTACTTCCGCACCAAGGAGGCGCTGTTCGTCGAGGCCGCCTGCCGCGAGATGCTTTATGTGGCGCGCGCGGCCGAAGAGGCTGCGCTGCAGGCCCACACGCCGCGGGATTACACGCGCGTGCTGGTCGAGACGGTCACGGCAACGGACTCGGTGGCTTTCTTTACCGAAGCGCTGACGCTCACCCGCCGTCGCCAGGATCTTGCGCCGCTGGTCGAGCGCACCATCGAGCGGCTGCACGGCGAAGGCATGCGGGCCTATGCCAGCCAGATCGAGCGGCATGGCTGGAAGAGCCTGCGCGACCCCGATGCCAGTTCGCGGCGGTTCTGGGCGCTCGCGGTCGGCGTCATGGTCGAGGGCTATGCCATGGGCCGTTCGGCCGAAGATCTCTGCGAAGAGATGCTGCGTGTATTGGGCGACCAGGCGGCGACACGGCCGGCCGGCGACGCGGCGCGACTGCATCTCGTCAGCGGCCGCGAAGTTTCCGATTCAGAATCACCCGACGGGGAGAAATCGCCATGACCGCGCTCCGCATGCGTGCCCGCGACTTTCTGAGCGAAGATCAATTGATCGCCGTCCGCGAGCGCGTGACGTGGAAAGGTATCGCCTTGATCGCCCATGCATGGGCGCTGATTTTGGGCTCGATCGCGCTGGTTGCGTGGTGGCCCAACCCGCTGGCCTTCCTGCTGGCGGTCGGCATCATCGGATCGCGCCAGCTCGGACTCGCGATCCTGATGCATGACGGCGCGCATGGATGCCTGTCGGCGGACGAGAAGGTCAATCTGACGCTCAGCCAGTGGTTCTGCGCCTATCCGGTCTTTGCCGAGACCCGAGCCTATCGCCGCTATCACCTGCAGCATCATGCGCGCACGCAGCAGGAAGACGATCCCGATCTGATTTTATCGGCGCCGTTTCCGATCACGTCGATGAGCTATCGGCGCAAGTTCTTCCGCGATATCACCGGCCAGACCGGCTATCAGCAGCGCAAGGCGCAGTTCTTGAACGCACTGGGACCGAAGGAATGGCCGCCGGCGCAGCGCGCGGCGCATTTCTGGGAAAAGCTCGGTCCGCAATGTGCGGTCAATGCCGTGATGTTTGCGGGCCTTGCCGCCGCCGGCGTGTGGTGGGCCTATCCGCTGTTGTGGCTATTGCCGCTGCTCACCTGGCAGATGGTGATCACGCGCATCCGCAACATTGCCGAGCATGCCGTCGTTCCCGACTCGAACGATCCCTTGCGCAATACCCGCACCACGCACGCCAACTTCCTCGAGCGGCTGTTCATCGCGCCGTACTACGTCAACTACCACCTCGAGCATCATCTGCTGTTCTACGTGCCCTGCTACAACCTGCCGCGCGTCCACCGCATTCTCAGTGACAGCCGGTATGCGGAGCGGATGGAAGTGCAGCCGAGCTACGCCGCCGTGCTGCGGCTCGCGACCGCCAGGCCCAGCCATGAGGACCGTCCCGGCAAACTGGCAAGCATCGCGCGCCGGGCGCGGGCCGGGGCGGCGGAGGTTGGGGGCGACCAGGCCACTGGCGGGTTCTAGATAACACCTTGCTTACCCATGGATGTTGGCCTTGAGTGCCATCGGCCGTGGAGGACCTGCGCCAATGATCGATCTGACGACCTTGCTCGCCTATGTGGCGGTTGTGCTCGGCTTTGTTTTCATTCCGGGGCCTGCCACGCTCCTCACGGTTGCACGGGCAACGAGTTCGGGCACAAGGGCAGGAATCGCTACCGGCTTCGGGATCGCGGCCGGCGACATCATTCATACCTTCACGGCGATCGTCGGTATCTCGGCGATCATCGCCACGTCGGCAGTGCTGTTCAGCATCATCAAATATATTGGCGCCGCGTATCTCGTTTACCTCGGCATTCGTGCAATTCTTGAGAGAGCGCCGACAAATCCGACGGCAGGCGCACTGCCGATTTCGGCCGGCAAGGCGTTCAGGCAGGCTATTTTGGCCGAAGTTCTGAACCCAAAAACCGCGCTTTTCTTTCTTGCGTTCCTCCCCCAGTTCGTGGTGCCCGAAAACGGATCGGTTGCGCTCCAACTGACGATCCTGGGGATTCTTTTCGTCCTGTTGGGGCTTGTCAGCACCGTCGTCTTTGCTGTGTGTGCGGGACGGCTGGGCAACTTTCTCCGTCGAAACCCCACCGTGCTGAAATGGCAGGGCAAGGTCGTCGGCGGTATCTATTGCGCTTTGGGTGCCCGGTTGGCGCTGCAGGAACGCTGAGCCTGCCGGCCCAATTCGCGGCCTGCCAGAGAATGCGTCATCCCGCAGCGCGGCTTGACATCCCGGCCTCGGTCAGTGTCTTACGGCCCCAATCTTATGAGGGAGCGCCGATGACGGCTGCATTTACATTTCCGGGGCAGGGTTCCCAGGCGGTCGGCATGGGCAAGGCCCTCGCTGACGCTTTTCCGGCCGCGCGGGCCGTGTTCGACGAGATCGATTCGGCGCTCGGCGAGAAGCTGACGGCGATCATCTGGGACGGCCCGGCCGAGACCCTTCAACTCACCGAAAATGCCCAGCCGGCGCTGATGGCGGTATCGATTGCCACGCTGCGGGTGCTGGAGACCGAGGCGGGCTTTTCCGTCGGGCGGGATGCGGCGTTTGTCGCCGGCCATTCGCTCGGCGAATATTCCGCGCTGGCCGCGGCCGGCAGCCTCAGCGTCAGCGACACCGCGCGCCTGCTACGCACCCGTGGCCTTGCGATGCAAAAGGCGGTGCCGGTCGGCGCCGGCGCGATGGCGGCGCTGCTCGGGCTCGATTATGAGGCCGCGATGGCCGTTGCCAGCGAAGCCGCGCAAGGGCAGGTCTGCCAGGCGGCCAATGACAATGGCGGCGGGCAGGTGGTGGTGTCCGGCGACAAGGCGGCCGTCGACCGCGCGGTGGAGATCGCCAAAACCAAGGGCGCCAAGCGCGCGATGTTGCTGCCGGTATCGGCGCCTTTCCATTGCAAGTTGATGCAGCCCGCCGCCGACGCGATGGCACAGGCGCTGGCCGGTGTGACGATCAAGGCGCCGGCCTCGCCGCTGGTGTCGAACGTGCTGGCTGCGCCGATCACCGATCCCGACGAGATTCGCCGCCGCCTGATCGAGCAGGTCACCGGCACCGTGCGCTGGCGCGAGTCGGTGGCGTACATGGCAGCGCATGGCGTCACGCGGTTCTTCGAAATCGGCGCCGGCAAGGTGCTGAGCGGGCTGGTGAAGCGTATTGCCGACGGCGCCGTCGGCGTGTCGGTCGCGGGACCGAACGACATTGCCGCCGCCAAGGATGCATTGGCGGCCTCGGCCTAACGCTTCCGGAAGGAGAGATTGATGTTCGATTTGACAGGTAGGACAGCGCTGGTGACCGGCGCGACCGGCGGCATTGGCGGGGCGATTGCGCAAGCGTTGCACGCGCAGGGTGCGACGGTGGCGATTTCCGGCACGCGCCGCGAGGTGCTGGAGTCGTTTGCCGGCAAGCTTGGCGATCGCGTTCACGTGCTGCCCTGCAATCTCTCCGACAGCGCGCAAGTCGAGGGGCTGGTGCCGGCGGCTGAAGCCGCGATGGGGCAGGTCGATATCCTGATCGCCAATGCCGGCATCACGCGCGACAATCTTTTTGTGCAGTTGCGTGACGAGGATTGGGACGACGTCATCCAGGTCAATCTGACTGCGACCTTCCGTCTCGCCCGCGCCGCAACAAAGCTGATGATGCGCAAGCGCTTCGGCCGGATCATCGCGATCACCTCGATCGTCGGGGTGACCGGCAATCCCGGCCAGGCCAACTACACCGCGTCGAAGGCGGGAATCATCGGCCTGATCAAGACGCTGGGCGCGGAATACGCCAAGCGCAACGTGACCGCCAATTGCATCGCGCCGGGATTCATCAAGACGCCGATGACGGATGCGCTCAACGACAAGCAGCGCGAGACCATCCTGGCAAAGGTTCCTGCGGCACGGCTGGGCACGCCCGAGGACATCGCCGCGGCAGCCGTCTATCTCGCCTCGAACGAGGCGGGCTACGTCACCGGTCAGACGATTCACGTCAACGGCGGAATGGCCATGATTTGAGCGAGTTATTGCCCCGATCGATGCGGCCAAAGGCCGTTCCGCCGGGGTGGTGGAGGTTGTAGTCAGGGCTTGGGAAGTATGGTAACCGAACCCCCGACGGACGGGCAAACAAGGCCATTGCAGGAATTTGAAACCCTGTATATTGGCGTGGCGACGCCTGCCGTTCGCCGGGGCTTTGTCGGCTACCATCGGGCCGAACCAAGACTATGCGCGATAGCGAAGGAAGTTTAACGACCACGATAGCTCGTAGCGTCTTTATAGCGTCTTGGGGTCGGGTCCAATGGAACAAGCACGAGGTTGAAGATGAGTGAGATTGGCGAGCGGGTTAAGAAGATTGTGGTCGAACACCTCGGTGTTGAACCCGAGAAAGTTGTCGACGGCGCAAGTTTCATCGATGACCTCGGCGCCGACAGTCTCGACACCGTCGAGCTCGTGATGGCATTTGAAGAAGAGTTCGGTTGCGAGATTCCGGATGACGCGGCCGAGACGATCTTGACCGTTGGCGACGCGACGAAGTTTCTCGAGAAGAACGCGAAGAGCTGACGTCCCGGGCGGGTAGAGACAGAGCCGGACGGGCCGTCGTCGAACGGTCCCCCGGTTTCTTGTTTTTGGCTTCTGCTTTCCGGTTGGAGTTTTTGACATGAGACGTGTTGTCGTCACGGGGCTGGGCATGGTTACGCCGCTCGGCTGCGGCGTTGACACAACGTGGGCGCGCATCCTCGACGGCCAGAGCGGTGCCAAGAAGATCGACACGTTCGAAGTTTCCGACCTATCGAGCCAGATTGCCTGCATCATTCCGCGCGGCGACGGCTCTGACGGCACCTTCAATCCCGACCAGTGGATGGAGCCGAAGGAACAGCGCAAGGTCGACGACTTCATCATCTTTGCGATGGCCGCGGCACGCCAGGCGCTCGATGACGCGGGCTGGCATCCGTCGAGCGAAGAAGACAAATGCGCCACCGGCACCCTGATCGGCTCGGGCATCGGCGGCCTGTCCGGCATCGCCGAAACCTCGCTGCTGCTGAAGGAGCGCGGGCCGCGCCGGGTCTCGCCGTTCTTTATTCCGGGGCGGCTGATCAATCTGGCTTCCGGCTATGTCTCGATCGAGCACGGCCTGAAGGGACCGAATCATTCCGTGGTGACGGCGTGTTCGACCGGTGCGCATGCGATCGGTGACGGCGCGCGCCTCATTGCGCTCGGCGATGCCGACGTGATGGTCGCAGGCGGCACGGAGTCGCCGATCTGCCGGCTGGCAATGGCGGGCTTCTGCGCCGCGCGCGCGCTCTCGACCGGCTACAATGAGACGCCGCACAAGGCCTCGCGCCCCTATGACAAGGACCGCGATGGATTCGTGATGGGCGAGGGCGCCGGCGTGGTGGTGCTCGAGGAATATGAGCACGCCAAGAAGCGTGGCGCGCGAATCTATTGCGAAGTGGTCGGCTATGGCCTGTCGGGCGACGCCTACCACATCACCTCGCCGTCGCCGGATGGCGATGGCGGCTTCCGCAGCATGAGCGCGGCGATCAAGCGCGCCGGCATCGCGGTATCAGATATCGACTATATCAACGCCCACGGTACTTCGACGCAGATCGGCGACGAGATCGAACTCGGCGCCGTGGAACGGCTGCTCGGCAACGCCGCTTCCAAGGTGTCGATGTCGTCGACGAAATCGTCGACCGGGCACCTGCTCGGTGCCGCCGGCGCGATCGAAGCCATTTTCAGTATCCTTGCGATTCGGGATAATATTGCTCCGCCCACGATCAATCTGGAAAACCCGTCGGTGGAAACGGCGATCGATCTCGTGCCGCTGACGGCGCGCAAACGCGAGATCAACGTCGCGCTGTCGAATTCCTTCGGTTTCGGGGGGACCAACGCCTCCGTAATCGTACGGCGTGTGGCTGACTAGCAAGTGTTTAGAACTAATCCACCGTTTTGCCGTATTCGGCGATGACTTCTACAAGCGGGCGTACGCTATCGGCCGGGCAGGGGGATTGCCGGGCCGCGATTGAACCGGCAGGATTCAGGTTGCATCGATGAGTGAGAGGCCGCCCATTTCACCGCGAAGTCCGCGCGCTGCGCTGGAGCCCGAGCAGGTGCCGCCGCCGCCGAAGCGGTCGGAGCGCGCCCGCAATCCGTTCGTGGTGGTCGGCAATGCCATCTTCACCATCCTGATCATTCTGATGATCGGGGCGGGAACGGTGTACTATTACGGCCGGCAGATCCTGGAAACGCCGGGCCCGCTGCAGGAAGACAAGATCGTCAACATTCCCTCGCGTGCTGGCAAGCGCGAGATTGCGGAAGTGCTGGCGCGTGAAGGGGTGATCAACGTCAATCCCTGGGCCTTCATGGGCGGCGTGCTTGCGCTGAAGGCGAGTTCCGACCTCAAGCCGGGTGAGTATTCCTTCCAGAAGAATGCCAGCCTGCGCGACGTGATCGCCACCATCGTCGAGGGCAAGGTGGTGCAGCATGCGGTCACGATCCCCGAAGGCCTGACCTCCGAGCAGATCGTGACGCGACTGACCGACAACGACATCTTCTCGGGCTCGGTGCGGGAAATCCCGCGCGAGGGCACGCTGCTGCCTGAGACCTACAAGTTTCCGCGCGGTACGACGCGCGAGCAGGTGATCCAGCGCATGCAGCAGACCCAGAAGCGGGTGCTCGCGGAAATCTGGGAGCGCCGCAATCCGGACGTTCCGGTCAGGTCGCCGGAGCAGCTCATCACGCTGGCCTCGATCATCGAGAAGGAAACCGGCCGCGCCGACGAGCGCAGCCGCGTGGCGGCGGTATTCACCAATCGCCTGAAGCAGCGGATCAAGCTGCAGTCGGACCCGACCATCATCTACGGCCTGGTCGGCGGCAAGGGCACGCTGGGCCGGCCGATCAAGCGCAGTGAGATCACCCAGCCGTCGCCCTACAACACCTATGTGATCGAGGGCCTGCCACCCGGACCGATCGCCAATCCGGGCCGCGCCTCGCTCGAAGCCGCCGCCAACCCGGCGCGCACGCGCGACCTGTTCTTCGTCGCCGACGGCACCGGCGGGCACGCCTTTACCGAGACCTACGACGCGCACCAGAAGAACGTCGCCAAGCTGCGCGCGCTCGAAAAGCAGATTCAGAACGACACCGTCGAGCCGTCCGAGGACGCGCCGCCGCCGACGGCCGCGGGCCCGGCCGACACCAACCCGACCGCAACGACGCGGCCGACAGCGCCGGCGAAAAAGCCACCCGCCGCCCGGCCTGCGGCGCCTGCGACGGCGCCGGCCCGTCAGGGCGCTGCGCAGTCGACCACGACGCCGCCGGTGGTGCAGCGCTGACGACCGGCCGGCCCGCCCGGCATTCCCACCACGGCTCGAACGCAATTCCACTTTGGTGGAAATGGGCTTAAGGTCGCGCCGATCTTTCGAGTCTCGAAATCCCTGTCTTTTGGAAAGTGTTACGCGATGGCGCTATCGAGCATGACCGGTTTTGCCCGGAGTCACGGCGCCAGCGGTCCCTACACGTTCGAATGGGAACTGAAGTCGGTCAACGCCAAGGGCTTTGACCTGCGTCTGCGTCTGCCGCCCGGCTGGGACGAGGTGGAAGCCTTTGCCAAAAAGCGTGCCGCCGAAGTGCTGTCGCGCGGTACGGTCTACGCCAACCTCAACGTCAAGCGCGCCAACGCGGTCTCCACCGTGCGCATCAATGAGGACGTGCTCGCCTCGGTCGTGAAGGTCGCGGGCGAACTCGCCGCCAGGATCGACGCGGTGGCGCCGAGCATCGACGGGCTGCTCGGCATCAAGGGTGTCATTGAGGTCGTCGAACCCGAAAGCGATGAGGTGGAGGACAAGGCGGCACGGGACGCAGCCACGGCCGCGTTCGAGCAGGCGCTCGGCAACCTCGTCGAGATGCGCCGCCGCGAGGGCGTGACACTCGGGCAAATCCTGAACCAGCGTATGGACGAGATCGAGCGGTTGGCGAAAAAGGCCGAGGTTGCGCCCGGCCGCAAACCGGAGGCGATCCGGGCGCGGCTCGCAGAACAGGTGGCGGCGCTATTGGAAACGTCCGACCGTTTCGACCCTGACCGGCTTAACCAGGAAGCGATTCTGATCGCGACCAAGGCCGACATCCGCGAAGAGCTCGACCGCATCGCTTCGCATGTCGCGCAGGCTCGCGAGATGATCGGCAAGGGCGGCCCGGTCGGGCGGCGGCTCGACTTCCTGGCCCAGGAGTTCAATCGCGAGGTCAACACCTGCTGCTCCAAATCGAACGATCTGGAATTGACCCAGACCGGCCTCGAGATGAAGAACGTGGTCGAGCAGTTCCGCGAGCAGGTCCAGAATCTGGAGTGAGGGATGGTGGCTTCCGGTTTCGACGGAGTTGAACGGCGCGGCTTGATGTTCGTGCTGTCGTCGCCCTCGGGCGCGGGCAAGACGACGCTGTCGCGCATGCTGATTGCCGAGACACCTGCACTGCAGATGTCAGTGTCGGCGACCACGAGGCCGAAGCGGCCCGGTGAGGTCGATGGCAAGGATTACTACTTTGTCGATCATGCGCAGTTCGAGACGATGGCCGCCAACGGCGAACTGCTGGAGTGGGCAACCGTATTTGACAATCGCTACGGCACGCCACGCGCACCGGTCGAAAAGGCCTTATCTTCCGGGCAGGATGTGCTCTTCGATATCGACTGGCAGGGCACTCAACAACTGCGCGACAAGTCGCCGAAAGATGTGGTCAGTGTTTTCATTCTTCCACCGTCAGTATCGGCGCTGGAACAACGACTGCACACGCGGGCGCAAGATTCTGACGAAGTCATCCGCGGCCGTATGCGAAAGGCCGGCGATGAGATGAGCCATTTCGACGCCTACGATTACATCGTGGTCAACGAAAATATCGGGATAGCATTCGAGGCTGTGAAATCCATCTTGCGCGCGGAACAGTTGAAGCGAGACCGGCAAGTAGGCCTTTCAGACTTTGTTCTCGGGTTGCGGCGGCAGCTGGAAAAATAGCCGCGTGCAACTCCGCTATGTCTGCGCGCTGCGGGCGAGGCGGGCCAGCATTTCAGTGACCTGCTGTTCGCGCTCCCGCCCCTGCGGCGCCGGGCGCCGATTGGCGGGCGCGTAGGACTCCGGCGCTGCGCGCTGCCGTTCGCGGGGCACGCGGGTCCGTTCCTGCAATGCCCGGTCCTGAGCGGGTGGGTCCTGGAACGGCCGATCCTGGAAGCCGCGGCCCTGGAATCCCCGATCTTGGAAGCCCTGATCCTGGAAGGCGTGGTCGCGCGGGGCGCGCGCGGGCGCGGGTTGCATGCCGGCGGTGCGGCGCAGCCTGGCGTCCTCGTCGTGGTACATCGGCTGCGGTGCACGCTTCTTGACGCGGGCGGAATCCCACATCGCGCGCCGCTTCTTCCGCATCGCGCGGCGGGCCCGCATCCTTCCGATCCTGACGATCGCGCTGACCGTGAGGCCGGCGAGGGCGAGCGCGGCCGCCATCACCAGAAGCAGCTTCTGCAACGAGGCGGTCGGCTTGGCTGGTTCTACCGCGACCGCCGCGATCTGATCCGCCGTGGGCTGTTGCGCGTAGTCGGCCTGCGGCTGCTGCGGCTCTGCAGATGTGGCGGGCGCCGCCGCCATCTGAACGGGGGCCGGATTGGCCGCCGCGCTTGTTGCGGTGGGCGCATCGTTCCAGCGAATCGACGACAGCGGCGCAGGCGCCAGCACGTTCGGCATCGCGGCGGGCTGAGTGTTCTGGGCGGCAGACGCAGGCGCTGCGGCAATGGATCGGGTTTCCGCCCGGGCCGGCTCGGCGCGGGACTGCTGGGCAACATATTCGGCGCGCGCTTCAGCAAATTTCCGCGCCCGCGGGGTGTCAGTCGACGGCGGCGACGCCGGTGCGGATTCCGGCGGTGCGGCACGGGCGAACTTGTCGTCGGCCTTCTCGCTCTCCTCGCGCAGGTACCAGCACTGACGTTTGGTGACGCGGTCGATGCGATAGTACCAATGGCTGCCCGAGGGTGTTGCGCCGCTCGGCGTCGCCAGGCAACTGTCCGAGGCCTGGGCGACCTGAATTGCACCTTCCGCAACGCGTTCCGCCACTTGCGCCCGGAGATCCATCACGGTGACGAGGTTTGTTCCTGCCACGACACCGGCAAACAGGACCGGGACGAATTTCACGGAACAGTTCGACATCAGCAACCCCGGACGCAACGCTACGCGACGCTTTAATGCCGCCAATCTGGTCAGAGACTTGGGTCGCAATGAGCCGCGATTTTGGAGCGGATGGGGTTTAATTGCGGCTCCCGGGTCCGCCTCAATTGTGGCATGCTAAGCCACTGAAAAGCCGAGCAAAAATCCGAGCGTTTTGACCCTGTGGAAAGCTATTGTTTAGAAGCCGTCCAGCGTCCGGTGCAGCCGTCAGACCGCACGAATGAGCCGGAGCCGGTGCGGCCCGAGAAACGGCCAGTGCTGGTCCAGCTCAAGCCCTGGGCTGACCCGCCGCTGCGCGTCGCGCCATTCGCGCTGACCGAGCCGGAACTCAACTCACCGGAAATTCTGCCGCCCGAGATCACGAATCGTTCCGTGGCGCTACCGCAGGGCGTGCCCACGGCAACGGACACCCATGTGCCGTCGAAATTGCGGCCGCCACCGCCGCCTTCACCGCCGCTCTTGCGCGACGCGCGGCGCGACTCGTCCGCCTCGGGTTTGGCTCGGCGCGCCGGCTTTGCGGGTTCGACGGCGCGCGGCGCCTCGCGCGAGCCCGACAGCGATTTCTCCTCATTGCCGATGGCGCCGCCGGCGCTGCCGGATTGTGCAAGCGCCCCGCCGCTGATGGCGACCGAGACGAACGAGAGGAGACCAATTCCGATCAAATGGTGGGCCGGGTGTTTCATAATGAATGTTCCAATACTTCCCGGTCGTGGCGAGCGGCCGCGCTATTGCTTCGCCGCCGTCCATGTCCCCGTGCAGCCATCCGATTGCCGGAACGTCCCGCCGCCGCCGCGTCCTGAGAGCCGGCCCGTCGTGATCACGGTAATGCCGTTGTCGTTGGTTGTCGCGTAGACCCGGCCGTCCGGGCTGACGGTGCCGCGCGCGTTCCCGCCG
>Ga0081455_10003467_pt1 | contig 18126 bp, 14 predicted proteins | sample TabmetS3T2R1_FD_70207 | JGI IMG/M metagenome (GOLD analysis project Ga0081455, IMG submission 70207) | Tabebuia heterophylla rhizosphere microbial communities from the University of Puerto Rico - S3T2R1 | ecosystem: Host-associated > Plants > Roots > Rhizosphere ...
TTGCGGTCGCGGACGACGGCGTCCTGCGACACGCTAAGCACTTGGCCGTGCAGCAGGCCGTAACGTGTGAAATTGAAGGTATCTATCTTGATCTCGGCTTCCTGTCCGGCATGGACAAAGCCGATGTCGCGGTTCGAAACCATGGCCTCGATTTCCAACCGGCTGTCGCTCGGCACGACCACCAGCAGCGCCTGCGCCGGCGTGACAACGCCGCCGACCGTGTGGATCGCGAGTTGCTGCACCACGCCGTCCACAGGAGCGGTCAACCACTGAAGCTTAGTTTTCTGTTCGGCCTTGATCAGGTCCTGCGTCAACCCGTTTGCCTTTTGCTCGGCCTTGGCGAGTTCGTCGGCGAGTTTACGTCGATATTCGGCTTCCGCCTGCTCTCGGGTCTCGCGGATCGCGGCCGCAGCCGCTTCGGCCGCACGAAGGTGGCTTTTCTGAACGCCGAGTTCTTCTTGCTGCTCAAGCAGTTGCTGCAGATTCTCGAAATAAATGAGCTTCGAGCCTAACTCTTTATCCATGAGTGTCTTGCGGATATCGACGCGTTGCTGGATGACCGGAATCGTGGTCTCCAGCTTATGGATAGTGGCCGCGATCGTGCCTTGCTCTGCTTCCTTCTGCGCATGCTGACGGGTCAGCGCTGCGATTTTGGCGCGGTGCTCGGCCGCCTGGTTAAGCAAGAGCTGGTGCTGTGCGCGGATCAAAGCGGAGCTTGCGCCGACAGGCGGCTTAAAGCCGGCGGCGGGATCATCGCCACCGACGAGTGCCGCATGCAGTCGGGCAATGTTGAGTTGTTCGGCGAGAAGGTCATCGCGCAGGCGATCACGCTCCGCTGCGTTTACGGTCGGATCGAGCTCGATTAATACATCGCCCGCTTTGACCGCCTGCCCGTCCTGCACCCGAATAGACCGTACCACGCCGGTCTCGAACGGCTGGATGATTTTGGTGCGGCCGCTCGGCACGACTTTTCCAGAGGCCGATGCGACGATATCGATGGTGCCCGCCCACGCCCAGACCAGCGCCGCGCAAAAGAGCAATATGATGGTGGCCCCGATCGTACGACCAATTGGCGACGGTGGTGTTTCGACGATTTCAAGCGCTGCCGGCAAGAACGCCAGCTCTTCGCCGCGCCTTCTGCCGAGACCGCGTTGAACCGGCATCACGCCGCGTCGCACAGACCCGACTATTGCGGCGCCGCTAACCGACCTCATGGATTCCTGCCTGTAGCCGATGCAATGATGCGTAGCGGCCGCCGGTCCTGACCAGCATGTCGTGGGTGCCGTCTTCGACCAGGCGGCCGCGGTCGAGCGTGACGATGCGATCCATCGCACGTACCGTGGAGAGTCGGTGCGCGATGATCAGAACCGTCCGTCCTTTGGCGATCTCTTTCATATTGAGTTGAATGATACGCTCACTCTCATAGTCGAGGGCGCTCGTTGCCTCATCGAAGATCAGAATGCGCGGGTCGGTGACGAGCGCGCGAGCAATGGCGATCCGTTGGCGCTGGCCACCCGAGAGCGTTGATCCGCGCTCGCCGACGACTGTGTCGTAGCCTTCCGCCAATTCGAGGATGAGTTCGTGCGCTCCGGCAAGGCTTGCCGCGGTGATGACGCGCTCCATCGGCATAGCCGGATCAGCGAGCGCGATATTTTCGCGGACCGAGCGGTTGAACAGCACGTTCTCCTGCAAAACGACACCGATCTGGCGGCGCAACCAGGCCGGGTCGGCCATGGCAAGATCCATGCCGTCGATCAGGACACGGCCGCGCTCCGGGACGTACAGTCGCTGGACAAGCTTGGCGACCGTGCTTTTGCCCGACCCCGAGGGTCCGACAATACCGACCATCTGCCCGGCCGGCACATCGAAGCTGACATCGTGCAAGATTTCCTGTCCGTCAACGCGATAGCGGAACGTGACATGATCGAACTTGATGTTGCCACGGATCGCGGGCAGTCGCGCGCGCGCCGCCATATAGGTGGGCTCCGCCGTCGTGTTGAGGATGTCGCCCAGCCGCGCCGCCGATAGTCGCGCCTGGTGAAAGTCCTGCCAGATCTGCGCAAGACGCAAGACCGGCGTGTTCACCCGGCCGGCCAGGATGTTGAAGGCGATGAGTTCGCCGACTGACAGGCTGCCTTCGATGACCAGCTTGGCCCCGAAGTAAAGGATGCCGGCGGTGACGATCTTACTGACGAGTTGCACCACCTGGCTGGCGGTGTTGCCGAGACTCAGGACCCGAAAGCTGGCGGCCACGTAGCCGGCGAGCTGCTCTTCCCAGCGGCGCTGCATCTGGGGCTCGACTGCCATGGCCTTGAGTGTCTCGATTCCGGTAACGCTCTCGACCAGAAAGGCCTGGTTCTCGGCGCCACGCCGGAATTTTTGGTCGAGCCGCCGCCGGAACAGCGGTGTCACCCCCACGGAGATCGCAATGTAGAACGGGAAAGAGCCGAGCACGATCCAGGTCAGCAGCGGCGAATAGAAGAACATCACCGCCACGAACACAAAAGTGAAAAACAGGTCGATGACGAGGGTCAGCGCCGAGCTGGTGAGAAAATTGCGGATGTTCTCCAGCTCGCGCACCCGCGCCACCGAATCGCCGACGCGCCGCGCCTGGAAGTAGGCCATCGGCAGAGCCAGCAAGTGGTTGAACAAGCGTGCACCAAGTTCGACGTCAATGCGGTTGGTCGTGTGCGCGAACAGATAGGTCCGCAGGATGCCGAGAACAGCCTCGAAGATCGAAATCGTCACCAAACCAATGACTAGTACGTCGAGTGTGCTCAAGCCGCGATGCACCAGCACCTTGTCGATGACCACCTGGAAGAACAGGGGTGACACCAGGGCGAACAATTGCAAAAAGAACGACGCGACCAGCACCTCGCTCAGGAGATGCCGATATTTGTTGATCGCTCCCATAAACCAGGTGATGTCGAAGCGGCGGGTGATGTCTGACAATCCGGCCCGGCGCGCCATCAGGATCAGTCCGCCGTCCCAGATCGCGAGAAGCTCGACCCGCGTCATCAAAGCGGGCCGGGACGCCAGTGGCGACTGCACCAGGACCTTGTCTTCCGCGGCCTTTGCGACCAAGAGAAACCCGCCATCTCGCAGAGCTGCGATGGCCGGTAAGGGCGTTTTGGCCAGTCGCGACCAGTTGGTTCGGCAGATGCGCGCCTTGAGCCCGAGATTCTTGGCGCACCGGAGCATTTCCGCAACGCCAATTTTTGCTGTTCCTAACCGATGCCTGATCTGTTCGCGATCAGCCGCGACGCCCTGCAAATGCAGCAGCATCACGAGAGACTCGAGCCCCGGATCGGCTTGTACCGCGCTGTTGGTCACTTGCGTTTCTCCGGGGCTCGATGTCGCCTCAAGCGTGTGGCTGAGCCAGCAGCGGTTGCTGGTTTGCCGGCGTGTCAGCGATCGGCGTCGCACCGTGACCATCGCCCGCCGGGGCGAAGCTCGATGCCATGTGCTGGCCCAGCAGGGCGGGACTCGCGGCGTGCGAGCCGTCACTTGTCGTCGAAGTGTCGACGGTGTTGTTGCCGTTCACCGCGTCGACTGGGGTGACTTCGACGCCATTGATAACGAGATGATCCTCACCTTCATCGAAATTGGAGATCGTCACGGTGCTGGCCAGCCCCGACACCGTGATCACGCCATTGTTGTCGGTGGCCGTGATCGTTTGGCCGCTGGTCCCGTTAATGGTAACCGTGTCCGCCTGTTCATCTGCCCCGAGGTCGATGGCAACCTCCTTCACGTCTGTTCCGGTCAGATCGCTAACTGTGATGTTGTCGGCGCCGCCCAAGGCATTGAGCTCTATACGCTCGACACTGTTGAGATCCATAGTGACGTTGCCTTGCACGCGGGATAGCGTGGTGGCGGAGATGGCCACTTGCTCCAGCGACCCCGAGGCGTCGTTGCCGTTGAACACGAGCGTGTCGAAGCCGGCTTGGCCCTCGACTAGGTCACTGCCATCGCCGTTGTTCCAGACGAACGTGTCGTTGCCGGTCCCGAGGGACGCCATGTCGGCGCCTTTGCCGCCCACGACCGTGTCGTCGCCGTTGCCGCCATCGAGGATGTCGTTGCCGGCGCCGCCGTTGAGAGTGTCGTTGCCGTTGCCGCCGAACAGATGTGCGGTGGGCAGCGCTTGCCCTGCGGGCGGCGCTACGTTGTCGAGCGAGATCGTGTCGTTGCCGTTGCCGCCGACTACATCGATTCGGGTGGTGTTGGCGAGCGTCGGTTGGCCTTCCTGAACGGATACAGCTCCGCCGTTGATGAGAATTTGTCCTGCCGCGTCGCGGGTGACCGTGATGTCGTCGCCGCCGTTGTCTGCGGTTACTGAGAGCAAGCCTGTAGTAAAGTTGGCCTTGATAGCCATGGTCGTAGTCCTTTCAAAGGTTTGGCCGCAGCGCACATGCGCGTTGGCTGTGACTCGGAGTCCCCCCAGACGGATGCGCAAAACAGTTGAACAGTGGTTATGACACTGTCCCTCCGGCTCGCAGCTTGGAGATGAAGGCGGCGCGCTACAGAAGTATTTCAGCGGTCCGTAATCCTGTTACAGTTGTAACGTGGTAGCGGAATGCGGTGGAGCGTGAGCGGCGGCAAAATGCCAAAAGTGCAGGGATTATTTCAGCTCCGTGATTTTGACAATGGTTTCGATCGCGAAGATGTGTAGTGGACGCGCGAAGCGCAGTCAGTGCAATTTGAAGTTAGAGTGACCGTACCGCCATCATCGATCGCGACCGTTTCGGGCGCCAGCGACATGATCGGGTCGACTTTGAGATCGTCCGGCCGTCGAGCGCTGCCGATGCGGGAGCAAGCAGGGTCGCTCGATCGGCGGCGTTAATCTTGCCTACCGCGAGCGCGCTGGCGTCTCCATTGAGGCGTGGGGTTTTAGGCGAGACACCGGGAGTGACCGCAGGACGATGATTTGTCGCTTCCTTTACCTGACGCGTTCAAATCCGCTCAACCGGAACGGCGAACACATAGCCCAGGCCGCGCTCGGTTTGGATGACGCGTGGCGCACTGGGGTCGCGTTCGAGTTTGCGCCGCAGTCGAAGAATCTGCACGTCGATACTGCGATCGAAGACATCCTCATGCATTCGCGTGGCTCGCAACAGGTGCTCGCGGCTGAGCGGGCGTTGCGGCGCCTCGAGGAAAGCCAGCAACAGCGCGTATTCGCCTTTGGTCAATGCTATCGGAGCACCTTCCGCGTCAGTCAGCCGCCGAGCCCTGCAGTCGAGCTGCCAGCCACAAAATCGAAAGCGGCCACGGTCGGGATCGCGCGCCGGCGTGGTGCGCCCGATATCGGATCGTCGTAACACTGCACGAACACGCGCGAGTAATTCGCGCAGATTGAACGGCTTTGTTAGATAATCGTCGGCGCCAAGCTCGAGCCCGACAACGCGATCGACGTCATCGCGGCGCTGACCGGTAATGATGATGACCGGTACCTCGGAGCTCAATCGGATCTCTCGCAGCAGATCGAGACCGTCCTCAACACCAAGCCGAAGATCGAGGATCACCAAATTGACCTCAGTGCTGCCAAGTTGACTAAGCATCTCTTGGCGATCGGACGCCACCAGGGTATGGATGTTGTTCTCTAGGAAATACGTTACGATCATGCGTTGCAAGGCAGGATCGTCCTCCACGATGAGGACGCACGCTTGGCGACCACTGCTCCCGCGGAGACCCAGGTCGTGTAACGATGTTACGCCCATGCCACCTTGCTCTACGTCATTGCCACCGGTAGCAATCACCCCGGTGCTCGGCCGTGTGATGGTGTGCCTTCTGGCGGCGCTTATTTGCCTGAACGCCGCCTCGCCGGCAACTGCTCAATCGCAGACTCTGCAAGCCGGCGCCGAGCAAGAGCCAATTACGCCGATTCCTACAACGCCCGTCCAGGACCTTCGGCGCGTGTTGCTCGGAGAACGATTATTCCAAGATCCGCGCCTGTCACACAACGACACACATAGTTGTCTGTCGTGCCACGATATAAGAACAAATGGTGCTAGCGCTTACGCGCGCGACTTAACGCCGGAGCGGCGGCCGCTCGCACTCAACACGCCGACAGTGTTCAATGCAAGCTTGAATTTTCGGCTGAACTGGGAAGGAAATTTCCGCTCGCTCGAAGATCACGCCGAGCAGACACTTCGCAATTCCGAGATCATGGCGTCGAGTGCACATGAAGTCGTGAGCAAGCTGCGCGCCGATCCCGAAGCCGTTAGGCAATTCCGCGACGTTTATGGGAGGGAGCCCGACGTCGCTGCCCTGCTCGATGCTATCGCGAGCTATGAGCGCTCTCTCATCACGCCGGGTAGCCGGTTCGATCGCTGGCTTGCTGGCGAAGCCAGCGCGATCACACCAGAAGAGCTATCCGGCTACCAGCTGTTCAAGTCACTTGGCTGTATCTCTTGCCACCAAGGCGTTAATGTAGGAGGCAATCTTTTTCAGCGGCACGGTATTTTTCATCCATTAGGTTCGCCGGAGCCCGCATTGGTTCGCGTGCCGAGCCTACGTAACGTGGCAACCACTGCGCCCTATTTCCACGACGGCAGCGCGCCTACGCTATCGGAGGCGGTCAAGCTTATGGGCATCGCCCAGCTCGAACGCGTGCTGACCGACCAGCAAATCGCCAGCATTGTCGCCTTTCTCAACACCCTGACGGGTACCTACCGGGGACAGGGGGTCCGGTCTGGCACCGCCACACCGCGTGCGGCTACGGCGCTTCCATGAGATTGGTGCCGGGTGTCCTCGGTGTACTCCTGCTGCTCGCACTGCTCACCTGGCTGCTGATGCGTGGGCTCGACACGGGCGCACCTGCATATGCTACGACGTTGCGGGCATTTGATGATTTCGCACTTGCCGAAACCTCTCTTCACCGCGACGTCCTGCAGGCGCGCGCCGGCCTGCTTCGCAACTATGACAGCCTTGTCAAGGCCGTGGAGGCGATCGAGGACGCGGTCAGCAGGCTCCGTTCCCATGCGCAGACCGAGGGGCTCGATGTCGGCCCAGCCGACCGCTTAGCCGCGGCGGTCGCCCAACAGGAGGACTTGACCGAGCGATTCAAGACCGCCAACGCGCTCTTGCAGAATTCGCTGTCTTACGTTGGCCTGCTGAGCACAAGTCCAGCTTTTGGCGCTCAGGACGCGCAGCTCGCACCCGCAACCGGCGCACTGGCGGCGGCGATCCTCTATCTCAGGCGCGACACGTCACCGGACGCTGTCGACGCGCTCCAGGAACGGATCGAACAATTTGCGGCGCAGGCGCCTACTGTCGGACCAGATGCTGAGGCAGGGCGGGCATTGCTCGCGCACGCCCGCCTACTGCATGACCTCATTCCCGCAGTTGACCAAACACTGAAGAGCATCGTCGCTGCGCCAAGCAGGCAGCCTCTTGAAGAGATCCGTGCATTGTTCTCCTCCCGACGCTCGGCTGTCGAAGCGACGGCACAGCGCTTTCGGCTGTTGTTGTACCTGATCTCGCTCCTGCTGCTCGTGCTGCTCGTGTATCTCGGCGCGCGGCTGCGTGCCCGCGCCTTGGCGCTGCGACGGCAAGCAGCATTCGAGCATGTCATAGCCAAGAACTCGACACACCTGATCAATTGCCCTCCGGCGGAGCTGGATATGCGGCTGAAACAAGTGCTGGGCGAGCTCTGCCAGGCAATCAGTGTGGAACGCGGCTATGTGGTGCTGGATGAGAAGCCTATTAGAGTGCATGCATGGTCCACGAACGGAATGGCTTATCCGCCTGGCTGGCCCCATCAGGCGCTAGCTCTGTCCACGCGACTCGGCACAACCGGACCAGATATCGTCACAGTGCCTGATGTCGCCCGCTTGCCGCCAAGCGATGTCAAAGACGCGCTCGTGGCGGCTGACGTCCGCAGTTGGATCTGTGTGCCGCTGATCCGACCGGGCCGGGTGCCAGGCATTATGGGGTTCGATGCCATGCAACCGAGATGGGAGGGCGTTTTCCCAGAGCCTGTTGTTCGGCTTGCCGGTGACGCAGTTGCCAACGCCATTGAGCGCGAGTTACTCGAGCGCGACCGCGCCACACTCACGACGCGATTGGAACGGTCACGACGCATGCACATCGTCGGATCCCTGGCAAGCGGGATTGCGCACAACTTCAACAACATCATCAGTGCCATCCTTGGCTATTCGGAAATGCTCGAACCACACCTCGCTCGCGGAACGCAGCTGACACAGAATATTAACGAGATACAAAGGGCCGCGGAGCGCGGACGCGATCTGATCGACGACATCTTGACATTCGGGCGGCGGCGCGACGCGCATATCCAGCCTGTGCCTGCGCGCTTCCTATTAGAGGAGGCGACTTCCCTGCTCCGTGCGTCCCTACCCTCCCACGTCGAGCTCATCGTCGATGACGTCCCGGCTGACATCGCCGTGTCCGGCGAGCCGGCGCAGCTTCAGCAGCTCATTCTCAATCTAGGCACCAATGCCGCGCAAGCGATGCAGGCCAATGGATGTATCCGCATCACTGTTGATCAGAAGGACCTGGCTGCTTCTCTCCCATTGAGTCACGGCGAGCTCGCACCAGGCCGTTACGTGTGCCTGGCCGTCATCGACAACGGGACTGGGTTTGACGAAGATGTGGCGCGACGATTGTTCGAGCCGTTCTTTACGACCCGCTTGGCTGGGACTGGTCTGGGCCTCGCAACCGTGCACGAAATCATTCGTGATTATGATGGCGCGATGAACGTGCAGAGCAAACCAGGGCACGGAAGCCGCTTCGAGGCGTGGCTCCCTGCGACGCCGCCGAACACTGTGGGCGCCGACCCGGCGATGCTGCCGCTTGGCCGCGGCGAGACCGTGTTGGTCGTTGAGAGCGAACGCGAGCGGTTACTGCATGAAGAGGAGATGCTGGCAGCGCTGGGATACGAACCTGTGGGGTTCGAGCGCGTGGCCGATGCGGTCGCGGCGTGTCGTTCGGCGCCCGGCCGGTTTGACATCGTTCTGGTTAGCCATGCGTCGCAAACTCGAGTTGGGCTTGATTTGGCTCGTACACTGCACGAGGTCGCACCGCAGCTGCCAATTTTACTTGCCGCCGCACCCACGATCGACGTCGGCGTGGATGCACTGGCGGAAGCTGGAATTTACGAGCTCTTGCGTAGGCCCCTGGTCAGCACCGAAGTGGCTGGGGCACTGGCGCGCTGTCTTCGTTCCCAAGCAGGTTACGACCGTAACACAATTGCCGGTGGCTGAAATACTTCTGTAGCGCGACCGTGCCATTTTCTTGTGACCATCGTAACCGCGCAAATTCCTGCGCCACGCGGGAGTAACGAGGAGGACGCGCCAATGGTGAGGAATATTTGTTCATTTGTGCTGACGGTCGTGACGGCCGCTTCTTATGTGAGCAGCGCGATGGCGCAAGTGCCGGCGGCGATTGCCGCAACCGATGGGACAAGGGTCGCGACCTTCCAAGCCGAAGGGGCGCAAATCTACGAGTGTAAGATAGGCAGCGATGGAAACCTCAAGTGGGTGTTCCGAGAGCCGATCGCAACGTAGCTCCTCAACGACAAGACTGTCGGCCGCCATTACGCCGGCCCGACCTGGGAGGATATGGACGGCAACGCCGTGACCGGCAAGGCTGTCGCCGATGCGCCCGGCACGACTCCGAACGATATTGCCTTGCTCAAACTAGACGTCGTCAGCCACCGCGGCAGCGGGACATTGGCAAATGTCGCGACAGTGCTGCGACTCAACACGCATGGCGGGGTCGCTCAAGGCGCATGCGACAAGGCCGGCGTGTTTCTTAGCGTGCCTTACTCCGCCACTTATATTTTTCTGCGCAAGGGTGGCTGATCCTCGCTAGGATGTCCGACTCTTTGCGTTATTGCAGCTTCTTTAGATTTTGTTCGACGCGTAACGGCGCGATCCCTTGCGGGTCTTTAGCAAAATGGCTTCGCTACGTCATATCGACGAAAACAACATGAGGGCGGTGGCACTATCGCAACAGTGCCGTCGCAAGAACCGGCGCGAAACCTTATTACATAGGATTCTTTAATCATCTGCGGCGGCCGGTATTAATCGACTCGATACCATGCAGACATGTTCAGCTCCGTTGTCCTGTCGTGTTAGTTCGCGCTTAACACAGGTGCAGTTTAAGCGACGCTAGGCAGGGGCAATTAAAGAGCTGGACAGGAAGGCGTCAAACAAACCGTCGGCAGCCCCTGCCGATTCGAGGAACATCTGTCGTGTCCTTTTGGCCCAGCAACACCAAGAAATTCGAGCACTCACGCCCAATAATTGAATGCGCCCAATGTGGCGAGTGGCTGTTCGGGCCAGAATGGTCGGAATACATCGATGAGCGCTACGTTCGGCATCTTTGGAGGTGCGAGCCATGCTGTTATGTATTTGAGACAACCGTTTCGTATGCTAGGGGGACTGAAGCATCGCAAATGCGAGTGACAGATACGCGATTATGAATCATCGATTTGTGAGCTGCTTCTGCAAACGCCAAGAAGTTTGCAATCAAAACGCACAGCCGAAATCACTCATCTAATCGGCCATGTCCTTTCCGACGACGATTATGAATTCGCAGGAGCCCACAACTTAATCAAAATTTCACCATCCGTTAAAAGGTCAAGCAATCTTCATTTGACCGCCGGAATATAGTCATCTTCCCAAATAGTGTTGCCGCCACGGACATCAACGTGAGAGGTCGTTTATGGCTATTAATGAGCCCGTCCCCCTTAATCTGAAAACCGTCAGCATTTTGAAAGAAGTTCTAGAGGATGCCTGGTACAGCCTTAGTACCGAACAGCAAGCCATGATGTCAAAGACGGTGCTGGCCGAGCGCATTCTTAGGTCAGTAGCCAAAGGCGAACGTGACCGCGAGCGGTTACTTGCTGCCGCGCTTGAAATTGCGGCGTAAGCGACAGCCTAGCGCGATGGAGATCGCCGTTTCTTGGAAACATTATTTTCTGTTCGGTCGTCGCGCAAAACTATGTCGAAGAAGAACAGCGATGCTGCTTGCGGTGATCTTTTCCCAACCCTTGGTCAGCCCTGACGGGACGCAGCGGCGCGCGGTGGGCCTAACGTATTGAAGCGCGCTTTTTGCTCATCGTCCAATGAGTCATAGAAGCTGGCGAGTGCGGGCCGCACTGTCTTTATAGCCTCTCCCATAGCATTGACACGCTTCGCCACGGCGTCAAAACGATCCAACGCTGTTTGCGGCAACTGTGTAGGACAGGATGCCTGCAATCGATTGGCAGCTTGCGTTGAGGCGCTCTTTAACCTGTCGAACGCTTCCAACTGCTGTTGTGCGGGTTTGACGATTTCTTCGACGCGTTGCGCGGGTAATTGCGTAAATCCTTCTGCGCGACGACTACACAGCGCAGCCAGATCATTGTCCGAAGCAAATCCGCGACGGTTCGATCGCGCGGCCGAAGCCGGAGCTAGTGTGGCGAAACGCTGCCTCTGCTCGTCATTCAACGAATTGTAAAAATTATCGAGCGGTCCACGCACAATTGCCAATGCCTGGATCATGCCGTCAATCCGCTTTTGCGCCGCGTCGAGCCGGCCAAGCGGCGTCTGCGGGACCTCGCTTGAACAGGATGACTTGAGAACCTCGCTTGCCTGCGATGAAGCCGCCTTTAGTGCATCGAGCTCTATGAGTTGTTCTTCAGTCAGGCGGAGGGTCGCTTCGATGCGATCAATTGGAAGATCAGTCACGCCCGGTGCGAGGCCGCCGCAGGTCTGCGCCAAATCATTTGGCGTCGAGCCTATAGATTCCGGGGCCCTATGACGCGCAATGCGCGTTCGTGCCGGAGCGTAACCACCGTAAACATCATAATAGGCCGGGCCGTAGGCGTAGTAGGGACCAGGCCAGAAGATGGCATCCCAGACGAATACATCTCCGTAGCCCCAGAACGGGGCGTAATAGCCGTAAGGCCAGAATGTGAAGGCTAAGACGTTACCGAAAAAGTAAGGCCAGAATACTGGTCCCGACCAACCGCCCCATCCTCCGCGCCACCCGCTCCTCCAGCCAGGATTACCCCATTGGTTCCAAGCGGCACGTCCGCCCAACGCCCCAGCGGCGCCCAATGCGCGAGCATGTTTGCCACTGACGTGACCTATTTTGCTGTGCGACACCCCTACGCGAGCGCCCTTGCCGCCCCGCACATGCGCTCTGCCGGTGTGAGCAATTTTTCCTCTGCCAATGTGAGCACTGCCACGACGAACATGTCCACTAAAGTGTTTACCGCCGCCTCCACTAAAGTGTTTACCGCCACCGCCGTGGCCGCCACCATGGCCGCCACCACCGCCCTTGGCCATCGCAGTTTGAGCGCCCAGACTTATTAACGCGCAAAGCGTAAGAACCGCTGTAAGTACTTTGAAAAGGTTCCTTGCCATGAGGCGCACTCCTGCCCGAACGGAAAACCTCCGACGGGGAACTGGGTTCCGAAATAGCAATGTCCGCTTGTTCGACGCCAGTTCCGGCCAAAAGTCTAGCAGACTGGGACACAGCAGTAACGAGTAGAATCAGCGCGCGACTGAAACGACTAAAGCGCAATCAGTTTTGGCTCAGTTGCCGGCCCATGAAAACAACCCGCGCACCGTCCGAATAGGTGGTCGAAAGAATGCGAAAGTTGTTGCGCTCGTAGAAGCGAATATTGCGCGCCCCCTCGTTCGTGACGATGTGCATTCCGGGCGCTCGGGCAGTCGAAGCTTGCGCGGCAAATGCTTCAATGAGAGTGGCACCGACCCCGTGGTTGCGGTAGTCCGCCGATACATTGATGTGCAAATGGCAAGGGTATAATGCACAAAATGGTACAAACGCCCTATAGTAACCAAGATCATTGAAGAGCGGATTAAGTGTCGGATTTTCAAGGCATCCGGCAAGATATCCAATCAACCAACCATCGTCGGAACGGGCAATGAAAAAACTATCGATGTAGTGATTGAAGTAGCGATCAAGCCACCGCGCTTTGAATGAATTACGTGCCTGTTCATCAGCAAATATCTGAACGCTACTCGTGGCGAAAAAAATATTTTCGACAATGGGCCAAAGAGATTTCCAATCCGCTTCATCCACTAATCGAACGACACGCATAGTGCACTGTTTCCCGTATCGTGGCGACACTAGCCTCTAACCGAGAAACCGATCGAGCCCGCAGATGATACCTGATGGAAGGCGACAATGATCGGACCTGTGGATGCCCTCTTTGATTGCTGGCCGCTAGCTATAGCTGCCAAGGCATTGCTGCACAGCCGCAAAGTTCCATCTCGTGACATGGGCAGTGCATGACGTCGCCTCTCACGAACGGAATGTTTACTAATTTTAACTCATGGTGACAGTCAGGGTGTCAATTCGTCGAGCGATGACATCCGGCCTCTGCCTCCTAGGATCGAAGTCCATCCAACATGGAGCGACCAGCATCATGAATGATGAGGTAGCTGTTTCCCTTGCTTCGAAGAATCCACCAGGAACTGAGGCGGCTCGGTCTGGAGAGACGGCGCGCGATTCCCAGGCGGGAGGCAATTCATCCGAGCAACCCAGCGGGATGGCTCGGGAAAGATCTGGGTTGCCGCCAGTGCAGCCGTTCCCCCTTTCAAAGGATTCGTTGAGATCCGACCAAGTTCCGCCTCGTGAGCCGGCGGGTAATTCGGATGGCGAGCGTAATTCATTCAAAAACAGTATTGGAATGGCTCGGGCTCCGTTACCGGCGGCGGAGCAGCCATCCATTGGCAGGCGAATGTTCCGCAGTGTTGCCAGTTTTTTCATCATGGCACTGAGCGCGGTTCTGACCAGTATCATAGTGAGTTCTGCCTTGCAGTCCCATGGATACGAAGCGAAGGAGATGGTCATGACTTGGGGGTCATCCCTGGGCGGGTCGTCCTCCACTTGGCAGTCGCGCGGCGACGAAGCACAGAGGATGGTCAAGGAGGCCTGGGCGTCGTCATTGGACTGGTTGATGAAGAAGTTGCCGCCCGACGTCGACATTGGAGCTAAGCAAAAGGGCTCTAACCCTGCCAGGGAAGTGTCCATTCGAGATGCGATCCCTTCAACTTCTGTCGCCGGGAAACCGCCGCCTGTCGCTGCGGCGGCTCCTTTTGAGTCGGTGCAGCAACTGAAAGCCATGGCACAGGATCTCACTGTCGTGCGACAAAAGCTGGTGCAGCTCACTGCTGCGCAACAAGAGATGGCGCAAAAAATTGCGTCGCTGCAAGCGCTCCAGCAGGACATTAAGCAGAAGGAGTCATCCCCGCCTTGGTCTCCACAGGCGGCCGTCCCATCGCGCAAAAATGGGCGAACCGTTGCGGCCGCGCCCAGGTCGATTTTGCGGGACTGGAGGATCAGCCACGCCCGCAATGGCTATGTCTATGTGCAAGGTCACGGCAAGATCTATCGGGTAGTACCCGGCACCCCATTGCCCGGGGTTGGTCCGGTCGAACAGATCAAACGGCAGAACGGCCGCTGGGTGGTGATGACGCCAAAGGGCCTCATCGCCTCGATGCGCGATCTAGAATCAGATGACGACTACGATTTCGACAGTGATTAGTTTCAATCGATGACGATCGCTGTGAGAACACAGTGAATTGGCGAACCCGATAACATGAAATTCCGGTGGAGTTAGTCCCACTGCACGGACGCATATTCGACCGAGCCATTAATTAGCGGCCTTAGATTGGTTATTTTAAGCTTCTCTGTGCCGCAAATGATGTAGCCATTGGAATCAGTTTTTGTAGGTTGAGGTCCGGACGTGAAGGATTCTCTGCTGCGTCTACGACTTCATCGAGGAGCGTGTTGGAGACATACCCGCCCAAAATATCGCCAGGGTAAAGAAGAAGGATTTTAGGCTAATAGCCAGCCGCGGACAGCATCGGGCCGGACCCGCTACCAGCACGCGCGACTGCGCCTATATCGCGCGGTTTCATTTGGCGCACAATGTAAATTGGGGAATCGCCACAGGCAGGGGCGGTGACGTCGATTTGGGCGTGGCCATAATCCGAATGACACCAGCGCCCGCCTTCAAAGAGACCGTGCGCGGCGGCGATCTGGCCCAGGGCGATACGGCCAGGCAAATTGCAGCGTGGATCAACCACGCCGCGCCGCAGTTGGCACACGTCTATCGCTTTTCCGCACGGATGTTCGCTTTCAGGCGCACATCTCCCCGGCCGAATGCCGCCCATAAACAACACACGCGCACCGTAGTTCTTTTCCAGATCATCGATATACGCCTGGAAACGAGCGGCATAAGCGACGCCGACCCGAGCACGCGCACCAGTTTTGGACGACATGACGATACCGTCGAGTTTGTTGCCGCTGGCACCGAGCGGACGCGAAACAGGTGTCGGCGTAGCCACCGAAATCGTGGTGTTCACGACCTCCGTTGTCGCTTCCGTGAAGCCTGCTGCAGTAGCCGCCATGGTCGTCGTGATAGTTTCTGTGGTTAATGTTCCAGGAACGAGCGGCACTACCAGAATCTCAGAATACAAGACTGCAGCATCGAAATCGAACCGACGCATCGATTGCACGGTCACTTCCGAGGCCAACTCCGAATCCGCAGTGCTAACTGCAGGAGCCGTAGTCGCCGATTCGGTAGCGCTAACTGCAGGCGTCGCTACTTCCTTAGTGCTGACTGCAGGAGTCATGGTTACCGAGTCGGCGGTCGGACTAGCCGTGGCCACTGCGGTTGCGGTGTAAATTTTCCTGCGAGTCGTTCGATTGTTTGCAACTGACGCGGAGGCCGCATTAAAAGTTGTGCAATGGCCATCGTTATCGCAGATAACTGGCGGTGAAGTACTTTGGTCTCGACGCTGACCCGCCTCTGCAGGTAACACGACAAGCAGCATGAAGGCGACGATTGTCACTCCTTTCATGCTCTCCCCCCTCGCCCCCGTGCGATCGCCGGCTCCTCAGCAGACTTTCGAAATTATCTGCTGAGTCGAGCGGTCATCCGCGGAAATCAGAAACCCCGATCCTCTATAATCTTCGTAAATTTCTCCAATTTTGTAAATCTCTTTGAGCACCGCCCCCGTTGGTGGATCTGGTATGATGATCTTCCAGAGCACGGATTTGGCAATTTAATTTTTCTGCTGACTATTGCGGAACAAAGTGCTGCGCGAGCTATCGGAACTCGCATTCTCCTAGTTCCCCTATATCGCCCGCCTGGTCCGGTTAATTTTTGATTCATAAAGTGCGCATAGTCTCATCATCGCGCTGTAGGTCAGTCGAGCCAAGCGCCAAGCAAATGACACTTAAGGACGTCATCTTCCTGCTCCTGTGGGTCGAGGTGCTCGCCATGGCACTCGGTCTGCTGCTGCTTGACCGCGTGAGCCGAAAATGATTTTTCTCTCAAGCTGGCTCGCATTGCGAATCGTCATTGCAATCTTTGTTTGCTGCTTAATTGCTGCTCCGGGCGAGCAAAGCTAGTGTGATACTCCCATCGTCACCGCAGTTATGATTACCCGCTCAGTTAACCCCTTTGTTGTAAAAAAATAGGAGAGAGAAATGGCTAATGCGCTGGCAAACATTGCAAAGTTAGAAGGTTTGAAAAGCTGGAAGAACGGGAGAAATGCACCGTATCAAGGTGTCGTAAAGCGGGATTGGGTCCCGACTGGCCGCATCGATTTCGCTACAAAGCTTGACGGCAGTGACAACCCGGACCAACCAAGTGAATTTCGGCTGCTCGTAGAAGAACGAAGAATTATCGAGAGCATTGCCGGAAATGAAAATCTTGAGATTCAATGGCGAGCCGCCACACTGAAAGAGGCAAAAGCCGTTGTGACTCAGTATCACCAGTACCTAAAGGAAAACTCGCTCGTCAAATCTGTCTTCGAGCCCGATATTTTGCCTCCGGAATCTCAAGACAGCAGTTCGTCAAGCGCGGGATCAAAGCGGCGGGGCTAGATCGCTGGTGTCTGCCTTGTGAGGGGTTAGATCGCCGGTCTCTGCCTTGTGAGGGGCTAGGTCGCTGGTGTCTGCCTTGTGAAATGACGCGAAACCTTTCCTAGGGCCAACGTAACTACCCTGCGCAAAGGGCTCCTTATTGCCTTTTGCCACAATCGGGAGGTCCAATAAGCGCGGCCGCCCGAAGTGCGACCGCTCGACTCTCTCTATTGTGTTCCGAAGTTATGGCCACCGCTGACAAGTCAAATCTCTTCTCAAATCTCTTCCGCGATATCGGTAAGCCCGGCGGCAGCATCGCGCCAACGACGATGCTGGCGATCGCCATCCTTGCGCTGCTCGGACTTGTGGCCGGCGGCTTCTTCCTATACTCACGAATCGACAAACTACATTCACGCCTTGACAAACTTGAAACAGACTTGGCGATCGCAAAAGGGGACGTCGAGAGCACAAACGAAAGACTGATGAGCCTTCAACGCGAGATCAGTCAAATCCGACAAGACCAATCGTCTGCTGCAGCGACGATTGCACGCTTAGACAATCGGTCATCGGCGACGGCGCAGCCGACTTCGCCGCAGAACACGGCGCAGCCGACTTCGCCGGAGAACAATGTGCTGCAGATTACTGCCGTTGAAGCCAAGTTGATTCGCGAATTCCTTATGAAAATTGATGCATTCAAACCGAGGGTTGCGGCTGGCCTCAAAGTTGGTGATACGATTCCCGAAGACCGGCTGCTAGATTTTTCGGTAGTTCTGACGCAAGGAATGCCTAAGCTGAAAAACACTAGTTACACAATCGACCAAACCGGCTCGATCATCATTGTTTCGGAAAACCGCATTGTTGCCATTCTCGACTTCGTGAATGTAGCCCGATGAAGGCGCGCCACACCGACTTTTGAACCTACCTTAACGCGTATAGCAGGATTTTTAGGCGCTCCTGCCTTCGCCCCTACCCCGAAGAAGCCGGTAGCATCTCGGCCCAACGGCTATCCCCATCGACTTTTGGATCGCGATATGTTGTCCGGACTCGCCGCGATGTTTTTTGGCTTATGCTGTCAGCCGGTCGGTATAGCAAGCACCGGGCACGGTGCTCGCCGTAAGACCTGCTCCGTCGTACTGCCTCGAAGAGCGTCAAGCAATCCATCGCGACCCGCGGTTGGCATTGCGATCATGTCGGCGTGGCAGTCATGCGCAATGCGCAAAATCGTTTCCTCGACCGGGCCTTGGACAACTTGGATGGAAGTCAGCGGTTGCCCTG
>Ga0081455_10003468_pt1 | contig 18121 bp, 20 predicted proteins | sample TabmetS3T2R1_FD_70207 | JGI IMG/M metagenome (GOLD analysis project Ga0081455, IMG submission 70207) | Tabebuia heterophylla rhizosphere microbial communities from the University of Puerto Rico - S3T2R1 | ecosystem: Host-associated > Plants > Roots > Rhizosphere ...
GTTGACGATGCGCGCGCCGGCATCGAGGCAGGCGCGCGCCACCGCGGCGCGACGCGTATCGATCGAGACCACGATATCGCGCTTCGCCAAGCCTTCGACCACCGGCAGGACGCGCTGCAGTTCCTCGTCGGCATCGACAGGCCGCGAGCCCGGCCGCGTCGACTCGCCGCCGACATCGACGATATCGGCGCCCTCAGAAACGAAACGCAGGCCATCGTCGATGGCCTGCGCTGGGTCGAGGCGTTCGCCGCCGTCGGAAAAGGAGTCCGGCGTCACATTGACGATCGCCATGATCCTCGGGCGATCGAGGGCGACGCCGGCAAACGTGCGTTCCTGGATGGCTCTGTTCATCGCGTACATTCCGTCCGGCTGATTCCAGCCGGCCGGAATGCCTTAGCCGTCACACCCCCGGCTGCGGCTCGGGATTGGCGCCCGGCGACGGGCCGGCGCCCTGGCCGGAGCTGGTCGGCACCGAGGCGCGGCGGCGGCGGTCGGCAGGGCCGGCGCCGCCGGTGTCGTCGCGCACGATCTTCTCGCCGCGCAGGATCTGGCCGATCTCGTCGTTGCTGAGCGTCTCGTACTCGAGCAGCGCCTTGGCGATGAGGTGCAGGTCTTCCAGATGGTCGGTCAGGATCTGCTTGGCCTTGCCCTCGGCCTCCTCGATCAGGCGGCGGACCTCCTGGTCGATCAGCTGGGCGGTGGCTTCCGAGACGTTCTGCGTCTGGGTCACGGCGTGGCCCAGGAACACTTCCTGCTCGTTGGCCTGGTAGCGCACGCGGCCGAGCTTCTCGGACATGCCGTAGGCGGTGATCATGCCGCGCGCGGTCTGCGTCGCGACCTGGATGTCGCTCGCCGCACCCGTGGTGACGTTCTCCGGTCCGAAGATGATCTCCTCGGCGATGCGGCCGCCGAACATGATGGCCAGCCGCGATTCCAGGAACTGCTTGGTGTGGCTGAGATGATCGCGCTCCGGCAGCTGCATGGTGACGCCGAGCGCCCGGCCGCGCGGGATGATGGTCACCTTGTGCAGCGGGTCGGAGTTGGCGGTGAAGGCCGCCACCAGCGCGTGCCCGGCCTCGTGGTAGGCGGTCAGGTTGCGCTCTTCCTCGGTCATCATCAGGGTCTTGCGCTCGACCCCCATCAGCACCTTGTCCTTGGCGAACTCGAAGTCGATCATCTCGACCTTCTTCTTGTTCATCCGCGCCGCCACCAGGGCGGCCTCGTTGACCAGGTTGGCCAGGTCGGCGCCGGCGAAGCCCGGGGTGCCGCGGGCCACCACGTGCAGGCTCACGTCCTCGGCGATCGGGATGTTGCGCGTGTGCACCTTCAGGATGCCGAAGCGGCCGTTGATGTCCGGCCGGTCGACCATCACCCGGCGGTCGAAGCGGCCGGGGCGCAGCAGCGCCGGGTCGAGCACGTCCGGGCGGTTGGTGGCGGCGATGAGGATCACGCCCTCATTGGCCTCGAAACCGTCCATCTCGACCAGGAGCTGGTTCAAGGTCTGCTCGCGCTCGTCATTGCCGCCGCCGAGGCCGGCGCCGCGGTGGCGGCCGACCGCGTCGATCTCGTCGATGAAGATGATGCAGGGCGCGTTCTTCTTGGCCTGCTCGAACATGTCGCGCACGCGCGAGGCGCCGACGCCGACAAACATCTCGACGAAGTCGGAGCCCGAAATGGTGAAGAACGGCACATTGGCTTCGCCCGCGACCGCGCGCGCGATCAAGGTCTTGCCGGTGCCGGGCGGGCCGACCAGCAGCACGCCGCGCGGGATCTTGCCGCCAAGCCGTTGAAACTTGCCAGGATCGCGCAGAAACTCGACGATCTCCTGCAGGTCCTGCTTGGCCTCATCGACGCCGGCAACATCCTCGAAGGTAACGCGGCCGTGCGCCTCAGTCAGGAGCTTGGCGCGCGACTTGCCAAAGCCGAGCGCCTTGCCGCCCGCGCCCTGCATCTGCCGCGACAGGAAAATCCACACGCCGATCAGCGCGATGAACGGCAGCCACGAGATCAGGAGCTGCAGGAACCAGGGCACGTCGTTCTGCAGCGGACGCGCGGTGATCGACACGCCCTTGTTATAGAGCCGCTGGACCAAGGACGGGTCGTTCGGGGCATAGGTCTGGAACTGCCGGCCGTCCGAGAACGTGCCGTGAATTTCCGGCCCCTGGATCACGACGTCCTTGACGCGGTTCTGATCGACCTCGTTCAGAAGCTGCGAGAAGGAGATTTCCGTCGACTGCGTGCGCTGGCTCGGATTCTGAAACACCGTGAACAGGGCCAAGAGCAGCAGGACGATAATGACCCACAGCGCGAAATTCCGCAGATTGGCGTTCATGCCTTACGTCCCTTGTGGCGGGCCGGGCGGCCCGACAGCCTGATGTTCAGCGCTGGCGGCCTCGTCTTGCCTGCAAGTCATATTGCCCGCAAAGTCATGGCCGATTCAGGTCCGTCCCGCTTCCCAATCTATGTGCCGCGGAGGCATCTGCCAAGGGAACGCGACTGGCACCGCCTGAAAACACTCCATTTGTATCATTTTAGCGTCGTTCGGGGCGGCCGCCCGGGCCATGTTGCAGCGTGGTTAAGGGCCTATGCCGGTTTGCTCGACCGCGGCGGGGCGCTTTCGACCACGATCCGGCCCCGCGACAGCGTGACCAGAGCCCCGGCCAAGGTCCGGCGCAGGCGGATTTTCTCCGCCACGGCGGCCTCCAGCGCCGCATGCAGAGCCTCAAGCTTGCCAAGCTTGAGCGGCCCCTCCTTGCCAAGACGGTCGATCGCGCGCCCCAGCACGCGCAGCGACAGCTCGGCCGGCAATCGGCGCCATTTTTCGGCATCGATCGCGATCGGGTCGCATTCACTCCAGGTTCCATCCGACACGACATCGATGGCGGCATCGACGGCGGCCTCGATCGTGGCATCGACGCGACGCATCCGGCGCGCCAGGAGCGCGAGCCGCTGCGCATCGAGACCTTCATCGGCAAGCGCGGGCATCAGGGCGCGAAGCCGCGGCCGCGTGAAGCGCGGATCGCGGTTGCTTGGATCGTCCACGAAGGTGATGCCCATGGCGGCGAGCGTGGCAACGAGTCGCTGCTTCGGTAGGTCGAGCAGCGGGCGGACGAGTACGATCGCGCCGCTCTTGCGCGTTGCATCGTCGGCGGTCAACGTCGGCAACAGTGTCTGCCGCGCCATGGCGCCGAGGCCCGAGACTCCGCTGCCGCGCGCCATGCGCAACAGCACGGTCTCGGCCTGGTCGTCGACCGTGTGCGCGGTGAGCACATAGGGCGCGCCAGCGCCGCGCGCCGCCGCCGCCAGCAACTGATAGCGCACGCGGCGTGCTTCCTCCTGCAGCGCAGTCACGGGCTTGTCGCCGGTCCAGCGCAGCGTGCGATGACGAACGCCGAGCTGCGTGGCAAGGCGCTTGACCGCGCGTGCCTCGCGCGCCGATTCCGGGCGCAGCCCATGATCGACTGTGACAGCAAGGAGCGTCGGGCCACGCTTGCCGCCGGCGCGCCAGCGCGCCACCAGCACGAGCAGCGCCGTGGAATCCGGGCCGCCGGAAACCGCAATCACCAGTGCTGGAGCGGAACGAAGATCGTCGAACAGCGCCGCCGCTTCGGCGGCCGAGATCGGCGTCGCGTCCTCAGCAGCGGACACGCTTCTGTTCCCGGTCAACGCCCTGCTTCACGCTGACCGATGCGCGCGGATACTTGCGTCCGACTTCGGCGAGCGATGCACACGCCGCTTCCTTCTCGCCCATAGCAGCAAGCGCCTGTCCTAATCGCAACAACGAGTCCGGCGCCTTGGCAGCGGTTTCGTATTTGGTCGAGACGTTGAGAAAGACTTCCGCCGCGTCGCGATAGCGCTGACGCTGGAACAGGCTCTCGGCGAGCCAGTATTGCGCGTCGGACGCGAGCCGATCGTTCGGGTAGTGACGCAGGAACAGCCGGAAGCTCTCGTCGGCGAGCGCGTAGTCCTTGCGCAGGATGTAGCCGTAAGCGAGATCGTAGGTGTCCTTGGGACTGCTGGAGGGCGGCAGCGTCGCAACCTGTGTGCCACCGGGATTGCGTTGCGAGCCCTCGGCCTCCCCGGATTCGGCCCGTCCAGTGAGCGTCGAAAGGTCGAGCGGTGCACCGGCGGAGCGACCGCCAGGAACGCCGACCGCCTCGTCAGGCTCTTGCGCTTGCGTCAGCGGAGCACTGGGCGCGGTCGTGCCCAACGGACGCGGCGCGCCCGGCGCACTCGGATTAAGCGACGGATCGAACGAGTCGCCGCGCCGTCCGCCGGGAGCTGGCGGCGGCGAGTAGGGCGCCTGCGGCTGCGAATAAGGTGGCTGCGGATAAGGCGCTTGCGGCTGCGCGGGAGCTGGCGGCCGTGCCGAAGGCGCCGCGCGCGCCGCCCCGTCCTGCACTCGATAGTCGGCGCCCGGCTGCATGCGCTGGAGCTGGCCTTCGAGCTGCTGGTTGCGATACTGCAACTGTTCGATCGCGCCCGTGAGCTGGCGGATCTGCGCTTCCAGGCGGTCGAGACGCATGTTGAGGTCGCCGCCGGACTGGGCCACCCGGCCGGCCGGCGGACCGCGCTCCGGCGCAGCGCCGGGTTCTGGCGCTGAGCGCTCGGGCGCCGAGCGCTCGCTGTTGCCGAACAGCTGCTCGAGAAACCCAAAACCGCGCTCGCTCTCCTGCGCCGACGCAATGCCGGCACACAAGAGCATGGTCAACAACGAAACTCCGATCGTCCGATGTGAAAGGCCAGCCATTGGCGCGATGGAATGCCTCTGGTTGAGAGTCCCAATGTACTCTGACGCGCCCCCGAGGGAAAGGTAGCATACGATTCGCTGCGACGAAATTATGACGCTCCGTCCGTAACTTAACACAAGACGGCGGAACCGCCCTGGCGGCCCGTCCTGGCACGATAGCACGACACCCGGGACAGACCGCCGTCCGATACCGACGACCCGGCGCTAAAAACAACCGGCGCCAACAAGGGCGCCGGCTGTCCCCTTCCCCCGTGTCTCTTCTACGAGCTTGCGTTGAGAACCGTGACCGAGCGACGATTCTGCGACCAGCACGAAATGTCGTTACAGACCGCAACCGGCCGTTCCTTGCCGTATGAGATCGTGCGCATGCGCTGCGCCTGCACGCCGCGCGAAACCAGATAGTCGCGCACTGCCTGCGCGCGCCGGGCACCGAGCGCGATGTTGTACTCGCGCGTGCCGCGCTCGTCGGCGTGTCCCTCGACGAGGAACGAGTATTGCGGATAGGTGCGCAGCCACTGCGCCTGCTTCTCGAGCGTGCCGATGGACTGCTGAGTGAGCTCCGAGGAATCGGATTCAAAGAACACGCGGTCGCCGACGTTGACCACGAAGTCCTGCTGGCTGCCGGGAGTTGCAGCGCTCGCATTCGCGAGCGCAGGATTGTTCGCGTCCACCGTCCCGTTCTTCGCGCAAGCGCCGAGCGCCAACACTGCGGCCAGAACTCCGACAAGCTTCACCGCACGCATCGCGCTCATCGCACGAAAGGTATCGGACTTCATTCCGGTGCCTCCAATTTGTCGCTTCTTTGCCGGGCCTTCCCGACGCTAGCAGGGGCCTGGTTAAGCGAAGGTTCCGTCAACCTTGACGGTGCCTTGCGGAAATGGCGCAAAAACGAGGATGGGCCGGAAACCCCTTACAGTGGTTAATGATCTATGAATGCGGCGTGATCAGGGCCCGATCAAGTGCGCGTGCCGCATTGTCCCCAAGCAACTCACCGCAGTAGCGGCGACCACGCCGGATCGGATGCATAGCTCGGCGATGGAACTCGCTGCTCGTTGCGCCCGGTCACATCGACCGTGAACAGTGTCGGCCCCGCACTACCGCCGGGATCGCGGAAGAACATCACAACGCGCCCGTTCGGCGACCAGGTCGGCCCTTCGTTATGATAACCGTCGGTCAAAGTGCGCTCACCGGATCCGTCCGGTCGCATGATGCCGATCGCGAAGCGCCCCTGCGCCTGCTTGGTGAAGGCGATGTAGTCGCCGCGGGGCGACCAGACCGGCGTCGAGTAGGAGCCATCACTGAAGCTGATGCGCTGCGCGGGGCCACCGTTCGCGCCCATGACGTAAATCTGCTGACGCCCACCGCGATCGGATTCGAAACAGATCCGCGCGCCATCGGGCGAGAATGACGGCGCGGTGTCGATCGCGGCGGTATCGGTGAGCCGCGTGGTCGCCCGCGAGCGCAGATCCATCAGGAAAATATTCGAGTTGCCAGCCTGCTGCAGGCTCATGACGACGCGCTGTCCGTCCGGCGCGAAGCGCGGCGAGAACGTCATGCCGGGAAAGTTCCCGACGACTTCGCGCTGGTTGTTTTCGAGATTGAGCAGATAGACGCGCGGCTGCCCCTGCGCGTAGGACATGTAGGTGATTTCCTGGCTGGACGGCGAGAAGCGCGGCGTAAGCACCAGATCGTCGCCGCGCGTGAGATAGCGCACGTTGGCGCCATCCTGATCCATGATGGCGAGCCGCTTCACGCGGCGCTCCTTCGGCCCCGACTCGTCGATGAACACGACGCGGCTGTCGAAGTAGCCCTTCTCGCCGGTGAGGCGCTCGTAGATCGCATCCGAGATGAGATGCGCGATGCGCCGCCAGTTGTCGGGCGGCGTGGAGTATTCCTTGCCGTCGAGATACTGGGCCGCGAACACGTCCCAAAGCCGGAAGCGGGCGCCAAGCCGGCCGTCGGGCTGACGCGCGATCGTGCCGGTCACCAGCGCTTGCGCGTTGATCTGCCGCCAGTCCGGGAACCGCACCTGATCGATGTTGGTGATCTTCTCGATATAGGCGGCCTGATCGATCGGCGCGAACAGGCCCGAGCGCTGCAGATTGGAGGTGATGATCTGAGTGACGCCGCGCGCCATCGAGGGATCGGGCAGCGCGCCACCGATGAAATCCGGCAGCGCGATCGGCATCGGCTGCACGTTGCCTTCGGTAATCGTGATTCTGGGTGCTGCACGCACGCGCGACCACAGGCCGCCTCCCGCCATGGCTGCGAGCGACAGGCCAGCGGCGCCGGCGAAAAGGCGACGGCGCGAAAGTGAAAGTTCGAGTGACCGCATGTTCCGGTTTCCCATCGCACCAGGTTTCAACGAAAACTGGCAACTACAGACTCGACAAACAAACTTCAGCCGCCGAACATTTCGAAGGGATCGAAGTCGATCGAGAGTTCCTTCCAAATCTCGTATTTCGGCAGCGAGAACATTGTGTAGGGCTGGCACGAAATGAGGGCGCGGACCGTGCTCTCGATCATGGCGCGCGAATACGGGTCAGTGGCCCTCATCTCTACTTTCGGCTCCTTCGCAAGCGTTCGATCCATCTTCAAGTGGATCGTGATCGGAACCACGATCCTCGTGGTACTTGGCGCCCCAGCGGGAGGATTCCAGCAATTCCTGAGATGCCGCCTGAAAGCGTCGATCTCGCTCAGCGATAGCTGATTCGCGCTCGCGTCTGGCGCGCCGATGCCAACATTGCTGTTGACCACATCGCCGGTCGCCGCCAGGCGCTGCGGAGTGCGCTTGTCGAGCAACGCCGCAACGTTGCGCGGGTCGAACTTCGGCTGCTCCTTCTTGGGCGGCGCTTTTGCCTCGGTCTTTGGCTCGGCCTTGGCCTCGGCCTTCTTTTCCGGCTTAGGGTCGGCTTTCTTCTGCTCAGCCTTCTTGGGCTCGGGCTTCGCCAAATCCTTCTTGATCGCCTCCGCGATCAAATCGCGCTGCGGCTCCGCCTGTTTCTTCTCGGGCGTTGGCGGCTTCGGCTCCGGCAATGGCGCAGCCACGTCGGTTGCCGCTTTCACCTCGGTCTTGGCGATCTTGGCGGCAGGATCGTCAGCCGGCTTGCGTTCGCCGACTTTGTCTACGATCGGAGCCGCCGCCTTGGGCGCGGTCTTGGAGCCGGCCGTGAGCTGGGTGAACTCGCTCACCGTAATGACGTCGATCGGCATCGGCGTGGAGTCGGTTGATCGCGGCTTGGCCGCAAAGGTCAGCGCGCCCCACACCAGCACGACAACATGCACCGCGATCGACACCCCGAAGATCCAGGCATCGCGTCTGCTGATCGATATGGTTCGCCCTACCCTCATTGATCCCCGACTGCAGGCCCCCTTACTGACCCTGCTCAACCTCCGTCACAAGCGCGACCCGGTGGAACCCCGCGCCCGACAGCCGTCCCATGACTCTCATGACGGTACCATAGTCGACCTTGCGATCGCCGCGCACATAGATGCGCTCTTCCATGCCGCCACGAGCGGCCGTGACAGCCTTCAGCTTGGGAAGGATGTCATCGACCGCGATCTCGGTGTTCTGCAGGAACCATTGCCCCTGGCTGTTGACCGAAATTGTGAGCGGTTCCTTGTCCTGGTCAAGGCTCTTGGCCTGAGTCTGTGGCAGATCGAGGGGCACACCGACCGTTAACAAAGGCGCCGAAATCATGAAGATGATCAGCAACACCAGCATGACGTCGACCATTGGGGTGACGTTGATCTCGCTCATGACGCCGTGGCGGTGGTGACGACGTTTGCCCACTGCCGCACTCGCTCCGTTCATCGCCATTCGTTAACGTCCCTCGTCAGCCCTTGCCACGCCCCTCTCGGGTACAATCGTCCTTCACGCGCGCTCGTCGATCTGCCGCGACAGGATGGCAGAGAACTCGTCGGCGAAGCCCTCAAGACGCTGCGCCTGCTTGTTCACCTCGGCCGCAAATTTGTTGTAAAAAATCGTCGCCGGTATGGCGGCCACGAGACCGATCGCGGTTGCGAACAGCGCTTCTGCGATACCGGGTGCGACAACTTGCAGCGACGTGTTGCCCATGGCGGCGATCGACCGGAAGCTCGTCATGATGCCCCACACCGTGCCGAACAGCCCGATGAAAGGGCCAGCCGAGCCCACCGTCGCCAGCACCAGGAGCCGCCGCTCCAGCCGCTCGACCTCGCGCGCAATGGTCACGTCCATGACTTTCTCGATGCGCATCTGCAGGCCGGCGAAGGAGCGTGCCTGCCCCTCGAGGCTGCGTTTCCATTCCCGCATCGCCGCTACGAACAGCGCCGCCATCGAATGGGAGGGCTTCGAGGACAAGGTCTTGTAGAGCTCCTCGAGCGACTGCCCCGACCAGAACGCCTGCTCGAAACGGTCCATGGCGCGACGCATGCGCGCATAAAGCAGCGTCTTGTCGATCGCGATTGCCCACACCCAGACCGAGCAGATGATCAGCCCGAGCATCACCCCCTGCACGACCCAGTGGGCGTTGAAGAACAGGCTCCAGAGCGAAAGTTCCGAGGAGGCGAGCCCCTGATTCATTGTTGATCCTTTCGGGCCCCTTCAGTCCGGCGCCGGGGCTGCCGCTGCATCGGCATGGCTCGCAGCGCGCCGAGCGCTTGCCAAGCCAAATTGCTCGAAAAATCCGGGCCGTTCACCCTCGCCGGCACGGGTACGAATTCTTCGGCAAACGTGTCCAAACTAGGGCACCTGATGGCTCCAACCCCGCCCCGCTAAGTGGGCGCCGAATGTCGTTAAATCCCGGTTACCAAGTGCGAATCAGGCAGGCAATTGGAACACTCCGATTTCTAGACGTAATCCAGGGTGGTGGCGTCCAGAAGGTTAACGTCGGCAGCAGCAGTGGGACACGTTCCAGTTGCTGATGCTGATAGAGATAACGGTCCAATCTACGCCGCCTGTCCACCAACGGAAGCCCATGACATCCACGGCGCGCTTGCTCCTGCAGCCTGCAAACCTGTTTCTCCTTGGCCTCAACCTGATTCCGCTCCTGGGCGTCATCGCATGGGACTGGGATGCCTTTGTTCTGTTGATGCTCTACTGGCTGGAAACCGCGGTGATCGCATTCTGGACTGTCGTTCGTGTCGCGATGATGCCGCGCGGCGCGCTCGGTGAGCTGCAGGTCGGCGACGACAAGCGCACCGCATCGCCGCTGGGAATGGCGGCGTTCTTCACCGCCCATGCCGGCATATTCATGGGCGTGCATTTCATGTTCTTGTGGACGCTGTTTTCAGGCCAATGGTCGCGCAAGATCCACGGGCTGCGCGACTTCGTCGATCAAATGGTGATCGACACGGGACTGTGGGTGCCGCTCGCAGCCCTGTTCGTCGGGCGCGGCGCGCTCGTGTTGTGCGACACCCTCTGGCCCTATCTGCAGCGCCGCTTCCGCCTCGCCGACGAAGCCAAGCACCCGAAAGCGATCCTGGGGCCCGGAGAATCGATCATCATCGGGCTCTACATGCGGATCGCGATCATGCAGCTCACGATCCTCCTCGGAGCGTGGTTCGCCCTCGCAGTTGGCACTGCAGGCGCACTCGTGCTCCTCGTTCTCCTGAAGATCGCAGTCGATCTTGGATTCGAGGCGATCGCCGAGCATGTCCACAGCGCGTGGGCAAAGGCGAAGGCTGAATCACGCAAGACGTAGAGCGCCATGAAGCAAGCCGCCCGCCTCGAACGAGACGAGCGGCTCGGTACGCAGCGCCGGAGGAAGGTCAGCTCTGCGCGGGGGGCTGGGGCGGCGGCGGTGACGCTGAACGCGCGCGGCGCTCGGCCATGAACTGATCGAACTCGGTTTTGTCGCGGGCGAAGCGCAGCCGCTCGAGAAACTCCCGAAATTCGCGCTGCTCCTCTTCGAGCCGCCGCAATGTCTCGGCCCGGTATTCGTCGAAGGCGTGATTGCCGCTCGACGGCGGGCCGCTCCAGCCGCTGCCGAAGCGCTCCATCTTGCTGCGCATGCGATCCATCTTCTCCTGCATGCGCTCCATCTTGTGCTGCCAATGCGCTCCGCCGTTGCAGATCATGCCCTTGCTCCAAAGGATGAAGAACAATGCCGCCAGTCCGAGCGGCCACCAGAAGATGAAGCTCAGCACCACCAGGACAATCAGCCCGGGGTGCCAGTAGTGGGGTCCTTGGCGAGAGGGATAGGCGTACCCGGGACCGCGCGGGCGGTCGTCAGCTTGGGCAGCGTAGGACATGGCGGGGCCTCGCGGTGTGAATGTTAATAACATTAACATAGCGCAAGGCTGTCCGATGTCAAGCGCGCGAAGAAGAATACCGCTGGAGCTCCCGGCCTCAGTTCCGCTTGCCCTCACCTTGCTCGCCGACGCCAAGGCCGCGCAGGTAAACGAGGACGCCTGCCTCCAAAAGCTCCTCGGGTGTCATCGGCAGCTTGCGCCGCCCGGCATCGCCGCGCGCAAACAGCGACGCGATGCCATGCGAGAGCGACCACACATGCAGCGCCATCATGCCGACGGGTGGCCGCTGCGACGCCGGCATGGTGGCGACGAGCGCATCGGTTGCCCGCCTGAGCACGCCGAAAGCGTCTTCGCCTGCTTGCGCCAGGTCGGGGCTGGTATCGAGCGGAATGCCGGCCTCGAACATCGCCGAATAATAGGCGGGCTCGCTGCGCGCGAACTCGAGATACGCTTTGCCCAGGCGATCAAACGCCGCAAACGGATTGGGCCGGCCCTCGTCCCAGGCACGCGTGAGCGCAGCTTCGAATTGCTGGAAGCCACGCAACGCGACGCTCGCGAGAAGCTCGTCGCGATCGCGGAAGTGCCGATAAGGCGCCGCTGCGCTCACGCCCGCCCAGCGCGCGGCTTCCGCAAAGGTGAAGCCTGCGGGGCCCTTCTTGGCGATCAGCTCGAGCGCGGCGCGCAGCAACGCTTCCTTGAGATTGCCGTGGTGATAGCCGCGCTCGCCGCCCCGCCCGCCGCCGTGTCTCGACCAGCTCATGTAAAGAGTATTAACATTGGCGGGATGAGTCGTCGATAGGATGACGGACGCGTTATGAACCAGCGGCCGATGTCTGGCCGGCCCGCATCGCGGCGCGCAGCGCGTCGGGGATGCGCCGCGCCCGGCCGCCTGACACGAAAGCGACCTGGACGCGCGCTTTGATCAGGACTTCCTCTCCGCGCACGACACGTTGGTCAAGCGTCACCGAGGCGCCCCGCACCTCATGCGGCAGCGTGATCACCTCAAGCACGTCGTCCATGCGCGCGGCTTTCAAAAACTCGATCTGCATCGAGCGCACCACGAAGGCGAAGCCCGGCGCCTCCTGCTCGGTCTCCTCGAACAGCGCGCGCTGGTCGGCGCCAAGAAGCCGCAGGTAGTTGGTGCGCCCGCGCTCCATGAAGCGTAGATAGCTGGCGTGATACACAAGGCCCGAAAAATCAGTATCTTCGTAATAGACGCGCACGCTCATCACGTGGCGGCCGTCGCGGATCTCACCGTCGAGGCTCGTTTGGCTCATCTGCGGAACTCTTCATCGATGTCCATGCGACCATCGATGACACGCACGACGATGATACTGTCACCCTGGACGGTATAGAAAATCAGGTGCGTTCCAACGACCACGCTACGAAGGCTCGGGGCGAGACTGGAGCGTTCGCGCCCGATGAATGGGAACCACGTGAGTTGATCGAATTTCTTGTCGATACGAGCGAGAATCCTTTCGGCAGCGGCCGGACTGCGCTGTTCGATGTACGAATAGATTCGAAACAGGTCGCTCCTGGCCTTATCGGCTAAAATGATTTTCATTCAGCATCGCGCGGGCGCGAGCGCGCCTCGCGCAGAAAATCCGCAAAACTCCATTGTGAAATCCGGCCGGCTGCAACGTCGTCCATACCCTCGGCAACCAGCTCCTTCAGTGCACGATACCGTTCCGCTTGCTCCAGCAGATAGGCAACGGCGGGCTCGCGCATTTCCTCCGGAAGGAGTTCGAGCGCCTCAGCAGCTCTTTCAGTCGTCGTCTTCATCCAATCAAAATAGCACAGGCGAAGCTGCAACGCGAGCTTATGCCACTGCCGGTGCATAGATCCAAAAGTCGCTGACCAGGCGGGCGCCGGTCACCGGCAACGGGCCGGGAACCTGCACGGCCGCGAACGGATGCGGCTGCGCGGTGCGGGCCGACCACGCCGTCGCCACGCCTGCGAACTCACGAATGTCGGTCAGGAAATATTGCGCGCGCACCACATTGGCGAGCGAAACGCCGACCGCCGCGCAAACCGCCTCGGCGTAGGACAAGACGGTGGCGCCCTGCGCCTGTCCGGCGAGGCTGATCGCATCGAATGCCGGCGCATCGTCCGCAGCCGGCACGCGTCCATCGCGGCCGATCGGCATGAACCCCGACGGAAACACCAGCTCGCCCGCCCGGATGCATGGCCCGTAGGTTGCGCCGGAGGGGATATCCACGTTCACGATCTGCTTGCGCCGCCTTGCGCCGTTCTTGAGCGCAATCAGATTGATCTCGAGCATGCTCTCGGTGATCGAATAGTCCTTTGCCGTGGTCAGGGTGATGGCGCACGGGATGTCGCGGAAATACTGCGACCACACATCCATGAAATCGGGGAAGTTCTCAGGCCCGCGAATGTAAGCCTGCGCCTTGAGGCCGTGCTCGAGTGAGGAGCCAGCAGCCTTCAGCGAAGGCTCGAGCCGCTGCTTGATCACATAATGGACCTGGCGGCGGAAGCCATTCTCCCCGCCCCAATTGCGGATCGGCGGAATGCCGACACCGGCGGCAAGCGCCCCGCTCTCCTGCGTGGCCTGATTGCCGGCCACGAACACGAAGTCATTGACCACGACGGCGGGATTGTAGCCTGAGGCCGAGATCGCCTGGCCTGGCAGCGTGATCTTCTCGATCGTCCAGTTCTCGTCGGGAGCAATTGCGATCATCGACGTGTGCGTATTGGTCCGCGCCGTAAAGCAACGGTCCATGATGATCGAGGTCGAGGGCGGAATGTAGTTTCCGAACTCCGCGAAGCGCGCGAGGTGATAGGCGTGGACTGCCTGGCCCTGGGTGTAGAACTGATCGACACGCACGGCGTTCGGAAGGTCCGAGCCGAATTCCTTGAGGATCGCGCGCATGCGCCGCAGGATGTAGTCGGCTTCGCGACGCAGCGGCGGACGCCCGGTGAGGCGCTGGCCGGGCGCGCCCTCGACGTCGGGCGCGAGCCCGCGCTCGAAATCGAACGCCTCATGGCCGTTCAGGAAAATCCAGGGTCCCGCCTTGACAGCGTAGGCGAAGCTCGTCGCGCTTCCGACCAGATGCTTGACCGACTTGACGGTGGGAACGGCTGCGGCCGGACGCGCTTGCGCCAGTTGAACGCGGGGCTGCCGGATATTTTCCTGGGCATTCGCCACGACCGATGGCGAGAGCGCCGCCGCGCCGGCCAGTGTCATGCCATTGAGAAGGAAGCTTCGCCGGTTGCTGCTCGCAGGCTGATCCATGGTGCCCTCCCAACTGCGACGATCGAGGCACACCACATTAGTCCTGGCGCAGCAACGAGGCCAGCCTAGGCGCGATCCGTTTCGCGCCAGGGAACGCGTTGCTCAATCGCGGCCTCCCAGTTGCGGCCGTCGAATTCCTTGATCGGGATTGCGGCGAGGTCGATGCCTTCCAGGCAGCGCGCGTTGACGTCGATCTTGTCAGGATCGGAACGCGGCACATAGAACGGATGCATGCCGCAGTGCTTGCAGAACATGTGCTGCGCGACCCCGGTATTGAAGCGGTACGTGGTCAGATCATCCTTGCCGCTGACGAGCTCGAACTGATCACGCGCCACGATCAGATGCAGGAAGCCCTTCTTGGTGCAGATCGAGCAATTGCAGTTCGTGACCCGATCAAGATCGGCGGTCACGCGAAAGCGCACCCGGCCGCAATGACATCCGCCGTCATAGGTCCGCGGCATCTACTCTTCCTCTTCCTCCTGCCCGAACAGCCCGAACTGCGCCGGATCGCGCGTGGGCTCGGCGAGGCCGAGGTGGCGGAAGGCGTGCGACGTCAACAGCCGGCCGCGCGGCGTGCGCTGGATGAAGCCCTTCTGGATCATGAACGGCTCGATGATCTCCTCGATCGCATCGCGCGGCTCGGACAGCGCCGCGGCAATCGTCTCGATCCCGACCGGACCGCCGTTGTAGTTCTCCGCGATCATCGTGATATAGCGCCGGTCCATGGCGTCGAGGCCGGCGGCATCGACTTCGAGCGCGTGCAACGCCTTGTCGGCGGCGCGCCGGTCGATCGAGGTCACGCCGTCGACGAGCGCGAAATCGCGCACCCGCCGCAACAGCCGGCCGGCGATGCGCGGGGTGCCGCGGGCGCGGCGCGCGATCTCGTTGGCGCCATCGGGCGTCATGCCGATGCCGAGAACGCGTGCGCCGCGATTGACGATTTGTTCGAGCTCCGGCTCGGTATAGAAGTTCAGCCTGATCGGAATGCCGAAGCGATCGCGCAGCGGATTGGTGAGGAGGCCCGCGCGCGTGGTCGCACCGACGAGCGTGAAGCGCGACAGATCGATCTTGACCGAGCGCGCCGCCGGTCCCTCGCCGATGATCAGGTCGAGCTGGAAGTCCTCCATCGCCGGATAGAGCACCTCCTCGACCGCCGGATTGAGTCGGTGAATCTCGTCGATGAACAGGACATCGCGATCCTCGAGATTGGTGAGTAGCGCCGCGAGATCGCCGGCCTTGGCGATGACCGGTCCCGAGGTGGCGCGGAAGCCGACACCGAGCTCGCGCGACACGATCTGGGCGAGCGTGGTCTTGCCGAGCCCCGGCGGGCCCACGAACAGCACGTGATCGAGCGGCTCCTTGCGCTTGCGCGCCGCCTCGATGAACACGTTCAGATTGGCGCGCGCCTGCTGCTGCCCGATGAACTCGGAAAGCCGCTGCGGCCGGAGCGAGGCCTCCGCGATGTCGTCATCGCGGCGCTCGGGCGTGACCAGGCGGCGGGGCGATGTGGTCACTTGGCCAATTCCTTAAGCCCGAGCCGGATCAGCTCCGACACCTCCGCGTCCTCGCCGATGCTGCGCGCCGCTGATGCGACGGCAGCGGCCGCCTGTGGCTGGCCATAGCCGAGATTGACCAGCGCCGACACGGCATCGGTGACGGTGCGCGGCGCGCGCTGCTCCTCGACCGCACCCATGAAGCGCACGAGCGCGCGATCGACCGCGGAGAATTCCGGCGCCTTGCCCTTGAGCTCGTTGCAGATGCGCTCGGCGACCTTCGGCCCGACGCCGGGCGCGCGCGTGATCGTGGCCTTGTCGCGCATCGCGATCGCGGAGGCGAGCTCGTTGTGCTTGAGCGTGCCGAGCACCGAGAGCGCAACCTTGGCGCCGACGCCCTGCACGGTCTGAAGCAAGCGGAACCATTCGCGCTCGACGTCGGTCGAAAAGCCGTACAGGCGGATCTGGTCCTCCCGCACATAAGTTTCGATCGAGAGTGTCGCGGGCTCGCCTGCCGCTGGCAGCTCATGCATCGTGCGGGTCGAGCAATGCACCTGGTAGCCGACGCCGCCGACGTCGAGGATCACGAAGTCCTCGCCGTAACCGTCGACGATGCCCCTGAGCTTCCCGATCATTTGGCAACGATCCTCAGCACCACACTCTGACGATGATGCGCGTGCGTGACCGCGATCGCGAGCGCATCGGCGGCATCGTCCGACTGCGGATCGGCCTTGGGCAGGAGCACCTTGACCATCATGCGGATCTGCACCTTCTCGCTGTGGCCGGCGCCCACGATCGTCTTCTTCACCAGGTTGGGCGCATATTCGGCAACGGGAAGCCCGGCGAGCGCCGGCACGAGCATCGCGATACCGCGCGCCTGGCCGAGCTTGAGGGTGGCGGCGGCGTCGCGATTGACGAAGGTCGCCTCGACCGCCGCCTCATCGGGCACATGCTGAGCCACCACCTGCCGCAAGCCATCGTGGATGCTCACGAGGCGCGCGGAAAGCGCCGCCTTGTCGTCGCTCGCGACCGAGCCGCAGGCCAGGAACGACAGACGCGTGCCTTGGATCGCCACCACCCCCCAGCCGGTGCGGCGAAGCCCGGGATCGATGCCAAGGATGCGAATCGCTCGCGTGCTCATGCGCCCTGTGTATCGCTATTCGGTTGGCAACGGCTAGCTATTCTGAGGCCGCCCTGGACCCAACGGCGGATCGCCCCTAGCCTGCCGGCCTCATGCTTCACCACACCATGTCGATGATATCAGGGCGAATTCGAGATGAGCTCGTGCGCGCCTACTCGGCGCCGGACCGGCATTACCACAACCTTGCGCATATCGAGGCCATGCTCGCCCTGATGCGCGCGCATGAGGGCGCGTTATCCGATCCTACGAGCGTCGAGGCCGCGATCTGGTTTCACGATGCGGTCTATGACACCCGCCGGCAAGACAATGAAGAAAAAAGCGCTGAGCTCGCGGCCGAACGGCTCGCCGGGCTGCTGAGCCCCGATCGCATCGACCGCATCACGAGCATGATCCGGGCCACTGCCGGCCACGTCGTTCCGGAAGGCTTGGACGATGCCGCCCGGCGCGATTGCGCCCTCCTTCTCGATATGGACTTGGCAATTCTCGGCAGCGCGCCGGATGCGTTCGCAGCCTACGAGGCCGCGGTGCGGCGTGAATACGGCTGGGTGCCCGAGGCGCTCTGGATCGAGGGCCGGCGGAAAGTCCTGCAAGCCTTCCTGGCTCGCCCGGCGATCTATGCGAGCCCGCCATTCCGCGCGAGCCATGAAACGGCGGCGCGCGAGAATCTGACGCGCTCGCTCGAACGACTAGCGCCGCCGTGATCGATCTTCCCGATCTCTCGACCTTTGCCGACCTGTTCGCGGACCGGCGCATCTATGCCGCGATCGCAGTGTCGATCCTCGCCGGCGCCACCCGCGGCTTCTCGGGCTTCGGCTCGGCGCTCATTTACGTGCCGCTGATCAGCGCGATCTACGATCCGCGCACCGCCGCCGTGACGTTTCTGTTGATCGACGCCGCGACCGGCATTGCGATCCTGCCCACGGTTTGGCGGGAAGCCAACTGGCGTGAGGTGCTGCCACTCGCCGCGGCCGCCGTTCTGGCTGGCCAGTTTGGCAGCCTGATCCTGCAATATGCCGACCCGACCGCGTTGCGCTGGGGCATCACCGTCGTGGTGCTCGCCGTGCTCGCCGTGCTGATCTCGGGCTGGCGTTACCACGGCAAGCCGATCCTGATCGTGACGCTGGCGGTTGGCTTTGTGGCCGGGCTTCTGGGCGGCGCCGTGCAGATCGTGGGGCCGCCGATCATTCTCTATTGGCTCGGCAGCACCGGCGCCGCAGCGGTCGTGCGCGCCAACTTCACTGCCTTCTTTG
>Ga0081455_10003469_pt1 | contig 18116 bp, 18 predicted proteins | sample TabmetS3T2R1_FD_70207 | JGI IMG/M metagenome (GOLD analysis project Ga0081455, IMG submission 70207) | Tabebuia heterophylla rhizosphere microbial communities from the University of Puerto Rico - S3T2R1 | ecosystem: Host-associated > Plants > Roots > Rhizosphere ...
CATTGGGCACCGGCTCGGTCGACCTCCCCGAACGGCAACGAACGCTGCGAGCCACCGTCGAATGGAGCTTCGGGCTGCTCGACGAGGCCGAGCAACGCATGCTGGCGACCATGTCGGTCTTCGTCGACGGATGGACGGTCGAAGCGGCCGTCGACGTCGCCGACCTCACCGAGGACCGAACCCTCGACCTGCTCGACACGGTCGCAGGGCACAGCCTCATCGCCGTCGACGCCATAGACCCTGAGCCGAGGTTCCGCATGTTGGCCGCGGTGCGGGACTTCGCCAAGGAGCGCCTCGCCGACAGCGGGGAGGTCGCGGACGTCGAGCGTCGGCACGCGGAGCACTTCGGTGCGTTTGTGGCGAACGCCGACTGGCCCGCAGAGGGACAGGCCGAGTGGGCCGAGCGCGTGCGGGCGGACGAGGAGAACATCCGGGTCGCAGTCCGCTGGTTCCTCGCGCACGACGTCACACCACTCCCGCACATGTTCCGCATCCTGTGGCTGTTCTGGCAGATGCGGGGACGCATGCCCGAGGGCCGTGCCTGGATCAACGAGGCGCAGGACAGGGCCGGTGCCCTGGACGACCGCGCTCGAGCCGAGCTGCTGTTCGCCTCCGCCGTCACGGCCGTAGAGGTCGGCGATGACGCGACCGCGCTGGCCGCCGTCGACGGGCTCGAGGGTCTCGTGGGGCACATCGACGACCCGCTCCTCGAGAGCGCCGCGCAACTGGCGATCTCCTGGATCCTGCCCATCGCCGACGACTTCGACGGCGCGCTTCGTGCCGCCTCGATCGCGCTCGATGGCCTCCGCAGGCAGAACGATCCGCTAGTGGCGTTCGCCGCCCTGACCGTCGCCATGGTGGAGATGGCGCTCGGAAACGACGATGCGGCGCGTGGACACCTCACCATCGTCGACGCGCTCGGCGGCCGGTTGGACAACGTCTGGCTCCGGTCCAGCGCCCGCGCCCAGCTCGCGTCGCTCGAGGTGCGGGCTGGTCGCCTCGACGAGGCGCGGGCGCTCCTCGTGCGGTCGGTGGACGCCGCCGACGACGCCGAGCTGAGCACCCTGACCGTGAGCTTCTCGCTCGTCATCGCCGCCCAGCTCGCACTGGCCGACGGCGACCCCCGGCGCGCGGCGGTGGCGCTCGGCGCGGCCGACGGGCGGCGCCGTCGTGCGGGGCTGAAGGCATGGCCGTCGACGCGGCGTCGCGAGGCAGAACTGGTCACTCGGGTGGCGCAGGCGGCCGACTCCTGGGACTTCGAGGAGGCGCGTGCGGCCGGCGCCCAGCTCAGCCACCGCGAAGCCGTCAGCTTGGTCCGCGGTAGCGGATGACCACATGAGCGCCGCGGCAGCCGAGACTCATCCGCGGGCTCATGAACCAGCGGGGTCGGCTCGGTCACAATGCACAGATGAGCGACGTGATCCTGCGGCCGATCCAGGAAGCGGACCTGGACGATCTGAGCCGATACTCGACCGACCCCGAGGCGGCCGGCGTGTTCGAGTGGACGGGCTTCAGCGACCCCAAGTCGATGCGGCGACGCTGGGAGGAAGACGGCTGGCTCGGTGAGGAGAACGGGCGTCTGGCGGTGATGAGCGCTGACTCGCTCGCCGGAGACGTGAGCTACAAGGACCGGTCGCCGGGGGCGACGAAGGGGGCGATCTACGAGATCGGAATCGCACTGTTCCCCGCCTACCGCGGCCAAGGCGTGGGGACCGTCGCTCAACGCCTGCTGGTTCGGTACCTGTTCGACACCATGCCGGCGCATCGGATCGATGCGTACACCGAGGTCGAGAACGTCGCCGAGCAGCGGGCGCTGGAGAAGGCCGGCTTCGAGCGTGAGGGTGTCCTGCGGGGGACAATATTCCGGGCTGGGAAATGGCGCGACAGCATCGTGTACGCGCTGCTCCGCGACTGACGGACGACCCGGCGAGGTCGCGCAGGCACGTCGCGTCAACCCATTCGCCTACCGGCACCTCAAGGTGCCGCGGCGACGCTGGGCTCGCGCTTGACGTGGGCGAACGTGCTGCGGGCGTTCCAGCTCGGGAAGCCCCGGACCAGCCATAACGGGCCGTCGAGTCGGATGCGGGAGTCGCGGGTTGCCTCGGCCCAGGTGAGCTGGCCGGCGTGCCACTTGACGAAGGCTTCGGCCTCGGCGGTGACGAACAGGTCTTCGTCGAGGCCGGCGTACGTCTTGCAGATCTCGGTCTCGCCGCGCTCGAGCAGCAGCCAGTACCGCTCGTGGGGCCGGAATCCTGTGAAGTCGAACCGGATGACGACGCGCTGGCGGGGGAGTCGGTCCCGGCGCAGCGCGTTGCACATCGACCACAGCGCCACGAACGGGTCGAGGTTCTCGGGGGCGATCTCGAGCCAGCGGGCGCCCCACTCGCCGAGCGTCTCGCAGACCTTGAACAGATCGTGGCCCGATCTCGTGAGCTGGTAGCGGTGCCCCCGCCCGTAGGGCTTGGGTGCCGATTCGACGATGCCGAGTCGTTCGAGCTGCTCGAGCCGCTGGGTGAGCAGGGTACGGGAGAGCCCGGGCGCGCCCGCGAGGATCTCGCCGAAGGTCTCACAGCCCAGATGCAGGTTGCGAACGATCAGCGGCGTCCAGCGCTCGGCGAAGATCTCCGCGCCACGGGCGATCGGGCAGTACTGGCCATACGTCCGCATGAGCGCAGTTTCTCGCGCGTCCCGACCGCCGTGAAGTCCAGATTCCGTACTTCAAAGTCCAGATGGGTGACTTCTCCTCTGTGCCCCTCGATGTTGCGATGAGCCCATCGACCAGAGGAGGAGAGATGACAGCACCAATCGGACTGCATATCCCCGGGTTCCGGGGGGATCTGATCGCCCCCGACCACGATGGCTACGACGACGCCCGCGCCGTATGGAACGGCGCCGTCGATCGGCGCCCCCGGCTGATCGCCCGCTGCAGCGGCACCGCCGACGTGGCCGCAGCGGTGCGCTTCGCCCGCGACCGCGACCTCGAACTGGCCGTGCGAGGCGGGGGCCACAACGTGGCCGGCACCGCGGTGTGCGACCACGGGATCGTGGTCGACCTCTCCGCCATGCGCGCCGTCTCCGTCGACCCCGTCGAGCGCATCGCACATGTCCAGGGTGGCGCGCTGTGGGGCGACGTCGACCACGAGACGCAGGTACACGGGCTGGCCACAACGGGCGGAATCGTGAGCCACACCGGTGTCGGCGGCGTCGCCCTGGGCGGCGGCATCGGCTGGCTCATGCGGAAGCACGGGCTCACCGTCGACAACGTCGTGGAAGCCGAGGTGGTCACCGCCGAGGGCGAGATCATTCGGGCGTCGGCCGACGATCACCCGGACCTGTTCTGGGCGCTGCGAGGCGGCGGCGGGAACTTCGGCGTCGTCAGCGCGTTCCGGTTCGCGTTGCACCCCGTCGGCCCCACCGTCGTGGCCGGACCGGTCTTCTGGGCCGCCGAGGACACCACCGACGTCCTGCGCTTCTACCGGGAGTTGGTCACCGACGCGCCCGACGAGCTCGGCACCGTCGTCCGGTTCGGCACCATCCCTCCTCTGCCAGCTGTCAGCGAGGAGCTGCATTTCCGGCCGGCCATCGCCGTCGCCAGCTGCTACGCCGGGCCCGCCGAGGACGGTGAGCGCGCGGTCCGCGCGCTCCGCGAGTTCGGGACCCCGCTCGTGGACCTGGTCGGACCCACCCTCTACGTCGACCACCAGAGCGGCATCGACGACACCGTCCCGCACGGCTGGCACTACTACTGGAAGGCCACCGACCTCGCCGGCCTGTCCGACGAGGTCATCGAGATCCTCGCCGAGCGCGCCTATCGCGCCACCTCGCCGAGGTCGTACGCGGCGATGTTCCACCTGGGCGGCGCCGTGGCCCGCACCCCGCGCGATGCCACGGCGCATCCCGGTCGCGACGTGGATCACAGGATCAGCATCGACGCGGTCTGGCTCCCCGAGCAGGACGACTCGGTCGGCGCCGCAGAGGCCGCATGGGCGCGGGGGTTCCTCGACGCCCTCCAGCCCCACCGCGCCGGCGTCTACGTGAACTTCCTCGATTCCGACGACGACCCGAGGCGGGTGCGCGAGGCCTACGGCGACGACACCTTCCGGAGGCTCGCCGACGTCAAGGGGAAGTACGACCCCGAGAACGTGTTCCACAACAACAAGAACATCCCGCCGGGCAAACCGGCCCGCTGACCACACCGCAGCCGCGTGCGCTGGCGTCGATGCCCGGCTCGGGCAAGCTGGGTGGGTGTCCGGTCGGGTCAGCGTCAGGAGGGCGGGGCCGATGTCTACGTGGGACGCAGCGTGATCGACTTCTCGGAGCAGGTCGTCATCGTCACCGGTGCGGGCCGCGGCCTGGGGCGCCTCTACGCCCTCGACCTCGCCCGGCGCGGCGCCTCCGTGGTCGTCAACGACCTCGGTGGCGCGGTCGGTGGAGAGGGCAGCGACACCCAAGTGGCCGACGACGTGGTGCAGGAGATCCGTGCCGCCGGCGGCGCCGCGGTTGCCTCCTACGAATCGGTTGCCACGGCGCGGGGTGGGAAGGCGATCGTGGATGCCGCCCTCGATGAGTTCGGGGGCCTCGACGCGGTCGTCAACAACGCGGGCATCTTCCACATCCAGCGGTTCGAAGACCTGACGGCTGAGACCTGGAGTCGGATGCTCCGTGTGCACCTCGACGGCGCGTTTCACGTCAGCCAACCGGCCTATCGCGAGATGAAGCGCCGCGGCTATGGCCGCTTCGTGTTCGCTGCATCCTCTGCCGGCCTGTTCGGCCAACCCAGCTCGGCCCACTATGCGGCGGCAAAGGCCGGGATAGTGGGCCTCGCCAACGTCATCGCGCTCGAAGGGGCCGAGCACGGCATCATCGCCAACTGTGTCCTTCCCTTCGGCTACTCCCGGATGGTCTTCGAGACCATCGGCAGCCGCGACGAGGTCGAGCCCGATGCTGGCTTCCTTCACGCCATCGAACCCGAACTCGTCGTTCCGATGGTCGTGTACCTCGCGAGCCGCGGCTGCGAGGTCACACACCACAACTTTTCGGCGTGTGCCGGGCGTTTCGCGCGCGTGTTCGTCGCCCTCGGCGATGGATGGGTGGCCGATGCTCGCGCCGATCCAACGGCGGAGGACATCGCGAGCCACCTCGGGGACGTGACGACCACGGAGCCGTACACGATTCCAACCTCGATCTTCGACGAGATCGCCAGGGTCAGCGGCCAACTCGGGATCGGCTGAACGTCGGGGACATCACGCTCGGCGGAGCCTGACCTCGTTACTCCTGTCTAGGACAAGTCCTGCGACAGGATCACGGCGTTGCCCGCCGGGTCCTGTAGCTGGGCAAGCCGAAACTGGCCAGAGGGCACCTCGTACGGTTGCGCATGGATGCCCCGCGTCGACAGGGCTTCAACCTCTGCCGCAAGGTCGTCGAGCCCGATGATGACCGTGGCGGGTGAGGCGCCGTCCGGGTTGCGGAAGACCTGAAGCCCGCCCGTCGAGGCGAGTTGCCACTCCACGCAGCCGTCCATTGGGCGCCGATCGGGCGGCCTTGCGAACAGCCGCTGGTACCAGTCAACGGTCTCGTCGAACGACTCGACCTGGAGACTGGGCAGGACGTTGACGTAAGACACGTTGAACTCCTCCAGTTGCTCCAGAGGTAACGACGGGCCGCGGCGCTCTAACTCATCGTCCGGTAGGACGACCGTTCCCTACTGGAGTGCGACGAGTATGGGGATGATCGCCGTGCCCGATGCCAGCGGGCGCAGCGCCTTTCCGATGGTGGCGCCGAAGGCTTGATTCGGATTGGTCGCACGCATCGCGTGGCCGAGCGTGGGTGACGTCGTGAGCAGGTCGCCCGCCGCGACGGGGGCGAAGCCCGCGTCGACCATGCAATGGACCTTGCCCGTCAGGGCGAGCGGGCTGCGGCGGGGCAACAGCGGCTGTCGGCCGAGCTCGATCCCCGCCGGGTAGTCCAAGGCGCCGGCGATCACGCCAACGACCCGCGTGTCGTATTCAGCCTCACAAGGCTCCAGGCGGCCCTCGTCGTCGAGTGTCATGACGTAACCCGGCTCTGCACCGCCGCGGCCCCCGACCTCGAAGTGTTCGGCGCAGCCGGATCCGGCAAGCGTGATGTCGCCAGGTCCGCCGTCGAGGTGGATCATGACGTTTCCATCGGCGCCGAAGATTCGCAGATCGCCCTCGTTCTCATAGGCCCCGACGTCGAGCACGGCGAAGTCGGCATCGAAGGTCATCGCCGGATAACTGTCGTTGCTGAGTACGAGCACCGAGCGCTGCGCGTCGAAGCTCAGCTTCTGTCGACCCGCGCCGTCGTTGATGAGCACCAGTGAGCGACCGCCATCGAGGTGGATCTTCACGCCTCCGTCGTCCCCGTACAGGCGTAGATCACCCTCGTTGCCTTGGGCGCCGATGTCGAGCACCGCGTAGGACGAGTCGAACTGGAACACCTTCCGGTCCTGGTTGTCGACGATGTCCACGTGGCCCGAGAACTCTTCCGACATGTCAAGGCTCTCCTTCTCTGGGTGACCGTATGCTCCGCCTTGGGACGGGCGTCTGGGTTCCCGAAACGATCCAGCCGAGGAGGATCGATGCGAGTCACCGGCGTCGTTGCAAACCTTCCGGTTGCGGACATCGCAGCCGCGCGTGATTTCTACACCGACTACCTCGGGTTGAGCGTCGAGGGCTTCAACCTCGGGTGGGTGGCGAACTACCGATCACCCGACGGCAGCGCCTCCGTCCAGCTCGTCAGCCGCGACGCCACGGCGTCTCAGGACTCGGTCATCTCGGTTCATGTCGGTTCCGGCGTCGACGCGGCCTACGAGGAGGCGAAGCGGCGAGGGTACGAGATCGTTCACCCGCTCACCGAGGAGCCATGGGGAGTGCGGAGGTTCTTCGTCCGTGCGCCCGACGGCAATGTGATCAACGTGGTGAGCCACAGCGACGAATGACGCCCCGGGTTCTCCGAGGCGGGGTCAGGTCGGTCGATCCGGACCGGTACCCGTCGAGTTCGCGGCGCCGCGGGCGTAGCGCTCGTACTCCGTCCGACTGAGCTGCGCCCGCGCCGCCGCATCCTCGGCGGTCCCGACCGTAAGGCCCCGCACGACGATGTACACGAGCGACCCGATCAACGGGAAGACGATCAGCCCCACCAACCAGCCCGCCTTGGCCCATCCCGACAACTCGCGGGTGCGGAACAGGTCTCTCACGACGACGATGAACAACCAGACGAACGCCGCCAGCATGAACAGGAAGAACGTCGTCCAGATCAACTGGCCCACCCCGACGTCGGCAACGGCCATGATGTCCTCCTCCGACACGGTTCCGTGTCCCTGGACTCGAACTCGACCTGTTCAGCGTCGCAAAAGCTCCACCCGGTTGGGGTGAGCACGGGGGGCCGCGAAACCGGACCTGACGATTCAGTCGCTCCACTCGAGGACGGAGAAGGAGGCACCCTCGGGGTCGGTGAGGACCGCGACACGTCCCACGTTGAACAGCTCGAAGGGCTCCACCGAGACCGTGCCGCCCAACTCGACAGCCCGGGCGACCGTGTCGTCGGTGTCCTCGACGGCGAAATAGATCATCCAATGCGGCGGGGTGTCCGCCGGCCACAGCTCGTCCATCTGCACCATGCCGGCGACGGGCCGCTCGATACCCGGGAGGGAGAAGACGGTGTAGCCCGAGCCCTCGGCGTAGGGAGGGATCTTCGATTCCCAGCCGAAGACTTGCGCATAGAACCGCTTCGCCACGTCGACATCCCGGCACGTCAGCTCGCACCACGTGAACGAACCGGGCTCGTGCATCACGTCGGGCGAGATGTGACCCGCCGACTCCCAGATCGCGAATCGCGCCCCCTGCGGGTCCGTACAGATGGCCATCCGCCCGGCGTCGAAGTAGCTGGTGGGCCAGAGGGAGACCCCACCACCCAGGTCGAAGACCGCTTGGGCCGTCGCATCCGCATCGTCCACGGCGATGTTCATGGTCCAGGACGGTCTCGGACCTGGACCGATGTCGCCGACATCCTTGGCGTCCATTCGGAAGACCCACCAGCCCGACGCGTCGTCCAGCGGTCGATGGCGCGCCAGCACCGTCCAGCCGAAGAGGGCGCAGTAGAAGCGGCTCGCGGCCAGCGGCCCAGCGGCTGTCTGGAGGTTGACCCACGCCGGCGTGCCCGGCGGATAGCCCTGCGCAGAGACCATGCACGTCCTCCCGATCCTCGCTTCGGAACATAGTCCGGCCCGACAGACGCCTGGTGGGCCAGCGCGGCACCAGGGGCCCCTCACGAGGTCCGATCGCGCCGTCCCGTGTGACGAGTTTCCCCCATAGGCGTAGTTGTCTCGGTAGGGCTCGGCTGGCCGAGGAGGAAGAACGCTGCCGACGTCGAACGAGGATGGCTTTGTCCACCTCGATGTCTCGTGGCTGGTGCCAGCCGACCTACGCGCCGTGGATGCGTTGGCGCGGCTTCACGTCGCCGCGTCTCGGTGCGGGCGTCGGCTCCAGCTACACGGTGTCGATGGGGGCCTGGCCGAGCTTCTCGAGTTCGTGGGGCTCAGCGACGTCGTGAACCTGTGCCGGTGCTGCGGTTCGGTCGTGCAGCCCAGCCAACGACCCGTGCGCGAGCCGTCGACCTAGAACTCAGGGTCGATGGGAAGGCCGAAGAGCTCGAACAACGCCGGATCCAGGAAGACGTGGATGGCGCCGATGCGCCCGTCAACGACGTCGAGCACCTGGATGGAGAACGCCGTCGGCCGGCCTCCCGGCGCCTGCGGCCTGTAGACGGCGACGGCCGGCGACCCGTTCGCGCCGACCGGAGTGAAGTGTTCCTGGCCAAAGGCGTCGACGGCCAGGAGCCACCGCCGAATGTCGTCCGGCCCCTGCATCCAGAGCTCGAACGGCGGCATTTCGAGGATGGCGTCGTCGCGCAACAGTGCAACCAGCGCGTCGACGTCGTTGCGCTCGAACGCGTCGACGTAGGCGGCGAGGAGTTCGCGGTCGCCCTCGTCGGGCCGGCCGGGCGCCGAGTCGCGGTCGATCGCGCCGAGCGCAGCGCGGGCCCGGCGGAGCGCGCTGTTCACCGCGTCGACGCTCGTCTCCAGGAGAACCGCGACCTCCGCGGCACGCCAGCGCAGCACGTCACGCAGGATGAGCACCGCTCGCTGTCGGGGAGCGAGGTGTTGCAGCGCGGCAATGAACGCCAGGCGCACTGACTCCCGCGCCACGGTGCGTTCGGCGGGGTCGTCGTCGGGCGGCAGGATCAGGCCGTCGGGCGCCGGCTGGATCCAACTCGCCTCGGGTCTGGCGTCGCCGCGACGAAGTTCCCCGATGGCCACGGGCGCAACGTCCGCCGGGAGTGCGCGCCGTGACCGCCCCTTCAGCATGTCGAGGCAGACATTGGTGGCGATCCGGTAGAGCCATGGCCGCAGCCCGGCCCGATCCTCGAACGTCGGTAGCGCCCGCCAGGCGCGCACCATCGTGTCCTGGACGGCGTCCTCGGCTTCGTGAATCGATCCGAGCATCCGGTAGCAGTAGCCGAGGAGCTCCCGGCGATGCTGCTCCAAGCGGTCCGGAGAGATGGCACCGGTCGCCGCATCCGGGCTCACGAGGCCAGCGTAAGCCCGACCAGCGGTCATTCGAGGGCGTTCAGGCCGGCGGGTGTGAGTAGGTAGGCGCCGGGTGAGTAGTCGAAGGATGTGACGACCTCGACGGTGGCCTTGCCGACGTCTTCAGGTGCGACCCCAGGGCCGAGGCGTGCCATGTAGTCATCGATGTCGAGGCCCTCGCGCCTGGCGTAGGCGGCCACGGCCCCGGAGCCGAGCTCGGTGGTCGGCGTCAGCCGGGGCAGGAGCGAGATGAAGCGGATGTCGAGCCCCGCTCGCTCCGATTCGCCGGCGGCGTAGCTGGTGATGAACCGGATGGTGGCCTTGGCGCCTGCGTAGCCGCCGCTGAGGGGTGAGCCTGCGACTGCGGCGCCGCTGGAGAGGGCGATGACGGTGCTGCCCGGGCTCAGGGGGAGCAGGAGCGCCTCGCGGGTCCAGTGGAACGCGTGGCGGGTGTCGACGTCCCAGTTGCGGCTGAACGTCTCCCAGGTGTGCTGGTGGAGGGGCCGGTAGAGGGGGGCGGCGCCGGCGTTGAGCACGAGCGTGTCGGGTCGATGCCGCTCGATCAGGGTGCCCGCGACGACTGGGTCGGTGACGTCGGCGACCTCGGTGGTGACGGTGTCACCCAGCTCGCGGCGCAGCGAGGCGAGTTGCTCGGCGTTGCGGCCCACGGCGACAACGTCGGTGCCCTGCGCGTGCAGCGCCGAGGCGATCGCGCGGCCGAAGCCCCGGCTGGCGCCGGTCACGAGGGCGGTGGAACGGGTCTGGTCCGATGCAGTCATCTGCGGCCTCCTTCGGCGAGGGGCGGGGCTGGTCCCCGTCGCAGTTGGAACCGCTCGGCCCGCGGAAACTCGTCGCCGCCCCGAACCGGCAGCCGAGTTACCCGTGACCGACGAGTCTCGGTGGCGTCGGCGCCACCCTCACCATCCGCCCTCCCGCCCGGGACCGAAGCGGCCGTCGCCCGGTTGGACCAGGCCCGACTCGTAGGCGGCGATCACCGCCTGCACACGGCTGCGCAGGCCGAGCTTGGCCAGGACGCTGCTCACGTGGGTCTTCACCGTGGCCTCGCTGAGGTGCAGCTCGGCGGCCAGCTCGGTGTTGGACCACCCGGCGGCGAGGCCCACGAGGACCTCGCGCTCGCGGTCGGTGAGGCCCGCACGGGCGACGGCCTCGGTCATGGGGGTCGGGCGGGACCGGCCGGCGGCGTCGTCGAGCTCGACGTAGCGCTCGATGACCCGCCGGGTGATCGCCGGGGCCAGGAGGCTCTCGTGACGGGCGACGGTGTGGATGGCCTCGATCAGCGGGTCGGGGCCGACGTCTTTGAGCAGGAAGCCGCTGGCCCCGGCGCGCAGGGCGTCGAACAGGTACTCGTCGTCGTCGAAGGTCGTGAGCACCAGCACCCGGGGCGGGGCGTCGGACGACGCGACGATCCGTCGCGTCGCCTCGAGGCCGTCGAGCAGCGGCATCCGGACGTCCATCAGCACCACGTCGGGTCGGGCGCTGGCCGCCGCCTCGACCGTCTCGAGGCCGTCGGCCGCCTCGGCCACGACCGCCAGGTCGAGCTCGTTGTCGAGGATCATGCGTAGCCCGGCCCGGATCACCGCCTGGTCGTCGGCCACCAGGACCCGGATCGTCGTCGCCTCGTCGGGGCTCACGACCGGCCATTCTGGTGGCAGGGCAGGGTGGCCCGGACCGACCAGCCGCCCAAGTCGCTGCGGGCAATGTCGAGCCGTCCGCCGCAGGCCGCGGCCCGCTCGGCCATCCCCCGCAGCCCCTGCCCAGAGGCGCTGCCGGAGGTGCTGAGGGCCGGGGCCTTGCCACTGCGGCCGTCGTCGTCGACCGCGACCACCAGGTGGCCCGCCTCCTCGGCTACGCGGACCACCGCCCGCCGAGCCTCGGCGTGGCGCAGCGCGTTGGTCACGCCCTCCTGGGAGATGCGCACCGCGGCCAGCTCGACCTGGGGGTCGACCGCCGGGAGGGGGTCGGGCAGTGCGATCTCGACGTCGAGCCCGACGGGGGCCAGCCGCTCGACGATGCCCCGCAGGTCGGCCAGGGTGGGCTGGGGCGCCAACTCCAGGGCGCGGTCGCCGTGGGGCGCCAACTCCACGGCGCGGTCGCCGTCGGCCTCCCGCAGCACCTGCACGGCGTGGCGCATGCCGGTGAGCGCCTCCTTGCCGGCGTCTGCGATCCAGCGCACCGCCTCCACCGCCACCTCGGGCCGGGCCGGGGCGAGCCGCTCGGCCGCCTGGGCTCGGATCACGATGGCGCTCACATGGTGGGCGACCACGTCGTGCAGCTCGCGGGCGATGCGGGTGCGCTCCTCGACCACCACCTTCTGCGACTCGACGCCTCGCAACCGGCGCTGCTCACGCACGAGCGCCCCCAGGAACGTCGTGCCCACCACGACGAACAGCGCGAACAGCACCCGCGACCAGTCGAAGCCGCGAGCCAGCGTCAGGCCGTCCAGGTCGACGAACAGGACCCCCGCGCCCGCCAGGCACACGGCGCCCGCCACCAGCGGGCCGATGCCACCCGACTGCGCGACCAGGAAGGCGACGGCGAGGATGGGGACGAGGTGGAACTCGGTGCCATGGTCGAGCACGCCTCCGCCTCCGCCGGGTGGACCCAGGTCGTACAGCGGCAGCCTCAGCACCACGACGTAGAGCGGCACCGCGAGGAGCAGGGCGACCGGCGGCACCATGCGCCGGAACGTGAGCACCGCCGCCGTCGCCCACATCGCCACCTGGTTCTGGCCCGCCGGCAGCGCGAGCGTGCCCCCGTCACCCACCGGGGGCAGCTGCACGGCGAGCGTGGCAGCCGTCCAGCCCACGACGACCAGGACACCCACCATGAGGTCCCGACCGCCCTCGGGAAGGCGGCGCCACCATGCTGCGACCTGGTCAAGCATCGGCTCACGGTAACCAGACGGGCGGTCCGCGGTTCATCGGCCGAAAGGTGGAACGACCCGCTAGGCAATCGGTCCTTCGGACCAGGGGAAACGCCACGTGCGACCGATGTGCCCCTGACCAGGGCCTCCGTACGTTCGCTCCATGGCGAGCACCCTCTCCCACCGCCGCCGCCGGCCGGCGCAGACCCCGCAAGCCGGCCCCCGACACCTTCGTCGCCGGGGCCGAGGCCGACGGCAGGCCCTCCTCTTCAGCGGGCTGGTCGCTGCCACCCTCCTGGCCATCGCCGGCGTCACCACCATGACCGCGGCGGTGACCGACACCGTCCGCGGCCCCCAGGCCGACATCGTCCCACCGACCGGCGACCTCCCCCCGATCGCGGCCGCCGCCTACGTGGTGGTCGACGGCGACACGGGCCAGGCCCTCGCCTCCTTCAACGCCGACCAGCCCCGCCCGGTGGCCAGCCTGGGGAAGCTCATGACGGCCCGGCTGGTCCTCGACGCCGGGCCGCTCGAAGACACCGCGACCGTCCCGCCGCTGCGGATCGCCGGTGACGAGTCACAGGTTGGCCTCGAGCCCGGCGATCAGGCATCGCGGGGCGAGCTGCTGCAAGCGATGCTGGTCGCCAGCGCCAACGACGCGGCCCGCACCCTGGCGGTCGACGTGGCCGGGGACGAGCACCGCTTCGTCGGCATGATGAACGCCGAGGCGGCCGCGGCAGGCCTCGACGCCACCCGCTACACCGACCCCGTGGGCCTCGATGACCCAGCGCAGCACTCGTCGGCCGCCGACGTCGCCCGCCTCGCCCGCGACCTCATGCAGGACCCCGCCTTCCGGCGCATCGTCGCCGCCGAGAGCGTCAGGATCAACGACTCAGAACTGCCCGCCACCAACGACCTACTGGGTGCCTACCGGGGCGCCGACGGCATCAAGACCGGCCACACCGACGAAGCCGGCTGGTGCATCGCCGCCTCCGCCACCCGCGATGGCCGCAGCATCGTGGCCGTCGTCCTCGGCGCCCCCACCGAACAAGCCCGCGATGCGGCCGCCCGCACCCTCCTCGACTACGGCTTCTCCGTCGCCTAGATGACGCAGGTGCGTCAGGTGGGGAGCGCCTCGATCCACCGTTGGCGGCGTCGGGCTTGGCGGATCATGAGTTCGGGTTGTCCGAGCGTGCTGGCGAGGACGGCGCTGCCCTGGTACGAGGCAACCAGCTCGACGGCCAGGTCGTGCGCGTCGCGTCGTCCCAGGGCACGGAACTGGCGCTCGGCCCAGTCGAGCGGAATCTGCATCAGCGGGGTGGCGAGCGGATCTGATCCGTCGCCGCGTTTGGCCAGCTCCGAGGACAGCGTCCCGTAGGGACAGCCGTACTGGGCGGTCTCGTCCGCCCGCTCAGCCAGCACACCCACCAGCGCCTTGAGCCTGGCCTTCGGGCTGCGATGGCGGTGCTCCAGCTCGCTGAGCGTGGATTCGAGCCGCTGTCCGTGCGCGTGGACGACAGCGCCGACGATGTCGTCCTTCGTCTTGAAGTAGTAGTACACGTTGCCCAGCGGCACATCGGCCGCGTGGGCGATCTCCGCCAGCGTGGTGCGCGCAACGCCCTGGCGGTACACGAGATCGCTCGCTGCCGCCACCAACCGGTCCCGCTTCCCGGGCCGGGGGGCCGCGTCGGCCTCGCCAATCTCTGCTGTCTGGATCGAGTCAGTCATCTCACTCAAAAAGTATAGACACAATCCGTGTCGAGGTGTAGGTTAGTTACCCAACTAACTACCGCCGGACGTGCGGGCTCGGCGGCTCGAACAGACAGGGAGAACCGATGGAACGAACAGCCGTCAACCCGTCGCAATGGTCGGTGAGTCTGGGCTTCGATCAGGCGGAGCTCGTCGAGGGTCGCCGACGGGAGCTCATCTGCAGCGCCCAGGATGCTGTTGACGACAACGGCAGCCCACAGCATCCGGGCGACATGGCCGCCCAGCTCGGCCTCGCGCTTGACAACCTCGAGGAGGTCCTGGCCGGCGCCGACATGACGCTGGCCAACGTGGTCCGGCTCAACTTCTACACCACGGCCATGGACACCCTGCTCCAGCACTTCCCCGTTGTGAACGGGCGCTTCGAGGGCACCGGTGTGCGCTTCGCCACCACCCTGCTCGGCGTCGCCGGCCTCGCAGCCCCGGGCCTCGTCGTCGCCATCGAGGCAACCGCGATGGATTGAGCCGGCTCGGGGCAGCTAGGGCTCCCGCCACAGTTGGAGCGGGGTCCGGTCGCGGGGACCCGTGAACGGGACCGCTTCCTCGAGCCCGGTGCGCGCGGACCGGTACGCGGCGCACACGATGTCCAGCACGTGGCGACCCAGCTGGGCCCCGGGCGTCGGCGCCCGGCCGGCTTCGATGTCGGCGGTCAGCGCTTCGAGCTGGGCGACGTAGCCGAGATGGTGGAGCTGCGGCGTCGCCAGGCCCGGTGGCGGCGATGGCAGCACGACGGGCACGCCGTTGACCTCCACCGACTGGTGCGGCACCAATTCTAGGCGCACCGCCCCCGTGGGGCCCGCCGCCTGCGCCTCCCACGTCGGTGCGGGCGCGCGCCACGTCGCCCGCACCTCCGCGCGAAGCCCGGAGTCGAACGCCAGCGTCACCGTGGCGTCGTCATCGAGGTCCAGCCCGGCGCCGGCCAGCAGCTCCGCGCCGACGACGCTCGTGACCCGCGCCGGCGCTGCCGCCAGCAGGGCCAGCGCAACGGCGTGCACGCCGAGGTCGAACAGCGCGCCGCCGCCCCAGGACGGCTCGAGATGGTCGCCCCAGTCGGGCCGGCCCTGGGCGAACCGCACCTCGAGGTGCGTGAGGCTCCCCAGGCGCCGGCACGCCCTCACCGCCTCGACCACGGTCGGGGAGTGCACCAGGTTCTCGGCGTAGCCGACGCGGCCGCTGCGCGCCCCGAGCGCCACCAACTGGTCGGCATCCTGCAGTGTGGTCGCCAGCGGCGCCTCGACGAGCGCCAGGGCGGAGCCGTCGACGGCGCGCTCCGCCTCGCGCCGGTGGAGGGCCGGGGGAGTGGCGACCAGGACGACGTCGGCCCCGCCCGGCAGCTCCTCGTACGTGCAGGCGATCCCTCCCGTCTGCGCGGCGCGGCGCCGCGCAGATCGGGTGCTGCGGGATGCGACGTGGACGACGCGCAGGTCGGGCAGCGCGTCGCCCGCCAGTCCGTGGATGGCGGTGACGAAGCCCGCGCCGGCGAACGCCAGGGCGACCATGCCGCAGGGTGCCCGGTACCGGTGACCGTCCGGTCAGGTGCCCGACAGCCGGGCCACGATCGGCGCGGCTGCGTCCATGGCCTCCGGGCCCTGCACCACCAGGTACGACGCGTCCCAGCGCTCGCGTCGGGCGGCGAGGTCGTCGCAGACCTGGTCGACGGTGCCGACCCACGCGTGTGGATGATCGCCGACGATGTCGGGGGACACACCGAACAGCGGTGCCATCGCCTCGATCACCGATGCCCGGTCGTCGGTCACGACGCAGGCGAAGATCAGCATGTTGATCTCCAGGTCGTCGTAGCGGCTGCCCGCCGCGTCGCGTACCCACTCGAGCTTGCGATCGGTCACCCCGGCGGCACCGTCCTGGGCGGCCGCCGCGTCGGTGCGTCCCGAGCGGATCGCCGGGTTGACGCCGACGATGTCGGCCCGCCGCGCTGCGAGCGTGAGCATGCGCCGGCCGCCGCCACCCATGAGCAGCGGGGGACCGCCCGGCCGCACGGGTTTCGGAAGGCCGTCCAGCTCACTGATCTGATAGTGCTTGCCCTGGTAGCTGAAGGGGCCCGGCCGGAACAACCCCTCGAGCACGTCCAGCGCCTCGTCGAGGCGATCGATCCGCACGCCGGCTGGATCCATCGCGATGCCGGATTGCTCGTAGTCGCTGTTCATCCAGCCGGCGCCGATGCCGAGCTCTAGGCGCCCACCCGACAGACGGTCGATGCTTGCCGCCTCCTTGGCCACGACGACGGGATGCCGGTAATCGTTGTCGAGCACCAACGGCCCGATCCGCAGCTCGGTCGTGGCGTGGGCGGCGGCCGTGAGCGCCACGGCGGGCGAGAGCTGGTCCCCGAAGTGGTCGGGCACGAACAGCGTCGAGTAGCCGAGGTCCTCGGCCTTGCGGGCCAGGTCGGCCCACTTTGCTCCGGCGTCGGCGCTGCTGAGCTGCACGCCGAAGCGGAAGGGTCGCGGGTGCGCCATGATGCTCACCCTAGTGGGGTGGCTCGTAGCGCCCGCCCGGCAACCGGCGAGTCAGCGGGTGCCGTCGGCGGTGAGACTGCCAACCGCCGGGTAGGTAAGGTCTGATCGCTTCGTCAGCCGACCGGTCAGGCAGCCTCCCCACCGTGCGCATCTACTCCAGGCTCGCTCTCGTGGTCATCGCCTCCGGCGTCGTGCTGGCCCTGGCCGTGGGTGCGATGGCGGTGCCGGCGCGGCTGCTCGACAAGGCCGGCTCGGGCGACCCGGGCCCGATCAGCCTCCGCCCGCTGGCCCAGCGGTCGTACATGTACGCCGCGGACGGCTCCGTCCTCGCGGTGCTGAGGGAGGAGGAGAACCGTCAGTCGGTGCCGCTGGACACGGTCCCGCAGCACGTCATCTCGGCGATCCTGGCCGTCGAGGATGCGGGCTTCTGGGTCCACGAAGGATTCGACGTCCGGGGCATGCTCCGGGCATTTCGGGCCAACGTCGAGGAGGGCGGCATCTCGCAGGGCGGCTCGACGATCACGCAGCAGCTCATCAAGCTCGACGTCCTCGGCAACGAGCAGACGCTCGACCGCAAGGTCGAAGAGATCGTGCTGGCGTCGCGGCTCGAGAAGATGATGAGCAAGGAGGAGATCCTCGACCGGTACATCAACACCGTCTATTTCGGGAACCATGCGTACGGGATCCAGGCGGCGGCCGAGACCTATTTCGGCGTCAACGCCCGTGATCTCAACCCGGGACAGGCGGCGTTGCTGGCGGGGCTCATCCGCAACCCCGTCTCGTACAACCCCGTCCGATTCCCCGAGCGGGCGGCCGCCCGGCTCGACGTCGCGCTCGAGCGGCTCGTCGACGTGGGGGCGCTGACCGAGGCCGAGGCTGCGGTGTGGAAGCAGTTCACGCCGATCCCGACGGCGGTCCACAACGTCCTTCCCAGGGCCAACGACTACTTCGCCTCGGCCGTGGAGCAGCAGCTGCTCGCGGACAAGCGGCTGGGGGCCACGCCGGAGGAGCGGTTCAACGCGGTGTACTTCGGTGGGCTCAAGGTCTTCACGACCTATTCGCCCCAGGCGCAGGCCCAGGCGCAGGCGGCCCGTGACCAGAACCTGCCCCTGGTCAACGGCGTGTTCCCGGCCGGCACCGACCCCGCCACCGGCAAGCCCCGCTCCGGCTCGGCCGCAGTCGTATCGGTCGACCCGAAGACGGGCGCGATCCCATACATGGTCGCGGGGCCCGGGTTCAAGAACTACAAGTACAACCTGGTCACCCAGAACAAGCGGCAGACGGGCTCGTCGTTCAAGACGTTCGTGCTCGCCACCGCGATGGAGCGCGGCTACTCGCCAGACGACCAGATCGACGGCACCGGCCCCTGCCTCTTCAACAACCC
>Ga0081455_10003470_pt1 | contig 18116 bp, 17 predicted proteins | sample TabmetS3T2R1_FD_70207 | JGI IMG/M metagenome (GOLD analysis project Ga0081455, IMG submission 70207) | Tabebuia heterophylla rhizosphere microbial communities from the University of Puerto Rico - S3T2R1 | ecosystem: Host-associated > Plants > Roots > Rhizosphere ...
GGGGGTCAGCGACTCGTAGCCGACCTCGGCGAGCTCGGAGGCCAGCTCCGAGCCGACGACGTGCAGCCGCGGCGGCCGCATGGTCAGCCGACCGTCTCGGGATCGAGATTCACGCAATGGAGGACCTCGCCGGATTGGTAGGCGTCGAGCATCCGTACGACCTCCTCGGCGATCGCCTGCTGGGCCTGCTCGGTCGACGCCCCGATGTGATGGGTGCCGTAGACGTTCGGATGCCGGGCGATCCGGGAGTCGATCTGCCCGGTCGACCGACCCGGCTCGTCGACGTAGACGTCCAGCCCGGCCCGGATCCCCTTGGCGTCCATCGCCTCGATCAGCGCGTCTTCGTCGATGATCTCACCGCGCGAGGTGTTGAGGATGATCGCGCCGGGCCGTACCTCGGCGAGCAGGTCCCGGCCGACCAGCCCACGGGTCCCGGCAGCGGCCGGCAGGTGGAAGGACAGCACGTCGCAGCTGCGGGCGAGCGTCGGCAGGTCCTCGACGTACGTGATGCCGACCGCATCCGCGCGGGCCGCCTTCTCGGGATCCCGGTCGGGCTTGGCGACGGCATGGACCTCGGCGCCGAACGCGGCGGATCGCTCGGCGAAGGCGAGCCCGATCTGGCCGAGGCCGACGACGCCGATGTTGCGGCCCAGGATGCCGCGGGCCTTCGCGTAGCGCTTCTTGTTCCACTCGCCCTCGCGCAGATCCTGGACGTTGTCGGGGATCCGTCGATCAAGGGCGAGCAGCAGGCCGAAGGCGAGCTCGGCGACGGCCACCGCATTCCGGCCGGGCACGTTGCAGACGTGGATGCCGCGCTCGGTCGCGGTCTCGGTGTCGATCGTGTTGGTCCCGGACCCGGCCCGGATGACGACCCGGAGCGCGTCGGCCTTGTTGAGGGTCTCGGCGGTGACGCGGGTGCTCCGTACGACGAGGGCCTCGAAACCGGCGATCCGCTCGGGCAGCTGGTCGGCTGTCGTGTCAGGCTCGAAGACGACGTCGTGACCCCGCTCGGCCAGACGAGCGCGGTGGCTCTCCGGGAAGGCGTCGGCGATCAGGACTCTCATCGCTGTTGCGTAATCCTCAACGTGTTGCTCACAGTGCAATCGTCTCCGGGCGTTCCACCATCGTCAAGGACACCGTGCCAGATCCGGCGTCCAGCATCGTCGGCCAGGGGGTTGCGCCAGACTGGACCGGGTGACGACGACCGACCAGATCGACGAGGCGCTGGCCACCGCGCGGCAACACTACGTCGAACGCCGACCGAAGACCCGAGCCCTGCACGAGGCGGCCGTCGGCCTGCTCCCGGGCGGCAACACCCGCACGGTGCTCTATCACCCGCCGTTCCCAATCCGGATCGCTCTAGCCGAGGGCAGTCGGCTCGAGGACGTCGACGGGCACGAGTACGTCGACCTGCTCGGCAACTTCTCCGCCGGGCTGTACGGGCACTCCGACCCGGTCATCGCCGAAGCTGTCACCGGCGCACTCGGCCAGGGCATCGGGCCTGGCGCGCACACGTCCCGCGAGGTCGCGATGGCGCACGCGGTGTGCGAGCGGTTCCCCACGATCGAGCGGGTCCGGTTCACCAACTCCGGCACCGAGGCCAACCTGATGGCGCTGGCGGCCGCCCGGGCGTACACCGGCCGCGACCGGATCCTGGCCTTCCGGGGCGGTTACCACGGCGGGCTGCTGAGCTTCCCGTACGACGCGTCGCCGGTGAACGCGCCGTACGACGTCGTGCTCGGCTCGTACAACGACGCGGAGCAGGCTGGCCGGCTCGTCGAGCAGCATGCCGATGCGCTGGCCGCCGTCCTGGTCGAGCCGATGCTCGGCGCCGGTGGCTGCATCCCCGGCGAGCCGGAGTTCCTCCGCGCTTTGCGTACGGCGTGCGACCAGGCCGGGGCGCTGCTGATCCTCGACGAGGTCATGACGTCCCGGATCGGCCGCGGCGGCGCGCAACCGCTGCTCGGCATCGACGCCGATCTCACGACGCTGGGGAAGTACCTCGGCGGCGGTTTCTCGTTCGGGGCCTTCGGCGGCCGGGCCGAGGTGATGGCGGTCTTCGACCCGTCGAGCCCGACCGCGCTTCCCCACGCCGGCACGTTCAACAACAACCTGGCGTCGATGCTCGCCGGTCACGCCGGACTCACCCGCGTCTACACCCCCGACGTCGCCGAGCGGCACACCGCCCGCGGCGACGCGTTGCGCGACCGGCTGAACGACGTGTTCGGCCGGGCCGGCGCGCCGTACCAGGTCACCGGCCTCGGCACGCTGATGACCGTCCATGCCACCACTGCGCCGATCCGACGCGTCGAGGATCTGGCCGGCGCCGACGAGCGGCTTCGCGAGCTGCTGTTCCTCGAGCTGCTGGATCGCGGCTACTACATCGCGGGACGCGGCTACTTCGCGCTGAGCCTGGCCGTGACCGACGAGCAACTCGACGGCTTCGTCGCCGCCGTTGCGGACGCTGTGGCATGAGAACTCGGATGACCCACCGGGCAGGGTCTCCTACGCTCGGCTCTATGCACTCCGGTTTCGGCTAGCTGCATCCCGCCCGGGCTCCTCCGTCCCGACGTCCCCATCGACGTTTCGAGACGAGAGGAGACCTCGCATGTTCACCCAGCAACAGATCGCCCACTTCCACGCCTTCGGGTACGTCGTACTCCCCGGCCTGCTCGACACCGACGAGGTCACGGCGCTGAAGGCCGAGGTGACGTCCGGCCTGGGCGACGCCTTCGGCACCCGACGAGGGCGGCGTCCCCGGCGACTACCTGCCCTTGTCGGCGGATCGTGCGCCGCTGAGTCAGGCGCTGATCGCCGACGACCCGCGGCTGTTCCAGGGATCGACAGCACTCCTGGGCCGCCCGACCGTGCCGACGCCGCCGATCGCGACCTGCTTCACCGGACGGTCGACGCCGTGGCACACCGACCAGGGTCCCGACATCGGCGGCATCAAGTTCCTGGTCCATCTGGAGCCGCGCGCCGCGGAGACCGGCGCCCTGCGGGTCCTGCCGGGCTCGCACGATCCCGGCTTCGCCGCCCGCATGGAGTCGTACTGGTCGGCCGATCCGGGCAACCAGGGCTTCGCCGCCTGGCCGGCGCCGGCCGTCGCGCTGCCGACCGAACCGGGCGACGTGCTCGCCTTCGACGTCCACCTGCGGCACTCGTCGGTCGGCGGCGGGCGCCGGCTGGCCTGGTCGATCGAGTACCTGTCCTGGCCGGGGCTCGCCGCCCCCGAGGCGATGCGAGTCGTACGGGAGCTGGTCGACGACACGGTCGACGATGTCGAGCCCGAGCGCTGGCCGAAGTGGCGCGAATGGGCCGCCGGCGCCTCTGCGGCGCTCCCGTCGCGTCAGGTTGCCGTCGACCGGTTACGGCTGCTCGGCGTGCTCTAGCGGCGGATCCGGGCGAAGTCCTGGACGCCGGTCCACTGCCCGTTGCGGATCGCCGCGCCGACGCCGAGGTGCGTGTAGCGCCGGTTGAGGATGTTCGCGCGATGGCCGGGTGAGTTCATCCACAACCGACCATCGCCCGGGGCGAGACGCCACCGCGGGCGATGTTCTCACCGGCCGAGCGGGCGCCGTCGCAACGGCGGAAGATCACGTTCAGGTTGTGGTGCTCGAAGTCGCCGCTTGCCGCGAGGTGCTCCGACCAGCGCACCGCGATCCGGCGCAGGCACTTGATCCGGTGCAGCAGCGGCAGGTCGTGCCGGCGACGCGCCACGTTGGTCCAGTGGAAGACCTTGCGCTGATAGCGCCGCTCGCGGTCGGTGTGCGTCCGGGCTGCGGCCGATGAGGCGGCCTGCCCGGCCGTGTCGGCTTCGACCGCGGTCGCGGCTCCGCCCAGCGGCGCGATCGGTACGGCGAGGAGCAGTCCGGCAAGTCCGATGAATGCGCGTCCCATGCGCAGGCATGCTCGCACAGCGAAGGTCCAGGCCTCGGGCGGGCGCGTCAGGCCCGGAAGCTCAGCGCCCGCTTGACCCAGTCGAGCGTGTCGTCTGCCCAGCCCAGGATCTCGACGCCGGCGGTGAGGATCTGCGGCGGCGTCCGGACCAGGGTGTCGCGCCGGATCAGCCGGTCGAAGTCGACTGTGACCGGATCCGGCCGAACGGCTCCCCCGGCCGTACGGAACTCAACTCCGGCCAGCCGCATGATGTTCATCATCTCCTGCGCGATGATCCCGTAGCCCACCGTCGTCGGATGCACGCCGTCCAGGGAGAACAGCCCGCCCTGTCCTCGGCCGCCATGGCCGTCGCCGACGGTGAAACGGGAGTCCGGCGTCGGCCGCAGCGCGGCGACTCGGGCCGGCAGCGGGTACTGCGTCCACCAGGTCGGCCGGGCGTTGACGTCGGTGATGTAGCGCCGGGCCGCCAGCCGATCGAGGAAGCCGGCGATGTCCATCAGGTACCAGTCCCGAGCGGGATCGTTCGCCGACCCGGTCCGCGCCTCCCGTACGACGGCCTCGATCGCGTCGTTGTACTCGTCGATCGCGTAGTCGACAGCCCTGGCCTCGGCAGCCGTGAGATGCGGGTCCTGGTCCTTGTCGAACTCGTCGTCGCCGATCCAGGGCCGGGTGTAGTAGGGAAAGTAGCGGGAGCGGGGCTCGATCTTGCTGCCGACGCCGCGGGCGATCGGGGCCACGGTCACGTGCGGCACCGTGCACAGGATCACGTGCCGGGCCTTGATGTTCTTGATCGCCTCGACGACAGCCGCCAACTCGGTCTTGAAGTGCGCCGGCTGCCACACCGTGTACTTGTTCTTCTTGGCCATGTCCTGGAAGCCGTCGTCCTCGCTCCACACGACCCTCAGGTCGGTCACCGACTTCAACGCGTTGTTGGCGCCGAGGAACACGATCAGGGTCTCGATGCCGCAGTCGGTGCCGTCGTCCTTCTCCTCGCCGAGCGCGGCGGCGGCATCGAAGAGGGTCTCCTGCTCCCAGCCTGGCTCGCTCGGATTGTTCGGATAGACCCGCAGGGCGGCGCGTTCGCCGTTGTTCTCGACGATCTGGTTGAGCACGTCGTCGTTCGGCCGCTTGATCACATCGCGGCACGACTTCGCCGACTTCGACAGGGCGTCGCGCAGATCCCAGCCGTAGACCGCCAGCGCGTGGTTGCGGCTCGACAGGGCCGGGACGGTCAGGCCGGCGCCGCGCTCCCAGTAGTCCTCGACCTCGTCCATGAACCCACGGGCGCGGAACAACGCCAGCGGCACCTCCCAGAAGCTGAGGCTGGTGCCGTACCGATGCTCCAGATCCCGCAACAGGTACTCCACGTTGAGCGGCAGGCCGCCAACGCCGGGGTACCTGGGAAATCGGAAGTCCGGCCAGCCGAGCTCGTACGCGATGATCGCCGGATACGAGATGTCGGTGTTGAAGATCGCGCCGCTCTGGAAGCCGTGCGACAGTGAGTCGCCGATCACCACCAGCCGATGTCGCGGCTCTCCCTCGGGGGTGATGTCGAGCGGCACGCCGACGGGTCGGATCGAACACCGGCACTCGGGCGTCCTTGGTCGCGGCACGCTGCTTGACCTCGGGCGGACTGTTGGGCGGAACCTGATCGGCGGTGTCGGCGGCCATGGTCGTCCCCTCGACGCGGTACGCCCGAGCATCGATCCATGAGCCGTCGGCAGCCTAGGGTCCAAAGTCAACAGTTCGGCGTCGATGACCGAAGCACGATGGACAACTCGCCGATGCGCCATGAAGGATGTGCGGCGAGTCTCCGGGAGGGAAGATCCATGATCGGTCGTGCACGCATCCTTGGCCTGGCAGCGGTGTTGACACTCGCCGTCGGCTCTCTCGCAGGAGGGACCGCCGACGCGAAGCCGCGACCCGGCAAGCCGGTGACGGCGATGACCCGCAACCTCTATCTGGGCGCGGACATCAACCGTCCGGTCCTGGCCGCGCTCGCGGCGCAGGCGGCCGGCGGCACTCCGCAGCAGGTGCTGGTCGCACTCGGCAATGCCACCCACGTGACGCGAGACATCGTGGACCAGACCAACTTCCCGGTACGGGCGGGTCTGCTGGCCGATGAGATCGTCCAGACCGAGCCGGATCTGATCGGACTCCAGGAGGTCGCGCTCTGGCGCTCCGGACCGTTGCAGCTCGACCAGGTCGCCGTACCCAATGCGACCCACGTCGACTACGACTTCCTCCAGCTGCTCCTCGACGCGCTGGACGCCCGCGGCGAGCACTACACCGCGGTCTCGGTCGGCGACCGGGCCGATGTCGAGGCGCCGAGCTTCACCGGCAGTCCGTTCAACGGCACCATCGGCGCCGACGCCCGCGACGTTCGCCTGACGATGCGCGACGTCGTCCTGATGCGAGACGAGGACGGGCTCACGGCGCTGGACGACGGTGGCGCGATCTACGCGCACAACCTGGAGGTCGACATCCTCGGCCACACCCTGAACTTCGACCGCGGCTATCAGTGGGTCGACGTCCGGGCCGGGTCGACTCGCTTCCGGTTCATCAACACCCACCTCGAGGCGTTCAGCTCCGACCTCGCGCTCGCGCAGGCTGCCGAGCTGCTTGGCAACGCACCGGCGGCCGGCCGGACCAACGTGTTCGTCTGCGACTGCAACACCGATCCGCTCAACAACTCGGTGAAGCCGCAGGACCACGTGCCGCACAAGGCGCCGTACGAGCTCATCACCGGATCGGGTGGCTTCACCGACGAGTGGCTGCAGTTCGCGACGGCCGAGCAGGGCTGGACGTCCGGCCTGTCGGAGCTGGTCAACGACCCGACCGCGGACGGGTTTGACCACCGAATCGACTTCGTCTTCGGGCGCACGGCATCCGGCGGACCGATGCAGGTGGATCGTGGTCGGATCGTCGGCAACCAGGTGACCGACCGCGACCCGGCGACCGGGCTGTGGCCGTCCGACCATGCGGGTGTAGTGTTGCGGCTCCGCGGTCTGTGACCTGACCCGCCCCGGTCGATGTTCACCACCAGGCCGACGCTCCAGGGCACCTTCGGGATGGTGTCCTCGACCCACTGGTTGGCGACATCGAGTGCGATGGCGGTGCTCGAGAACGGTGGCAACGCGTTCGACGCGGCGGTCGTGGCGGGGTTCGTCCTGCACGTCGTCGAGCCGCACCAATGCGGCCCGGGCGGCGAGGTCCCGATCCTGTTCGCGGCCGCCGGCGGCGAGCCGACCCTGGTGTGCGGCCAGGGTCCGGCTCCGGCCGGAGCGACGATCGACCACTACACCGACCTTGGTCTGGACCTGGTTCCCGGCTCGGGTCCGCTCGCCGCGGCCGTGCCCGGCGCCTTCGACGCCTGGATGCTGTTGCTCCGCGACCATGGGACCAAGTCGGTGCGCGATGTGCTGTCGTTCGCGATCGGCTACGCCGAGCGAGGCCACCCCGCCGTACACCAGCTGACCCACACGATCGAGCGGCTGCGCGAGACGTTCCGCACCGAGTGGACCACGTCGGGTGCGCTCTATCTGGCCGGTGGACAGGCGCCAGTCGGCGGCGCCCTCCTGCGCAATCCCGCGCTCGCGGCGACCTGGCAGCGGATCGTCGACGAGGCGGAGCAGGCCGGTGGCGATCGGGAGGCGCAGATCGACGCCGCCCGGCGCAGTTGGTCGCAGGGCTTCGTCGCGGAGGCGCTCGCGGAGGCAGCAGCTCGACCGACCAGGGACAGCTCGGGCAGCCGCCATCCCGGGACGCTCACCGCCGACGACATCGCCGGCTGGTCCGCGACGTACGAGCAGCCGGTCAGCCACGAGTGGAACGGCTGGACCGTGTGCAAGGCGGGCCCGTGGAGTCAGGGGCCGGTGTTCCTGCAGCAGCTCGCCCTGTTGCCGTCGGAGCTGCCCGAGGATGGGCCCGACTACATCCACCTGCTTGTCGAGGGCGCGAAGCTCGCCTTCGCCGATCGGGAGGCGTGGTACGGCGACGCCGGCGACGACGTACCCCTCGAGACGCTGCTGTCCGAGCCGTACAACAAGGACCGCCGGCGCCGGATCGGCCAGCAGGCCTCGTTTGAGCTGCGTCCCGGCGCGCCGGACGGCCGCGAGCCGCGACTCCCGAGGCTCGGGCGCCGGGGCGCGGGGCTCGGTGGCGATCCGAACAGCGACACCTGTCAGGTCGCGGTCGTCGACCGATGGGGCAACCTGGTCGCTGCGACACCAAGCGGTGGCTGGCTGCAGAGCAATCCGGTCGTGGAGTCGCTCGGCTTCCCACTCGGCTCGCGACTCCAGATGACCTGGCTCGACCCGGGACTGCCAAGCTCGCTCACGCCCGGTCGACGACCGCGTACGACACTCTCGCCGTCCCTCGCACTGCGCGACGGCGTACCCGTCATGGCCTTCGGCACCCCGGGCGGCGACAACCAGGACCAGTGGGGGTTCCACTTCTTCCTCGACGTCGCGCGTCGAGAGCCGGTGCGCTCCGGGCCCGATCTGCAGGGGGCGATCGACGCACCCGCATGGCACACGGCAGCGTTTCCGAGCTCGTTCTATCCGCGCCAGGTCGAGCCGGCCAGCCTCGTCGTCGAGGCCCGCCACGGCGACGACGTCGTCACCGCCCTGCGCGCCCGCGAGCACGATGTGACCGTCGACGGCTCGTGGAGCCAGGGTGAGCTCTGCGCGGTCCATCGCGACCCCGAGTCCGGCGTCTTGTCGGCCGCGGCGAATCCCCGTGGCATGCAGGGGTACGCCGTCGGCCGCTGACCGGAGAATCGACATCGTGGGGGTCCTAGCCACCGCAATGTCGATTCTCTGGTCGGGCCGATAACCAGTCGCGCCTAGAGCACGGTTGCCGCCAAGATCGAATGGTGCTTCCACTGACCGTGCCGCAGACCGCGACGGCGCTCCGCCCGACGTGGGGGGATCTGCCGGGCGACGTACGCGTGCTGATCGCCGAGCGGTGTAGCGGCGATGTCGTGGCCGCGGAGTCGATGGGCGCCGGCTTCACGCCGGGATTCGCGTCCCGGCTCCGGCTGGCCGACGGGCGGCGAGCGTTCGTGAAGGCCGCCGACGACGCGACCCGGCAAATGTTCGCCGACAGCTACCGCGAGGAGATCCGCAAGCTCGAGGCACTCCCCGACGCGATCCCGGCGCCGCGGCTGCGCTGGTCCCATGACGCCGACGGCTGGGTGATCCTCGGTTTCGACGACGTCGCAGCCCGCCACCCCGAGCGGCCGTGGCGAGCCGACCAGCTCGGCCTGGTGCTCGCCACCATCGACCGCACGGCCGAGCTCTTGACGCCGGCCCCGAGCACGTACGACTGGTCACCGCTGCGCGGCTTCCTCATGGAGGATCCGCCGTACTGGGAGGTGGCGCTGGACGGCGACCTGCCTGACTGGTTGCGACCGCGGGTGCCCGAGTGCCAGCGGCTCGCCGAGCTCGGCGACGAGGCGATGGCAGGCACCACGATCGTCCACGCCGACGTCCGCGACGACAACATCCTCATCGACGGCGACGACACGGTGTGGCTCTGCGACTGGAACTGGCCGCTGCTCGGCAACCCCGCGCTCGACACCATCGGACTTCTCCTCAGCGCGCACGGCGACGGCGTCGACGCCGACGCCTGGTTGCCCCGCTGCGCGACCACCCGCGACGCGGACTCCGACGTCGTCGACGGCACGCTGGCGCTGCTCGCCGGCTACTTCTGGGCCTCCTCCAGCCAGTCCACCCCCGAGACATCGCCGTGGCTGCGCATCCATCAAAGGTGGTACGCCGAGGCGACCACCGACTGGCTGGCCCGGCGGCGCGGATGGCAGTGAGACCGACCTCGCCACCGTGGGCGGCCGGGGTACGCCTGGCGTACCAGCAAATCCCGGATCGGCTGCGAGCCTGGGTGGAGCAGCAGCTCGGATCGCCCGTGGCCACCGCCGTCACGCAGCAGGGTGGGATGTCGCCGGGCTGCGCGGCGCGACTCCGCACGGCCGAGGGGCAGACCGCCTTCGTCAAGGCCGCCGGCGCGGACCTCAATCCGCAGACGCCAGAGCTGTTCCGGCATGAGATCCAAGTGCTGTCCAGTCTTCAATCGGCCGCCTACCGTCCGCAAGTCATCGGCCACCACGACGACGGTGACTGGGTCGCGCTGCTGCTCGAGGACGTCGACGGCCGCTACCCCGACCTCGACGATCCGGCGCAAGCCGACGCCGTCTGGTCGACGGTCGCAACTCAGTCGACAGAGCTGACCCCGCCGCCCGCCGGCCTGGCCATCACGACGCTGGCCGACAACGCGCGGCGCTGGGCCGCCGGCTGGGCCACGATGGCGGCCGACCCCGCTCGATTCCTGCCCGAGTGGGTGGTCGCGCAAGCCGACGAGCTCGCCGAGCGGGCCACGGCACTCGCGGCCCGGCTGCCGGTCGAGTCGCTGTGCCACTGGGACGTCCGCAACGACAACCTGCTGATCCGCCCGGACGGCGCGGTGGTCATCTTCGACTGGGGCATGTCGCGACTCGGACCGCGCTGGGCCGACCTGCTCCTGCTCAGCCTGACGTGGGCCGACCGTCCCGAGTTCGACGCCCGCGCGGCCACCCTCGACGCCGACCCGGCGACGGTCACCGACCTCCTGATCGGCCTCGGCGGCTGGCTCGCCTTCCGATCCACCCGCGACGCGCCGCCTGGCATCCCGACGATGCCGGCCTTCCAACGGCGCGAAGCCCGACGTGTCCTCTCCGCCGCCCGCCGCCGCCTGGACAAGGAGCCGCTTTGACCGCTCGTCTTCGCCACGTCACCGTCGACTGTGCCCGCTGGGAGCCACTCGTCGAGTTCTGGTCGCAAGCCCTGGACTTCGTCGAGGACCCCGACAACCCCAACAACCCCGGCGACCCCGAGGGCCTGCTCATCTCGCCGCGCCAGGATCTGGGTCTGCTGTTCATTCCGGTCCCCGAATCCAAAACGGTCAAGAATCGCCTCCACCTCGACATCGTGCCGACCGACCGCACGCGTGACGAGGAGGTCGACCGGCTGCTCGGTCTCGGCGCGACGCAGGTCGCCGATCATCGCGAGGCCGACGGCAGTGGCTGGGTCGTGCTGGCCGATCCGGGCGGCAACGAGTTCTGCGTCGAGCGATGCGACGCCGAGCGGGCGGCCGCCGACTAGCAGCGACCGCCGCTGGCCTACGCCAGCTCCTTGAACCCGTCGCGCCAGCTCGAGTACTTCGGCTGCCAACCGAGCTCGCGCTTGGCCTTGGCGTTCGACGAGCCGCGGATCTCGTTCATGATCGAGACCGCGAAGTCGCCGGCGACCAGCCGGCCGAGCCAGACCGGCACGCGTCGCGGCGGCTTGGCTCCGACGACGTCGGCCAGGTACGGCAGCCACTCGGCCACCGGCGTCGGCTCGTCGTCGACGACGTTGTAGACGCCCCCCTCACCACGCTCGACGGCCGCCACGGTTGCGCTGGCCACGTCGTCGATGTGGACGAACGACCAGATCCCGTCGCCCGCGCCGATGATCGGGAACTGCCGCTTGCGGATCGCGTTCGTGTGGATGCCGTCCGGCGACAGCGTCGTCCCGGGGCCGTAGAACGCGCCGTACCGCAGCACGACTCCCTCGATGCCTTCGGCGGCAGGGACCGTCTGGCCGACGTAGCGGTGCGCTTCGAGCGTCTGGCGACAGGCCTTGGGCGGATCCGGATCGAGCGGGTCGTCCTCGGTCTTGACCGGGCCACCCTCGCGGATGTTCGGCCACCCGGTGTAGCTCTGCACGACGAGCCGACGTGCTCCCGCATCGCGTGCGGCCGCGAGCAGATGGTCGGTCCCCTCGCGCCACAGCCGGTTGGTCTGGGCGAAGTACTCGTCGAACTTGCGCAGGTTGGTGCCCATCGCGGCCAGCGACGTCGCCTGATGTACGACGACCTCGGGCTGCGCATCGGCCACTGCGGTGCGTACGGCATCGGCATCGAGCACGTCGACGACAACCGGCTCGGCACCCGCCGACTGGATCTGGCCTGCCTTGGCCGCCGACCGGGTCGTACCCACGACGTCATGGCCGGCCGCGACTAACGCGGGGACCAGTCGCTTGCCCACGGCCCCGGTGGCACCGGCAACGAAGACTCTCATAACTCCTCCTGATCGTGTTCACCTCTGAGACGAGGCAGGATGGGGAGCTGTGACAGAGACCGCGGTTCACGACGACCTCCGGCCGCTGCTGTTCTCGATCGCCTACCGGATGGTGGGCAGCGTGAGCGACGCGGAGGACATCGTCCAGGACGCCTACCTGCGTTACCACCGGGCCACCCAGGAGTCGGGCACCCAGGTCGACTCACCGAAGTCGTACCTGTCCACGATCACGACCCGGCTCGCCCTCGACCATCTGCGGTCGGCGCGTGTCCGACGCGAGCAGTACGTCGGGCCGTGGCTCCCCGAACCGCTGCTGACCGATCCAGAGCCCGATGTCGCCGAGCGAGTCGAGCTCGACGAGACCATGTCGCTCGCCTTCCTCGTCGTCCTCGAGAGCCTCTCCCCAGTCGAGCGCGCTGTCTTCCTGCTGCACGACGTCTTCGACTTCTCCTACGCCGAGATCGCCACGATCGTCGACAAGACCCAGGCCAACTGCCGCCAGCTCGCCACCCGCGCTCGGCGCCGGGTCGACGAGGGACGGCCGCGCTTCACAAGCTCACCCGACGAACTCACCGAGATCACGCAGCGGTTCCTAGCGGCCTGTCGGGACGGCGACCTCGAGAGCTTCGTCGAGTTGCTGGCCGACGACGTCGTCTTCTACGGCGACGGCGGTGGGTACGGCTACGGGATTCCGAACCCGGTGTACGGCAGCGACCGGGTCGCCCGGCTACTCACCGGCTTCCAGTGTCAGTTCGAGCCTGGCGAGGTCACGCTCGAGCCCGTCGAGGTCAACGGCCAGCCGGGCGCCCGATGCCTGGACGCCTCCGGCCGGCTGGTCAACGTCCTCACGATCGACATCGAGGACGGCTCGGTGCGGCGGGTCTGGTCGGTCATCAACCACGACAAGCTGACTCACCTCGCGCCGCTGGCCGACCTCGCTGCACTCCTCGGCGAGCGCAGGCCGCGCTGACCCCGCTGGTTGGACTGACCGCTCGTTCGAACCGTGACCCTCGGCCCCTGCCGTCCGGCGCCGTGACGGCTATATTTCCGGCTCGTGAGTTTCGATGTCTCCGCCGACGCCTACGGCCGCTTCATGGGCCGCTACTCCGACCGCCTGGCCGAGCCGTTCCTCGACCAGGCCGAGATCCAAGCCGGCCAGCAGGCGCTCGACGTGGGTTGCGGGCCCGGTGCGCTGACGGCTCGGCTGATCGAGCGGCTCGGCCCGGACTCGGTCAGCGCGGTCGATCCGTCGCCGTCGTTCGTCGACGCGGCCCGAGCCCGTTTCTCCGGAGTCGACGTACGGTCCGGAGTCGCCGAGCAGTTGCCGTTCGACGACGACCGCTTCGACCGTACGCTGGCCCAACTCGTCGTCCACTTCATGACCGACCCGGTCGCGGGGCTCGCCGAGATGGCCCGCGTGACCCGGCCTGGCGGCATCGTCACCGCGTGCTCCTGGGACCACGCCGGAGGGACCGGTCCGCTCTCGACCTACTGGGCGGCGGTCCGCGCCATGGATCCGGGCGTCGACGACGAGTCCGGACTGCCCGGCACCCGCGAGGGTCATCTCGTCGAGCTCGCCCAGGCGGCGGGACTGACCCAGGTCGAGCCAAGCCGGCTGACCGTCACGGTGCACTACGAGACCTTCGACGAGTGGTGGGAGCCGTACACGCTCGGAGTCGCTCCGGCCGGTGCTTACGTCGCCCGGCTGGACCCGGCCCAGCGAGCCGAGCTGCGGGCCGGGTGCGCCAAGCTGCTGCCGGAGGCGCCGTTCGACGTTACGGCCTCGGCCTGGTCCGTACGCGCCCGGGTCTGACCGCAACGGCCGCCGCTGGCGACTCGAACTTGGCTCAGCGCGGCGGGAGCTCCGACGGCCCGACGTTAGTCTCCAGCCAGTCGTGCATCGGCAGCATGTCGCGCCAGGCCCCGGCGACCCGGTCGGCGGCGGCCGGGGTGGCGAGCCAGTCCGGTGCGCCGAAGTCGGTCCAGGCGACCAGGGAGCGATGCCGGAGCAGCTCGATCCGCGGATGGTCGGCGGGATAGCCGCGCGGCTTGGTCTTCAGGGTGTCGCCCTCGACGGTGTAGCCGGTGTCGCGCACCGCGGACACGACCTTCTCCAGCTCCGCGCCCTTGCGATCGTCGTCGACCGCCTCGCGGTACCGGGTCACCTGGTCGGGCGCCATCCGGTAGTAGCCGACCGCGGCGAACAGCCCACTCGACGAGATATGCAGGTAGCAGTGGCCGACGGTCGCGCCCTGCTGCTCCTTGTAGGGGCTCTTGTCCCTGGCGAACCGGACGTCGCGATAGGGCCGGAACAGATGCACCGACCCGAATTCCGGCGCGAGCGACTCGCACATCTCGACGAGCGGCCCGCGGACCAACTGATCGTAGGTCTCCTTGTGCGCCGTCCAGTAGGTCTTGGTGTTGTCGGCGGCGAGGCCCTCGTAGAACTCGAGTGCTTCGTCGGAGATCCCGGAAAAACTCATGACGGCTATCTTGCCGCGCTCGTGCGACAGGCGTCGCACGGATCCCGGGCGGGCGGCGGCAGCGATCGGATTTGGGCGCTTACGGGCGGCGCTGGTAGCGTTAGCGGTCGCGTCTCGTGTCAGCGGCACCGGCCGAACCGCGGCGCACCCCATTTCGTACACCCTTCCAGACGACAACCGAGGCTTGCCCCGTGGCGAACATCAAGTCCCAGATCAAGCGCAACCGGCAGAACGAGGTTGCCCGCGAGCGCAACAAGGCGGTCAAGACCAGCCTGAAGACGGCCATTCGCCGCTTCCGCGAGGCGGCCGACGCCGGGGACGCCGAGACGGCTCACGAGGCCGCTCAGGTCGCCAGCCGCAAGCTCGACAAGGCCGTGTCCGCGGGCGTGATCCACAAGAACCAGGCCGCCAACCGCAAGTCCGCGATCGCCAAGCGCGACGCGTCGCTCTGAGACTCTGACCGCTCCGGCCGTCAGCGCCGGACGCGACTGTAGGCGACCGCCAGGACCATCCGCTCCAGCGCGTGGTCGGGGTCGCCGGCCCCACCCTTCACACTGACGTCGGCCGCTGCGACGGCCTGAATCGCCTGGGCGAGTCCGCCCGGTGTCCAGGACCGCATCTGACTGCGCAGGTTCTTGAGCCGGAACGTCGGAACGCCGATCTGACGCGCGAGATCCCCGTCGCGTAGGCCGGGCGGCGCACTCTGCAGCCGGGCCAGCGACCGCAGTCCAGACGCGAACGCACTGGTGACCAGCACCGCCGCGACCTTGTGCCCGGACGCCCAGCGCAACTGTTCCATCGCGTCCGCGACCCGCCCCTCGATCGCCGCGTTGGCGATGTCGAAGCTGCGCACCTCGGCCCGGCCGGCGTGATAGCGGCGCACGACCTCGATCGTGATCCGCTGCGGTGCGAAGTCACTGACCAGCTGATGCGAGGCGGCCGAGAGCGCCCGGAGGTCATGACCGACGGCGCCGAGCAGGAACTCCGCAGCGTCGTTGGTGATCGAGCCGCCGTGCCGCTTGGTCTCGGCCGACACGTAGCGGGCGAGCTCCCACGGCTTCGGCTCGTCGCAGCGCACCTCGACGACGGCGGTGAGCTTGCGGAGCCGGTCAAGCAGGCGCTTGCCCTTGGTGCTCCCCGAGTGAACGAGCATCAAAACGACATCAGCGGCGGGCGCCTCGGCGCAGGCGACGAGCTCGTCGTGCACGTCGTCGTCGAGCTCGGGGAGCTGCCGGATGACGACGGCACGCACTCGGGCGAACAACGACGGGCTGGTCAGCTCGATCAGAGCGCCGGGCGCCAGGTCGGAGGCGTCGATCTCGGTTCGGTCGAAGTCGGCGTCCATGGCGGCGGCCGCCTCGAACCCCTCGGCCACGGCCCGCTCGGCGAGGAACTCCGCGGGCCCGATGATCAGCCGGACCAAGCCGGAGTTCGCGTCAGCAGCCATCACGCTCAGCATCCCACGGCCGGCCGACATCGGCCGCGGCGAGGTCATCGCGTCACGACACCGAGTTCGCCACCGTCGACGACCACCGCGATGTCTCCCGACTCGTCCGTACGCGCGACGACCGCACCCTGGTCGGTCAGCAGGTCGAGGGTCTCCTGCGCCGGGTGGCCGTAGTCGTTGTCAGCGCCGACACTCACGACGGCGAGCCGCGGTCCGACGGCCTGGAGGAACTCCGGATCCTGGTCGGCGCTGCCATGGTGCGGCACCTTCAGCACGTCGGACCGCAGGACCTCCGGCCCCCACCCGAGCAGCGACTGCTGGGCCGACGTCTCGACGTCGCCGGTCAGCAGCAACGCCACTCCCCTGGTCCGCACCGACAAAACGACGCTGCCGTCGTTGATCGCCTCATCGCTGCCGTCGCTCGCAACCAGTCCAGGGTCGGGCCCGAGCACAGTCCACGACAGCGGACCGACCGATCCGGTCGTGCCGTGGGCCAGCTCGTGGATCGGTACGTCATGCGCCACGGTCCACGCGGTCACCGGGGCGTATGCGGGGTCGTCTGACGAGCCCGAGGCCAGTGCCAGCGCGCCGATCGGCCGTCCGTCCCCGACGCCGGCGAGGCCGTCGATGTGGTCGGCATGCGGATGGGTCAGCACGACAAGAGCGACGGCGTCGACGTCCAGACCGTCGAGGCAGCGGTCGACCGCGGCGGGCTCCGGCCCGGTATCGACGACGACGGCCGATCCGCCGCCGGAGTTGAGGACCAGCGCGTCGCCCTGGCCGACGTCGCAGGCCACCATGACCCAGTCGTCCGGCGGCCAGCCGGGTGTCGGCGGATGCAGGATCCACACGCCGGTCGCGATCACGGCGATCACCAAGGCGACCGGCCGGCGCAGCAGCCAGGGCATCGCAGCGATCAGCGCTACGCAGATGACCACCAGCAGCGCCATGCGTGGACCGTCGGCAGTCCACTCCACGCTCGCGCCAGGCAGAGCGGCGCCCCGTTGGGCGACCTCGACGATCCACCATGCCGCGCCGGTCGCGCCCCAGCCGACCAGGTGCGCCAGCGGCGGCCAGACCACTGCGAGCAGGCCGGCGATCAGTCCGAGCACGGTCGCCGGTCCGACCGCCGGAGCCGCCAGCAGGTTGGCGACGACCGCGACCATCGACACCTGGTCCGACAAGACCGCCACGACGGGGGTGCAGACCAGTTGGGCGGCCAGCGGCACGCTGATCGCCTCGGCGAGCACCCGCGGCATCCACGCCGCCAGCGCCCGGGTCCATCCCGGTGACAGCATCAGGATCGCCCCGGTCGCGAGCACCGAGAGGATGAACCCGGCCGAGCGCGCCAGCCACGGATCGATGAGTACGAGCACGACGATCGCGATCGCCAGCGCGCGTACGCCGCGTCGTCGACCTCCCGCACCGAGTCCGGCGATCGCCACGACGCCCATCGCGGCCGAGCGGAGGACACTCGGATCGGGTCGGGCCAGCACGATGAATCCGGCCGTGGTCACGACGCCGACGACGAGTTGCGCATAGCCGCGAACACGCAGCCATCGCGAGACGGTGAGGACGAAGGCCAGCACCAGGGTGAGGTTGGTGCCGGACACGGCGAGCAGGTGGGTCATCCCGCAGGCCCGGAACGCCTCGGCCAGCTCGTCGGAGATCTCGCGGTCGTCGCCGTCGACGAGGGCCGGCACGAGCGCCCGTTCGTCCGGCGGCGCCGGCGCGACTCCTTCGGCGACGCCGGCTCGTAATCGCTCGGACAGGCGCCACCACCAGGCCGGCGCATCGACGACGTCGACGATTCGGCTCGGCAGGAAGACCGCGGCGTGGCGCGCGTCGTCGGAGGCATCCAGGCGGCCGACCGCGCGCACCGATGCACCGAGGGGTACATCGCTCCACTCGGTGTCTCCGAACAGCAGGACCGGCGAACGCACCTCGGTCGTCACGCCCCGCCCGGTGACCTCGGTGATGTGCGCCTCGGCGACGACGAACTCGCCGTAGGGCCCGTCGCGGACTGCCGGATCGGACGTGACCGTCAGCGTCGTGTCGACGACAGCACCTTCGGCGGCGAGCTCCGGAACGGGCCCGACGTCGGCGGCTGTCAGGCGTAGGCCGGCGGCGAGACAGGCGGCGGCCGCCGCCAATGTGATGGCGCCGAGCC
>Ga0081455_10003471_pt1 | contig 18115 bp, 16 predicted proteins | sample TabmetS3T2R1_FD_70207 | JGI IMG/M metagenome (GOLD analysis project Ga0081455, IMG submission 70207) | Tabebuia heterophylla rhizosphere microbial communities from the University of Puerto Rico - S3T2R1 | ecosystem: Host-associated > Plants > Roots > Rhizosphere ...
GGGCGGGCCGCCGCTCTCAGCACACTGCGGCGGCGGGCCGGGATCGGGGTTGGTCGGCGCGTTGGTGCCGGATCCGATGCAGCCGTCGCCCACCAGCGCCAGCGCGGTACGCCCGGCGGGGGTCGCCGCGACGGTCCGCAGCGTGCCGTAGTCGGTCCGCGGCGAGGTGCAGAACGGCGGGCTGTAGCGCACCGCGATGTCGCAGTGCGCGCCGGCCGGGAACGCGCCGAGGCATTCGGGTGTGCTGTCCTCGACGCTGCTGTTCGGGACGACCTGGAACCGCCGGCCGTCGACAACCGGACTGCCGGTGAAGGTGACGCCGGGCGCCGCGATCTGCACGGTAATGGTGGTGACCGTGCTGTAATACGCCAGCCCGAAGTCGTACAAAGGAAGGTAGTTGTGGTCGTTGTCGGCAAGCGGGTCGTCATCGATTTCAGGGACAAGATGGGGTGAACTGATAGACTCGCTTACCGGATATACGGCGGTACGCCCGTCGCCGGACAGCCGCGGGCCGCAGGGCGACTCGTCGGCAATGTCGCAGGGCCCGGTCCGCTGCCAGGTCAGGTCCGCCGCGGTGCCGGTGATGGGGGTCTCGTCGACGAAGAACCGGTTGTACCCGGGCGGGCTGCCGCCGTACTCCACGGCGTACGCGACCCGGCTGCCGGCGGCGTCCATCGACGGCGCCACCGCCTGCGCGCCGGCCGGTACGGTAGAGGTGATGAACTGCGCATCCCCGCCCAGCAGGCTGCGCCGGTAGATCCGCCAGTCGCTGCTGTCCACCGGCCGGGACTGGTACGCGGCGGTGCGGCCGTCGTCGGACAGCGTGACCGCGGCGTTCTCGTTGACCTCGAGGTTGGTGCCGACCAGCAGCGTGCGGCCCGGTGGGTCGGCCGGCACCGGCGCCGCCGCCGACCCGCCGGCAATGGCACCCACCAGGACGACGGCGACCATTCCGGCGCACACCCGCGACGACCAGTTCACCGGCCCAGTGAACGCCCCGAATTGCCGGCCGAACAATCGTGTTGCCCTTCCGGGCGGAGGCTCGCACGCGAATGTGCAGAGACAATTCAGGCGGGTTTTGTCCAGACCAGCGAATAACGCCACAGCGCCCGCCGCCGCCACCGTACGCCCGGCAGTTCACGCCGGGCTATCCGGCGCATTTCCCGGTACGTCAGCGGCGGCGGCCACACCTGCGGCGCGCTGTGTTCCCACAATGGCCGGCGCAGCAGGCGTACCTGTACCCGGTGGGCGATGACGGCCAGCGCCTCCCACAGCGCGTCCCGGGGAAGTTCGCTGCGCGCGCACCCGATGACGATGACCTGCCCGCCGGGCCGGACCAGTTGCCGCATCCGGCGCAGCCCGGCGGCGGCGTCCATGTGGTGCAGCACCGCGACCGAGACGACCGCGTCGAAGGACTCCACCGGCAGCGGGTGCCTGAGGAAGTCGCCGTGCACGTACTCCACCCCGCCCGGGTCCAGCCGGGCGGTGTCGATCGACGGCTCGTGCCGGTCGATCGCGGTCACCCGCGCGCCGGCCGACCGCAGCTCCCGGGCCAGCCCGCCCGCGCCGCACCCGACCTCCAGCACGCGGCGGCCCGGCCCGGACCCGACCGCGGCGCGGATCAGCGGGTGGTAGTGGATGTTGTGGTTCCACCGGGTCGTCGTCGCCACACCCACAGGACGGGCGGCGGTGGGCCGGGGTTGTCAGCGGCGGGCAGCGGGTACGGAGGCTGGGACGTGATCCCCTCCGGAGGCTGGCGATGACTGTGACCGATCGGGCCCGGACCACCGCGCGCGAGGCCGCGGACAGCGGGCCGATGGAGGCGGCCGCCCGGTTCGGCCTGGTGGCCCGCGGCGCCATGTACGCCATCGTCGGCGTCATCGCCGTACAGGTGGCCTTCGGCGACGGCGGCCAGGCGGACAAGGGCGGCGCGGTGGCCCAACTCGCCAGCCACTCCTACGGCTCGGCGGTGCTGTGGCTGCTCGCGGTCGGCGTGGCCGGGCTGACGCTGTGGCGCCTGAGCGAGGCCGTCTTCGGTGCCGCGGGTGCCGACGGCCGCACATGGACGACCCGGCTGAAGTCGCTGGGCCGCGCCGCCCTCTACGGCTTCTTCTGCGTCTCGCTGATCCTGTTCCTGCTGGGCAGCTCCGACCGCGCCACCCGGGACACCGACAGCCAGTCGCAGACCCTCACCGCCCGGGTCATGCAGCACACCGGCGGGCGGCTGCTGATCGGGCTGGCCGGCCTGGTCGGGCTCGGCATCGCGGCGTACCTGGTGCACAAGGCGGTCGCGAAGAAGTTCCTCAAGCACCTGAACCTGGGCACCGCGAGCCCGCGTACCCGCACGGCCGTGACCTGGCTCGGCCGGTACGGCGGCAGCGCGCGCGGCGTGATCGCCGGCGGCATCGGGGTCTTCCTGCTGGTGGCCGCGATCCGGTTCGACCCGTCGAAGGCCGAGGGCGTGGACGGCACGCTGCACTCCCTGGCCGCGGCGCCGGCCGGCCCGGTGCTGCTGGTGCTGGTCGCGATCGGCCTGGTGGCCTTCGGGGCGTACTCCTGCTGCGAGGCCCGCTGGCGCCGGGTCTGACCGGAACCGGGCAGAATGCTGCTGTGACCGACATCGGGGTGGGCAGTTGGCCGTGGCGCCGGGCCCGGATGGACGGCTCGGCGGTGGCGTTCCGGCAGGGTGACCGCGCGGTGGACTACGCCACGCTGGCCGCCCGGGTGGAGGCGCTGGCGCGCGGGCTGTCCGGGCTGGGCGTGGGCCGCGGCGACCGGGTGGCGTACCTCGGGTTGAACGACATCGCCACCTTCGAGACGTTCTTCGCCTGCGGCCGGCTCGGCGCGATCTTCGTCCCGCTGAACTACCGGCTGGCCGCGCCCGAGATCGCCTACCTGCTCGGCGACTGCGGCGCCACCGTCTTCGTGTACGGCCCGGAGCACGCCGACCTGGTGACCGCGGCCGCCGCCGGCGTGCCGCACGTGGTCGCCCTGGGCGAGGCGTACGAGCGGCTGCTGACCGGCGGCGAGCCGGTGGAGTCCACTGTGGACCTGGCCGACGACGCGCTGATCCTCTACACCAGCGGCACCACCGGCCGGCCGAAGGGCGCGGTGCTCACCCACGGCAGCATCACCTTCAACACCCTCAACCAGCTGGCCCACCTGGACGTGCTGCGCGGCGACACCGTGGTCTGCACCGCCCCGCTGTACCACGTCACCGGGCTCGGCCAGATCAGCCTGCCGACCCTGTTCAAGGGCGGCACCGTGATCGTGGCGCCGCGCTTCGAGCCGGCCGGGCTGCTGGCCCTGATCGGCGCGGAGCGGGTCGTCGCCTTCTCCGCCGTACCCACCATGCTCCAACTGCTCCGCGACTGCCCGGAGTGGGCGGCGGCCGACCTCAGCTCGCTGCGCTGCGTCGTGTACGGCGGGTCGCCGATCGACGAGCGGGTCGCGCTGGCCTGGCGCGAGCGCGGCGTGGAAACCCTCCAGGGGTACGGGATGACCGAGGCGGCGCCGGGGGTGCTGATGCAGCTGCCCGGGGCCGCGACGCCGCTGTCCGCGGGCGTACCGCACTTCTACACCGAGGTCGCGCTGCTGGGCCCGGACGGGACGCGGCGGGCGGCGCCGGCGGCGGGGGAGCTGGTGGCGCGCGGGCCCAACATGTTCCGCGGCTACTGGAAGCGGCCCGAGGACACTGCCCGGGTGCTGGGCCCGGACGGCTGGTTCCGCAGCGGCGACGTGGTCCGGATCGGCGCCGACGGCCTCGGCTACATCGTCGACCGGGTGCAGGACGTGATCATCTCCGGCGGGGAGAACATCTACCCGGCCGAGGTGGAGGGCGTGCTGCGCGCCCTGCCCGGCATTGCCGACTGCGCCGTGGTCGGCGTGCCGGACCAGCGCTGGGGCGAGGTCGGCGTGGCGTTCCTGGTCCCGGCGGCCGGCGCCCGGCTGGACGACGCCGAGGTGCGGGCGTACCTGGAGTCGAACCTGGCCCGGTTCAAGGTGCCGAAGTACCTGCGGGTGGTGACCGAGCTGCCCCGCACCAGCACCGGAAAGATCCAGCGCGGCCAGCTCCGCCAGATCGGCCTGTCCACAGTGGACTAGAGGTCCACGGTGAGGCCGGCGGCCGCGACGGCGACGTTTCGGTGGCTCGCGCCGGCCGCGGCGATGGCGGTGGCGTGGTCGGTGCCCGGCCACAGGTGGGTGAGCAGCAGCCGGCCGGCGCCGGCCGCCGCGGCCTCGGCGCCGACCTCGCGGGCGGTGCTCAGCAGCGGCGGCATGCCGTCCGGCAGTTCCTCGACGTGGGTGGCCTCGGCCAGCAGCAGGTCGGCGTCCCGGGCCAGCGCCACCACCCCCGGATCCGGCCCGCAGTCACCGGTGTACGCCAGCGTCCGGCCGGCCACGGTCAGCCGGATCCCGGCGTCCGGCAGCCAGTGCGGCAGCATCCGGACCTCGGCGGCGAACGGCCCGATCCGCAACGACGGGGTGAGCTCGCGCAGCTCGTAGGCGGGTTCGAGCATGCCGGGCCGGTCCAGCGCGAGCACCGCGTCCAGCGCGCCGGCCGGGGCGTACACCGGCAGCGGGGGCGGCGGGTCGGCGGCCATGGCGCGGGCGCGCAGCAGCGGGTTGAGGTCGGCGCAGTGGTCCGGGTGCCCGTGGCTGACGAACACCGCGTCCACCGCGGCGGCGTCCACCTGCTGGAACAGCCGCGGCACCACGCCGTACCCGAGGTCGACCAGCAGCCGGAAGCCGTCGTGTTCCAGCAGGAAGCCGCTGCACGCCTGGCCCGCCTCCGGCCAGGCGCCGCAGGCGCCGAGGACGGTCAGCCGCACCGGCTGCTCAGAATCCGCACAGCGCCGGCTCGCCGTTCTCCTGGGTCACGCTCAGCTTCAGCGACCCGGTGCCCTCCGGCGCGTACGTCACCTGGACGGCCACCACCTTGCGGGCATCGCCGTTGAACGTGGCCGGCTCCACCCCGGTGATCGTGTAGCCGGCGACCGTACGGTCCTCCAGCCCGAGCGCCTTGCGCAGCGCCGCGCCGTTGGGGAACTCCTTCTGCCCCGAGCCGCACAGCTCCGACCAGGCGTGCTCGTACGCCCGCTGCCACAGGTCGCGCATGAACCGGTCGGCACTCTGCCGGGCGGCGGCGTCGGTGGGCGGCTCGGCATCCGGGGACGGGGTGGGCGTGGACTGCGCGGCCACCACCGAGGGCGTCGGGTCGCTCGGCGGCGGCCGGTCCGGCTTGGTCAGCTGGCCGACGATGGCGACGATCAGCAGCGCGAACACCACGGCCACACCCGTGATGCTGCCCCACCGGTGCCCCGGCCCGCCCTTCGCGGCAGCGGCCGCGTCGCCCTCCCCGGCTGAACCCATATGTCGGTTCTCCCGCACTCTGCCCCGACGGGTCAAGCGAGTTGGGACGCGGATGTGACCCGGATGGCGCATCCATCACCCTACGTGGTCACTCAGGAACGCCAGCAGGGCGGCGGCGAGCGCGTCCGGGGCGTCCTCGGCGATGTGGTGGCCGGAGTCGAACTCGACGCCGCGTACCGGCTGGGTGGGGTCGATCCAGCCGCGCCAGACCGGCACCGGGTCGCCGTACAGGTCGCGCATGTCGTCGCCGGCCGCCCAGCCGACCAGGACCGGGCAGCCGATGCGCCGGCCGGCGGCCCGGTCGGCCTCGTCGTCGGCGCGGTCCACGCCCAGCCCGGCCCGGTAGTCCTCGCACATGGCGTGCACGGTCGCCGGGTCGTGGATGGCCCGCCGGTAGTCGGCCCACGCCTCGCCCAGCTGCGCCGGGGTGGCCCGGTACCAGGCGTCCGGGTCGGCGCTGATGACCCGCTCGGCCGGCTTGGCGGTCTGGCCGAGGAAGAACCAGTGCCACCAGGCCGCCGCGAACCGGGCGTCGCACCGGTCCAGCGCCTCGGCGATCGGCACCCCGTCGAGTACGCCCAGCGCGGTGACGGCGTGCGGGTGGTCCAGCGCGGTACGCGCGGCCACGTAGCAGCCGCGGTCGTGGCCGACCACCGCGAACCGCTCGTGCCCGAGGTGCCGCAGCAGCGCGAGGACGTCGGCGGCCATGGCCCGCTTGCTGTACGGCCGGTGCTCGGCGTCGGTGGGCGGCGTGCTGGACTCCCCGTAACCGCGCAGGTCCGGGCAGACGACGGTGAACCGGTCGGCCAGCAGCGGTGCCACCCGGTACCACGTGGCGTGCGTCCGCGGGTGCCCGTGCAGCAGCACCAGCGGCGGCCCGCTGCCGCCGTGCCGTACCCGCAGCGTGACCCCTTTGTCGACCTCCACCCGGTCCAGCGCGAACCCGTCGAACATCAGCGCGGATCCGGGTCGACGACGATGAGCACCTTGCCGACGGCGCCGTCCTGGACGGCCCGGTGCGCCTGCGCCGTCTCGGCGAGGGGGTAGCGGTGCAAGGGGAGGCCCGCCTCGGGACCGGCCTTCACCGCGCCGGCGGCCACCGCGGCGGACACGTCGTTCACCGCGATCGCCTTGGCCGCGGCCGGGACGGTGTAGACCAGCACGAACTGCCAGCGGGCGTTGGCCACCATCATCGGCCGGGCCAGGATGGAGATCGCCTCGTCGCCGGTGGCGGCGTACATCGCGACGGTGCCGCAGTTGGCCAGCACCTGCGCGTCGATGCCGGCGTTCTGCGCCGGCGCCACCTCGACCACGGTGTCCACCCCGCCGGGCGTGATCCGGCGGACCTCGGCGACCACGTCCTGCCGCCGGTAGTCGATCACATGGTCGGCGCCGGCCGCGGCGGCCAGTTGCGCCTTCTCCGGGCCGCTCACGGTGGCGATCACGGTCGCGTCGGCCCACCGGGCCAGCTGGATCGCGGCGTTGCCGACCGCACCGGCGCCGCCCTGCACCAGGACCGTACGGCCGGACAGCGTGCCGGGGTCGATCCGGTCCGGCATGGTCTCGCCCACGGTCAGGCAGCGGTGCGCGGTCAGGAACGGCACGCCCAGCGCGGCACCCAACTCGTACGGCGCGTCCGGGCCGAGCAGCACGACCTGCCGCTCCGGCACCACCGTGAACTGCGCCGCGGTGCCCCAGGGCCGCTGGTACGCCGACTCCCACATCCACACCCGCTGGTCCAGCAGCCGCCGGTCCACCCCGGTGCCGGCGCCGACGACCCGGCCCGAACCGTCCTGGTTCGGCACCTGCCAGCCGGCCGGCGGCGGCGCGCCGGACCCGTCGCCCTGCCGCGACTTCCAGTCGGTCGGGTTGACCCCGGACACCGCGACCCGGACCAGCACCTCGCCCGGCCCAGGCTCGGGCACCGGCCGCTCGGTGAGCGCCAGGACCTCGGGACCGCCGGTGCGTTCGTACGCGATTGCCTGCATGCCTCCGCTCTACCCCGGCGGGTGCCGTTTGATCAACCTCAGCTGGCCCGGACCCGGCTGCCGCCCCGGGCCATGGCCGCGGCGCGCTCCGGGCCGAGCCGGGCGACGGCCGAGGCGGTGCCGAGCCAGGTGTGCGGGTTGCCCTCCCAGCACCAGCCGAGCTTCGGCGCGTTCATCGAGATCCAGACGGCCGGAACCCGCCGGTCGCCACGTCGTGAGCCAGCCAACATCATGCATTTGTTGGGCTGGAGGATTTCCGGGAAGAGCGTGACCAGCGCTATCCCCTCGTGAATGGTGAGTGGCTGCCGGCCGCGCCGGGTGATGGTCGCGACGGCGTCGCCCGGGCGTACACCGCAGAATTCTTCGCCCCGCTCGATATCGACCAGCAGGTACGCCCGGGCGTCGGGCACGCCCAGGTGCGGCAGCGGCTGGTACGGCGCGAGCCCGGCCTCCCCGTGGTTGCGGTCCAGGATGCCGGGCTCGGTCCGGCCGGCAAGATGCAACAGCGGTACCAGTTTTTCGGGGTCAACGCTCCGTACGACGATGGCGAACGGTACGTGACCCTCGGCCCGGACGTCGGTGGCCAGGTCGTGCGCGATCACCCGCAGCGGTTCGAGCTGGGCGAGGAACTTGGTGGTGGACTGACCAGCGAGTTGGGGGTAACCCAGTGCGATCAATCGGTCGCGCTGCCGGTCGAATTCGTCTACTGACGTGGCAGACATGGTGCTCCTCGCAACGGCGACGGGACTTGGTGAACGCCCCGAAAGCGCCCGCGGTTCCGGCCCTTCATGCCATTTTTCAATTCAGCCGCGAAATGGTGTCCGCAGCCGCCAGCATCTGCCGCCCGACCGGCTGGAGCCCGACCGCGGTCGCGATCAGCCCGGTCGAGACCCGCTCCACCACGCCCCAGTCCCAGATCCGGCCCGCCTCCCGGCCGGTACGCGCGGCCAGCCAGCGCGCCCGGTCGTACGGGTCGCCGGCCATCAGCTCCACCGGGTCCTCGCGCATCAGGATGCCCAGGTCGTACTCGGCGTCGGCCAGCAGCCCGTCCGGGTCGACCAGCGCGAAGCCGTCCGTGCCCGGCGCCCGCAGCGCGTTCCACTGGTGCACGTCGCCGTGCACGAGCACCGCCCGCGCGTCGTCGTGCCCGGCGATGCGGCGGTGCGCGGCGGCGATCGCGTGCTCGACGGTACGTTCCGCGCACGGCCGGCCCAGCTCCTCCCAACTGCGCGTGATCGCCCCGATCAGCCAGCGGCCCTTGTCCGCGCCGGTGGGCAGCCCGCAGCCTGGCGCCGGCCGCCACACCCGGCTCGCCGCATCGCACAGCAACGCGTGCCGCTGGCCGACCGGCAGGCCCAGGTCGTACATGGACGGGCCCAGTCGCTCCAGCAGCAGCGCGTCGCGGGCCGGGTCGTCGCGCAGCAGGCGTACGCACCCCTGCCCGCCGGCCAGGCGCAGCACGGTGATCTCGTTCCGCGCCTGGTCCGGCCGCGGCACCAGCAGCTTCAGCACCGCGGGCGTACCGTCGGCGAGCTTGACCCGCGCCACGTACGCCTCGGTCGCATCCTGGTACGGCCGTCCTACTTCCAGCCCCCATTCGGCGGCCAGCCCGGTCACCAGGTCGGGCAGCCCGGCCAGCCAGCCGCCCGCCCCGGAGACCGCGGCCTTCCGACGCACGGTCTCCGGCACCTCCAGCACGCCGCAGACCCTACGGCCTGTCGCCCTGGGCGACGCCGCCGGTCAGCCGAAACTCCATTGGTCGTCGTTGGCGTCGACGGCCCGGGTGATGTTCTTCTTCTGGTGCGCGTTCCACTCGAACTCGGCCAGCAGGTAGGCGTAGCAGCACCCGGTGGGCAGCACCAGGGTGGTGCCGCCGGAGGACGACGAGGTGCCGCCGACGGTGGCCTGCAGGCCGCCCGCGCCGGCGCTGAGGCTCACCGCGGCGTCGTTGTCGAAGTGGCTGGCGGTGGCGCCGTCGACCACGAAGAACGCCTGGTGTACGGCGCGCGCGTTCCCGCCCCACTCCACCAGGTTGGCCATCGCCTGCGGGGAGCGGTTGACCGCGTCCACCAGGTCGGTGGTCTTCACGCTGAACAGCACCACCCGCAACTCGCCCGACTTCGTCTTCGTCCAGACATCGTCCCCGCTGAACTTCACCGGCACGCCGTGCACGATCGCGGCCACCGCCGCACCGATCGCGCTCTTCTCCGTCGAGCCGTAGTCGATCTGGATCACCTTCGACTTCGACACCTTCACGTGCCCGGCCGGGATGTTGTCCTTCGGCTCCAGATAATTCTCCCCGAACACCGGCGTACGCTTCTCACCACTGCTCAGCAATTCGATCACCTGCGCACCACCGCGGAAGTACTTCACCCCACCGTACGTAAGGTGGTTCTCCGCCACTACCACATTGCTCACTGTCCCAACCCCTCTCGATATGAACTGCCGACACGAGAGACACTAGGAACACCCCGCCCGCCGCCAACACGCCAACCACTACTCAGAACATCCCACCGACTACTCACCTCACGCCAGGCAGCCGGCACCGCGCCGGCTGCCCAACGTGCCCACTCTAGAAGAGGTCGTCGTACCGCCCGGCCTTGACATCCCGCACGAACGCCGCCACTTCGGCCGCCGTGTACACTTGCGTACGCGCCCGCCTTTCTTGCGTATCAAGCTTGCTGTCCTGCACCGAAATATGTCCGTCGACAACCGCAATCGTGATACAACTCGTACCGGCGGCGCAGGTGGATGGTGCGGTGTGCTCGGTGTTCACCAGCAGTCGGTAGGTAGCGTCTGCGACGCAGTCGTAAGGATTGTTCACCATCATATGAATCACATTTCTTTCATCACCAGGTGGTAGAGTTCGAGAGACGCTTGCGCGGCACGTGCTCTGGTCAACGCGGAATTGAATGTGTACCGCATGCAATTTATGGCGTCCCGGTCCTCGTGAATTGACGCACCGAGATCGGAGTCGATGTAGACGACATCGGAGTCCTCCGGCTCAGGAAAACTGTAGATGACGAACGAGCCGAGACCCGGCCAGGGTCCCTCGCTGTTCGGTAGTACATGTACCGCGACTAAGCCATCCTCGGTTACCTGACACAGTTTTTCGAGTTGTGCGCGCATGACTGCTCGACTGCCCACCTGGTGACGTAGGGTGGCTTCGGTGATGACAGCGGTGAGCTGTTCGAAGCTTTCCGCTCTAAGTCGAGCCTGCCGCCGCATCCGCAGCTCGACGAGCGTTTCCACGTCTGTTGGTCGCACAAACGCCACACCGGACGAGATTACGGCTCGTGCGTATTCCTCGGTCTGTACCAGACCTTGGACGAACACAGTGTCGTAGGTCCGTATGGTTGTTGCCTCCTCACCCAGCTCCAGAGCCATTTCCAATGCCTGCTGGATGTAGGGGCTGTATTCGTCCAGCCAGCCAGGCTCTTCGGCGCGGGCGCGCAGGGCGTGCAGCCGCGATGCGGTCGCTTGGTCGGCGCGCAGCACCTCGATGATCCGGTTCAACTGCTCGGTGTCCAAGCGCGCCGAGCCGGCTTCGACCTTGGAGAGTTGGCTCTGCGAGAGGAGCGCCCTCACCTGTTGCCCGGTATTGATCAGTTCGACAAGGCGATCCTGGTTCAGGTTGGCATGTTCACGGAGATGGCGGAGCTGCTTGCCCAGCCTGCGACTGCGGACGGTCTTGCGTGCCACAGGTGTACTCCTTCGGGGGCGGTACGGAAAGTTCACCCGTTTGACTGACTGGTTAGGCGAGAATTATTCCGTCAAGATTCCTGAATTGGTGGCCCCGCAACCAGGGTAGACCAGCCCAGAACAAGACGACACGCTCCGCGGCTCACCGGGCTGGCATTCACCGTCCAGGGCGCGCACATGCGTCACCCACTTGTCGCGCCCGGCCCGTGCGTGATTCGCTGCACGCCTGGCGACGACGAGGAGTCAATGTGAGTGCGCAGGCGGGGCGCGATGACGGCACACTGTGTTTCCATCTGTTGGGTAGATTTGAGGTGAGCCGGTCCGGCCGGAACGTACCGGTCGGTGGCCCGGCCGTTCAGTCTGTGCTGGTGGCACTGCTGCAACGGCCGGGGCGAACTCAGCTGACCCGACAACTCGTATCGGCCTCGTGGGGCCAAGGCGATTCGGTCACGGAGGACACGTTATACCACTACGTCAGCAAACTCCGGCGAATCCCGGGGCTCGCGATCGAGAGCTGCCGGCCGGGCTACCGATTAATGCTTCCGGACACCGCGGTGGTGGATTCTGCCCGGTTCGTGGAATTGGTGAACTCCGCCGATGCCCTGCGCCGGACCGAGTCGGGCGAGGCAATCACCAGGCTGCGCAAGGCGCTGGATCTGTGGCGGGGCGATGCGGCGCTTTCCGGGATGACATTGCCGGGGATACGTGATATCGCGGTCCATTTGGACACATTGCGATTGACCGCCGCCGAACGGTTGGCCGAGCTCGACCAGGACAACGTCGATCAGGTGCTGGCGCGGTGCGCGGCCCTCGCCCGGGCGCATCCGGACCGCGGCGGGCTTGTGGTGGCCGTGATGCGGGCCATGGCCGCTGCCGGCCGGATGGACGACGTACTGGAGTTGAGTGACCGGGCCGCGCAGGCGGCGATCCGGCGGGGTGGGTCGGTTCCGCCGGCTGTGCACCACATGAAGGAGGTCCTGCTCGCGGGCGGGCACTCCGCGGTCCGTGCGGGCGCGGCGTTGCGGCAGGTGCCGGCCGACACCTCGTATTTCACCGGCCGGTCGGCGGAGCTCGCGCTGCTGGGCGCGGCACGGGAGGCGGCGGTCTTCGCGGTGAGCGGGATGGCGGGGATCGGGAAGACCGCGCTGGCGGTGCGTGCGGCGCACCGGATCGCGGACCGGTTCGGGGACGGGAACCTGTTCCTGGATCTGCGGGGGTTCACGCTGGGCGCCAGGCCGATCGCGCCGGGGGAGGCGCTGGCGATCCTGCTGCACGGGCTGGGGGTGGGCGGCCAGCGGATCCCGGGGTCGGTGGAGGCACGGGCCGCGCTGTTCCGGTCGGAGCTGGCCCGGCGGAGCATGCTGGTCGTGCTGGACAACGCCCACGACGAGGCGCAGGTGCGGCCGCTGCTGCCGGGCGCCGGCAACTGCCCGGTGATCGTCACCAGCCGGCGGCGACTGTCCGGATTGGACAGTGCGGCGCACCTCAACCTGAGCACCCTGGACCCGGGCCAGGCGGCGCGGCTGTTCCAGGCCGTGGCCGGCGACCGGGCCCGGCAGTTCGGGGACAGCCAGCGGGCCGCCGAGGCGATCGCGGGCAGCTGCGGCGGGCTGCCGCTGGCCATTAGGATCGCCGCGGCCCGGCTGCGTACCAGCCGGGTGCTGAGCCCGGCGCACCTGCTGCGGCTGCTGCGCCGGGACCGCGCGGAGCAGGGGCTGGCCGCCCTGGACGACGGCGAACGCTCCCTGGCCAGCGCGTTCCAGGCCTCCTACGACCACCTGGACGGGGAGCAGCGGCGTGCCTTCCGGTTGCTGGGCCGGCATTCCGGCCCGATCCTCGGCGTCCGCGGCGTCTCCGCGCTGCTCGGCGCGGGCGCGCGCGAGACCCGGCGGCTGCTGGACTCCCTCGACCAGGTCAGCATGATCAGCCAGTTCACCCAGGACCACTACCGGATGCACGACCTGCTGCGCGCGTACGCCGCCGGCCTGACCGACCGGCTCCCGGATGTCGGCTGAGCGCTAGCCTGGCGCGGACCGAACAGAGGGGTAAGGCGTGTCAGGGTTCGACGAGCGGCTGGAGCGTGCGGCCGCGCTGTACGAGGCGGCGGTGTTCGGCGGGGACAACGACGGGTTGGCGGGGGCGGACCGGGACCTGGACGGCGTGGAGGCGGATCTGGCGCTGGCCCGCGGCCGCATCCTGCACGCCCGGTTCCTCGCCGACCGGGCCGAGGATCCGCGGGAGTTGGAGTTGTTCGAGCGCGCCGCGCAGCTGTACCGGGCGCTCGGCGAGGAGCGCGGCCTGGGCGAGGCGCTCTTCTGGGTCGGCATCGTGCACCAGGTCGTCCGCGGCGACAACGGCACAGCGCTGCCGGCGTTCACCGAGTCGTACCGGCTGGCCAGCCAGATCGGCGACCTGCTCACCATGTCCTACGCGACCCGGCACCTGGGCTTCGCCGACCAGGCCGGCGGGGATCTGGACGCGGCGTGGCGGCGGCAGGAGGAGTCGGTACGGCTGCGGCGCGAGGTCGGCTTCGACGCGGGCGTGGCCGCCGGGCTGCTCGCGCTGGCCCAGGTCGCGCACGAGCAGGGCCGCGACCCCGAGGCGGTACGCCTGCTGGACGAGGCCGAGGTGATCGCGGTCGAGGTGGGCGCGCACGGCATCCGGCACTGGATCTCGGTGGCACACAAGGAGATCGCGGGTGGTTGACAGCTACGAGGATCTGGAGTTCGCCGCGCTGTACGACCCGCAGAACCCGTGGGGGCCCTCGGACGACTTCTACCTGGGGTATGTGCTGGGCGCGGCGTCGGCGCTGGATGTGGGCTGCGGCACCGGCGGGCTGCTGTGCCGCGCGCGGGAGTACGGGCACACCGGCGAGCTGGTCGGGGTCGACCCGGCCACCGGGATGCTCGCCGTCGCCCTGGCCAAGCGGGACGACATCGAGTACGTCCAGGCCACCGCGCAGGAGATGGACCTCGGCCGGCGCTTCGAGCTGGTGACGATGACCGGGCACGCCTTCCAGGAGTTGCTGGACGATGCGGCCACCCGCGCCGCGCTGGCCCGGTTCCGCGCGCACCTGGTGCCCGGCGGGCTGCTGGTGTTCGAGACGCGCAACCCGCTGGCCCGGGCGTGGGAGCGCTGGACGCCGGAGCACATGAGCGGGACCGTGCGCGCCCCGGACGGCACCGAGTACGCGGTGGAGCTGGACGTGCTCGGGCAGCCCGCTCCGGATCTGGTGGAGATGTCCGGCACGTACACCAACCGCGTGACGGGTGCGGTGGGCGTCGACACCGGCTCGCTCCGGTTCGTCGCCGCCGACCGGCTCCGCGAGCTGCTGGCCGAGGCCGGATTCCGGGTCGAGGACTGGTACGGGAGCTGGGATCGGGGCCCGGTCACCGGCAGCAGCCCGGAGATCATCGTGGTGGCCGCGGCGCCGTAATTCCGTTGAGCGCGGAACCCCGGCAGCGCACGCTGGTGGCTCGACCACTCCGGGGGGAAGCGAAGGCGATGGGCCTACTCCGCGATCTGTGGGCCACCTCGCCGCGACGTGCCGCGCTGGTGGCCTGGCTTGTCGTGCTCGGCGCCGTCGGGCAGACCGCGGCCGCGGCGCTGGCCGGGCCGGTGCTGGTGCACCGCTCCCGCACGGTGTTCGCGGCCCTCGCGCTGGCGTTGCTGATCGCCGCGCTGACCGAGGTCGCCGTCGGCCTGGTCGCCGCCCGGCTGGCCACCGGCTGGGCCGCCGACATCCGCCGCCGGCTGTGCGGCGCCGCGCTCGGGCAACCGCTGCCGACGCTGGAGGTCACCCCGGTCGGTGAGCTGCTGGACCGCATCGACGGCGACGTGAACCAGGTCACCGGCGAGATGCGCGGCAACGGCGTCCGCATCGCCCAGGCCGTGGCGGGCGTGCCGGTCGCCGTCCTCACCGCGCTGTTCGTCTGGTGGCCGGCCGGCGTCGGCATGCTCGTCCTCGGCGCCGGCCTGTGCCTGGGCCTGCGCCGGCCGGCCAGCCAGGTTGCCGGGCTGCGCGAGGCCGAGGAGGAGGCGTGGTCCGACCTCGCCGCGGTGATGGAGGAGTCCATCCACGGCCAGGACGACGTGCGTACGAGCCTGGCCCGGCCGTACGTGCTGAAGCTGTTCGTGGCCCGCTCCCGCGAGGTGCTGGGGCGCGGCCGGATCGTGTGGCGGCTGGCCGCGCGGGTCACCTCGATCGCCACCGGCTCGGTCCGGGTCGCGATCGCCGCGGTGGTGATCGGTGGGGCGTACGCGCTGGCGACCGGTCGGATCGACGGCGCCCGGCTGACCGCGATCTGGCTGCTGGCCATCGCCTATTCCGGCACGGTGGAGCGGATCAGCCGGATCGTGCCGGAGATCCAGTACACGCTGGGCGCCTGGAGCCGCATCCAGCTGCTGCGCGACTCGGCGCAGGAGCCGGCCGGCGGGCTCGCACCACCGGACGGCGACCTGTCCGTGCGCGGCCTCACCTTCCGGTACGGCGACGGGCCGGACGTACTGTCCGATGTGGACCTGAGCTTCGCCCGCGGCCGCTCGTACGCGGTCATCGGGCGTACCGGGTCGGGGAAGTCGACGCTGGCCAAGGTGCTGACCCGGGCCGTGGACGTGCCGCGCGGCACCGTGCTGCTCGGCGGCACCGAGCTGCTCGACATCGACCTGGCGCAGCTGCGCCGCTGGGTCGCGATCGTGCCGCAGCGCACCGAGATCCTGGCCGGTACGCTCGCCGAGAACGTGGCGCTGTTCGACCCGGACCTGCTCGGCGCCGCCGCGGCCGCGCTGGCCGAGCTGGGCCTGTCCGCCTGGGTGGCCGACCTGCCGGACGGGATCGAGACCCGGCTCGGCGACGGCGGGTACGTGCTGTCGGCCGGCCAGGAGCAACTGGTCGCCTTCGCCCGCATCCTGGTGCGCGACCCGCACGTGGTGATCCTGGACGAGGCGACCGCGCGGATGGACCCGGTCACCGAGGCGCGCGTGCACCAGGCGACCGCGCGGCTGCTGGCCGGCCGGATCGGCATCGTGATCGCGCACAGGCTGTCCTCGGTGCGGCGCTGCGACGAGGTCGTGGTGCTGGCCGACGGCGTGGTGGTCGAGGCGGGGCCGCTGCGCGAGTCGGAGCGGTTCGCCACGCTGCTGGCCACCAGCAACGCCGCGGTCCCGGTCCGTACCGGCGCCGGTGGCCTCGCGCTGGCCGAAAGTCCCTGGGACGATGGGCTTTCCGCGGCGGTCGAGGACGGCGGGCCGGTTGGGCGTACCGACCTGCTCGACTCGGCACCGTCCAAAGTGGACCCGCCGCGGCTGCCGGACCCGCCGCCGGCCCGGACCTTCCGGCAGATCCTGCGGCTCACCCTGAACGACAAGCGGTTCGGGCTTGCCGCGATCGGCTGGTTCCTGGTCTCGGTGCTGGCCGGCTTCGACGGGTCGGTGCTGGGGATGCTGTGGGCGCACCTGGTCGACGGCGCCGGGCCGGTGCTGTGGCCGGCGGTCGGCATCGTCGCCGCCATGGTGGTGACCGCGCCGACGGCGTACTACACCGGCCGGTGGTTCCCCGAGTGGTGGGTGCGGCAGATGCTGCGGATCGGGCTGCGCCTGGTGCACGGGCAGACCGGGCCGCACCGGGTCAGCGGGCACACCCCGGCCGAGGTCGTCGCGCACAGCGGCGACACCGAGCGGGTGGTCATCCTGGCCGACAACCTCATCGACCAGGGCGTCAGCGCGATCGCGCTGGTCGCGATGACGGTGGTCTCCGGGTCACTGGTGCCGGGCATGTTCTTCGCCGGCACGATGGTCGTCTCGGGGCTGGCCGCCGCGCTGTTCGGCCCGGTGCTGGCGCGCTCGGCCCGGCGTACGGTCTCGGCGCGGGCGGCGTTCGCGACCGCGCTGGTGTCCACGCTGTCGGCGGCGCGGACGGTCAAGCTGGCCGGCGCGACCGCCCCGGTGCTGGACCATTTGGCCCGGCTGGACGGCGTACGCAACGAGCGGTACCGGCAGGAGGTGGCGGCCCAGGTGTGGGCGCGGTCCACCCCGTCGCTGGCCAGCATGCTGCTGCCGATCGCCGCCTGGTGGCTGTACCTGGACGGGCACCTGTCGGCGGGCGCCACCCTGGTCGCGGTGGGGACGCTGAACGCGGCCCGCTGGTTCGCCGCGACCACCGCCTCGCTGGTGTCCCAGCTGCCGTCGGCCCGGGTGTGGACCGGGCGCACCGTGGCGATGAGCGGCGCGGCCGACTACACCGCCGAGGTGTCCGGTGTGGACATTTCCGCGGGCACGGCGCCGGCGCCGGTCACCCCGCCGCGGCACCCGCTGGAACGGCTGGTGCTGCGCGGGTTCGGCGCGGTGCACGAGGACGGCACGGTCGGCGTGCACGGCGTGGACCTCACCGTGGCGCGCGGCGAGCTGGTCCTCGTGGTGGGCGCCGTCGGTTCCGGGAAGTCCTCGCTGCTGCGGGCGCTGGCCGGCATCGTGCACCACACCGGCACGCTGCGCTGGAACGGGCAGGCCGTCGACACCCCGGAGGTGTTCCTGCGGCCCAACCAGGTGGCCTACGTCGCGCAGCTGCCGCGGGTGCTGTCCGGCACGGTCGCCGACAACGTCCGGCTCGGCCACGAGGTGGACGCCGCGGACGCGGTGTCGGCGGCGCAGCTGGAGCACGACCTGGCCAGCGCCGGTGGCGGGCTCGGGCTGCTCATCGGGCACAAGGGCATCCGGCTGTCCGGCGGGCAGCTGCAGCGGCTGGCGCTGGCCCGCGCGCTCGCGCCGCAGACCGAGCTGCTGATCGCCGACGACGTGTCCTCGGCGCTGGATGTCACCACCGAGCTGGAGCTGTGGGAGGCGCTGCGCGGGCGCGGCGTGACCGTGGTCGGCTCCACCTCCAAGCGGGCGGCGCTGGCGCAGGCCGACCGCGTGGTGGTGCTACGCGCCGGTGCCCCGGTGGCGCAGGGCACCTGGCGCCAGCTGGAGGACCGGTACGGCCACCTGGCCGGCTAGGGTCTGTCGCGAAGTCGACTGGCGGCGCGGATCGACGCCCAGACGACGACCGGCGGCGT
>Ga0081455_10003472_pt1 | contig 18114 bp, 17 predicted proteins | sample TabmetS3T2R1_FD_70207 | JGI IMG/M metagenome (GOLD analysis project Ga0081455, IMG submission 70207) | Tabebuia heterophylla rhizosphere microbial communities from the University of Puerto Rico - S3T2R1 | ecosystem: Host-associated > Plants > Roots > Rhizosphere ...
CGGGTCTGACGAACCGCTGGTGTTCCAGTTGTTCTGTCAAGAGCAGTGCTGGGTAGCTATGTTCGGAAAGGATAAGCGCTGAAAGCATCTAAGCGCCAAGCCTATCCCAAGATGAGATTTCCCTGAAGGGTCGTGGTAGACCACCACGTTGATAGGCTCCGGGTGTAAGCACAGTAATGTGTTCAGCTCAGGAGTACTAATAACCCGTTCGGCTTGATCTTTTACTTTTCTGTTAACCCGTTCCGCTTGCGCGGAACGGAAAACAGAAGAGACAAAAGATCTCAAAACAAAACGAAGCTCAAATGTTGTAGCCGCGGTCGCCGACCGCGGATCTTTCTGAAACCTGTATGTAGATGTCAGCGGATCAGCAGTTCTTTGAAAGCATTTGATTAGTCTCCAGAGGTCCGCGTCGCGCTTGCGTCGCCGCGAAAAGCAGCGAAACCGCCGGTGCGGTTCCGAGTGCCAGTCCGGCTCGGACCTCTGGTGACCCTAGCGCAGTGGCCCCACCCGTTCCCATTCCGAACACGGAAGTGAAACGCTGCAGCCCCGATGGTAGTACGGCGACAGGCCGTGCGAGAGTAGGACGTCGCCAGAACTAAGTGCCCGGTGAGTTATCTCATCGGGCATTTTTGCTTTCTGAAGACGCGTACTCGAGCACGGCGCGGCGGAACGCCGCATGCCGTAAGAGAACCGAGCGGTTGGGAACCGCGAGGTAGACGGTCAAGCCCAAGAGGGTAGCGGGCGAGCGCACGGGAGCGCGCGAGTCAATAGGACGTCGCCAGAACAGAGCGACCAGCATGTCGTGAGAGATGCCGGGCGTTTTGTTTTGGCGTCGCCTGCTCGAGCAGAGAATCGAGCCGGGGGAACGGGCTAGACGGACTGTCGGTTCAATCTTTCAATCTAATTGCACGTAATCGAATCGATCCTTAACGGAATTCCAAAACACTCCGGCAGATTCCGCGCTCAACAATGCTTGATAAACAAACTCGGGGACATGCATGTAACGATAGCGATTCCCCTCTCGAAACTCGACGTCCAATGTTCGATTTCTCCCGTCGTACGTGACGGCTTCGATCGCAGAAGAATCGAGTGCCACGCGTTGCGCCATTCGCCGTATTGATCGTCGCGCATTCATGCGTTAAGAGAGCATTACACCAATCGAGAGGGATGCCATGCTAACCAGTCAAAAAGTTATCGACGCAATAAATGAGCAAATCGGATACGAATTCAGCGCTGAACTGCAGTATTACGCCATCGCGGCCCATTTTGCCGCGGAGGCATTACCGCAGTTATCGCAGCACTTTTTTCGGCAGGCTGAGGAGGAAAAAGGACACGCACTTCGGTTCATCAAATACGTGGTGGACGCCGGTGGACGGGTGATGATTCCGGCCATCGACGCTCCGAAATCAAAATTTAAGACGGCGCGCGACGCGGTGAAACTTTCGCTCGACCAGGAGATCCACGTCACCAATCAGATCAATGGTCTTGTGGAGTTGGCACGAAAGCAGAATGACTACATCACGATCAACTTTTTGCAGTGGTTCCTGACGGAACAGTTGGAAGAAGTTTCGTCGATGGACAATCTGCTCAAGATCATCGAGCGCGCGGGCAATGATCTGCTGCAGGCTGATGAGTATTTGGCTCGAGTCGGTCTCAGGACGATGCCGGAGCCGCCGAAGGAATAAAGAGAGGCAACGCTCACGTTCAACGTCCAACATCGAATTCAGCAACGCCGCCGAGGACTCCCGCCGCTACAGCCTCTGTGAGCTTCAAAGATCACTTTTCCAGACAAGCGGCTGATTATGCGAAGTTCCGGCCGCGGTATCCGCATGAATTATTCGAATACCTCGGTGGCATTGCACCGAGCCGTCATCTCGCATGGGATTGCGGTACGGGAAACGGACAAGCAGCAGTCGGATTGGCGTCGGTGTTTGATCACGTGCTCGCAACGGATGCGAGTGAAAAACAAATCACGAATGCTGAACCGCATGAGCGCGTGAAGTATCGCGTTGCGCCGGCAGAAAACAGCGGGATCGACTCGGGGGCGATTGATCTAATCATGGTGGCGCAGGCACTGCACTGGTTCTATCTCGACCGCTTTTACGCTGAAGCGCGACGAGTTTTGAAGCCTAGCGGAATCCTCACTGCGTCGGCTTACAACTTGTTAACAATCGAACCGGCGATTGATGAGATTGTAAATCGGTTTTACCATGAAGTGGTCGGCCCATTCTGGCCGCCGGAGCGGAAGCTTGTTGAACAGTTCGGGGATCTCCCGTTCCCGTTTCGCGAGGTCGATCCGCCAAAATTCAAAATGACCAAGCAGTGGAATCTCGATCATCTTATTGGGTATCTTCGAACGTGGTCTTCGACGCAACGGTTCATCGCCGCGAAGGAAAGCGATCCATTGGAAGAAATAACCGATGAGCTTAGCGATGCGTGGGGTGATCCCCAGCAAATACGAGATGTGGGTTGGCCACTCAGCCTGCGTATTGGACGTAAACCACAGAACGGGGGTCTCTAGTCGGCCATTTACAAAGATATACCTTCCCGCAAAAACGCTTGAATAGAAGCGATAAGGAGCGGTCTAATCGGTCATTATGAACATAAAAACAGCATTCAGTTTATTGGCAGCGGCAAGTTTTGCGCTCAGCGGTGCGGTTTTTGCCGCAGGGGAGAAGACCTATCAGGTCACCGGGCCAGTCCTCGAAGTCACAGATTCAATGATCGCGGTCCAGAAGGGGAAGGACCGTTGGGAAGTCAAGCGTGACGCCAGCACCAAGGTCACGGGAGATCTTAAGGTCGGAGAGAAAGTCAAAATTACCTACACGATGACCGCCACAGACGTGGAAGTGAAAGCGGGCAAGGGAGAAAAGAAAAAGCCCACCAGCCCCGCCGGTGCACCGACACCATAAACGAAGAACCGATCAAATCGCCGGGTGCGCAAACGTATCCGGCGATTTTTTTGTTATAGACTATTTTCGACGCCCGCTGCCCCCGAGAATTCCTCCCAGAATTCCGCGAGCGATTTGACGGCCGATTGAGCTGCTGGCAGCGCGCATCGCACTTTTTACCATTGAAGTCGCCAGTGAATCGTAGCGTCCGCCGCGTGGCCCGATTGTCGGTTGGAATGCAGCTGTAGCGGTGCCGAGAGCTTCGGCCAATATCGAACCCTTCTCTCCTTCGGGCGCTGAAGTGCTGGCAGGTACCGGTGGTGCTTCGGCGGTTTGCGCTTTCTCCCCTGCTCTCGCCTGGAGTTTTTCATAAGCCGATTCCCGATCAATGGCTTTCTCATAATGGCCGGCGATAATGGATGAAGCGATTATCTCTTTGCGCTGATCTGCCGTGATAGCGCCCACCTGGCTGCGCGGTGGAACAATTTTTGCGCGCTCCACAATCTCTGGACTGCCATTCTCATCCAGCATCGAGACCAGCGCCTCACCAACCGCGAGCTGTGTCAGCACTGTCTCCACTCTCAGCTTTGGATTTTGCCGGAAAGTTTCGGCCGCAGCCTTCACGGCTTTTTGATCGCGCGGCGTAAATGCGCGCAACGCATGCTGCACGCGATTCCCCAGCTGGCCAAGCACAACGTCTGGGATGTCGAGAGGATTTTGGCTCACGAAATAAACACCGACCCCTTTCGAGCGAATCAATCGTACCATTTGCTCGATCTTTTGTTCGACTGCCGGCGCGATGTCTGCGAAAAGCAGATGCGCTTCATCAAAAAAGAAGACAAGCTTTGGTTTTTCCGGATCGCCAATTTCCGGAAGATTCTCGAACAGCTCCGAAAGCATCCAAAGCAAAAATGTCGCGTAAACCTTGGGGGACTTTTGCATCAATCTGTCGGCAGCGAGAATATTGATCACTCCTTTGCCGCCCTGCGTTTGGATCAGGTCGTCAAGGTTAAGCGCCGGTTCGCCGAAAAACTTGTCGGCGCCCTGGGATTCGAGCGCGAGAAGGCTGCGTTGGATTGCTCCGGCACTGGCGGCAGAAATATTTCCGTATTGAGTTTTGAATTGATCTGCATTGTCCGCGACGTATTGCAACATCGCGCGTAGGTCCTTCAGATCGAGAAGAAGCAACCCATTCTCGTCGGCGATCTTGAAAACCATGTTGAGCACACCTTCCTGCGTGTCGTTTAACTCGAGCAGCCGTCCGAGCAGTAACGGACCCATTTCGGAGACAGTGGCGCGGACCGGGTGACCCTCTTCGCCGAATACGTCCCAAAACACGACTGGACACGCTTCGCCTTTGAAATCGTCGATCTTAAGTTCCTTCGCGCGTTCAACGACTTTCGGACTGTTTGCGCCCGGCTGACTTAAGCCTGCGAGGTCACCTTTCACATCCGCCATAAAAACTGGCACACCGCGGGCGCTGAAATTCTCCGCGAGGGTTTGAAGAGTGACCGTTTTTCCCGTGCCCGTAGCGCCAGCGATCAAACCGTGGCGGTTCGCCATTTTCGGCAGCAAAAAGATTTGTTCCTTCGATTGGGCAATGAAAATTGGCTCGTTCATGGCAGACTCCTTATTTTGAACCCGATTTGCAGCAATTGTCGAGGGCATCGACTAAGACTCGCAAATTAGTAAAGATAGGGTTTCGAGAGCGGGAACGCGTTCCTGACTAATTCGATCCGCGGTTTGGCGTCGTCTAGCAGAATGACTTCCACGACATCAAATCGGAAAAGAATATCGGGATTATCCAGCATCCGTAGCCACGCCAGGGCACCACGAGAAATACGCTTTCGTTTTTCTCGATCAACCGCTTCGACTGGGCGCCCGAAATCCTCACGGCTGCGGGTTTTTACTTCGACAAAAACCAGGGTGTCCTTGTCACGGCAAACGACGTCGATTTCGCCGCCAGTGCGCCCCCGGAAATTTCGGAAAAGGATTTTGTAACCGCTACGCTTCAGATAGCGGCGCGCCAACATCTCCCCCCGCACGCCGCGTCGGAGATGACCGGACTTGGGCGATATCTTCCAACGCGAGCAGCGGCTGCGCCACCGGCTCGAAAGATCGGCGATGGATTGAGCAAGGACCGAATTCATGAAGTTTCAACAGGTGCAACTCTGTTCCGTACCCCTTGTGCTGGCCGAAGCAATACTGCGGGAACTGGACGCAAAAGTCACGCATCATCCGGTCGCGGGTTACCTTGGCAATCACGCTGGCAGCGGCGATGCTCAGGCTGATGCAATCGCCATCGACGATGGCTGTCTGGGGAACCGGGAAAGGAATGACAGGTAATCCATCGATCAAGACATGCTCGGGAGTATCGATCAGGGCCGCGATCGCCACACGCATGGCTCGATGGCTCGCGCGCAGAATGTTAATGCGATCGATCTCGATGGAATCGATGATGCCCACGGTCCATCTGACTTCGGGATTGGACACCAGCTCCGAATAAATTTGCTCTCGAAGTTCCGGCGCAAGCTGTTTGGAATCGTTCAGGCGACGATGGCGAAATTTTTCGGGAAGAACTACTGCAGCCGCCACGACCGGACCCGCCAATGCTCCTCGACCTGCTTCGTCAATCCCAGCAATTCGCGCCACGCCAGTGGCGCGCAGTTTTTTCTCGTAACGAAATCCGCATCGCCGGTACATCTGAGCAAATCATTGACAGATTTGCACGACTGACAAGTAACATGTGAGAGGCGATCGGAACGAAATTGCAGGGCGTTTCTGAGAACCCTGAAAGCATTTGGGGCTGATACAGACGCCCTACAAACCGATTACTCTCTTACGGCTGTCGCTTCCTTGCCCTTGCGACCGCGAAGATAATTTAGTCTGGCGCGACGCACCCGGCCTTGTTGATCCACTTCGACCTTTGCAATGCGCGGCGAATGAAGCGGAAATACACGCTCAACGCCTTCTCCGTACGAGATTCGGCGCACCGTGAATGTTTCATTGAGTCCCCTGCCCTTACGGCCGATGACTATGCCAGCAAATATCTGGACTCGCTCCTTGTCCCCTTCCACCACGCGGGTATGAACGCGCACGCTATCTCCGACAGAAAACGGTGTGGCGTCGCTTCTATGCTGTTCTTTTTCAATCGCATCAATGGTCTGATTCATGACAAATACCCTTCCCCGCCCGCTCGGGCGGGCGAACAGTTTCCAGCAGGATGGGCAAAATTGCAACCGTTCAGAGGAACATTTGGCGCATTAACGAGATTGGAGCTAGCGCCGGGATAATCGATAAATCCTTGAATCGCTAACTGTTCAAATTGCGTTATGTTCGAAATTCCAATTCGCGCCCGTAGCTCAACTGGATAGAGCGACGGCCTCCGGAGCCGTAGGTTGCGCGTTCGAGCCGCGCCGGGCGCACTGGCTCTTGAGACCGGATTTTCCGGCCCGGAAACTCAATAGAACGCTGTTTCGTTACCATTTTACGGCTTCGACGGAAGTGTCTGGTCGTTCGCCAGCCGCCGCTCGTCTTTGTAAGGAAAGACCTCTGGAATTTCGCCAGCCCGGATTTGCCGTTGAATGGCGCGCCAGAAATCGGCGCTGAAAATTTCACGGTGATGTTGAAGAAGCGCAGCCAGGGCTGGTGCTGGGAAAGAGAGGAATTGCAAGAATTCTTCGGGAAAAATGTCGTGTTCGCGCACCGAGAACCAGGGCTCGGCCGCAATTTCATCCTCTGGAGTTCGCGCTTCCGGGAGTTTACGAAAATGGCAATCAGTAAGGAAACAAAGCTCATCGTAATCGTAAAAGACAACGCGGCCATGCCGGGTTACGCCAAAATTCTTCGTGAGCAGATCCCCCGGAAAAATGTTGGAGGCAGCAAGATCGGTGATCGATTGCCCGTAATCGCGCCCGGCGGCCGCGATCGCCTCCTTGTTGTTTTCCCGGAAAAAAAGATTGAGCGGCCGAAGACGACGCTCCACATAGGCGTGCGCGATAATAACGTCCCCGCTCTCCATCTTCACAATCGAAGCGGCATCGCGTAAAAGCTCGCCCAACAGCTTAGGATCGAACCGGTCTCCCGGAATTCGCAGGTGCTCAAACTCGTGCGCTTCGACCAAACGTCCCGCACGGTCGTGTTCGAAAACCAGGCGATAGCGCTGCCGTACATCTTCGCGACTGCTATCCTTCGGCAAGTCGAATTGATCTTTGATCAGTTTGAACACGACATCGTAGCTCGGCAGCGTGAAAACGCTCATTACCATCCCGCGAGCTCCCTCAGCCACGACGAAATGATCCGTCGACTTGCGCAAGTGCGCGATGAAATCCCGGTAAAATTCTGTTTTACCGTGCCGATGGAAACCGATGGCGTTGTACAAATCGATGAGACGCTTGCGGGGCATCAATTGCTGAAGATAACGCACAAGCCGGTACGGGCATTCAACCGCCACTCGAAAATAAGAGCGCGTAAATGAAAACAAGAGCGCAAGATCGACATCGCCGTGTAACAATGCATCGAGGACGATGCCGCGTTCATTTTCGTGACGAAGGCAAAGTGCGATTGGTAATGGGAACTCTCCTTCGCGCAAGACGCGCCCCACCAAATACGCGCCGCGTCCGCGATAAAACACACTCGAGAGAATTTCCAGTTCGGGCTCAGACTTTTTCCGCGGTGCCGCCGCTTCAATTCGCGCAGTGGCCAGTTCTGCCGTCTGCCGTAGCCCGTCCCAGCAGTCTTCCTCAAAGGCATCCGTCAGGGCCGAACACAGCAATTCGGGAAGGCTTCGGCCTCGATAGCTTTTTGTGATGTTGATCACCGCGCTCGCCGGCGGCGCGTCGAAATCGGTGTCGACAAATTCGATCGCCTGGTCCACGCCGGCAGTGGCGAAAACGCGGCGCGTTAACGAGTTAAAGAATGTCTCGGCAATTTCCCACGCCGGCGAGCTTGCGATCAGCGATGAGTAAACAGCTTTTATTCCTGTCCAGATACTGTGTTCCGGCAAACGAACACCCATCAATTTGCGGATGCGACTTGTTAGGCTGTCCAGTACATCATTGTAAAAATGCAGGCGTTCGGCCGCGTCATCGAAACTGCCCGCCCAATCGCGTACCAAAAACCGCTCGCGCGCCCGCTGGGTGATGGCGTTAAAACGCGTTTGGTAGTCGAGAAAAGCGTGCTGCGCAATTTCGGCGCAACGCGCGGCAAGACGACTGTCGGTTAGCGTAAAAGAATCTTGGGCGACTTGTTCGCCAGCGATTGTTGACCTTGCATTCAACGGAACTGCTCCGCTTCGGTCGAGCCGTGCAACGCTGTAGTCGAGCTGTTGCCGTCGGCAATAATTTGCGCCACTAGATCGAAGTAACCGGTACCGACCTCGCGCTGATGCTTCGTCGCCGAGTAACCATGGCGTTCCGCCGCGAATTCGGCTTCCTGCAATATTGCGTACGCTGCCATTCCGTGCTCCCGATACTCGCTGGCCAGAGTAAACATACTGGCGTTGAGGGCATGAAATCCAGCCAGTGTGACGAATTGAAATTTGTAACCCATCGCGCCCAGCTCGCGCTGAAACTTTGCTATACTGGCACCGTCAAGTTTCTTCTTCCAATTAAAGGATGGCGAACAGTTGTAAGCCAGTAGCTTGTTGGGAAATTTTGCGTGTACCTTCTCGGCGAATCGCTTCGCTTCCGCCAAACTTGGTTCGCTCGTCTCGCACCAGATCATGTCCGCAAACGGCGCGTAGCTTTGTGCACGAGAGATCGCCTGATCAAGTCCGGCGCGCACCCGAAAGAAGCCTTCCGGCGTTCGTTCGCCGGTGAGAAATTCGCGATCGCATTCGTCCACATCGTTCGTCAGAAGGGATGCGCCATTCGCGTCGGTTCGCGCGATCAGCACCATTGGCACATCGCAAACATCCGCCGCCAGGCGCGCAGCGACGAGATGCTTGATGGCGGTGGAAGTTGGCACCAGCACTTTGCCGCCCATATGTCCGCATTTTTTCTCGCTCGCGAGCTGATCCTCGAAATGTACTCCGGCCGCTCCGGCTTCGATCATTGCTTTCGTCAATTCGAACACATTGAGCGGCCCACCGAAACCTGCCTCGCCGTCCGCTACGATAGGCGCGAACCAATCGATATCGATCTTACCTTCGGCGTGCTGGATTTGATCGGCGCGCTGAAAGGCTTGGTTTATTCGCCTAACGAGTGCTGGGACACTGTTCGCCGGGTATAGGCTTTGATCTGGATACATTTGGCCGGCGAGATTTGCGTCTGCCGCCACCTGCCAGCCACTCACATAAATCGCTTTCAAGCCCGCTTTGACCTGCTGCATCGCTTGATTGCCGGTTAACGCACCCAGAGCTGCGACGTAATCTTCGTTTTGTAACAGTCGCCAAAGCTTTTCCGCACCGCGCCGCGCAAGCGTGTGCTCGATGCGCACGCTACCCTGCACGCGCTCCACGTCTGCCGAAGAATACGGTCTTGTTATGCCCCGCCAGCGCGCCTCGGTTTCAGTCGAGTTTTTCATAACCTGATAACGTTAAAAATTCCGAGAATTCATCGTCGGTCGTCATCTTATCAAATAAGGCGCCCGCGGTTTCGAACTTCCCCTTGGCAAAACGTTCGACGCCGATCGCTTCTTTAATTTTTGTAAGTTCCTCGCTAAGCACTTCGCGAAAGAACTTTTTCGTCACCTTGCGGCCGTCGCTCAGCTTTCCCTCGGGATGTCGAATCCATTGCCAGACTTGTGCGCGAGAGATTTCCGCCGTGGCGGCGTCTTCCATCAAATTGAAAATCGGGACGGCGCCGTTGCCACGCAGCCAAGCTTCGAGATATTGCACGCCCACGCTCACGTTTGTGCGCAAACCTTGTTCGGTGATCGGGCCACGCGGCCCAAAATCAAGGAGATCTTTCGCGGAGATATCGACATCGTCGTGTTGACGGGCGATTTGATTAGGGGGCGGCATCAGGCGATCGAACGCTTCGGTCGCGAGTTGGACCATGCCAGGATGCGCCACCCACGTTCCATCATGGCCATCGCCGGCTTCGCGTTCCTTGTCTGCGCGTACTTTGGCAAAAGCTTCTTCGTTTGCGCGGGGATCGTTCTTCACCGGAATCTGAGCTGCCATTCCGCCCATCGCGAACGTTTTTCGACGATGACAAGTTTTGATACAGAGCAACGAATACGAACGCATGAAATGGGTCGTCATCGTAATGACCGCGCGATCGGCCAGGAGGAAATCCCGTTTACGGCGAAACTTCTTGATGCAGGAGAAAATGTAATCCCACCGGCCGCAGTTGAGTCCGGCAGAATGCTCGCGTAACTCATAAAGGATCTCGTCCATTTCGAATGCCGCCGGAATCGTTTCGATCAGAACCGTCGCACGGATGGTACCTGGTTGAATGCCAAGCTCATCCTGGGCCAGTTTGAATGCGTCGTTCCAGATGCGGGCTTCGAGGTGGCTCTCCATTTTCGGCAGGTAAAAATAAGGACCGCTACCGCGCTCGATCAGTTCTCTAGCGTTGTGAAAAAAGTAGAGACCGAAATCAAAGAACGCGCCGGCCACCGGCTCGCCATCGACAAGCAGATGTTTTTCATTCAAATGCCAGCCACGCGGCCTAACGAATAAAACGGCAGTGCGTTCGTTTAGCCGGTATTCCTTTCCCGCCGGATTTGTGAACGTGATGGTGCGCCGAATTGCGTCCCTCAAATTGATCTGGCCTTCCACCATGTTGGCCCAGGTCGGCGCGTTAGCGTCTTCGAAATCCGCCATGAAAACTTTCGCGCCGGAATTGAGCGCATTAATCACCATTTTGCGATCCGTCGGCCCGGTAATTTCCACTCGGCGGTCCTGCAAATCGCGCGGGATGGGCGCACAACTCCAATCGCCGTCGCGAATGTGTTTGGTTTCCTCCAGGAAATCCAGCGACCCGCCACGGTCGAATGCATCCTGTCGATCTTGTCGCCGCCTGAGACATTCGCGGCGGCGACCCTCAAACATTCGATGCAATTTGGCCACAAACGACAACGCATCTGGCGTGAGGATCTCATCGTAACCGGGGGCACTCGCGCCCACGATTTCCACTCCTTTGGGAAGATCGCGAAATACTGATTGCGCCATATCAAACTGAACTTCCAAGACTTTCTAATCAAGCCGCCTGCGGGTCTTGGTCAGGAAACACGTATGCGGACCGCACGCTGTTACGCGTCCCCACCAATTTCAAAACACAATTCTCGCTACCCGGCCCGATTTGGTTCGACTAGCACCCGCTTTAAGCAGGTGCAAGGCCTGCGCGGATTACAGCAGATATGAGGATCGAAGCAAGCGCGCGCTCGTCGCGACGGTTCTTGAGTTGCTTTCGTGTACGCGTAAATGCGTCGTGGGTTAGCATCACTGCTTGCTTGGGATCATCGGTGAATTGAGAAGCAAAGCTGTAAACAGCGGGATAATAACGGGCGACTAAACGGTCGAAACGTGAAGTTTTCGACTTTGTCAGCGGCTTCGTTTTCTTGACCAGTGGCAGTCTCATTGGGGTTCTCCAGTTCACCTCATTCTACGGGATTAACGAGGCAAAGTTCTCACAATATGAAACCAGACAGCGCAAAAGGTTGCCGGAATGGCAACTTTAATCCCGCTTGCGACCGCCTGGTGTCGCCGCCACGAATTTGCTTTGGAGGTACCCATGTTGAAACCATTATTGACTGCTCTATTCATCACACCATTCGTCTGCGGAATCCTTAGCGCACAAGAACTCTCGCCGACTCATCTTCGTCAACCCACGCTGACTCCGCAGAATAGCGGAACTACCAATGGCCTGATCGCGGTGTCGCCGGTGAACCCGCGAGTGGTCTGGGCGAGTGGTCGTGGCGGCACATTCACTGTCACGACTGACGGCGGTGAGACGTGGAGCGCTGGAGTGGTGCCGGGTGCGGAAGCGCTGCAATTTCGCGATGTGCAAGCCTTCAGCGCCAGCGTCGCCTATTTGATGTCCATAGGAACGTCTGGAGACCCAACAGAGTTTCGCATCTACAAGACCGAGGATGGAGGCGCGACCTGGACGATTCAGTTCGAAAATCAGAATCCAAATGCTTTTTACGACGGCTTCGCATTTTGGACTCCGAACCGCGGAATTGCGCACAGCGACTCGGTGGACGGCGTGTTTCCCGACTTGCGAACCACCGACGGAACAACGTGGCAGGACATCAGTAACAATATGCCGCCGGCGTTGCCGGGCGAAACCTCCTTCGCTTCGAGTGGTACATGCGTTTCGACACAAGGCGGGAGAAACGCTTGGATTTGTACGGGTGGATCGGACATTGCCAGGGTGCTGGCCACCAGAGACGGAGGCGACACCTGGAACGCGTACAACACGCCGCTGATCAGTTCGCCCAGTGCGGGGGCGTTTTCTGTTGATTTTCGGGACCCGTTTCGCGGGATTGTAGGCGGCGGTGATCTGGATCCCGCCGACCCGAATAATGCGCGCACTGCGGTTTCCGGCGACGGCGGCCAAACATGGACTCTTACAAACCCGCCCCCGGTAACCGGAGCAATCTTTGGCTTGAGTTACGTCGGCCGAAGCGGCAACGCGCCTGGCGATAACCTTGGCCGCGCAGTGGTCGTTACCGCCAATGACGGAGGAGCGGCCTGGACTCCCGACGAGGGCACCACATGGTTCGCGTTGCCCGGTGTGACCGGCTTTTGGGCTGTAGCGTTTGCCACTCCAAAAGCCGGATGGCTCGTGGGCACGGACGGCCGCATTCTAAAGATCAGCTTTTAGCGGACCGCGTCGCACAGGCGAGATTTTTTCGAACTGCCGACAAAACCAACATCTGGCTCCAGGTGCAAGAGGTCGGCGCGACTTTGGAATTTTTTCAGAATCCCCTCAGGCCAGGGCTTCGATGCGATTCAACAGGTCTTTCTTACTTGTGACTCCCGTGACTTGATCGCGTAGCTGGCCGTTTTTGAAAAAGAGAAGGGCTGGAATCGCACGAATATTGTACTTGAGCGAAAGGCTCTGGTTCTCATCTACGTTAACTTTTGCCACCTTCACTGCGTCCCCTTTTTCGCGCGCAATCTCGTCCAGCAGCGGTGCGATCATTTTGCAGGGACCACACCATTCCGCCCAGAAATCGACGACCACAGGCTTTCCGTCCTGCGTCACTTCACGGTCAAAATTGGATTCATCGAGCTTAATTACAGAGGAATTATCCATAGCTTTAAGAAAGATAAGTCCAAATCTGAATAATCAAAATCAGAGCAGAAACTCCAAGCAGCAGCCACAACAGCGGCATTGGATTTCTCTTTTCTGTCGCCACTTCAATCGAAGGATTCTGGGGCGCGACCTCGGGCATGGCGACAAGCGGTTGAGTCTTTCTCGTCAGCACGGTTGGAAGAGGAATGCGAACCGTTTCCTTTATTAGCCCCGACGATGGCGGCTCTGGTGCGGGCATAACTGCTGCGTTTAACGGCACCGGCTGAGGTTGCGGTGGGTTGGGAAATTGAGATGAGCCCCCTCTTTGGACCGCCGGCTCCGATTCCGTTAAAATGTGGACAGGCGGCTCACGAACAGGCAATTGAATTCGCACTGTGTCACGCGGTTTCGCATTTGGCTCCGGTGGTTTCTCCACAACCTCGGGAGCAACGGAAATGCGAGTTGTTTCCTTTTTCGGTTCGTTTGGCTCGGTCATCTATCGATCAATTACGAACAAGTTTGCTCGGGAAAAAGACTGCTGTCACGTGTTAAGTGTGCCTTACAAAAAATCCTATCCGGGTCTGCAGTCGAATCAGGCCAGCAGATCATACCCGCGGCTTCCCGAGATTTTCCGCCAAACGAACTCGCCGACAGGAGCCTCTTTCTCCAAAATGACACGCGCATCAACATCCGGGGCATCGGCTTCACTCCGCGCGACGTGCGGCTGATCCACTAATAATTTCAATTCTTTCCCAATCTTTCCGGAAGCATTTTCATGCGCGATCTCTCGCTGAATCGACATCGCCGTTCGGTAACGCGCGTTCTTAATTTTTAGAGGAATCTGGCCTGACATTTTCGCAGCGCGCGAGCCTTCCTCCTGTGAATATTTAAATATTCCGAGTCGCTCGAATCGGATGCGCTGGATAAAGTCCAGGAGATTGTCGTATTCCTCATCGGTCTCACCCGGGAATCCGACAATGAAAGTAGTTCGTAACGAGACGCCCCCAATACCAGCGCGTAATTTTTGAATCAAGCCTTCGATGTGCTGACGCGAAGTTTCCCGGCGCATGCGTCCTAACATCGAGTCGTCGATGTGTTGCAAGGGCATATCGATGTAACGCGCAACCTTGTCACACTGCGCAATGGTTTCGATCAGTTCGTCACTCCAGTGTGCCGGGTGCGTGTAGAGGAGCCGCACCCAAAAGTCGCCATCGATCTCTTGAATTTCGCGAAGAAGAGAGACCAAGGTTGGACCGCGTGCAGAGTCTACTGGTTGACGAGGTCCAGCCTTCTCTGTCCATAAGTCCATTCCGTAATAGGTAGTGTCCTGGCTGATCAAATTGATCTCACGAACGCCTTCGCTGACGAGCGCCCGGATCTCGGCTAACACCGACTGTGGCGCACGGCTGCGATGTTTACCGCGCATTTGCGGAATCACACAAAAACTGCACGGGTGATTGCAGCCCTCTGCAATCTTCACAAAGGTGGAGTGCGCGGGCGTTAACCTGAAGCGCGGCGTATCGTAATCCGGGATGTAAGTCGGACGCGTTTCTGCAAACGCGAGACTGACATCACTATTCGCAACTGAATTATGTGACGCATGCGATCGATCCGTTACGAGGTTCTCCACGATTTCGCCAAGCTGCGCCACTTGATCCAATCCGATGAACGCATCCACTTCAGGCATTTCTGCTCGCAGCTCTCGCGCAAACCGTTGCGACATGCAGCCGCTGACAATGAGCCTTTGATCAGGCCGTTTGTTTAAGCCACGCTGCTGGTGCGCCTCGAGAATCGCCTCGATTGATTCCTCCTTGGCTGAATCAATAAAGGCACAGGTGTTGACAATCAGGACGTCGGCGTCTTCCGCGCGCGAAGTGATTTCCAAGCCGCGCTGCAATACGCTGCCAAGCATGATTTCCGCGTCGACGAGATTCTTCGCACAGCCTAGGCTAATCATGCCGACCTTTTTGGGCTTTAGTGGCAGGCGCGGCGCCTGCTTTCTCTGTCGCGCGTCTCTTGCCCCGAAAGCTTTCGGGGCCGCTACAGATGGCGAATTCACGACCGCCATCAATTCACCGTCACGTCTTCGTCGCCGTCCTCAAGTGCCTTTCCATTCTTTGTGATCTGGACTGCATCAGGATCGAGGACGCGAATTGAAACATGTTTGCCGCGAAATTCCATGGCCCCATCTGCCGGAGAAACCCACCGTTCGAAGGGAGGACTTCCACCGCCGTCCCCTACAGTCACCTTTACGTAGGTTCTTTTGAGCGGTCGGATCGCAACGCGATTTTGATCGCCAGATTCCGTAGGAGATGAATTGGTCTGCGGTGGCGCCTGCCCCAGGTCTTCAGCACGAACGGGTTTGGCTTTTCGCACCTCTGGCTCACTCGAGGCTGCGGGAGCTGCTGCAATAGCCTTTCGTACGATTGTCGGTTCGGCCGAGGCGGATGGTGCGGTGGTTGGCGCCGAGGCAATAGCGCCTGGTGAGGTTTGGCTAATAGCTGGTGGTGCACCCTTGGGACTTGGAGCCGGCGACGCACTCGGTGACACCTGTGCTGTCGTTTGCCCTTGTCCGGGCGCAAGCCGCCGCACGTTGAGGATCAACTTCATTACAGAAAAGCCGACGACCAACACAAGCACGCCGAAGATAAGCGGCATTGGTGAGACACGTTCCGGACTGGTTGTTGTGGTCCGACGGCGCCGAACGACCGGAGCTGCGACCGGCTTCTGAGGTCGATTTTCCTGCAGATAGGAGTACCCATCGACTGTCATCCGCTCAGAATCTTCAAACGCATCCAGGTATGGCGTGACGTCGACATCCAAAAATTTGCCATAGATGAGGAGAAAACCTTTTGCGTATGCCAGGCTGGGAAATTGGGAAAAATCGTCCGCCTCAATTTCTGCGAGGCGCGCGGGCCGAATCTTTGTCATCCGCGCTGCTTCGTCGAGCGTAAGGTTCCTCGCGATCCTCGCTTCCTGAAATTTTTTACCAAGCCCTTCAATCGTCATTGCGCAGAAAATAGCGGCTAAACGGCAGCATCAAGATCGACCAGAATCTCGCGTGGTTTGGCGCCTTCGCCGGGACCTAAAATACCGCGCTGCTCCAGAATATCAACGATTCGCGCGGCGCGCGTGTAGCCCAGTCGCAGGCGGCGCTGAAGCAAGGATGTGGAGGCGCGTTTTTCCTGGCGAATGATCTCCAGGCATTTTTCGACGAGCTCTTCGTCTTCATCTGTCACATCTTCCTCAGGCGTTGCGGAAGATTGTAGCTTCTCGTGCATGGCAGTATCAAAAGCCGGCGGGCTTTGCGCGGAAACAAATTCGACCAGCCGGTGAATCTCGTCGTCCGTAACCAGAACGCCCTGTGCCCGAATGAGGCGCGAAGCACTCGGCGGCAGATACAGCATATCGCCCTGGCCAAGCAACCGATCGGCTCCGTTTTCATCCAGAATTACACGACTGTCGATCTTGGATGCGACTTGAAATGCGATTCGGCTGGGAATATTTGCCTTGATCACGCCAGTGATTACGTCCGCTCGAGGAGTTTGCGTAGCGACAATGATGTGAATACCAGCCGCGCGAGCCATTTGCGTGATGCGCGCGATGCCACTTTCAACGTCTGCAGGCGCGGTTTGCATCAAATCCGCCAACTCGTCGATGATGACGACGACATACGGCATCTTGTCCGGAATCTGCATCTCATCCTTTGTAGCCGGGGGCGTTGACCCCGGCCCATCAGTCGAAGCTTCCTCTTCGTCGCCGTGCTCTGCGCCTGTGGCTACAGGCTTCTTTGGTCGCACGTTAAAACCCACGATGTTACGCACCCCAACGCGCGCAAAAATCCTGTAACGACGCTCCATCTCGTCGATCAGCCAGCGTAAGGCCAGCATCACTTTTTTTGGATCGATAACGATCGGAAATGCCAGGTGCGGCAGTGAATTATAAGCCTGAAGCTCGACCATCTTCGGGTCAACAATCACCAGACGGAGCTCTTCAGGCGTGAAACGGAAGAGCATACTGGCGATCAGTGCATTGATACAAACACTCTTGCCGCTCCCAGTCGTCCCTGCCACCAACAGATGCGGCATTTGGGCAAGATCGGCAATGATCGTTTTGCCGTAGACATCTTTACCGAGCGCGAGCGGAATTTTTGTGTGTCCCTTTGCTTCGTCCCAGTCGGATGACTGTAAAAGCTCACGCAGTTTTACTGTCACTTTTCGACTGTTCGCCAGTTCGATGCCGACCGTGTCTTTTCCGGGAATTGGCGCGAGAATGTTGATTCGTTCGGCGCGCGTCGCTCGAGCGAGGTCCCGCTCGAGGCTCACAATCTTGTCTACACGAACACCTTTGGCGGGATAGACTTCGTAGCGGGTAATCGTCGGCCCCTTTGTGATATCGCCCGGCGCCACGGCAATCCCAAATTGCCCTAAAGTCTCAATCAATACTCGCTGGACCTCCTCCAGTTCCGAAGGATCAGACGTGCCCCGCCCCTCCATGCTATGCTCGTCCAGCAAATCCATCCCAGGCAGGACGTAATTTTCCGATGTCCAAGCCGGGGTCATCACACTCGGCGCAGGTCTTGCTTTCTTTTCGTTCGCACGCAATTCGGCAAGAGACGGTTTTCTGCGGACCTCCGGTTCGCTTGGCAACGCGGTTGTATCGACCACCTTTGGCTTTGGACGATTGGCCAGCTCCTCCGGAGAAATCATCGGTCCGGTCAACTCGACCGCCGGCACGCCTTTCTTTTTTAATTGTTTTTCCAGTAATCGCCGCTGCTTGGCGAGCTGTTGCTCGCTGATCGCCAGTTTCCCCTTGAGATCCGATTTGCGCAGCTTTTGACGCAGTCGCCATTCCTGCAGACTTACAGCCACGCGCCGCATTAGCGCGACCGTCTCGCGAACAAGATGAATGGGACGCAGCCCGGTAACCAGAATCAGTGTGGTCGCATAAATTCCAATCAACAGAAGCAGCGTACCGAGGGGGCCAAGCGCGTTGCGGAGTAACCCACGGCGCTCATCAGCGAAGGCGTATCC
>Ga0081455_10003473_pt1 | contig 18112 bp, 13 predicted proteins | sample TabmetS3T2R1_FD_70207 | JGI IMG/M metagenome (GOLD analysis project Ga0081455, IMG submission 70207) | Tabebuia heterophylla rhizosphere microbial communities from the University of Puerto Rico - S3T2R1 | ecosystem: Host-associated > Plants > Roots > Rhizosphere ...
TGGAATGCAATGCCGCGTGCGACTTCGCGCCCGTGATCATGGTCAACTGGGAGTTCTTCGACAACGCAACGCCCGAAAAAGCGGTCGAGTTGGTTGATCAATTGCAGGCCGGTGTCGAGGTGCAGTCCACCCGCGGTGCTCGCGTGTGTACCTGGAAGGAAGCCGAGCGGGTGCTCGCTGGATTCTCGGACGAACGTGCCGACGAGGGGCCGACCGCGGCTGGGCCGTCGCTGCTCGGCTTGCGAATCGCCGAGGAGCGTGGCTGGCGGGCTCCAGATCCAGAGCACTTCGCAGATCGACCAGGTGAGGCGGACCGGTGACCGATCTCCTGACGCCTGTACTCACGGCTAACTGGGCAGACGAGCGCGCCTGGAAGCTGACCAACTACGAGCGCCGTGGCGGTTACGACGCCCTGCGGTCGGCACTGCGGATGGATCCGGCCGAGGTGGTCACGCTCGTCAAGGACTCCGGTTTACGCGGCCGCGGCGGCGCAGGCTTTCCGACCGGGATGAAGTGGAGCTTCATCCCACAGGACAACCCAAAGCCGAAGTACCTCGTGGTCAACGCCGACGAATCCGAGCCAGGGACCTGCAAGGACATCCCGCTGATGATGGCCTCACCCCACACCCTGGTCGAGGGAGTGATCATCTCCGGCTACGCGATCCGGGCCAACTATGCATTCATCTACGTCCGAGGTGAGGTGCTGCATGTGGTACGCCGTCTGCAGCAGGCGGTCCGCGAGGCGTACTCAGCCGGGTACGCCGGGCACAACATTCTGGGCACCGGCTATGACTTGGAGATCATCGTGCACGCCGGCGCCGGAGCCTACATCTGCGGCGAGGAGACCGCGCTACTGGACTCGCTGGAGGGCCGCCGGGGCCAGCCGCGGCTGCGGCCTCCGTTCCCGGCGATCGCCGGCCTCTATGCCTCACCTACGGTGATCAACAACGTGGAGTCGATCTCGTCAGTGCCATCGATCATCGCCAATGGCGCCGACTGGTTCTCCTCGATGGGCACCGAGAAGTCCAAGGGAATGACCATCTACTCACTTTCTGGTCACGTCGCGAACCCGGGACAGTTCGAGGCGCCGCTGGGCATCACCCTGCGCCAGCTTCTTGATCTTGCCGGCGGCATCCGCGAGGGCCATCAGCTGAAGTTCTGGACGCCAGGCGGCTCCTCGACACCGATGCTCACCGACGCCCACCTCGACGTACCGCTCGACTATGAGGCAATCGCAGGCGTGAAGTCGATGCTCGGAACCAAGGCGCTGCAGTGCTTCGACGAGACGACCTCGGTGGTGCGCACGGTGCTGCGCTGGACCGAGTTCTACAAGCACGAATCCTGCGGCAAATGCACGCCGTGCCGCGAGGGCACCTGGTGGCTGGTGCAGATACTCAAGCGAATGGAGGCGGGCCGCGGGCAGCAGGGCGACATCGAGAAGTTGCTGGACCTCTGCGACAACATTCTGGGCCGCTCTTTCTGCGCACTCGGCGACGGCGCGACCTCGCCGATCACCTCCGCCATCCAGTACTTCCGGGACGAGTTCGAAGCTGCCATGCACACTCCCGCCTGGGAGCTGTTTCCGTACCAGCGCAGCACCATCTTCGTTCGCGAGCCCGCAGGAGCATGAGTATGAGTGTCACTGCAACAGGCCCTTCAGCAAGCTCAACCGCCGTTGAGCAGCGCGAAGATCTGATCACCCTCACCATCGACGATGTCGAAGTGTCGGTACCGAAGGGCACCCTGGTGATTCGTGCCGCCGAGCTTATCGGCGTTGAAGTGCCGCGATTTTGTGATCATCCGCTGCTGGATCCGGTTGGCGCTTGCCGGCAGTGCCTGGTTGAGGTCCCGGATGGGGGAACTGGGCGTCCCATTCCGAAGCCGCAGGCCTCCTGCACACTCGAGGTGGCCGCCGGCATGAAGATCAAGACGCAGGTCACCTCTGCCATCGCCGACAAGGCGCAGCGCGGAAACATGGAATTCTTGCTGATCAACCATCCGCTTGACTGCCCGATCTGCGACAAGGGCGGGGAATGCCCGTTGCAGAACCAGGCAATGTCGCACGGCTACGCCGAGAGCCGGTTCACCGACGAGAAGCGCACCTATCCCAAGCCGATCAACATCTCTCCGAATGTCCTGCTGGACCGTGAGCGTTGTGTGCTCTGCGCACGCTGCACCAGGTTTTCCGAGCAGGTCGCCGGTGATCCGTTCATCGCACTCCTCGAGCGGGGTGCCCTGCAGCAGGTCGGGATCTATGAGAAGGAGCCTTTCGAGTCCTACTTCTCCGGGAACACCATTCAGATCTGCCCAGTGGGTGCGTTGACCAGCGCTGAGTATCGGTTCCGGTCCCGGCCATTTGACCTCGTCTCTACGCCCTCGATTGCCGAGCATGACGCGTGTGGCTCGGCCATCCGGGTGGATCACCGGCGTGGCAAGGTGATGCGGCGTCTGGCCGGCGACGATCCGGACGTCAACGAGGAATGGATCACCGACAAGGACCGCTTCGCGATCCGCTATGGAGATGGCGAAGATCGACTCACCCGGCCGCTCGTTCGAGATGGCGCCGTGCTGCGTCCCGCCTCCTGGCCGGAAGCGATCGATGTGGCCGTACGCGGCCTGCAAGCAGCGGGGAGCGCGGTGGGCGTGCTCACCGGCGGCCGGTTGACACTCGAGGACGCGTACAGCTACTCGAAGTTCGCCCGAGCAGTGCTGGGTAGCAACAACATCGACTTCCGGGCGCGGCAGCATTCTGCTGAAGAGGCCGATTTTCTGGCCCATGCGGTCGCCGGAACGGGCGGTGGTGTCAGTTTCACTGATCTTGAGAATGCCAGCTCGGTCCTGCTGGTCTGCCTGGAGCCGGAAGAGGAAGCCGGCATGATCTTCCTTCGGCTCCGCAAGGCTTTCCGGAAGAAGCACCTCATCTCCTGGACCCTGGCGCCGTACGCCAGCAACGGGACTCGCAAGATGGGCGCCCAGCTCGTGCCGTGTCTTCCCGGCGACGAACCCGCTATCCTCGACCAGATTGCCGCGGAGCGAAGCGAAGGTGATGATCGGCCGGCAGAGATCACTCTCGACGCCGGCTCGGTGATCTTGGTCGGTGAGCGGGCCGCCGGTCTGTCGGGAACCTTCAGTGCGTGCCAGCGGCTTGCCGAGCGCACCGGCGCGCGACTGGCCTGGGTGCCGCGTCGGGCCGGAGACCGCGGCGCGGTGGAGGCCGGTTGCCTGCCCAATCTGCTGCCTGGTGGCAGGCCGGTGTCGAATGCCGCCGCACGAGTCGACACCCAGACGACGTGGGGAGTTGACTCGGTGCCGTCAGTAGAAGGGCGCGACGCCGACGAGATCCTGATCGCTGCTGCCGACGGGGAGCTGGCGGCGCTGGTGGTGGCAGGCGTGGATCCGAATGACTTCGTCGATCCGCAAGCAGCCCTCGAAGGACTCGAGAAAGTCAACTTCGTGATCAGCGTGGAAACCCGCGCCTCCTCGGTCACCGAGCGGGCGAATGTGGTCTTCCCGGTCTCGCTGATGCAGGAGCGGGCCGGCACCTTCGTGAATTGGGAAGGTCGCCATCGGTCCTTCGAGATGGTGATCGATCAACCAAACGACATGTCCGACCTCAGGGTGTTGGCTGCGCTCGCGGATGCGCTCGGCACAGATCTGGGATTCCGAACTGCCGCTCAGGCCCGCTCCGAACTCGACGAATTGGGGAGCTGGGAAGGCGACCGCATCGAGGCTCCCGATTACCCGGCAGGTGAGCTTGCCGAGCCAGGGAGCGGCGTGGCTCTGCTGGCCACCTGGCGGATGGCACTCGACGACAGCCGCGCACTGGACGGTGAGCCGTACCTCCAGGCGACGGCACGAGCACCTGAAGTCCGGATGAGCCCCAGCACTGCCGCGGACGCCGGCATCACCAGCGTCGCAATGATCAGCAATGACCGAGGCTCCATCACGATGCCAGCTGTGCTCGACTCCGAGATGATCGACGGCGTCGTGTGGCTCCCAAGCCGTGCTCCTAGGCTGGGAGTTCCGCAGCATCTTGCGGCCACCGCTGGTGATCTTGTGACGATCGGGCCGCCGGCCGAGCGCGAAATGCCCGCTGAGGCTGTCGACGAGCTCAGCACGGACCCCGTCGAAGCGCGCCCTTCGACAAGCTCAGGGCGCGCAGGGGTCGAAGACGAGGACCCGGAGGCAAGCCAGTGAGTCTGCTCGTCCCGATGGATCTCACGGTGTTCTTCAACGACCCCTGGTGGGTGGTTACGCTCAAGGCACTTTTCGCGTTCGTGCTGCTGCTGCTGCTGACTTTGTTCACCATCTGGTACGAACGCCGGGTCGTCGCCTTCATGCAGCACCGCCAGGGGCCCAACATGAATGGCCCGTTCGGGCTGCTGCAGTCCTTGGCCGATGGCATGAAGCTGATGTTCAAGGAGGATTTCACACCGACCGCGGCGGACAAGGTCGTCTTCATGCTCGCGCCCTTTGTCGTCTCCATCCCGGCCATCACCGCTTTCGCCGTCATTCCGATGGCCGGGTTGGTGCGAGTGCCGTTCACCGACATCACCACGCCGCTGCAGGTCACCGACCTGCCGGTTTCAGTGCTGTTCATCGTCGCGATCGCCTCGATCGGCGTGTACGGGATCGTGCTCGCTGGCTGGTCATCCGGGTCGACGTACTCGCTGCTCGGCGCGTTGCGTTCCAGTGCTCAGGTGATCAGCTACGAGGTCGCCATGGGTTTGGCGCTGGTCGCGGTATTCCTGTACGCCGGTTCGCTGTCGACGTCGGAGATCGTCGCGAAACAAGCTGAACCGGCAACAGTCTTCGGCGTACCGGTCTGGTTCGCGCTACAGCTGCTGCCGTCGTTCGTCATGTACGTGATCTCCATGGTCGGAGAGACCAACCGGGCCCCGTTCGATCTGCCCGAGGCGGAAGGCGAGCTGGTCGGCGGCTTCCATACCGAGTACTCCTCGATGCGCTTCGCCATGTTCTTCATGGCTGAGTACATGAACATGATCACCGTCTCAGCGCTGGCCGTCACGCTTTTCCTGGGCGGATGGCATGCCCCGCTGCCGTTCAATCTCCTGCCAGGTGCCGACAGCGGCTACTGGGGGCTGTTGTGGTTCCTGGTGAAGGTGCTGGTGATGCTCTTCATCTTCGTCTGGCTGCGTGGCACGCTGCCGCGTCTGCGCTACGACCAGTTCATGCGGTTCGGCTGGCGCTGGCTGATCCCCATCTCGCTGGTCTGGACGGTCATGATCGCGATCTTGAGGTTGGGCCAGCAGGAGGGCTGGTTCAGTGGCCGCGGGTTCTGGCTTGGGGCTGCTGTGGTGTTCGCTGTGTTGGTCGGGCTTGCGTTCTTCGGTGGCAAGGAAGAGCCCAAGGAAGCTGCTGCGGAGCCTGCGATAAGTGACTTCGACGCCTTCGCCGGCGGCTATCCTGTCCCGCCAATGGGTGATCAGGTGCTGCCGGAGTTTGCCCAGGTGCTAGCCGGTGAGGAAGATCAACAGTCAGAACAATCGGCCGGTGAGACTCCGGCCAACGAGGGGAGTGAGGCCTGATGGGGTTCTTTGATCCCGTCGCTGGCTTCGGGGTGACCTTCAAAACGATGTTCCGCAAGACGTTCACGATCGACTACCCCAACGGGCCTCGGGTCACGGCTCCGCGCTTTCACGGTCGGCATCAGTTGAATCGCTGGCCAGACGGGCTGGAGAAATGCGTCGGCTGCGAGCTGTGCGCCTGGGCCTGCCCGGCCGACGCGATCTATGTTGAGGGCGCCCAGAACACCGAGGAGCAACGGTACTCTCCCGGCGAGCGCTACGGGCGCGTCTACCAGATCAACTACCTGCGCTGCATCCTGTGCGGTCTGTGCATCGAGGCCTGCCCCACACGAGCCCTGACCATGACCAACGAGTTCGAGCTCGCCGATGACACCCGCGCGAAGTTGATCTATGAGAAATCTGATCTGCTTGCACCGCTGCTACCGGGCATGGAGGAGCCGCCCCACGAGCGCAGGCTGGGTGATGACGAGCAAACCTACTTCCTCGGCCTGCCGGCGACAGGTCAGCCGGACGACCGCGCCGGCGATATCAGCGAGGCTCAGCCGCGCCCGATCAACCAGGGCTTCCGGTATCGCCGGGAACAAGCGGCGAAGGACGCGGGGTGATCGTGTTGACACCATTGCTGATTCCGCTGGTCACCGGTGCCGCCGTGGCATTTTGGCTGCTCGCGCCGGTGATGATCTTGGGAGCATTGGGAATGATCGCAGCGCGCAAGTCGGTGCATTCGGCGCTCTGCCTGGCGACGGTGATGATCTCCCTGGCCGTTCAGTACGCGGCCCTGGACGCGCCATTCCTCTTCGCGGTGCAGATCATCGTCTATACCGGTGCGATCTTGATGCTGTTTCTGTTCGTGCTGATGCTGGTAGGCGTCGACATTGCCGAATCTCTGGTGGAGACGATCAAGGGGCAGCGCACCCTGGCTATTCTCGCGGGCCTGGGCTTCGGCGCGCTCCTGGTCTTCGCTGTCGGCAATGCGATCGTCGGTCCGGCGGCTGGGCTGGCTGCTGCGAATGCGGAGAACGGCGGCAACGTACAGGGTATTGCCGCGCTGATCTTCGATCGGTACGTCTTCGCTTTCGAGGCCACCTCGGCACTGTTGATCACCGCCGCTGTCGGAGCCATGGTGCTGGCTCATCGCGAACGGTTGGGCAAGCGTCGCACCCAGTCGGACCTGGCGGGGCTGAGGATGAAGCGCTATGCAGAGACCGGCCAGCATCCGGGTCCGCTGCCAACTCCGGGCGTCTTTGCCCGGCACAACGCTGTGGATACGCCGGCGCTGCTCCCGGACGGTAGCATCTCCGAGCTCTCGGTCTCGGCCACGCTGAAGGCACGCGGTGCCATCCTGGACAGCCGCAGCCTGGCCAAGCCGGTCGACGAGACGGTCGAAGCGATCACCGAAGACGAAAGTCCGCGCACCACGGAGGACGAGTTGTGAGCACTACGAGCTACATCGTGCTGTCGGCGATCTTGTTCACTATCGGCACGGTTGGTTTCATGATCAGGCGGAATGCCATCGTGGCGTTCATGTGCGTCGAGCTGATGCTGAACGCGACCAACCTGACTCTGGTGGCGTTCTCCCGGATGCACGGCGGACTGGACGGCCAGGTCGCCGCTTTCTTCGTGATGGTGGTGGCCGCCGCCGAGGTCGTCGTCGGACTGGCCATCATCGTGACCATCTTCCGTACCCGCCGCTCGGCCTCGGTCGACAACGCAAATCTGCTGAAGTTCTGAAGGACTGCGATGCTCCCACTCGAGATCGTGACGCCTGTGCCGGCCACCGGGTTCTTCACCCTGGCCTGGCTGCTGATCGCCATCCCCGCCGCAAGTTCCGCGGTCCTGCTACTGGTCGGGCGGCGTGCCGACCGATGGGCGCCGTACCTCGGCGCGGCCGCGCCGCTGGCGTCCTTCGCGCTTGGTCTCTACTACTTCATCAACCTGCTCGGGCGCGATGAGGCGACTCGCGCTGTGTCGGTGCCGCTGTACAACTGGATCTCCAGCGGAGACTGGCAGATCGACGTCGGATTGCTCATCGACCAGCTCTCGATCCTCTTTGTGTTATTGATCACCGGTGTCGGTGGGCTCATCCATGTCTATTCCATCGGGTACATGGCCCACGACGACCGGCGGCGCCGCTTCTTCGCTTTCCTCAACTTCTTCGTCGCCGCGATGCTGCTTCTCGTCCTGGCTGACAACTACCTGGTGCTCTTCGTTGGCTGGGAGGGCGTTGGCCTCGCGTCGTATCTGTTGATCGGCTTCTGGCAGTACAAGCCGGTAGCCGCCACCGCCGCCAAGAAGGCGTTCGTGGTCAACCGGGTTGGTGACATGGGCATGTCCATCGCGGTTATGGTCATGCTGGCTACCTTCGGATCATCGGCCTTTGTCGATGTCAACGAAGGCATGCCCAGGGTGACCGACACCACCGCGTTGATCTTGGGTCTGCTGCTGCTGCTTGCCGCGTGTGGCAAATCCGCGCAGGTGCCCTTGCAGTCCTGGCTTCTGGATGCCATGGAGGGCCCAACTCCGGTGTCCGCGCTGATCCATGCCGCCACCATGGTGACGGCTGGCGTCTATCTCGTGACCCGCAGCAATGCGATCTTCACAGAGTCGCTGCCGGCAAGCACGGCTGTCGTTGTCGTCGGAACGGTGACGCTGCTCTTCGGCGCCTGGATCGGCTGCGCCAAGGACGACATCAAGCGGGTGCTGGCTGGCTCAACGATGTCCCAGATCGGCTACATGATGCTGGCCGCTGGCATCGGGCCGGCGGGTTACGCGTACGCGATCTTCCACCTGCTCACGCATGGCTTCTTCAAGGCCGACATGTTCCTCGGCGCCGGCTCGGTGATGCATGCCACGAACGACGAAGTCGACATGCGCCATTACGGGGCACTGAGGCGGATGATGCCGATCACATTCGTCACCTTTGCGGCGGGCTACCTGGCGATCATCGGCTTCCCATTCTTCTCCGGCTTCTATTCCAAGGACCACATCATCGAGGTTGCCTTCGAGCAAAGTGCGGTCATTGGCGGGCTGGCCATGCTGGGCGCAGGCATCACCGGGTTCTACATGACCCGGTTGATGTTGATGACGTTCTTCGGTGCCAAACGCTGGCGACAGGGGGTGCACCCCCATGAGTCGCCGTGGGTCATGACGGTGCCACTGATCTTCTTGGGAACCGCCTCGGTCATCGGAGGGCTGGTGCTCAACAACTGGATCGTCGGCTGGCTTGATCCGGCAGTGGGCGGCGGAGTGCCCGAAGCAGAGCCGCCGAGCCTGCTGCACTTCTCAACAGTCGCGCTCGTCACGCTGGTGGTAGTTGCCATCGGCGTCGGCATCAGCGTCTGGCTCTTCGGGCCGCGTCGCGATATCCCGCTGACTCAGCCCGAGAGCCGGTCCTTCTTCACCGTGGCCGGCCGTAACGATCTGTACGGCGACGCATTCAACGAAGCGGTGTTCATGCGACCCGGACAGCAGCTGACGTCCCAGCTCGTCAGACTCGAGGACGACGGAATCGATGGCACAGTCAACGGCGCGGCTGCGGCGATCGGCGGCATGTCGACGCGGCTGCGTCGCGTGCAGAACGGCTTCGTTCGCTCGTACGCGCTCACGATGACGCTGGGTGCTGCGATTGTCGGCGTTGTCATCGTGCTGGGCCGGCTGGGTTAGGGGGCCCGATCATGACTATTCCCTGGCTCACCATCCTGGCGCTGTTGCCGGCCGCCGGCGCTGTGTTGCTGATCTTCACCGGAACCAAGGCCGCCAAGCAGGTGGCACTGCTGATCTCGCTGATCACGCTCGCGTTCGCCCTCATCATCGCCACGCGGTTCACCATCGGCGCCGGTATGCAGATGGTGGAGCAAGTGCCCTGGATCAAGCCGCTTGGTGCGTTCTACGCGCTGGGTCTGGACGGCCTCGGCCTCACCCTGGTCTTGCTGGTAGTGATCATTACCCCGGTGGTGATCATTGCCTCGTGGCGTGACTTCGAGCCAGCCGGAGCCGGCACACAGTCCGTCGCAGGGCCGAGGGCTACTGGAGCAGCAACGCTGGCTCCGAAGTATGACGCCCGGGTGTTCTTCGCGCTGGTGCTGGCGGTCCAGAGCTGTGCGCTATATCTCTTCCTGGCCACCGACGTGTTCTTGTTCTACGTGTTCTTCGAGGTCATCTTGATCCCGATGTACTTCCTGATCGGCGGTTTCGGACCAGGGCCACGCAGGACGTACGCGGCGGCCAAGTTTTTGATCTTCGGCCTGCTGGGCGGCTTCGTGATGCTCGCCTCGGTGATCGGCTTGTACGTGCAGTCGGCCGAGGCGGGGGAGCCAAGCTATCTGCTGAGCACCCTGAGCCAGCTGGATTTCGGGACTGCTGCTGGCCGGTGGATGTTCGTCGGCTTCATGTTCGCGTTCGCGATCAAGGCGCCGCTGGTGCCGCTGCACACCTGGCTGCCGGATGCGGCGGAGGAATCCACGGCTGGCAGCGCCACCATGATGGTCGGCGTGATGGACAAGATCGGTACCTTCGGCATGATCAGGTTCTGCCTGGGTCTGTTTCCGGAGGCAAGTCAGTGGGCGACTCCTGTCGTACTCGTTCTCGCCACTATCTCGATCCTGTATGGCGCCATCCTGGCGATCGGCAGCCGCGACATCATGCGATTCATCGCATATACCTCGATCAGCCACTTCGGCTTCATCGTGCTCGGCATCTTCGCGTTCACCAGCCAGAGCCTGACGGGATCCACGCTCTACATGCTCAACCACGGGATGTCCACCGCCGCGTTGTTCGTGATGGCCGGATATCTGATCAAGCGCCGCGGATCGCGCGACATCTATGACTACGCGGGTGTCGATCGGGTGGCCCCGGTATTGGCGGGCCTGTTGCTGTTTGCCGGCCTGTCCACGCTGTCGCTGCCCGGCCTGTCCAGCTTCGTTTCTGAGTTCATGGTGCTGGCCGGAACCTTCAGCCGGTACCCCGCGTACGCGGTGATCTCGACGCTGGCGATCGTACTGGCCGCGCTTTACATCTTGATCATGTACCAGCGGACGATGACCGGGCCGGTTCCCGATGAGGTTCAACAAAAGGTCACCGAGGTCAACGGTCGCGAGCGGCTCGCCATGGCTCCTCTGGTGCTGCTGATCCTGCTGCTCGGCCTCTATCCGAAGCCACTGTTGTCGATCATCGAACCGTCGACCCAGGCCACCATGCAACACGTCGGGGTGACTGATCCGCAGCCCAGAGTGAGTGCCGAGGGAGGCCGCTGATGATCGTCTCTGCCCCCTCAAACGTTGGATTGCTGCCGATGGAGATCACCGCACCGACCATAGAGTACGGCCTGCTAGCTCCAGTTCTGGTGATCTTCGCGGGAGCCTGCCTTGGCGTACTGGTCGAGGCGATCGTGCCCCGTGAGCTGCGGCGGGCTGTACAGCTTGTGGTCACCTTTGTGTCCCTGGCCTTGGCGCTGGTGACCACGTTGCTGAACTGGGCATCCGGCGACGAGGCGGTGGTGGCGGTGGGCTCGCTGGCACTCGACGGACCGACCTACTTCATGTGGACGATCTTGATCGTTTTCAGTGCCGCATCGCTGCTGATGTTCGTCGAAACCAAGATCGAGAATGCCAGCGTCTTCACGCCCCAGGCCGCGGCGGTGCCCGGCACTGTTGCCGAGCGTGAGGCGATCAGGAGCCGCGTCGAGCACACCGAGGTCTTCCCGCTTGCACTGTTTGCGGTGTTGGGGATGATGCTCTTCCCGGCATCCAACGACCTGATCACCATGTTCGTCGCGCTGGAGATCTTGTCGTTGCCGCTCTACCTGCTGTGCGGAATCGCCCGGCGACGCCGGTTGCTGTCACAGGAAGCTGCGCTCAAGTACTTCTTGCTGGGCGCGCTTTCGTCAGCCTTCTTCATTTACGGAGCTGCCTTGCTCTATGGCTACTCCGGCTCCTTCACCTTGTCTGCGATCGATGATGCGATCCGCAACGGCACCCAGGGTCAGGGCTTGCTGCTGGCCGGGATGGCGTTGCTCGGAGTCGGCCTGCTTTTCAAATTCAGCGCGGTTCCCTTCCACTCGTGGACCCCGGACGTGTACGCCGGGGCTCCGACGCCGGTGACGGGATTCATGGCGGCGTGCACCAAGATCGCTGCCGTGGGCGCCCTGATGCGTGTGTTCTACGTCGGTCTGGGCGCCGATCGGTGGGACTGGCAGCCGCTCATGGCGATCATTACCGTTGCCACGATGGTGGTCGGCTCGGTGCTGGCGATCACTCAGACCGACGTGAAGCGGATGCTGGCGTACTCCTCGATCGCGCACGCCGGCTTCATGATGACCGCATTCGTCGGAGCGTCACAGGCCGTGACCGGCAGCCGATCCGGTTCCTTGACCAGCATCTCTTCGGTGATGTTCTACCTGGTCGCGTACGGTGCCGCGACGATCGGTGCGTTCGCGCTGGTGACGATGGTCCGCGACCCTAGTGGCGAGGCAACCTTGCTCAACAGCTGGGTCGGGCTGGGGCGCCGCTCGCCGCTGGCGGCGACGATCTTCTCGATCTTCATGCTGAGTTTCGCCGGCATTCCGCTGACCAGTGGTTTCGTCGGGAAGTGGGCGGTGTTCGCCGCGGCCTGGAGCGGCGGCATCCAATGGCTTGTTGTCGTCGCGGTGGTGATCAGCGTGGTGGCGGCCTTCTTCTACATCCGCGTCATCGTGCTGATGTTTTTCGTCGAACCGAGGATTATGGCCACCAATGTGGTGCGTCCGGGGTGGACCACGCTGGCCGCGGTGGGTGTTGGCCTGGTCGCGACGGTAGCCTTCGGGGTGTTTCCGGGCCCGCTGTTGGCCCTGGCCCAGCAAGCAGGGGAGTTCATCCGCTGACCCCGATGGAGGAGAGCGTGCTGGCTGAACAGACGCAAAACCAGGTCTTTGAGGCCTCTGTCCGAGCCCAGCTCGAGCTGATCGAGGCTGCCCTGCTCGAAGCGGCTGAGGCTGACTCCGACATGGTGACCGAGGCTGCGCAGCACATCATCGCTGCGGGTGGTAAGCGGTTTCGGCCACTGCTCGTCGTTCTCGGCTCGCACCTCGGCCCGCATGCCGACGCCGACGACGTTGTCAAGGCAGCGGTCGTCGTCGAGTTGACTCATGTGGCCAGCCTCTACCACGACGACGTCATGGATGAGGCCCGGATACGTCGGGGGTCCGCCAGCGCGAACTCCCGCTGGGGAAACACCGTAGCGATCCTTGTCGGGGATCTGCTGTTTGCCCGCGCTTCCGATATCGTCTGCGATCTTGGTCCTGAGTTCGTACGGCTCCAGGCGCGTACCTTCTCCCGGCTCGTGCAGGGTCAGATCGCCGAGACCGTTGGACCCGGCGGACTGGATCCGCTTGATCACTACCTGCGCGTGGTTGCTGACAAGACCGGCTCCTTGATCGCGACCTCGGCGTTGTTTGGTTCGAAGATCTCCGGGGCGGCTCCGCATCTGCAGCGAGTGATGGCCAACTTCGGTGAGCAAATCGGGGTGGTGTTCCAGCTCAGCGACGACATTATCGACATCACCAGCGACGAAACGGGCAAGACGCCGGGAACTGATCTTCGCGAGGGCATCCCGACGCTGCCCACGCTGCTGGCCCGCAGATCAAACGACCCGGCCGATGCCCGATTGCGTCAGCTGCTCGACTCTGACCTGCACGAAGAGGCCAACCTCCACGAAGTGCTTGACCTGCTCCGTCAACATCGCTGCATTGACCAGGCCCGCGAGGAGGTTCGCCGCCGCGCCCAAGCGGCCCGCGCGCTTCTCGAGCCGTTACCGACTGGCCCGGCTCGCGACGCCCTCGACGACCTCTGCACAACTGTGGTAACCCGTACCGCCTGAACCCTTCTCTCGGGCTTTTGCCACTCGCCCACCTCCTGCGCTCCACCTCCTTCACTGAGTCGCCGCAACCTACGTTCACGTAGGTTGCCTGCCGTCTGCACAGGTTGCAACCTGAGCGGACCGTCAAGAAGCTGTGCAGACCTTTGGCTGATCGCAATCGGGGGCTGATCCGGAGTTGCCCGTCGACACGAAGGATCTTGCTCGACTTATCCACAGATTCCTCCGGGGTGGTTCCGGACGGCATCGACTGGCATCCAAAGTTGCTGACGTGAATGCAAGCTTGGGACAGCTGCTACGGCCGAACCGCGGATTCTTTAGCCGGCGTGAGGCTATCGATTGCGGTGAAACCGACCGTACGCTCGCGGCCGCGCGCCGCGCGGGATTGCTCGTACGGCTTCGACGAGGCATGTACGCGCCCGCTGATGTGTATAACGCCAGCGATGACGCAGGCAAGCATCTTCTCCACGCCCGCGCGGCCCTGGCTGCGCAATATGGGAGTGTTGCCCTGACCGGGCCGTCGGCCGCAGCCCTGCACGGCCTTGCGCTCTACGACCAAGATCTCACTGTCGTACACCTCCTACGCCTTGATCGCGGATGCTCTCACCACGCCGCCAAGATCAATCATCACGTTGTCACACAAGACATTGAGAACGACCTAGGAGTGTACGACGGCGTCATGGCGATCAATCCGGCTCGCGCCGTCTGGGAAGTTGCATGCCGGTCGAGTCTAGAAGGCGGGGTGGTCACGGCCGACTCAGCGCTACATGACGACCCGCAACTGCGCGATGCGCTCGAGGATTTGCAGGAGCGCTTCGCGTATTTCCCTGGATCACGTCGAGGCAGGCTGGCAGTGGAGTTGGCTGACCCGCGCGCTGAGTCGCCGGGAGAATCAGTCACGAGAGTCCAGTTCCATCGATATGGCATCCCGATGCCTGAGCTGCAGTATCACGTTGTCGATCGATCCGGCTCATTGGTTGGGATCTCGGACTTTTATTGGGAGGACGAACGCCACTTGGGGGAGTTCGACGGCAAGATCAAGTACCAGAAGCTCCTTCGTCCGGGCGAGACTGCATCGGAATGCGTGTTTCGCGAGAAGAAACGGGAAGACGCTATGCGTGCCGATCTTCGAGGGATGACTCGCTTCATCTGGTCGGAAATCATGCCTCATAATGCGCGCCGCACTATGCAAGATCTAGCTCGATCGCTTGACCAGTCGTACCGGCTTTACGTGCGTGGCCGCACAGTCATTGCCGGCTGAGCCCCTTCACCAACAGCTTCTCGCCGCATTCTTGCCTTCGCTCTGCACAGCTTCCTGTCGGTCTGCACAGGTTGCAACCCATGTAGACCGACAGCAAGCTACGTGAACGTAGGTTGCGGCAACCGGCCTGCGATAGCTACCAGATCTTGACGCGCTCATCCTCATCGAGCCAGAGGGCGTCGGATTCTGCTAGGTCGAAGGCGGTGTAGAACTCCGGCAGGTTCCGCACGATCTGGTTGCAGCGGAACTCGACCGGGGAGTGTGGGTCGGTCGCCAACCGCTGCAGCAGCATCTCGGTACGCACCTTGGCTTGCCAGATGGCTGCCCAGCTCAGGAACAATCGCTGCTCAGGCGTGTAGTCGTTCAGCTCGGGCTCGGGGCTGCCGTCGTGGGCGATCTGGTAGGCCTTGAAGGCGATCGACAGCCCACCAAGATCACCAATGTTCTCACCGATGGTCAGCCGGCCGTTGACACGATGCCCAGGCGTCTGCGCTGGTTCCAACACGTTGTACTGGTCGATCAGCGCCTTCGTCCGCTCCTCGAACGCCTCGCGGTCCTTGTCGGTCCACCAGTTGCGCAACATGCCGTCGCCATCACAGGTGGAACCTTGATCATCGAAGCCGTGTCCGATCTCGTGTCCGATCACCGAGCCGATGCCGCCGTAGTTCACCGCGTCATCGGCATGCTCGTTGAAGAACGGCGGCTGCAGGATGGCAGCGGGAAACACGATCTCGTTCTTCAGCGGGTGGTAGTAGGCGTTGACCGTCTGCGGTGTCATCAGCCATTCTTCGCGGTCGACTGGCTCGCCGATCTTGTTCAGTGCCCGATTGACCTCGAAGTCGGCGACCCGCATCACGTTGCCGATCAGGTCCTCTCGAGTGATCATCAGGGAGGAGTAGTCGCGCCACTTGATCGGGTAACCGATATGCGGGCGGAACTTGGCAAGCTTGCCAAGCGCACTTTCCTTGGTTTCCTCAGTCATCCAGTCAAGATCAGCGATAGAACGTCGGTACGCCTCGATCAGATTCGCGACCAGCTGATCCATCCGTTCCTTGGCGGTCGGTGAGAAGTAGCGGTCGACGTAGATCTTGCCAACCGCCTCACCCACCGAGACTTCCACCAGCGCCACGCCTCGTTTCCAGCGCTCGCGAAGCTCAGGTGTGCCCGACAACACCGTCCCGTAGAAGCGGAAATTCTCAGCGACGAAGTCGCTGGACAGGTAGGGCGACAGTGAGCTGATCACCTTCCACCGTGCCCAGGCCCGCCACGCTGGCAGCCGGTCCTCGGTGAGAAGGCTCGATACTTCGGTGAAGAACGACGGCTGCATCGCCACCAGCTCAGCCATCTTCGATTCGGCAATATCAGCTCCGGCCAGGAACTGCCGCCAATGAAGTCCAGGACAGCTGGCAGCGAAGTCATCCAGGCTCATCAGGTTGTACATCAGCCGCAGATCTCGGCATTTCACCTTGTCCCAGTGTGTCGCGGCGATCTCCGTTTCAAGATCAAACACCTGCTGCGCCTGAGCCTCGGCGTCGGCAATGCCAGCGAGGGTGAAGGATGCCGCCACGTGGTCCTGGTACTGAGCCCGAATCTCGGCGTATTCGTCGAGCCGGTAGTACTCCTCATCGGGCAGTCCCAGTCCACCTTGGCCGGCGAACATCACGTATCGATTCGGATCGCCAGGATCAGGCTCGGCCTGCAGCGCCACGAGCCCAGGCACTGCCTGACGCGCGAAGCCACCCACCATCCGAGTCAGGTCCGGCAGGGTCTGGACTGAATCGATGGCGGCCAGCAGCGGCAAGATCGGCTTTGAACCGGCTCTCTCGACCGCCTCCTCGTCCATGAAGCTGGCGTAGAGGTCGGCGATCCTGGCATCGTCCGAGCCAGGTTCACCAGATTGAAGTGTCGTGATGATCTCCCGCACCGCTGCTTCAGCTTGATCGCGCAGCTCCATGAAGGCACCAGTCAATGGCTTGTCTGCCGGGATGTCAGTCGAGTTGAGCCATCTCCCGTTCACATGGCGGAAAAGATCATCTTGTATGCGAACGTCGGGATCGAAGCTCGAGAAGTCGATGGCAGGTCTCTGAGTTGAAGTCTCAGTCACCCGGCACATGCTACCGATCAGTAGCAAGTTACTCGATAATCAGAGCCACTTGACGTTGAGCGGCTTCTCGGTCGCTTTGACCACAGCGACCGATGTCCCGGTAAGCGTGCCAGAGCAGTTACCGGATCGGCCCTGATAGGTGCAACTGCCCGTCAGCCTCAGATTGAGCTTGATCTCGACCCGAGCCTGCGTTCCGCTGAAGGTCACCTCCGACTTCCGGAACGGATCACCGCCGGACTGCTGCCAGGTGATGGTGCTCTTGTCGTACTTGTACTTCGAGTCGAAGTTCATGGGGCAGTTCTTGGGATTGAGGGAATGTGCGTCCAGGCACTTGTTGTAGCTCTTCTTGGTCGCCGAGACAACGGCCTTCTTGCCCGACTTGGTGAGCTGACTTTGAATGCGATAGGTGTCGGCCTCGACGTATGGACTCCTCACCAGCACGACGTTCTTCGACCCGTAGCCGACATACGGCAGCCCGGTGGTGAACGCGTACGAGCCAGGCAGCACCGCGATCGAGCTCTCGGTCACCTTCACGCCATTGATCTTGACCGGAACAGACCCGTCCACGATGAAGCCGAGATCGAGGTCTTTGACGGCACGGCTCAGCTTCCAGGAGTCTCCTACTTTCACGACGTCGAAGGACTCACTGACATCGGAGTTGCCGAGTGTGTAGGTAGCAGAAACCGACTTGGCGCCTTGATCTTCCACGACCGGCACTTGGATGTCGGTCAACGGGGCACGTTCGCGGGAATCGGCGAGGACCTCATTGGTCAACAGACGACCTGTGGGTGCCGGATCGGCCGCGTAGGACAAGGCCGTCACCGCGTCACCGGCGGACAGGGCCTGCAGGTACGCCGTCACAGCGTCCGAAGGCCGCGGAGTGTTCTGTGGAGCGGTGCTGCCCTGCTGTCCCTGAGTACCCGTGTTTCCGCTGGGATTGGCGGCTGGCCGGCCCCGAGTCGCTACAGCTACAGCCAAAACGGCCATCAAGATTATCGCGAGTGCAGCCGCGCCAACGATGATCAAGATCTTGCCCTTGCCCTTGGGCTGCGGATCGGGCTGCGCTGGCCCTGCGCCATCCCAGCCGGGAGGTGATCCGTATGGGCCCGGCTGAGGCCCGCGCGGGTCGGGAGTGAAGGGCCCGAATGAGTATCCACCACCGGTGGACGGTTCCCCTGGCCTCGGCTGCTGCGGATACCCGTACGGTGCGGGCGACTGTTCAGGCGCAGGCCCTAGCGACCCTTGGCCTGGCCACGGCGGGCCACCGTACGGGCTGTTCGAACTCATGGTTGGTCTCCTGACCGAGCGTTTCTCGTGATCGCTCGCGCACTGTCGACGCTCCCGAGCACG
>Ga0081455_10003474_pt1 | contig 18106 bp, 14 predicted proteins | sample TabmetS3T2R1_FD_70207 | JGI IMG/M metagenome (GOLD analysis project Ga0081455, IMG submission 70207) | Tabebuia heterophylla rhizosphere microbial communities from the University of Puerto Rico - S3T2R1 | ecosystem: Host-associated > Plants > Roots > Rhizosphere ...
CGATCCCGCGGCTCGTCCGGCCGATCCTAGGCGATCGGCTCCCACACGAGGTCGGCGACCTCGAGCACCACCTCGAACCCCTCCCGATCCGGCCGGGGCCGGACCTCGCCCGTCACGGCGCAGACGCGATCGTTCAGCCAGGCGTATCGCGGATCGTCCGTGACGTGGGTGAGGCTCCCGACGAGTTCGCGCTCGCCGTTCTCGGACGAGCGGGCGAGTCCTTGCCAGCTGAACAGGACGGTCGCGCCGTCATCGGTGTCCAGCACTCCTCTGAACTCGGGCACGAGCGCGCCGTCCACGCGCCGACGGGGGAAATTGGCGGCTCGGTACCGAGCCGAGAGGCGCCCCTCCGAGCGCCCCTCGGCGATCAGGAAACCCTGTCCCTCGGTCCCTGCCGCGCCCTCGACATCCACGCTCCACGCCTCCGGCGTCTCGAAGGTCACGCGATAGAGCGGCTCGAGTCGCATGACGCCCTACGATGCCGCGAGGCCAGCGATCGTCGTGGGGTATCCATCCCACGTGCCGATCGGACGGAGCGTCCCGTCGTCGGCGACCGACCAGCCGACCACGCTGCCGCCATCGGCGTCGATCGCGTACAGGAACGAGCCGTCGGAGCTCAGATCCTCGTCTCGGAGACCGGCCTCACCACGTCGTGCGACCCCCGCGTCGGGATCCTCGAGCGTGAGCGATCCGTCCCCGGCGATCGCGTACCGGGACACGGTCGAATCCGCGAAGTTCGTCGTGAAGACGTACCGGTCGTCCCGCACGACCGCCCAGCAGATCTCGCTGCGCCCGTTGCCAACCGACGCCGTGACCCGTTGCACCGAACCTCCATCGACCAGATAGCTCGAGGCGGCCGCGGCCCCCTTCTCGGCGCGGAACGCCTCGGCGACGATCAGCGCCCCGCGGCTCGTGAACGCGAACCCGTACGGCGTGGGTCCGGACGAGGGGTGAGCGGTGGGAGTCCCGAGGATCCCGTCATCGTTGATCTGGTACGACACGATCGAATCCGTTCCGCGCTCGGTCACGATCAGCGATCGGCCATCGGGAGCGAACCCGACCTGCGCGGGATCCGCATCCGTCGATGAGAGCGGTTGCTCTGATCCCGGGATCGGTGCGAGCCCATCGTCCGCGATCCGGAACCCGGTCACGCTCGGCTTCCCCGTGTTCAAGACGAAGACGAGCCCGTCGCGCTCGGTCACGCTCTTGGGGCCTTCGCCGCCGGTCGGGGTCGTGGCCGTCAGCTCAGGGCGCCCGTCGCGGATCGCGAAGATCGACAGGTCATCGCTGGCTGCATTCGTGACGAGCAGGTGTCGTCCGTCGCCCGTGAGGGTGACCGATCCCTGCGACGTGAGGTGCGGCGACCCGTCTCCCCGGCCACCGGTCGCGACGTCGGCGATCTGAGTCAACACGCCGTCCGAACCGCGCCGGAACGCGATCACCCGATTGTCGGATCCGTTCGTCTGGACGAACACCGACCCGTCCATCGTCCCGTCCTGTCCCTGGTGCTCCATGACGCCCCTCCTCGAGGTCTCGGATGACGTCACGTCCACTCCAGGGAGCAGACCGTTACACGGCGCGGGCGAGCGGCCCGAGATCAGGCGAGACGGCGCAGCGGCGTTGGGCGATCCTCGCGGTCACGCTTGTGCACGTACATCGCCTCGTCCGCAACGTGCAGCAGGGCCGCCTCGCTCTCACCGTCCCGAGGGAACACCGCATGGCCGACGCTCGCCCGTATCGTCAGCTCCCCGGCCCTCATGAGGAACGGATCCGACAGGACGTCGTGGAGCCGGCGGGTGACGTGATCCACGGCCGCGTCGGCCTCGGCAAGGTCGATCCCCCTGGGGACATCTGCGAGCAGCACGAGGAACTCGTCACCACCCTGGCGCGCCACGAGATCGGTCTCTCGGACGCCGGCGCGGAGGCGGGCCGCCACCTGACGGAGCACCTCGTCGCCGGTCGCGTGGCCGTGGGTGTCGTTGACGGGCTTGAAGGCATCGAGGTCGAGGAACAGCACCGCCACCGAGGTGCCGTCACGCCGAGCCCGTGCGAGCGCGAGGCCGAGGTGCTGCTCGAACATCGCCCGGTTCGGCAGTCCCGTCAGCGCGTCGTGATAGGCGAGATGCTGCATCCGCATCTCGGATTCCTTCGTCTGGGTGATGTCGGTCATCACGCCCTGGATGAACATGGGCCGCCCGTCCTCGTCGCAGATCTTCGCGGCGTGATCCCGCACCCACACCGTCCGGCCGTCGGGTCGGACGTACCGATACTCGCCGTGCTCGGGCCGACCGGTTCGCAGGAACCGTTCGTAGTCGATCCGGGCCCGCTCGCGATCCTCCGGGTGGATGAGCTCGTCCCAGATGTCCTCCCGGTCGACGAACTCGCTCGCGGACACGCCCAGCAGCTCCTCGACGTAGGGGCTCATGTGGAACGTGGGACCGTCCAGCTCCGGAGAGTAGACGTAGATCGCGGCCGGGAGTTGACCGAGGAGCGCCTCGTACTTCGCCTCCGCCTCGAAGCGGGCGCGCTCGACCGCTCGAAGCTGCGCCTCGAGCGATCCGTCCGCTTCGGGATCCGGGGTTCGCCGCAGTGACATGACTCGAGTCCTGACGGAAGGGTGCTGCCAGGGGTATCGGCAGGCGGCGGCCGTCGCTGGAATGACGGAGGGCCGGCCCGCTTCGCGGCCCGGCCCTCCGGGGGTCCATCTCGCGCCCCGCCTTCGGCTCCTTGAGCGCGAGGAGCCGCTGGACTCAGCCCAGCGCCACCGCCGAGATCAGGTTCGAGTCGCGCAGCTTGCGCAGCGCCTCGCGCTCGATCAGGCGCACGCGCTCACCCGAGAGCCCCAGCACCTTGCCGGTCTCGCGCAGGCTGAGCGGCTGGCCGTTCTCGAGCCCGTAGCGCAGCGCCACCACGTGACGCTCGCGCTCGTCGAGCACGCGGTCGACGGCGCCGCCGATCTCCTCACGGAGCAGCGCGTCCTCGACCTCGTTGAACGCCTGGTCCGAGTCGACCTCCTCGATGAGATCGCCGAGCTCGGTGTCCTCGCCCACGGGCGACTGCAGCGACAGCGGCTCGCGGCGCCCCATCTCGGTCAGGTCGTCGATCTCCTCGACCGTGGTGTCGAGCGCCTTGGCCAGCTCCTCGCGGCTGGGCTCGCGACCCATCGACTGCGCGAACTGGAACCGGGTGCGGTTCAGCTTGCGCAGGCGGTCGTGGATGTGCACCGGCAGCCGGATCGACCGCGAACGATCGGCGATCGCGCGCGTGATCCCCTGACGGATCCACCACGTGGCGTACGTCGAGAACTTGAACCCGCGACGCCAGTCGAACAGCTCGACAGCGCGCATCAGGCCGATGTTCCCTTCCTGGATCAGGTCCAGGAGCGGAAGCCCCTGGCCCTGGTACTTGCGGGCGACCGACACGACCAGGCGGAGGTTGGCCATGATGAACCGCTGGCGGGCGGCTTCGGCCTTCTTCACGTCCTGACGCGCCTTCGCGATGCTCTTCTCCGAGCGCAGGCGGCCGGCCCGGAGGCGCTCCTCCGCATCCTTGCCGCCTTCGATCGTCATGGCGAGCTCGACCTCTTCCTCCTTGGTGAGCAGCGGCTCACGGGCCGCCGCCTCCAGGTAGAGGCGAAGGTCATCGGCGTCATCGGTCCCCAAGGGACGCGCTGGCTCCGGCACTTCGTATCACGCTCCTCCTCGAGGCCGGCCGCAGGTTTGCGGGCTGGACCGGTCCTCGGGAACTCGGGTTCCTCGGTCCGGGCTGCTGGGGGTCAGGGCGCGCGGAAAGAACGCCTTGGCAGCCGCTCGACTGCATGGTAGGGGGTCCTCGGCGCGTTTGTAAAGCTCAGAGCCTGTGAAGGTCTCGTGAAGAGCTTCACGATCTCGTCCGCGGACCGTCTCACCTCCCCCTCGGCAAGCCTTCCGAACCCTAGAACGCTCCGGGACCAGGAAAGCTTCCCCCGGAACGTCCCTCTGACCGAAGGTTCGACGGGGGACCATGCCCGAGATGTTGCGTCCATGTGGCGAAGGGCCCTCAGAGCAGTGGATTTGACGGCCGAGCGGGCGCCGGGCGAGCATCCGGCGTCGCGTCAACCTGCGGGGCTCGCTCGACCAGCCCGGGCCAGTGGAGAAAGGAACGTCGATGAACCGGCGCCTCATCACGTCGCTGATCGGCCTCTCGATCGTCGTGCTCCTGGTCGTCGCCATCATCGCGATCAGACCAGGATCGGGCGACTCCCCAGGTGCCGCCCCGCGCGCGGCCCAGGGGGAACGCGATGCAGACGAAGATGAGGGCGAAGGCGAGTCCGCCCGGGAGGTGGCGGAAGAAGCGGCGGAGGAGCTTCGTGGTGAGCTCTCGGTGGTGCACGCGGCAGCGGTGCAGTCCGCCCCCGCGCCCGGTTGGCAGGCCGAGCAGGTGTGGAGCGCGAGCGGGAACGACTGGGAGCCAGCCATCGCCGCGGCGCCGAACTCCAACTGGGTCTACCAGGCGACGACCCGCTACGGCGGCCCGAAGGCATGCCAGCAGTGCTCCGACCCAGCGATCATCGTGCGCGCCTCGAGCGACGGCGGCACCACGTGGGGAGCCGATCACTACATCTGCGCCTGCCGCAACGTGAAGGCGCAGAACGACCCACAACTCGCGGTGGCGACCGACGGCACCGTCTACGCCACGTGGCTGAACGACTACAACCCCGGCGTCGTGTTCTCGAAGTCGAGCGATCACGGCGTCACCTGGACCACGCCGATCAGCGTCAAGGGCAAGGGACTGTCGTTCAGCGACAAGCCGATCCTGGCGATCTCACCGAGCGGCCAAGACGTCTACATCGCATGGAACGCGAGCGACTCCTACATGAGCGCGTCACACAACTTCGGCGCATCGTTCGCCGCGAGGATCAAGACGAACGCCGACTCCCGCTACTGGTTCGCCGAGAGCGGCGTCGTGGCACCCAACGGCTACGTGTACTTCGGCGAGTCCGCAGAGAACCAGAACGCCACCGGGACGGTGCAGCTCTCCGTCATCCGGTCCACCAACGGCGGATCGTCCTGGACGACGACGCTGATCGACACCAGCCAGCAGCAACCACCCTGCACTGCCGGATCGACCTGCCCTCCCGACTTCTTCGGGCCGCAGCTCGGCGTGGGGGTCGATGCCGCCGGCACCCTGATGGCGGCCTACACGCTCAACACGACGAACGCAGCACCGCTGGACCTGTTCATCCGAACGTCGACGAACGCAGGTGGAAGTTGGAGCTCACGAACGGAGATCGGGCAGGCGCCCGGGACGGTCGGCGCCGGATTCCCGGCGATCGAGGGGGTCGGAGCCAGCGACTTCCGGGTGGCATGGCAGGACGATCGCAACGGCGCCGCATCGTGGGACACCTGGTACACGAGGACCACCAACGGCGGTAGCTCGTGGTCGGCAGCGGTCAGGCTCTCCGACGCGGGCGGTGGCGCTCCGTACAAGAACGCGAACGGGTACGCGTTCCCGTACGGCGACTACTTCGATCTGGACGTGACCCAGTCCGGCACGAACGTGGTGATCTGGGGGGAGGGCACCGACTACGTCGGACCGGGCGGGAGCTGGTTCACCCGCGGTCTGTAACGGACGGGACCTCGCCCGGCCGCGCGCCGCGTAGCCTGGCTCGATGACGCTCGACGTGCCCGAGCCGAAGACGGCCGACATCGACGGCCCCGTCGTGTATCGGGAATGGGATGGACCATCCGACACCACGTTCGTCCTGATCCACGGACTCGGCGGGTCGCAGCTCAACTGGGTCCAGGTCGCTCCGGCGCTCGCGGGGCTCGGACGGGTGCTCGCGCCCGATCTTCCAGGGTTCGGACGATCACCGCGTGCGGGGCGCTCGACGAGGCTCATGGACGAGCGGCGCTGGCTGTCGACGTTCATCGCGAAGCTCGCGACCGGCCGCGTCGTCGTGGCGGGGAACTCGATGGGTGGAGCCCTGGCCATGCTGCAGGCCGCCGTGGAACCGTCGACCGTCGCCGGGATCGTCCTGTCCGGATCGGTCTTCCCGTGGTCGCGGGGCGGGTTCCCGCATCCTTTGGTCGTCGCGGGGTTCGCCGCATACGACCTTCCGTTCGTGGGCGAGCGACTCGTCGATGCCCGATCACGTCGCCTCCGCGCCGAGCGAGTGGTTCCGTTCGGGTTCCGGATGGTGACCGCGGATCCGTCGACGATCCCGCCCGAGATCATCCGCATGACGATCGACCTGTTCGCGGACCGGGCGAAGGACCCGGACGCGACTCGGGCGTTCCTGGAGGCCTGGCGGTCCATGGTGCGGCTGGGCAAACGCAAGGACGTCGCGGCACGAGCGATGGACGCGATCGACTGCCCCGTCCTGGTGCTGCACGGACGACGAGATCGGTTGGTGCCCGTGGCGTTCGCCGAGACGGCGCTACGGACCCATCCGTCATGGCGCGGACGCCTGTTCCCCGATCTCGGCCACGTGCCGCAGATGGAGGCGCCCGGCCGATGGATCACCGAGGTCGCGGATTGGTTCCCCTCGCTCGAACGGTAGCCGGGCCCGAACCCGACGCGCGATCTACCGAGGCCGACGCGGTCGGGCCGCCGCAGCCTTCTCGAGCTCGTCGATCGACGTCTCGATCCCACGAGCGAGCACGTCGATGTCGGGCACCGCATCCCAGTCGCCCGTGAGCCCGAAGGCCATCGTGCCGGCCAGGCTCGTGCACGCGATCGACAAGCCGCACTTGTCCCCGAGCGGCATCGCCGGGTAGCTCGCCACCAGCGGGGCTCCCCCCAGGTACATCGGGACCTGCGGCGCCGGCACGTTGGACACGACGAGGTTGAACCAGCGCCCCCGGGAGACCAGTCGCGCCGCCATCGCGTGGAGCGCCGGCGGCGCGTACGCGCCGAGCCCGATGATCTGGTCGGCGCTCACGGCCATCGATGACTCCTTGAGCTCGGTCGTGGCAGCCCGGATCCGTCGGAGCCGGGTGATCGGCGCCAGCCTCCCCACCGGCACATCCACGAACGCGGGAGCCACGCGGTTCCCCACGTCGCCCTGCTCGGCCCGCGAACGCACGGACACCGGCACCATCACGCGCAGGGTGCGACCCTTCACGGGTTCCCCCCGGGACTGCAGCAGCTCGTGCAGGCCGCCCGCCACGGAGGCCAGCACGACGTCGTTCACCGTGCCGCCGAGCACGTGCTTCACCTCGCGGATCCGATCGAATGACGCCTCGGCGATCGCGAACCGGCGCGCCGGCCGGATCGGGGCGTCGAACGGTCCGGGCGGGGGTGCGCCCATGCCCACGAGGTGACGAACGCCCGAGAACATCTGCGCAGCATCGGCGAGCGCACGCCGCGGGGCGCTTACGGCCTTGCCCAACGCCTCGAGTGGGTGCATGACCATGTCTTCGACCGCGTCTCGAACGAGGTCCTGACGCGACGGCGGGACCTCGGGCCTCCATGGCCGGGGCGTGCCGGCCTCGGTGTTCGGGTCGAGGTCGAACAGGGCCGAGGCGATCAACATGCCCGAGATGCCGTCCGCGAGCGCGTGGTGCATCTTCAACAGCACGGCCGTTCGGCGGTGCGCCAGGCCCTCGAACACGTACAGCTCCCACAGCGGCTTCGCCGCATCCAGGGGTCGTGACAGCACGCGGCCGACCGCGCGCTCGAGCTGGAAGCGCCCGCCGGGCGACGGGATCGCGGCGCGTCGCAGGTGGAAGTCGAGGTCGAAGCGGTCGTCGTCGACCCACAGCGGCCGGGCGACGTCGCCCGGCACCCGGACGACCCGTTGTCGGAGCCGCGGGGCGAGGTGGATCCGAGCCTCGACCACCCGCTGGACGTCGTCGTAGCTCAAGGGTCCGTCCGGGCGTGGGTCGAACATCGACACGCCCGCCACGTGCATGTGCATCGCGGGCGACTCCAGGTACAGGAAGCTCGCGTCGAGGCTCGTCAGCCGCTCGGATGGCATGGGTCCGAGCGTACCCGCTCGAGGCCGGCCGGCCCAGAGCGGGGTGCTAGGGTGCGGCGCGATGCGTCGCCGTCGCCGATCCCTCCTAGTCGTGACCGGTGCGCTCGCGGCGCTTCCGATGACGTCCATCGCGGCCGGTGCCGACGCGTACGGGGCCTCGGTCAGTGCGATCGACAACGTGTTCGGCCCCGACGTCGTCCGCGTCCAGCCGGGCGAGACGGTCGAGTGGACGATGGACGGTCGCAGCGCCCACACCGTGCAGGCTGACGACGGTTCTTGGAACTCGGGCGACCTGCAGCCGGGCGCCGAGTTCGAACGCACCTTCGACGAGCCGGGTGTCTACACCTACTTCTGCGCGTACCACGGGTCACCGGGCGTCGGCATGGCGGGCACGGTCGTGGTCGGCGACGTCGCGCTCCCGAGCGCGAGGGGCGAGGTCGGCCCGGGTCGCGAGGAGCCGCCCACGGGTTTCGCCGACACGATCCGGGTTCCCCAGGACGAGCCGACGATCCAACGAGGCGTCGATGCCGCCGAACCGGGCGGGATGGTGCTGATCTCCCCCGGCGTGTACCACGAGAGCGCGTCGGTCACGACGCCGTTCGTCACGGTCCGCGGGATGGACCGCAACCGCACGGTGATCGACGGCGACTTCGAGCGAGCGAACGGGATCGAAGTATTCGAGGCCGACGGCGTCACGATCCAGAACCTCACCGTGCGCGACCACCTGCTGAACGGCGTCTATTGGAACGGTGTGCACGGGTACTGGGGCTCGTACCTGACCGCGGTCAACAACGGCGACTATGGGATCTTCGCCTCCGCGTCCGATTGGGGCCAGATCGATCATTCCTCCGCGAGCGGCTCGCCGGATTCGGGCTTCTACATCGGGCAATGCGATCCCTGTCACGTCGTCATCACCGACGTCCTGGCGGAGCACAACGCCCTGGGGTTCAGCGGCACGAACGCGAGCGGGGATCTCGCGATCGTGAACAGCGAGTGGCGGTTGAACATGAGCGGGATCGTGCCGAACACGCTCGATTCCGAGGAGCTCCCGCCCCAACGGGACGCGCTGATCGCCGGGAACTTCGTCCACGACAACAACTCGACCACCGCCGACTCGAAGGACCTGCAGTACCCGACCTTCGGCACGGGGATCCTGCTCACCGGTGTCCGCGACGACCAGGTGATCGGCAACGTCGTGCAGAACCAAGAGACCTACGGCATCGCGGTGCTCCCGAACCTCGATGCCCAGCTCTGGGTCACGAGCGGCAACGAGGTCCGGAACAACGTGGTGGAGGCGTCCGGCCGCGCGGACCTGGCGCTGGGTGCGCCCGCCGGTGGCGGCGACTGCTTCAGCGGCAACGACGCATCGACGTCGGCGCCACCGGCGATCGAGTTGCTGCGGGGGTGCGGATCCTTCGGCGCGGCGATCGGCGGTGGTGACCTCGCGCCCACCGTGAACCTGGGGACCCGCTTCCTCGATGCGCTCGACGGGGCGTTCCCGCACGGCGACTGGCGTTCGCAGCCGGGGCCGCCGCCCCAGCCCTCGATGCCCGATGCCGCGGGCGCGCCGCCTCGCCCCGCGATCGCCGAGCAGACCGTGCCCCAGCCATACCGGATCCGACCGGTGGCGCGCATCGTGCGAGCCTCCGACGTCGATCCCACCGTTGGGAAGGAGCTGACCGTGTTCGGAGTCCCGCTCGCCACGTCGTGGTGGAGCCTGCTGATCGGGCTGTACGGCTACGTGCTGCCCGGGTTCCTCTACGCCGCGTGGATCACGATCGCGCTGTGGGACCTGATCCGCCAGGAGTCGCAGCCGATCAGCTTCCGAGCGCGATGGATGGCGATCGTGATCCTCGTGCCGCTCCTGGGCCCGATCCTGTACTTCGCGTTCGGTCGATCACCGATCCCCCGGGAGCTCCGGCTGATGCTGGTGGTGGGAGGCGCCGTCGCCTGCCTGATGATCTCGGGCCTGGCGGCGCTTCTCGGCGGCTAGCGCTCACGCGTCGTCGAGCTGGATGCGCATCCGTTTGAACGCACGGCCCTTGTTCTCGGTCTTGACGACGCGGACGCGGCCGACCTCGGAGGTCGAGCGGACGTGCGTTCCCCCGTCGGCCTGCTTGTCGATCCCCACGATGTCGATCACCCGGATCGGATCGACCGACTCGGGGATCAGCGAGACCTTCGTGCGGATCAGGTCGGGATCCGCGAGCGCCTCGGCCCGCGGGAGCTCGATCACATGCACGGGCACGTCCTCCGCGAGTCGGGCGTTCAGCTTCTCCTCGATCTCCCGGCCGAACTCCTGGCTGATGCCGTCGAGTTCGAAGTCCATGCGCGCGCTTCCGCCGGAGTCCATGTTCCCGCCGGTCACCTTGGCCCCGTAGTCGGAAAAGATCACCCCCGACATCGCGTGCAGCGCTGTGTGCGTTCGCATGTGCGTGTAGCGACGATCCCAGTCGATCTCCGCCGTGACCGCCGCTCCCACGGGAGGGGGATCACCGTCGATCGCATGCGTGAGCTCGCCGGTCTCCTTGGATGTGAACGTGTCGGTGACGGCCACCTCGCCACCGTCCCACCGGAGGACGCCTGAGTCTCCCGGCTGACCTCCCCCACGCGCGTAGAACACGGTGCGGTCGAGGACGATCCCCTCGAGGTCCACGGCAGCCACAGTGGCGTCGCAGGTGGTCAGGTAGGCGTCGCCGGCATAGAGCTTCTCGGTCATAGGTGGACGGTACCGCAGGGAATCCTCATCGGTTCTCGCGAGGTTACTAGTCTGATTCAGACTACTGCTGCCTCGGGCCCGTCGACGGTTAGACGTTGGGCTCGGCCGTTCTGGTCGTCCGAACGAGGCTCGCGATGATCGCGCCACCAAGGATCAACATTCCGCCGAGCACGACGGGCGCCGTGATCGGTTCATCCAGGAACGCTGCCGCCAGCACGGCAACCGTCAGCGGCTCCAGGACCCCGATGATGGCGTTACGCACCGCCCCCACACGCTGCAACCCTGCGAGCATCGCGCCGAACGCCCCCGCGGAGAACACTGCCATCCCGGTGAGCCGCCACCACGAGCCCGGCCCGGGAGCGACCACCGCCCCGAACGCGAACGCGTAGACCACGTTCGAGATCGCCGCGCCCGCGCCCAACCAGGCTGCGGCGGTCAACGGATCGGTCCGCTTGACGGTTCGGTCGGTCGCGATCAGGTACGCGGAATACGCGAACGAGGTACACAGCGCGAGCACGATGCCGATCGTCTCGATGTCGGCCCGACCGCCACCGGCGACGACGAATGCGCTCCCGACGATCGCGAGCCCGAGCGCTGGGAACAGGGCGCGTGGCGGCGCCTTCCGATCGAGCGCCATCGTGGCGAGCATCACCCAGACCGGGTACGTGTAGAACAGCAAGGTGATCGCCGCCGCGCTCCCATGGTTCAGGGCCGAGAAGTAGAGCGCGGCTTCGGTGCCGTAGCCGACCATCCCGGCGAGCGCGAGCGGCACCCGTTCGCCGGGTTCGGGCAGGAGGCTGCGACCGGTGATCGCCACGAGTGCGAGGAGCAGCACGGATTGGCCGGCGAACCGGATCGCGAGGAAGACGAACGGCGGCCGCCCCGCCTGCACCTGTTTCCCGAAGATGACGACCGCCGCGAACAGCACCGCCATGAGGGCGCAGAGCGCCGAACCGACCAGCTCGCCTCGGCGATCGGTCGCCCGCCGATCCGACACGGCCGAGGTCGCGCCGTTCATGCCGCGGCTTCACCGCCGAGGAAGCGGGCGAACACGGTGACGGGGCCGCCGGAGTCCTCCACCTCCACGTGCACCGTCGCATCATCGGTCTGCAGGTCGGGCATCCTTGCTCAAACCTCCGGCTCCGTCGCTCGCTTCCCCGTTCGGGCCGTCCGCAGAGCGTACGATTCCGGCCGTCATGCCTGAGCCCGCGATCGAGGTCAGCCGCGTCGACGTCGAACAGTTCCTGTCGAAGTTCCTGGTTCGCGTCGTGGATGGAGACGACAGCAGCAGCAGCCACGTCGTGACGCTGTCCGGTGCGGACTGGGAACGGCTGGGTTCGGCCTACGGCACGCCGGAGGCGTTCGTCGAGGGGTGCTTCCGGTTCCTGCTCGAACGGGAGCCCAAGGACCAGATCCTCGGATCGTTCGACGTCAGCCAGATCCAAGGGTATTTCCCGGATTTCGAGCGGGAGATCGCGAAGCAGGCCGGCTGACTACTCGACGGGGACGGCGGTGGCTCCATCGATCTGGACGATGTCGTCCTGCGGCGCGAACTGTCCCCGGATCCGGCGGGCCCACGCGGCGACGAGCGCGGTGAGCCCGAGGAACACGGCGCCCGAGACGATCAGGATCACCCGCGTCCGCGTCTCGTCGCCTTCGATCCAGATCCACGACAGGATGAACGCGGGGACGATGAAACCCAGGTTGTAGGCGATGTCGAACAGCGCGAACGCGCGGCCCCGGAAGTCGTCGGGCATCGACTGCTGCATGATCGTGTCGGCCGAGATCTTCCCCATGAAGAACGCGAAGAACCCGGTGAACAGCATCAGTCCGAAGCCGAGCACCGACACCATCGCACCGAACACAAGCGTTCCCGCCCCGAGCAGGACCATCGACGAGAGCAGGAGACGGATCGGGGGGATCCGGTCCTTCCACTTCTGCGCCAGCACCAATCCCAGCGCGCCGCCGACCAGCCCGCCCAGTCCGGAGAGCACCAGGGCGAGCGTGTCCGCCTTGTCGTCGCCACCCTGGACGAGGTTCTTCGCGTAGAGAGCGAACACGAACAGACCGAACCCCCAGAACTGGTAGCGCAGCATCTGGAACGACGACAGACCGAGCGCGGCGGCCGGACGGCCGGCCACCTCCTTGATCCCCGCGACGATGTTGCGCACGACCTGCGAGGCCTCGTGCGCGAACGACGTCTCGTGCGGAGCGCTCTCGACGTGACGCATCTGCTTCGCGACGATCGCGGCCACGATCAAGACGACGGCGCCGCCGATGACCACGAGCCACGCCGGGAGGGCCGCGGCGGCCGCCAGCGCGAACGCGATCCCGACGAGCTGGAAGAGCGCGCCGCCCGCTTGCGAGAGCGCGTTGCCCTGCATCAGGTCCTTGCCCGACAAGACGTCGGGGATCGCCGCCGACTTCACCGCCAGGATCACGCGCACCACGGCCTGGGCGGCGAGGAGTCCCACGATCAGGCCGATCGTGGCGGCAGTCTTCCCCTCGCTCGTGCCGTCACCGATCGGGAGCAGCACCGCGACGGCAACCACCCCAACGATCGCCGACGTGATCAGGTTCGTCCACCACACCACGCGGCGCCGCGCGAACCGGTCGATGAACACGCCGATGAACGGGGACAGGATCGTGTAGGGCACGTACAGCGCGAGCACGACCTTCAGCAGGTAATCGGCCGAGGGCACGTTCTGGACGTCGAACCCCTCTTTGCCGCCGAACGCGATCGACTTGCCGATCGCCCCCTGGATCACGCCCTGTCCCGCCTGCACCAGGAACTGCACGCCCATCAGCACGGCGAAGTCGCGCTTGGAGAACACCGCGAACAGCCCGTTGAAGAACCCGCCCATCGACTCCAAGGGTCGCCGGAGCCAGGCGCCGGCGAGCCGGAGCGCGCCGCCGATCCCGATCGCCACCGCCACCACGGTCCAGCCCTTCGCGGTGGTCAGCGGTCCACGCCAGACCGCGAGCACGCCGATCCCCGACAGCATCAGCAGGACGACCGACATCCCGGGGATCAGGCCGATCCGATCGGGGACGGTTCGGATGCCCAACCAGCTCGCGGCGAGCCAGCCCGGGACGATCAGGAGTAGGGCGAGGATCGCGATCACCAGCAGGTTCGAGGGCAGGTTCCCGAGCGCGCCGGGATGGTTGTCGAACCGTTGAGCCTCGGACGCCGCCGCGGCCTGTGCGCGATCGACGACCTCCTGTGACGGGCTGTACAGACCGTCGCCCTCGATCACCCAGACGTCGGGGCCTACCTCAACGCCCTGTGACGTGGCCTCGTCGAGCACACCCTGCTCGTCTTGGGCTGAACACTGGTCGAGCCCGTTGCACAGGCCGCCGTAGTACCGCCCCACCAGGAACACGAGCGGATCCTGGGGGAACTCCTGGAACCGCGGCTGCCAGTCTTCCGGCTTCTTGGCGTCGGGATCGCAGACGCTCGTCGGACCGCCGAACGTCTCGCACCAGTGCGAGGTCGACGTGTCGTCGTAGCCCTCGCTCCCCTGCGTCGAGGTGGTGGGCTCGCCGGCGAGGAAGTTGTCCAAGGTGCCGAAGTAGGTCGTCGACCGTTCGATCGCATCACCGGGAAGCCCGGTCCGGAACACGTTCGTGTAGGTCTTCGCCCATCCGTACCCCGTGTTCGTCCCGGTCTCGTCGTCCGTGTCGCCGAAGTTCACGAGCAGCACGTTGGGCCGGACGCCGGCGCCTGCAACCACCTCGCGGACGGCGGCGAGCGAGGTTCGGGCGCCCTGCTCCGCCCACTGGTTCGTCTCGCTGACCCACCGGCGATCCACGCCGTCGTACAGCAGCCAACCGAGCGATCCGAAGACGAGCAGCGCCGCGAGCCCGGTCGCGACCGCTTTCGGCAGAGCGGCTGGCGACAGCGAACGCACCAACACCAACGCGCCGATCGCGATCATCAACAGGAAGACCCAGGCCGGCGCCTCGTCGGAGAGCGCCCCCGGGAGCAGCCACGCCAGCATCGACCACACGATCACGGCAGCGCCCGCGACCGTGCCGACGTTGGATCGATCACGTCCACCGAACCACCGGATCGTGATGAACGACCCGAGGCCCACGAGCGCCATGGGCGCGGCCGACGCGTTCATGAAGCGGTAGTACGGGATCGCGGCGCCGGTGAGCACGGTCGCGGCGCCGGCGAACGCGAGGAGCCACCAGATCGACACCTGGTCCTCGGTCCGAGCCGGGTCACGCGTCGTTCGCGCGAGCAGGATCGTTCCGAAGATCGCCACCGCGATGAACGGAACGATCACTACCGGCTGCAGCGACGTGGTCCATTCGACGAGGCGGTCGGAGAAGAACTGGGCGGTGTACGGCGGCGGCAGCGCCGCCTCGGCGAGGCTGGCCGACGCACCCCAGATGCCGATCACCCAGCACGCGAGTCCGGCGATCATGCCGAACCCGACCGACATCAGCATCGGCCCGTCGGCCTTGAGCGCCGCACCGAGCGAGAGCCGGCTCGTCAGGAAGTGGACCCCGAACACCGCCATGAGCACCACGCCGAAGATCACGCACGTGGTCGGGTGGGTGAACGCGGCCGCGATCCCGATCAGGAACAAGGCGGTCCTCGCGCCCCACGACGTTCGAGCCTCGTGGACGAACGGGATCATCAACGACAGCAGGAACAACACCGTGATGTTGTCGAGGTAGCCGACGTAGGGCGTGGTCAGGAACAGCGCCACCGTCGCGAGCATCGTCGTGAGGACCACGAGCGGATCCTTGCGACTCCGGAAGAAGGCGGCCCCCAGCGCGAGGCCCGTGAGGATCGGGATCCCCAGCATCAGGAACGCGCTGAACGAGTAGCGGTCGATACCCACGACGCGCTGCAGGAGCGCGCCCGCGACCGGAACGCTCACGCGGTAACCGCCGGCGAACAGGCCGTCTGGTCCCCATTCCTGCACCACACGCACCGGCTGGCCTTCGAGGACGACCTGCGCGCGCCAGGTGTACCAGGCGGGGTCACGCGTGGGCGCGGACAGGCTCGGGTCGGCGAGGAACTTCCAGCCCAGGACGAGCAGCAGCAGCAGCGCGAACCCGGCGATCGCCCACCAGGAACCGAGGAGGTTGCGGGATGAGCGAGCTGGGGACTCGGCGGCAGGCGCCTGCACGGTTCGCGTTGCGGCCATGGGTGCCCGGATACTACTTCCGGGCCTCGGGCAGGCAGGGGAGATCCGGCATGATGTCGGAGGGGAACGCCGCCTGCATGACCGTGTCGTTCTCGTGACCGGGGATCGGGGTGATCCCGCCGCCGGCCGTCTGTGCCTGCGTGAACGTCATCATGTAGCGAGCGACGTCGCCGACCGTGTACCCGTTGGCCTGCAGGACCTTCGTGTTCAGGAACGCCTGCGTTGGCTGCATCAGCTCCACGACGGTCTGCCCGTTGCCGAACTTCTCATTGATCATCGTCTGCATCGGGCCGCTCGCGATCTGATAGCCGCCGCTGACCGCGGGATCGGGCATGGCGCCGTGGTCGGCCGTCAACGCCAGCGCCCAGTTCCCCTTGCCGACCTGTTCGTTCAGCGAGGTGACGAGCGCCTTCAGGGCCTGGTCTTGCGCGACGACCGCGTCCTGCATCTCCGGGCTGTTCATGGACCACACATGGCTGACGAAGTCGATCTCCTTGAAGTTCAGGTACAGCAGGTCGGGCGTGTCGTCGGCACCGAGGTGCTCGCGTCCGATGACGTCCTCGACCACGCGCTCTTGGTATGGGGTACGCGCCGGCGTGTCGAACCCCTTGAGCAGCTCGTCGATGTCGTTGTCACGCCATTTGCCGTCCTTCTTGCCGTCGGCCTGGTCGACGGCCTCGACGTCCTTCGCGAACCCGGGGACGTCGTTCGCGTAGCTCGCGAGCTTGTAGTAGGCCGCGTCGCGCTCCGGGAGGTTCCACGTGAACCCCTCATCGGTCAACGTGTCGCCGCCGGTGACCGATCGCGTCAGGGCGATGTCACGATCGCCGCCGGTGAACAATGCGCCGTGCCCCAGCATCCCGAAGTGGATGTCCACGGTGCCGACCAGTCCGACGACGGGCTTGTTGTTCAACGCGCGATCGTAGATGTCGGCGAACGTCGGCTCGATCAGGAAGGAGGGACCTTGGTTCCACGGGGTCGTGATCGCATCGCCCACCCGCATGTGGTGACCGACGATCCCGTGGTGCATCGGATAGGCACCGGTGCCGATCGTCGCGTGGATCTGCGCGGTCGATGTGGGTTGAGACCCGACGGTCGTGTTCGCGAAGAACGTCCCCTTGGGGATCAGCGACTTCAGGAACGGCCAGGACGTCGGATGTGCCTGGAGCACGTCCATGCCACCTGCGTCCCACACCAGGGTCACCAGCAGCTTCGGGACCTGCCGCTGGTCGGCCGGCAGGAGCGCCTCGGACATCGGCTGACCGTCGGGCGCGTGGAAACCATCGAACTTCATGATCTCGGCGGCGGTCGGAGCGATGTCCGCGGAGGTCACCGTCCTGCTGACGTTGCCCTGTGCCGCGATGTACCCGGGTCCGTACCAGAGCATCGGCACGTGCTGGACGTAGTCCCACGGACCGACGTGCGGGAGCCCGGATCCGACGAAGTTCGGCTCCTCGGGGATGAAGCTGAGCTGTGCCCCGCGATCGGGTCGCCACCCGCGCCACGTGCGCAGCAACCACTCGTGCGGGATCGAGCACGCCATCTTGACTATGTCCTGATCCTGCGACGCCGCGGAGACCCGAGGCTGACGGAGGACGAACGCGCCCGCCACGAGGGCAAGCGAGAGCACGAGAGGGAGGACCCGCCGGGGGAACATCGAGGCCATACCCAACACGACCGGTGATCGAACGACAACCCAGGCGGCACCCGCCGGCGCGCGACCTTCCGCTGCTTCGGAGCCTCATCTCTGAGCCCGACGGCTGCGCTGCTTGAGCTCGGGAGGCGGTAGCGTGGTCGGATGCCGGTGGGACGTCGCCTCGTCGTGCTCCTGACGGCCCTCGCGCTCGTTGGGCTCCCGGCGCTCGCCTTGCGTGCGTTCTGCGTCGGCAAGAGCTGCGACACGGGAGAGGCCTCGGCCGCCGCTGCCGTGCCGTTCTGCCCGCTTCCGGCGAGCTTGCGCACGCAGATCGCGGCCGGGTTCCGCGAGGGGCGGTCGCCGGACGTGATGGCGGCCACGCGCGGCTCGGACGTCGCGACGGAGCTGCCCGCCGGGGGATCCGTCGCATGGCCCATCGCGGCGTCTCCGCCGATCGACACGCGCGTCCCGATCGCCCTCTTCGGCATGGGGATCGCCCGCCGCCACGCACCGCCGGGGACCGGGCTCGACCAGATCGCGCCCACACTCGCCGAGGTCTTGCACTACCGGCGGCCGCATCCGGAGGTCCGCGCGGGCCGAGCGATCGAGGGCGCGGGGGAGGCCGG
>Ga0081455_10003475_pt1 | contig 18099 bp, 18 predicted proteins | sample TabmetS3T2R1_FD_70207 | JGI IMG/M metagenome (GOLD analysis project Ga0081455, IMG submission 70207) | Tabebuia heterophylla rhizosphere microbial communities from the University of Puerto Rico - S3T2R1 | ecosystem: Host-associated > Plants > Roots > Rhizosphere ...
GAATCCGGTGAGTTCATGATCGCGGTTGGCAGCTCGTCACGCCACCTGGTCGCCACCGAAACGATCACTCTCGATGCGCCCCGTCTCTCCCTGCCGCTCGGGCCTGATTCGACCCTCCATGAATGGCTGGAGGATGAGCGCGGCCGCGAGCTGCTGACGAAGCGGGATGTGCGGCTCCTGCAGGATCCAGAGCTGATCAAGGTGATTGGCACGATGCCCATGCACACCTTGGCGGCATTCGAAGGCATGGCACTCAGCCACGACGAATTGGATGCGCTGGTCGCCGAGCTCTAGGTCGCATCCTCCTGAAGGAGGACATGGCCGTCATCCACTCGGGGTACCGCAAGCCGCAATTTCCAGACCTGCGGCCGATGTGCTGATCGCAGCTGGCCCGCGACGCTGAGGGCATGACGAACACACAGTCGCTGCCGGCGCAGCTAGACGTCCCGGCAAGCTCCAAGCAGTACTCATTAAAGAAGATCCTGGCCATTTGGGCCTCGGTCACAGTCCCAATGGGCCTGCTGGCATGGGTCGTTGCTCCGGCGATCATTCCGCACACCTCTCTGCACCCCGGCCTCGTGCACTGGATGCTCATGGTGGTCGGAATGATGTGGCAGTTCGTGGTCTCGCTGGCTGTGCTGCGGCATGAGCTCGGTGGCCTGCACTGGCCCGCGCTCAAGAGCCGGATCTGGCTCAATGTCCCGCGCAGTCCGCGCACTGGCAAGCCGCGAAAGATCCTGTTCCTATGGGCCGTGCCGGCCTTCCTGGCCAATGGCCTCGGCGGATACCTGGCCACGCGGCTGGATATGGCGTGGACCAGCTGGCTTCCCGGCCTAGACGAGCCCCCGTACGCGCACGCCCAAGTGCTGGCCGATCCGCAGTTCCAGGGTCAGTGGTGGATTCTCGGCCTCGCTCTGACCAGCATGATCTTCAACTACGTACTCGGCGAGGAACTGTTCCTTCGTGGCGTACTGCTGCCACGCATGGCCGGCGTCTTCGGTCGTTGGGACTGGGTCGCGAACTCAGTGCTCTTCGGGCTCTACCACGTGCACAAGATCTGGGCCTGGCCCAGCATGATCGCCAGCGCCTTCGGCGTCGCCTGGGCAACCAAGTACTACCGCAGCTTCTGGATGGGTGTGATCGTGCATGGACTGGAAGGCTTCTTCATCGTGCTCGTCGTGGCGGTCCTTGCCGGATGGTATCCGTGATCCACCCATGCAGGCGCCTGGAGGCGGTCCAGCCTGATCACGTGTTAGGTGATCAAGGTCCGGGCCGCCTCCGCTATGCCGTCTGGCGACATGCCATAGCGATCAAGCAGGTACCCTGCCGAGCCGGTCGGTGCAAACTCTGGGACACCAAGAATCTTGATCTTGATCGGATGGTTCTGAGCAACGGTCTCTGCGACGGCACCACCAAGGGCGCCGGCAACCGTAGCCTCCTCGGCGGTGACGATGCCGCGTGTCTCCCTCGCGGCCTGCAGCACCGCCTCGGTGTCCAGCGGCTTCACCGTGGGCATGGAGATCACCCGGGCCGAAATGCCTTCATCTTCGAGCTGTTCGGCGGCGACCAGGGCACGCCAGAGAACCGTACCGTTGCTGATCAAGGTGACATCATTGCCTTCACGGAGAGTGACCGCCTTGCCGGGCACGAATCTGTAATCGGCGGGGTACACCTCCGGCACACTCATCCGGCTGACCCGAATGAACACCGGGCCTTCGATTTCAGCCGCCCATCGCATGGCCGCGGCCGTCTCGATTGGATCGGCCGGCACCACGATCGTGATGTTGTGAACGGCCCGCAGCCAGGCAATGTCCTCAATTGAGTGGTGAGTCGGGCCCAGTTCGCCGTACGCCATGCCCGGGCTCATGCCACACAGCTTGACGTTCCGGTTCGAGTACGCCACATCCGCTTTGATCTGCTCCAGCGCTCTGCCGGTGAGGAAGCACGAAGCTGCGGAGACGAATGCGATGCGGCCGCCGTTGGCGAGTCCAGCCGCCACGCCAACCATGTCTTGCTCAGCAATGCCGACGTTGATCAACCGATCGGGAAAGGCCTTCTTGAACGCATCGAGCTTGCTGGAGCCAACCGAGTCATTGACCACGCCGACGATGCGGTGATTTTCGTGGGCAAGCTCGGCCAGCGTTTCCACGTAGGCGTTGCGGCAGTCGTAGCGCGGCGCGTCGGCTATCGAGATCTTGGAGCCGGCATCCCGCGAAGCGGCTGGGGGTTCAAGGGGGGTCATCCCCCCTTGCTGGACTCGCGTATCGGTCATCTTGCACCTCCCTCACGAGTGACTGAGGTGAGCTCATCGAGCGCTAACTCCAGCTGTTCTGCCGAGGGGACTTTGTGGTGCCACGCCGCGTTGTTGCTCATGAACGTGATCGGGTGGCCCTTGTGTGTGTGCGCGATCACGAAGGTGGGCTTGCCCGGGCGGAATGGCACTGCCGACAACACATCGAGGAGCTGGCCATGATCATGGCCGCTGACTTCGACGACCGCGAAACCGAATGCTGTCGCCTTTTGATCAAGCGGCTCAAGATCATTGGTTTCACGAACGGTTGCCCCCTGCTGCAGCCGGTTCCGGTCCACGATCACCGTGAGCCGATCAAGCTCGTAGTGGGACGCCGCCATCATGGCCTCCCAGTTGCTGCCCTCCTGCAACTCACCATCACCAACAAGCACGTAGGTGCGGCGGCGAGAGACATCGAGCTTGGCCGAGAGCGCGTGACCCACGGCAATCGGCAGCCCGTGGCCAAGGGGACCGGTATTGGCCTCGACGCCGGAAACATAGTTGCGGTTCGGGTGGCCGTTCAGCTTGGACAGCGGTCTCAGGAAGGTGGCCAGTTCCTCCACCGGCAAGAATCCAAAAGCGGCCAGCGTGACGTAGAGAGCGCCGGCAATGTGACCCTTGGAAAGGATGAAGCGATCCCGTTCAGGATCATCGACGGTCTCGACGGTGACATTGAGGACCGCGCCATACAGCGTCGCCAGGATGTCGATGGCTGAAAGGTCACCACCGATATGGCCAGCTCCCGCATAGTGGACCAGCTTCAGGTCCTGGATGCGGATTTGCCGCGCCGCTTCAGCGATGTTCGCGATCTGCTCGTCGCGATGGGCATGTGGCAACTGGTGGAAGACCGGCATGGTGATGTGATCGGCACCTAAAGCAGTCATACATTCGCACTTTCGGTCGTACGCGCCATCGAACTCAGCAACACGTCCTGGACCAGCCGCTGGGCCGCAAGCGCGTCATGAGACGCCTGCGCGACCCGCAACGCCTTCACATCCAGGGCATCCAGCGCTCCATGGAGTGCCTTGAGGAAGCGGATGGCGACCTTCGCCGCCTCGACGCTGTCCTCCCGAAACGGGAATTGGTCAAGCTGCCAGACGCCGTCCCAGTTGTTCTTGCGCAGCGTGTAGAAGAACTCGAACGTCTCGACCAGATGCACTGAGCCGACCACCATGTCGTCATCCCAGCCACGGAAATTGTCATTGACATCGATCGCAAACAGCCGACCGGCATCCATGCACAGCTGCGCGGCGTCGGACGGGGTTTCCAGGCCATACATGGAGTGTCCAAAGTCGAGCAGAATGCCGAGATTGTCCAGCCCAACTTGCTGGATGCCTAGCAGGGTTCGGGCCGCGTTCGGAAAGATGATCTTGTTACGCGGCTCACGCGGCTTGTACTCGATCACGAACTTGATCTCAGGATGTGCGCCGACGAGTTCGCGCAAACCATCCACTGCCAGCTTCCAGATGTCGTGATAGTCAACCTGGAAGGGATAGTCCCAGCCGTCCTGTCCGAACCAGAGCTTGACGTAATCGCAGCCCAGCTCCCTGGCCAGCTCAGTTGCTTCATTGAGGAGCTTCAGCGCCTGGGCGCGAACCGCCGGGTCGGGGTTCGTGATGGAGCCCTTGACGTAGTCACGGTTGTAGATCTCGGGAGTGATGGCAACAGCCCGCAGCTGGTTGCGCTCCAGCGCCGCCTTGACGTCGTCCAGCGTCCCGTCGAATCCAGCAAACGGCCAGTTCAGGTCGACAACGGACAGGTCGCCGACCGCGCCGGCCTTGTCGATCTGCTCCAGCAGTCCAACAGGTGGGCCGTAGCCCTCGGTCGCATAGCGGTCCTTGTAGGTGGCGAAGTGCCAGATGCCTGCACCGAAAACCGGCATGTCACTCATGGTTGAAGACTCCTATCGATAGGCAGCGTCGAGATGATCATCGCTCAGCCCTTGGTAGCGCCGGCAGTCAGACCACCGACAATCCAGCGCTGCAGGAAGATGTACGCGATCAAGATCGGCACGACAGCAATCAGAATGCCGGCCGCGAGCCCCGTGTTGTTGTTGGCAAACTGGCCTTGGAAGTTCAGCAGTCCAACCGGAATGGTCTTGTGTGCATCCGAACTCAGCAAGATCAGGGCGAAGAGGAACTCATTCCAGGTCGCAACCGCGTCCAGAATGAACACCGTCACCAGCGCAGGAGTAGAAAGCGGCAGGACCAGTGTGAAGAAGATCCGCCACGGCCCAGCGCCATCCATCTTGGCTGCCTCGATCAGCTCGTCCGGCAGCTGCCGGAAGAACGACTGCAGAACAAGAACCTCGAACGGGATACCGAATGCCAAGTACGGACCAACCAAACCCGGAACACTGTCAACAGCCCCAAAGCTACGCAACAGGACGAAGACCGGCACGATCGTGATGTAGATCGGGATAGTCAGGCCCAGGAACACCGCGAACATGATCACAGTCCCAAAACGAAGCCGCAGCTTCGCCAGCGCGAAGGCCAGCATCGCCGAAATCAACACGCCAAGCGGCACCTTCAAGATCAGCAGAAACGCACTGTTCCGATAAGTGGTGGCAAAGTTGCCAACCCCCCACGCATCGGCAAAGTTCTGCAGCGTCCACTCCTGCGGCCATGCCAACGGGCCATTCGCTACGAAGTCCGACAGCGGGCGGAGCGCGGTGATCACCAGCAGCACCAACGGCGAAATCCACAGCAAGGCAACCAGGGTAAGGACGATCGTCATCCCGATGCCGCCCTTCCGTTTAGGTTGGCGGCGCAGCTCCTCTGTTGGAGCGATGTGAGCATCCGGCAGCGTCGAGACGGGCGCAAGCTCCGCACCCTCAGCGAAAGTACTCATACCGCATGCTCCTTGGTCTGGGAACGCACGTACGGGATGCTGACCGCGATCGCAACAACGGTGATCACCACAGCGATAGCAGTGCCGTAGCCGGCCTGGTAGTACTGGAAGACGTTGAAGTACATCCAGGTGCCCATCACCTGCGTGGCCGTGCCCGGCCCGCCGTAGGTCATTGCGTATATCAGATCGAACACCTTGAACGAATCGATCAACGACAACGCGATCACGATGTAGTGAGCCGGCTTCAGGCTCGGCATCGTGATGTGCCAGAACTGCTGGGACTTGGTCGCGCCGTCCACAGTTGCGGCCTCATACATGTCCTGGTTGATACCTTGCAGAGCGGCCAGGTACAGCAGCATCGGGAAGCCCACTCGAAGCCAGACCGCGGGCACCATCACCGCGGCAAGTGCGGTCGAGTCCTGCCCGAGCCATGGCTGAGCCAGGCTGTCGAGTCCGATCAACCGCAGGAAGGAGTTGATCGCACCGTACTGCGGGTTATAGAGCCACCCCCAGATTGAGGCGATTGCAACCAGAGGCAGTACGCAGGGTGTGTAGAAGATCAGCCGCAAGACGGGCTTACCACGCACCTTGCCGTTCAAGAACATCGCTAGCGCCAGGCCGATGACAACCGGAAAGAAGATCGTGACGATGGTCCAGATGATGTTGTTGATGACCGCCTGGATGACCACCGGGTCCTTCGGCATCTGGAGGTAGTTTTCCAGGCCCACAACGTTGTACGTCGGACTAAGCCCGTCCCAGTCGGTAAAGCTGAACCACAACGATGAGAGCGCCGGGTAGACCAGGAAGATCAGATATACCGCCAGAGCTGGGAGTGCGAACAGCCACGCGTTCAGTCCGCCGTATTTTTTGCGGCGGCGACGGACGACTGGGGTGCCGACCGCAGGCGCCTCGAGTGTCGCCGTGCCCATCGCGTGATCAGCTCTTCGCCCAAGCCGACACTGCAGCCTGCATTTGCTTTGCAGCCTCTTCCGGGCTCATCTTGCCTTGCAGCACGTCACTCTGGATCGAGAAGTACTGGTCGGCCACCTTCTTCGGGAATGCCTGGTCCTGAATGGTGTAGAACGGCTGCTTCCCTGGCCCCTGCGCCCACTCGGACGACAACGGCAACTCCTTCGGATCTGGCTCTGCACCTGTGACTGTGGACGCGCTGATCTTGAGCGCCTTCTGGGTCTCCGGCTTGACGATGAAGTCCAGCAGCTCCGCCGACTTGTCCGGGTTGCCTGACTTGGCGTTGATCATGTAACCCTCGACGAAACCCGAGTGTCGAAGAGGTGTCTGGCCGGTCGGAAGCTCGAAGACACCAAAGTCGGCCGAGTCTTTCTTGGCTGACTGGATAGCCGCAACCTCGGTCCATGGTCCGGTAATCGTGTATGCCGTCTTGCCCTGCACGTACCAGGGCTCGACATCGGACGGATCGAGGCCGAGCGCGCCTTCTGGCAGCCATTTCTTGTCCTGCCACTTCTTGAAGTTGGTGAAGGCGGTCACAACCTCAGGACGATCCCAGGTTTCCTGCCCGGTAAGGAGCTTGTCGTGCAGCTCAGGACCAGACTCGGTCTCCAATAAGTACTCGAAGAGCCTCATGATGTCCCAGCCATACTTACCGCCGAGACCGCAGGGGGTGATGCCGGCGGACAGTAGCTTGTCGTTGGCCTCTTCAAGCTCGGCGTAGCTCTTTGGTTCGCCCGTGATGCCCGCCTTCTTGAACGCGGCCTGGTTGTACCAGGCGCCGATCCCCAGCGCGATGTAAGGAAGCCCACCCTTGACGCCATCGAAGGTCATACCCTCTATCGCCAAGGTGTTGATCTTGGAGTCCCAGCCGAACTTCTGGTAGTACGGCGCGAGATCCATTGCCTGCTTCGCCTTGACGAAAGGCGCCCCAATCTGTCCGCCCCAGATCCGCCAAACGTCAGGCCCCTTGCCACCGAGCAGCTCGGTGCGCAGCTTGTCGGGATAAACCGCAGCGCCGGAGCCAGGCAGGCTGTCGACGGTGGTCGTGGTGCCCGCCTGCGCATCGAACTTGGCGATCTGCTCCTTGAACACGTCGATCGTCTCGTCACCCTCATAGGTGAAGAGGCGCAGTTCATTCGAGGCAGGGGCCGACGAGCCACCTCCGGCCGGCGCCGGTGCGGTGCCGCCACCTGTGCAAGCTGCGAGCCCAGCCGCGACAGCCGCCGCTGAAAGGCCGAGGAACCCGCGGCGAGTGTAGGTACCAGTCATGTCAGTCTCCTTAGTTAAGGGTTGGGGGCAGCAGAGTCAGGCCGCCTTCCGGCCGAACTTGCGGATCTTGGCGAACATGTCTTCAAGCAGGAATCGGACGTCGACTGACTCGACGACGCGGATCGGATGCCCAGAGCCGGGCAGATAGTGGCCTTCCTGGCCGAATCGTGGGGCAGGAAGGATGCGGAAGTTGCCTCCGCGGGGGTACAGCATCAACGAAATCGCCGGCGAGTCTCCCAGTGATCGAGACTCGATCGGTTCGGGCCAGTAGGTGCGGTTCCACTCCACCATCTGGCTGATCAAGTAATCGGCAAGCTTGCTGGTACCGCCAATCTTCTCCTCCAACTCGGTGTAGCTGACGGAGACCTGCGAGTAGACATTGCTCGGCACTTGCCAGACCGTGATGCCAGAGTCGTAGACGACATTGGCTGCAGCGATGTCGTTGCGCAGGTTGAATTCGACGCCCGGATAGGTCTCGACACCGCTGTAGCCAACGCCGCCGATCCAGATCACGACGACGTCGCGGTGGACGATGTCCGGGTCGAGCAAGATCGCAGAGGCCATATCCGTCAAGGGCCCAAGGAAAGCGACAGACAAAGGTTGCAGTGTGGTAGCGAGCTTGCTCTCGGCAATGATCAGCCGGGCGCCCTCGCTCTCGCGCGGTGTCTGCTCGTCGAGGATCGGGGTGGCCGAACCGTTGGCAACCCTCACGCCCTCTTCGAGTCCCATGAGATCGAGCAGGAGATCAATCTCTTCACGCGACTCCTCCATGCTGCGGTTACTTCGCGACGTCCCGAAATGAGCCGCTATGAGACCGCGGACCTCCAGTGAAGGTGACAGAAGCGCATGCACGATCGCGAACTGGTCGTCGGCCTCATTCTTGGCGTCCGTGTTGATGATGACGCGCCGACGGACGTGGGCATCCATTACGCTCCTAAACGTCCTGTACTATTCATTCACTACTGTATAATCTATCAGTAAGGCTGATTTCGTCAAGTCGAGTCAAGGTGCTGGCTGGAGAATGGCTTCAAATCGACGTGAGGAGTTACCCGTGTCCAAAGCGTCAACCGAGGAGTTGATCTTGGCAATCGACCAGGGTACGACGAATTCAAAAGCGGCTCTGATCAGTGCCGATGGTCGAGTGGTGTCCGGCGGCAGTGCATCGGTCGGTATCTCCTCCCCGCTTCCTGAGTGGGTCGAGCAGGACGCGAATCGTCTCTGGTCGAGCGTGCTAGAAGCGGTGGCGGGCTGCTTTGAAGGTGCCCCCGACGCCAGGATCGCAGGTGTAGCGCTGTCGACCCAGCGGGAATCTGTGGTCGGTTGGCAGGCCAGCACCGGAGTGCCATTGGGTCCCGTGATCGGCTGGCAGGATCGCCGCACGACGGGCTGGTGCAGCCAAGCCATCGACGACCAAGGCCGGAAGCTGGTGCATGATCGCAGCGGCCTGCGTGTCGACCCAATGTTCTCCGCTCCCAAGATGCGTTGGCTCTTGGACCATCTGCCGACCTCGGTCCAGAGGGACGACGTCCGGCTGGGCACGGTTGACTCTTGGCTCATCTGGCGGCTGACTGCAGGCCTGGAGCACCTCTGCGAAGCTGGAAACGCCTCTCGTACCCTGCTCTACGACACCGCCGAACTCGACTGGAGCAAGGATCTGCTCGACGTGTTCGGCGTACCGGCCACCGTGTTGCCGTCCACCGCGGCGTCCGACCAAGGCTTCGGCGTGACAAGTGGCGCTCCGTTGGTCCCCGACGGTACGCCGATCCTCGCCGTGCTGGCCGACTCGCACGCTGCCCTGTACGGCCAGGGCTGCACCGAGGTCGGCGAGGCAAAAGCCACCTACGGCACCGGTACATCGGTCATGGCTCCGCTCGCGGGGTTGTCTGCGAGCGAAGAGCGGGTTCCGACGACTTTGGCATGGGTGATCGGGAAGTCACCCACCTACGCTCTGGAAGGAAACATCTTGTCCTCAGGCGCCACGCTGGCATGGACGGCCGCTCTTCTTACCGACGGCCGCGTCGCCGACTTGATCGACCTTGCCGCGACGGTTCCCGACAGCGGCGGCGTAACTCTGGTTCCTGCTTTCTCCGGACTGGGCGCACCCCATTGGGATCGCGACGCCCATGCATTGATCTCGGGGATGAGTCCAGGGACCACCCGCGCCCATATCGCTCGCGCTGCGGTCGATTCCATCAGTCATCAGATCTGCGACATTGTGGATGTGATCGAGGAGGTCTCGGGACCTTTGCGGCTCTTCCGAGCCGACGGCGGAGCCACCGCCTCTTCGCTCGTCGTTCAGACCCAAGCCGATCTGCTCGGCCGCGAAGTGGAGGTAAGTGAGACGGCCGAAGTGTCGGCCTTGGGAGCTGCGAAGCTTGCCTGGCGCGCTCTCGGCCATGAGTCCCTCTGGCCCAGTCGTAACAGTGGTCGTGTCTATATCCCGATCATGGATTCGAGCGAACGCCGCCGACGCCGCCAGCGTTGGGCCGGGGAAATCATCCGAACCCGTTTCACTCCGTAGATGAAATCCACAACGGACGTCGAGATGCACCCCGAGCTTGTCGAAGGGCGCCCCGCACCGCAATGGTGTGAGATCGACATCGCCTTGATGGGACCCGACGTCGCCAACCCCTACGGCGACGTCGACGCCTGGGTGATCTTCACCCATGCAAGCGGACGGCAACTCCGACGTCCGGTTTTCTGGGACGGTGCCACCACCTATCGGGTCCGCTTCGCATCGACCCAGCCGGAGGGTGAGTGGCGGTGGAGTGTGCACACGGCCAAATCTGATCATGACTTCCAGCCAGCGCATGGCATTGTGGTCGCCGGCCCTCCGATCCACGATCATCCCCATCGTGCAGTCGCCCGCGGATTTCCCACAGCGCATCCAGCCGGCCGCAGCTTCTGTTACGCCGACGGATCGGCAGCGTTCTGGGTCATCGACACAGCCTGGGCGATGCCCTTCCGAGCCACGGTCTCCGACGTTGAGACGTACGCGCGGGACCGCCAGGCCAAGGGCTTCAACGGCGTCTTCCTGATGACTGTCCAGCCGGATATGAATGCGCGCGGGCCGCTCGGCCGCAATGTGGACGAAGGTTTCGAGATCGGCTTTCATGATCTCGCCGAAGGGCGACTCACCAAGATCAACATCGAGTACTTCCAGTACTTCGACAAGATCAGCGACATCTTGATCAATCACGGCATCACCCCGATCCTACAGCCGGTCTTTCATGGATTCGGCTGGAAAGGACTCGGCGTCGCCGGGCCTGTAGTCCCACCCGCCGATTACGCCCGATACTGCCGGTATCTGGTGGCGCGCTACGGAGCGCGGCCGGCGATCTATCTGCCGTGCGGTGATGGCTCCGGCACTGAGCCTCAGGTCGAGGCGGGTGGTCACGAGATCCATGCCTGGGATGCATACGGTCAAGCGACTGGAATCCATTACCGGCCGCACCACCGCAACGACGAGCACCAAGACGCCGACTGGCTGGATTTCCAGTCTTGCCAGACCGGACATACGGGTGACCACGTGCCTGATCGGCTGGCGACCATGTGGGCTCGGCGGCCGCACAAGGCGATCATGAACGGCGAACCTAGCTATGAGCACAGCGGCCGGCGCGGAGTCGCTGAAGGCTGGTGGCAGGGCCATGAAGCATGGAGCAACCTCTGCGCTGGCGCTCTCATGGGCGTGGCGTACGGAGCCGCCAGCCTGTGGCCGTGGCGACTGCATCCGGACGAGCCAGGTCACGGGAAGTACTTCTTGTATGAGGGCGCAGGCTGGAGGGAAGCACTGGACTTCGAGGGCAGCCGCTTTGTCGGCCTAGTGGGCAAGATCGTGGACGATCTGCCGATCACCGAGGCCAGCCCGTGTTGGGACGTGTCCGCCAACACCCGCGGTCTGCTGGACCCCGGCGTTCTCTACATCGGATACGCGGAGCATGGCGGACCCTGGATGTTCTTCGATGCCGACGGCCGAGTGCCCTCGAAGTATTGGCTGATCGATCCCCGCAGCGGCGAGGTACTGAAGTCGGGGAAACGTCCACCGGACTATGTGCCCATCGAGTTCGATCGCTATGAGCCGTCGATCCTGATCTGTGCAGAGACCACACCTACGTGGGTGAGGGCCGCAGAACGCATGAGCGACTCGCCAGTGCATTGATATTCGCTGCGCTGGCAGGATGGATCACAGCCAGGAAATAGGAGGTTCCCATCAATGGCGGTACTGCCTGGGAGCATCGCTCGAGCGCCGACCGACGGTCAACTCCGGCTCATTACCAAGGTTGCCCGGATGTACCACGAACGCGGCATACGCCAAGTGGACATCGCGGAAACCCTGCATCTTTCCCAAGCACGAGTGTCACGGCTGCTCAAACGGGCTACCGAACTGGGGATCGTTCGTACAGTCGTCGCTGTCGCTCCGGGCGTGTATACCGCGATCGAAGAAGCGCTCGAGGATAGATACGGCCTAGCCGAGGCTGTCGTCGTCGATGTCGAGGGGACGGACGAGGAGATCATCGCTGGGCTGGGATCGGCGGGCGCCACATATCTGGAAACCACGCTGACGGGCGGGGAACGCATAGGGATCTCCAGCTGGAGTCAGACGCTACTCGCCGTTGTGGACCGAATGCGGCCCTTCAGGGTTGCGGGTGCTGAGAGTGTCATTCAGCTCATGGGAGGCATCGGCAACTCATCAGTCCAGACTCAAGGCAATCGGCTCCTCACAGAGTTCGCTCGACTCGTCGGTGCCACCGCAACCTTCGTGCCAGCCCCTGCACTCGTCGGCAACAAGACCACGCGAGAGAGTCTGCTGAACGATCCGGCCATGGAATCGGTCGCCAAGCAATGGGCCCGGCTGACCATGGCGCTTGCGGGCATTGGCCCCCTCCCGCCGTCCCCACTCCTGCGTGCCAGCGGCAATGCGGCCGACCTTGCTGATCAAGACAGACTCCATGCAGCCGGCGCCGTCGGCGATATATGCCAACGATTCTTCGACTCTGCGGGCAACTTGGTGCCGAGCGACCTCGATGATCGAGTTGTCGGCATCGACGCCGATACGCTGCGCAAGATCCCACGGCGGATCGGCATCGCTGGTGGCGCGAGCAAGCACAAGGCCATTCATGCCGCTGTCACGGGCGGATGGGTCAACGTCTTGGTGACCGACACCGAAACTGCTGAAGCGCTGCTCAAGCTGGGAGTGAACCACCCGCAGCTGGAAGTCAGTGGTGGATTTGGTCCAGGTGGAGCATCTGCTTAAGCACGTGGTCGAGCTCGTCGTCGTTGAAGATCGACTTCCAATCGTCCTTGATGATCTTCTCTCGGCCGTAGTCCATGGCGATCAGGCAGGCGTCGGAGAACGGGTTATCACCGCGCAGCCCATTCGCCAAGGCGACTTGGATGTGTCCAAACAGCATCGCCCTCGCGGCAGGCTCCGGGACACCGACTGTGTCGACCGTCTCCCGCAAAGCGTCGTTGAGCAGGTCGCCAATCATGCAGGCGACGACTTCGACCAGGGTGGGCTCGAGGTAGGCGAGCTGCTTGACGGTGACCCAGTGCACGTCGAGCACGGGCGCGTACATGAGTCGGATCACCTCGTCTGCGATCTTGATCTTGTCCTGGTTGCCGGACTCCAACGCAGCGACGACATCCTGCTGGGCGGCGATCCCCCCGAACGTGTCGTTCAGTTCAGCCTCGGTCTTGCGCTGCAGGAACACCGACGGGTGGCAGGGATGCGCGACCGCGTACTCAACATCGCCGCGCTGGTAGAGGAGGTTGGCATAGGCCGCAGCCGGGTCGAGGGTAAGTACGACCGCACCTGGCCTCAGCTGGGGGACGACCTCGGTCGACACCGGCCCGAGCGCGACGTCGGGGACAGCGAGGATGACGACGTCAGCGTTTGCCACCGCGGTCGGGGTGTCGGTGACCGTACGGCCGGCGTCGACGGTGCGCCGCTGGCCAGCCGGTGAATTCTCGCTGTAGTGAACCGTGTGGCTGCTGCGATGCAAATTATTGGACACCCGCATGCCCATCTTTCCGCCGGCACCGATCACAGCGATGGTGAGTTGCGTCGTCATGCTCTCTTGCTCCTGAGGTACTCAAGGCCGTGGACGGTCCACTGGTCTTCGAGGCTGATGGTGGTGGCGCTGTCGCCCTGCCAGGGCAGCCAGTGTTCGACGATCTGATTGATGCCGCGCTCGTCAGGACGGATGATCTTGATCATTCCGTCGTAGTCGAGCAGGCCTTCGCCGAGCCGGCAGCCAGTGAGGGTGAACCCCACCCAGCCGTCTCTGCGGGTGAAGGCGAAGTCCTTCACGTGCAGGTTGCGGACGTATGGCGCGGACAGAGTGATCGTCGCAGTCGGGAGCTCGAGTGCAGCGACGCAGTTGCCCGGGTCGAGGCAGATGCCCAGAGCCGGTGAAGCGACTTGTTCGACCACAGCGACGAGCGTCGCCACCGGCACCTGCTCGTAGGTTTCCAACGCCAGTGTGACTCCGGCAGCCTCGTAGGCTGGCATGATCTCGCGGAGCAGGGCGACCGCTTCGGCGCTGGTGGGCCGATGGTCGCCGGTGTTCAGCATGCTACGAACCAAGGTGACGTCGAGACTCGATCTTTGGGTAGTCGCAGATCTGGAGCAGGCCGGCTCCCCAACCGGCCGTCTTGTTGATCATGTCGGCCAGGCTCAGCGGCTGGTCCGCGCTCGCGTGCCAGTGCCAGAAGAATGCGGAGGTGCTGAGACCGATGCTCATGCGGATACGATCATCGGCGACTTGCGGCTCGAAGTTGATCTTCGAGGTTGAAGACCTCCGGAATGATCTCCCAGGCTTCATCGGGAGCACCTTCACTCTGGAACAGCTCTGACATGGCCGCTTGCCAGCGAGCATTGACCTCAGTGCGGGCAACCCTTTCCTGCGCAGCGGCAAGATCGTCGGCTTCCGCATATCCGATCAGTAGGCCGTCCTCACGCAGGAAGAGCGAATAGTTGCGCCAGCCGGCGTCTCGCAGTGCTTCGAGCAGTTCTGGCCAGACGGCGCTATGAGCGTCGCGATACTCGTCGAGTCGATTGGGATCGACGTGTCCCAGCAGGCAGTACCGCGGCATCATTCATTCCTCTCCACAATGATCACCTCGAGCGTGCGCGGCCCGTGCACGCCCTCCACGCGGTTCAGCTCGATGTCGCTGGTCGCACTTGGCCCGCTGATCATGGTCAGAGGTTGTGTCGGTTCCAGTCGGGCCAGTGCCTGAGGAACATCCGCGACGATCTGGTCGGGAAAGACCACGCAGAGGTGGTAGTCGGGGATGAGCGTCAGAACCCGGCGACCCTGCCCAGGCGAACCATCCAAGATCAACGTCCCGGTCTCGGCAATCGCCACCGCGCAGCCCGTGATGACACCGTCGACGCCGTCCAGCTCGGAGACGGTGCGCTGGTGGTGCGTCAGCAAGCCGTCCGTCAGGATGCTTCCGGACAAGCCGGCCGTCCATGACAAGTCCAAGCCCGAAGGTACGACCACGGTATTGGCACCGCGCTCGGCGAGCGCATCGGCGATGGTTTCTGCAAGATCATCTGCTGAGCACTGTCGGACCAGTGCTCGATAGTCCACCAACCGATCGATCAGAAGTTCCGTCAGCCCCTCCGCTGAAGAGTCTGACGTGGTCCTGTAGTCACGCCTGATGCCCTCATACGCAAGGTCCGGTGGCGGTGCGGCGCGGTGTGCGTCCGCGATTCGCGCCAGCACCTCCCCGCGGGCGTTCACTGCTCTCCCCCATGCTCGGCGGCCCACCAGTCGCGGAACGTCTGCGTGGGCGGACGCGCCAGGTCACGGGCATCGGTCCACTGCTTCGCGAGTGGCAATGGCACGTCGCCGATCACATCGCGCTTGCGGCCGAGGATCCGGCCGAGCCGCCCGCCGCGGAGTGCCCGTGTCCAGCGCTTCGGGTTGCTCATCACCCATGCGGCCGCTGTCATCGCCGACGCCTCCGCGCTCGGAATTCGATGCTCGCTGGCGTACGTCTCGGTGTGCTTGGCGCGCAGGTGCACCAGAATCTCTGGAATGTTGATCTTGACGGGGCAGACGTCGTAGCACGCACCGCACAGTGACGACGCATAGGGCAGTGAGGCGTTGTCCTCGATCCCGGTGAGCTGCGGAGACAGGATGGCACCGATCGGGCCGGGATAGACCGACCCGTACGCGTGGCCGCCAGTCCGCTCGTAGACCGGACAGACGTTGAGACAGGCGCTGCACCGGATGCAGTTCAGTGCATCCCGGCCGTCAGCATCAGCCAGCACGGCCGTCCTGCCATTGTCGAGCAAGATCAGATGGAACTCCTGCGGACCGTCACCCGGCGTCACACCTGTCCACATCGATGTATAGGGATTCATTCGCTCCCCGGTCGACGATCGGGGAAGCAGCTGCAAGAACACTTCCAGGTCCTGCCAGCGCGGAACCAGCTTCTCGATTCCCATGATCGTGATCAAAGTGTCAGGCAGAGTGAGGCACATCCGCCCGTTGCCTTCGGATTCCACGACTCCGAGCGTTCCGGTCTCGGCAATCCCGAAGTTTGCCCCGCTGATCGCTACCTTGGCCGAAAGGAACTTGCGTCGCAGGTGTTGGCGAGCCGCAGCTGCGAGCGCCGCTGGCTCATCGCTGAGTGCCGGGTCGACTTCGGCCATCTCGCGCAGGAAGATCTCCCGGATCTCCGCCCGGTTTCGATGAATCGCGGGCACCAGGATGTGCGATGGCTTGTCGTGGCCGAGCTGCACGATCAGCTCGGCAAGATCAGTTTCGAGCGCTGTTACGCCGACCGCCTCTAGTTCCTCGTTGAGTCCGATTTCCTGCGTCGCCATGGACTTGACTTTGACAACCTCGTCTACACCCTTCGCGCGGACGAGTTCGATCACAATCGCATTGGCCTCGTTGGCGTCCCGCGCCCAATGCACCACGCCACCGCGGGCGGTCACCGCGGATTCCAACTGAGCAAGGTAATCCGGCAGATGTGCCATGGTGTGGACCTTGAGCTGGCGACCCGCTTCGCGCAGCTCTTCCCAGTCGGGCAGCTCGGCAACCACCTGCGCCCGTTTGGCCCGAATCGTTGTCGTCGCATTGCCGAGATTGCGCCGCAGCTGGGTGTCAGCCAGCATTCGCCGAGCGGCGACCGGAAACTTCTCTTCCCCACGCAGATTCCCGATTCCGCGCGGCGCCGACGGCGGAATCGTTGGCATTCCGAGCATGACCGGTGCATTCACAGCATCGAGTCCTCACGGGTCGCGGCAAGGATCTGAGCAAGATGGAGCGTCTTGGCGCTGGCGCGGATCCGCGATAGGCCGCCGCCGATGTGCATCAGGCACGAGCTGTCACCAGCGGTGCACATCTCCGCGCCCGTGTCCAACACGTTACGCATCTTGTCTGCCAGCATCGCGGTCGAGGTATCGGAGTTCTTGATCGCAAAGGTGCCGCCGAAGCCACAACATTGATCAGCTGACGGCAACTCCACGAGCTCCAGAGCCTCGACGGCCCGCAGAAGTTTGATCGGCTTGTCGCCGACATGCAGCATTCGCAGCGAATGGCAGGTTGGGTGATAGGTCACTCGGTGCGGGAAGTACGCGCCGACATCGGTAACGCCCAGTACGTCGACGAGGAACTCCGACAATTCATACGTCTTGGCTGCGACCGCCTCGACCTGCTCGACCAATTCCGGCGAGCCGAACCGCCTCGCGATCATGGCATGCTGGTGACGCACCGAGCCGACACACGAGCCTGACGGCGCCACGATTGCGTCGTACGGTGCAAAGACCTCGGCGAACCGCTCGACTAACGGCAGTGCTTGTTTCTGGTAACCGGTGTTGACATGCATCTGGCCGCAGCAGGTCTGCTCTGCCGGGAATTCGACCTGCTCCCCGAGCCGTTCCAGCACCCGTACCGTCGCCCTGCCGACCTCCGGGAACAGGGCGTCGGCGAGGCAGGTGATGAACAGCGCAGTTCTCATCGGCACCCCTATGCTCGGCCAAATCATTTGCTCAGCGCGGCTGGTACTCCACTGGTGGAAAGGTCCTCGCAATCAGGGCCCGCAGCTCGGAAAGCTCACCGTCCACGAACCCAGCAGCGCGGCCCTGGATCAGCACATTACCGATGGCGGTCGCTTCCACTGGGCCAGCCAGCACCCGCCGGCCGGTACGGTTGGCCGTCAGTTGGCAGAGCAGGCCGTTCTGGCTCCCGCCACCGACAATGTGCACGGTGTTGATCTTCTGGCCACTGAGCCGCTCGGCATCATCGAGGGCGGTTGCGTACGCCTCGGCCAGGCTCTCCATGATGGTGCGGGCGAACACGGCTACAGAGTCGGGGACGGAAGCGCCTGCTTCTGCACAGAGCGCGGCAATCCGGCTGGGCATGTCGCCAGACGGCAGCAGGCTCGGATGGTTCGCATCAAAGATCGGCACCGGTGTCCTGACCTCAGCTGCCTGTGCGAGCAGCGGTGCCAGTTCCACCGACTGCCCTTCGCGCTCCCATGAGCGAATGGACTCGCTGAGCAGCCACATGCCCATCACGTTGCGCAGGTACCGGATCTTCTCATCGACGCCGCCCTCGTTGGTGAAGTTGGCCTCCCGGCTCTCGTCGGTCAGCACCGGGTGATCAAGCTCCACTCCAACCAACGACCACGTGCCTGAGGAGATGTAGGCCGCCCCCGGCTCCGTCATCGGGACGCCGACCACCGCCGACGCAGTGTCGTGT
>Ga0081455_10003476_pt1 | contig 18096 bp, 17 predicted proteins | sample TabmetS3T2R1_FD_70207 | JGI IMG/M metagenome (GOLD analysis project Ga0081455, IMG submission 70207) | Tabebuia heterophylla rhizosphere microbial communities from the University of Puerto Rico - S3T2R1 | ecosystem: Host-associated > Plants > Roots > Rhizosphere ...
ACGGAGCTGGGCGAAGAGACATTCAAAAGGGCCGATCGTCTGGTCATTCATTCACGGAAATTCGCCCCGGAAAATTATATTGCCGGGTATCCCGAGTGTACTTCTGAATGATCTTCTTCGCCGTACTCTTGTCCTGGACGAATCGCTGCAGGCCTTCAGAATAGCCTCGGAAATCCGATCCCTTCGCGCTGGAGCGCTGGAACGGTTACTTTCCTTCGATGGGGATGAGGTTGGGATCTTCGAGATGTTGAATAACTACCCCGAGAAAACGCCCGGCTTCGACTCCGTCAATGACTCTGTGATCGAATGCCAGAGAGAGGGGCATCATTTTTCTGATGGCAATTTCTCCGTTTCTCACGACCGGCCGATCCTCTATCTTTCCCAAGCCTAAGATCGCCACTTCAGGGTAATTGATAATCGGCGTGCCGTAGGAAGCTCCGACGACGCCGTAATTCGTGATTGTGAACGTGCTGCCTTTGAGCTCATGGAGGTCAATCTTCCTCAGCCTTGCCTTGTCGGCGAGTGCCGCTGTCTCTTTCGCCAAATCCAGAATATTTTTTTTGTCGGCGTCTTTGATCACAAAGACGATCAGGCCGTCGGGCGTGTCAACCGCGATTCCAATGTTGAAATATTTTTTCAGAACGATGGCTTCCGCTCCTTCGTCCAGGCTTGCATTAAAATAGGGATGGGCGTTGAGAGCGGGGATGACCGCTTTAATAATAAAAGGAAGATAGGTGAGCCTCACGCCTTTTTCTTCAGCTACTCTCCTTTCTCTGGCCCGTACCCGCTCCAGCTCGGTGATGTCGGCATCTTCCCAGATGGTCACTTCGGCGACGCGTTTAGAGGCCTCGGCCATCCTTTTTGCGACCGTGCGCCGAATGCCTCGGAGCGGTATCTTTTCAATCAAACCATGGGCGTCCGCTTCGACGTGGGTTTGCTGTCCGGTTTGCATCGCGGCCCTGTCGACATCTTCTTTCGTGATGCGACCCCCCGGTCCTGTGCCTTTCACCGTCGCTAGATCGAGTCGTATCTGTTTGGCCAAGAGACGGACGGCTGGCGTAGCCTGCACGGGATGAGCGATTTCGACGGCTGGATTGTCGCTGAGGCTCCCCACTACTGTGCCGGCGTCCCTCTTTTCCGCCTCCACCGGCGGTTCTTCGTCACCCGCGTCAAAAGTCGTTAAGACGTTGCCGACCTTGATAATGTCACCTTCTTTGCCATGGAGCTTTGTGACCTTTCCCGTGTAAGGCGAATTCAGAGTAAGCAACGCTTTATCGGTTTCAACCTCCACCAGGTCCTGATCTTCCTTCACCGAATCGCCTTCCTTGACAAGCCATCGAACGATCTCCCCCTCGGCGATTCCTTCACCGACGTCGGGGAACTTGAACTCGCGCAGCATCGGACGCTCCCACAGGGTGTTAGAAGTTTAGAACCCGATCAACCGCTTCGGTCACTCTCTCGGCATTGGGCAGATAGTACTTCTCCAGTTTGGGCAGAGGCATGACGGTGTCGAATCCGGTCACCCTCGCCACCGGCGCTTCGAGGTGCACCAGCGCTTTTTCATTGATCCGCGCGATAACCTCAGCGCCAACACCGCAGCTTGCAGGTGCCTCGTGCACAACCACAGCCTTGTGAGTCTTTTCCACGGATTCGATCACCGTTTTCATATCCAAAGGCGATAAAGTTCTCAGATCGATGATCTCGGGATTGATTCCTCTCTTCTCCATGAGAGCCGCCGCCTGCAGGGCAGGCTGGAGCATAGCGCCCCAGGTGATCAAGGTAATATCGGTTCCCTCCATAACGATCCGTGATTGCCCCAGTGGAATGAAATACTCCTCGTCGGGAACTTCTTCTCGCAAAGAGCGGTAGACCTTTTTGGGCTCCATGAAGATCACCGGATCAGGGTCGCGGATAGCGGCGATCAAGAGGCCTTTAGCTTCGTAAGGAGTCGAGGGCACGACCACTTTGATCCCCGGCGTATGAACAAAATAGGCTTCGTTGCTATCCGAATGGTGCTCTGGCGCTCGAATACCTCCGCCGTAAGGAAGCCTGACGACCAATGGACAATGATAGCGACCTCGCGACCTTGTGCGGATACGTCCGGCATGATTAACCAGTTGCTCCATGGCCGCATAAGCAAAACCCTCGAACTGTATTTCAGCAACCGGCCGGAGGCCGTAGAGCGCCATCCCGATGGCAGCGCCGACAATCGCCGATTCCGACAGGGGCGTATCGATCACGCGCTGCTCGCCAAAAATATCAAACAGATCCTGGGTGACGCGAAAGACGCCGCCATTTTTCCCTACGTCCTCCCCCAGGAGCAGCACGCGAGAATCTTTCTCCATTTCCTGCTTCAAGGCCAAGTTGATCGCTTCCACCATTGTGAGCGTTGCCATGGTAACCTCGCTCTCAGGTTTGCCTTCCGTTTCCTTCGAGAAATCCTTCCATCTGCTCTCTAAGCTCGGCGGTAAGCTCATGAAACATGAAACGGAACATGTCCCGCGGATCGGGCGGAGGCATGTTTTCCGTTTCGCGCACCGCTTCTTCGACTTTGTCTTTAGCGTCAGAACGCACCGCGTGATCGTAGGTCTTGCTCCAAAGGCCCGTTTTCTCCATATAGATGCGGAGGCGCTCGATGGGATCTTTCTTTTTCCACTGCTCCACTTCTTCGCGGCTGCGGTAACGGGAGGCGTCATCGGCAGTGGTGTGATCGCCAAGACGGTAAGTGACGCACTCGATCAGCGTCGGCCCTTGGCCTTTTCGCGCGCGCGTCAATGCCTCGTTGGCGGCCCTGTAGACAGCCAAAACATCATTGCCATCGACCTGCAGCCCTGGAAAACCGTAGGCAATTGCCTTCTGCGCCAGCGTCTTGGCTGCCGTTTGTCTTTTCAGGGGAACTGAGATCGCCCACTGGTTATTCTGGCAGAGAAAAACCACCGGCGCGGAAAAGACGCCGGCAAAATTGAGTCCTTCGTGAAAATCGCCTTTGGAGGTGGCGCCGTCGCCCATGTAGACCATCACTGCGATTGGGTCTCCTTTGAGTTTCGCCGCGATCGCGGTACCCACCCCAATCGGTATTTGGGTAGCGACCGGAATGGTGATGGGAAAATCGTTGATCCCTTCGGGGATCAGGTTGCCGCGCTCATCGCCCGCCCAGTATTGGAGAATCATGCGTAAAGGCAGACCGCGAACGAAGGACGCGCCGGGCTCCCTAAAGGCGGGAAACATCCAGTCACCGGGTTTCAGGGCGAAAGCGCTGCCCACTTGCGCCGCTTCCTGGCCGAGAATGGAAGCGTAGGTGCCGAGCCTTCCTTCGCGTTGGAGCTTGAAGGCTTTGTTGTCGAAGGTTCGAGCGAGAATCATCCACTCAAAGAGCTTCTTGATCTTCGCATCGTCTAGCGAGGGGCGAAGCTCCTCATCACAGTTGCCGTATTCGTCGAGAACCTGGAGCCAGTGCACGCTAAAGGACTCAATGGTCTTTTCTGGCATGATGAATTCTCCAGTATTAGGATACCACGTTACGTGACCGACAACTAGAATTTAGTTTGGCTTTCGGCAATCAGATTTTTTGTTGCTTACTGTTTCCCGCGAATCTGGTAAACTTCTTTATAGATGCCGGAGAAAATGGATGAGAAAAACCGTTATCGTCAGCGCGGTGCGAACGCCCATCGGCAGCTTTAACGGGTCCCTTGGTTCGCTATCGGCGACTGAGCTGGGGAGTATCGCCATCGGCGCCGCTCTCAAACAGACCGGGCTTAAAGGCGCGGAAATTGATGAAGTTATCGTGGGCAATGTCCTTTCCGCAGGCTTGGGACAAGCACCCGCGCGCCAGGCAAGCCTTGGCGCCGGGTTGCCGCAATCTGTTGGCTGTACAACCGTCAACAAGATGTGCGGCTCGGGCTTAAAGGCGGTCATGCTGGCGAATCAAGCGATCGTATCGGGAGATGCCGAGGTGGTGGTTGCGGGAGGCATGGAAAGCATGAGCAACGCGCCTTACTTGTTAATGAAAGCGAGAAGCGGCTACCGGATGGGCGATGGCGAGTTAATCGATAGCATGATCCGCGATGGACTATGGGATGTCTACAACCAATTTCATATGGGAGAAGCGGCGGAGCACTGCGCCGACACGTTAGGCATCTCCCGAGAAGATCAAGATCAATTCGCGGCAGTCAGCTATCGCCGCGCGCTCAAAGCGCAACAAAGCGGAGCGTTCAGACGAGAGATCGTTGCGGTGCCCGTGCCGCGCCGGGACGGAGCCACTCAATTGGTGGAGGAAGACGAAGAGCCAAAGCGCGTCGTTTTGGAAAGACTACCCGCCTTAAAGTCCGCGTTCAGGAAGGATGGGAAAGTCACCGCTGGCAATGCCTCTTCGATCAGCGACGGGGCGGCGGCTTTAGTGGTCATGTTAGAAGAAAAGGCCAAGGCCCTAGGGCTCAAGCCTCTGGCGCGGATCATTAATTACGACTCCTTCGCCACGGACCCCGCGTGGTTCACGACAGCGCCCGTCCATGCCATCTCTGCCCTGCTCAAAAAAACCGGCCGCGACATCAGCCACATCGATCTCTTCGAAATCAATGAAGCCTTCGCCGCCTGCTCCATCGCGGTCAATCGCCAGTTGGGTCTAGATCCCGAAAGGGTCGATGTCAGGGGCGGAGCCGTGGCGTTGGGTCACCCGCTTGGCGCTAGTGGCGCGAGGATTCTCACTACTCTCCTTTATGCATTGGAAGACTTAAATCTTAACACCGGAGTGGCGAGCCTTTGCATTGGCGGCGGCGAGGCGGTCGCCATGATGATCGAAAGAGTTTAGCGAGGCGATGCGAAGCGAGGATTCTGGAGATTCATGGATTTTGAACTCTCGGAAGAACACCTGATGGTCCGGGAAATGACCCGGGCGTTTGTGGAAAAGGAGGTCAAGCCGGCGGCCTCGCGCTTGGACCGCGAAGGAGTTTATCCTTCCGAGCTGATCAAAAGACTGGGCGAATTAGGACTCATGGGAATATCAGTGCCCCAGGAGCTTGGCGGTGCCGGCATGGATCTTCCATCCTATGCCATTGCGGTGGAAGAGGTCTCCAAGGCCTGGGCTTCGTTGGCGGTGGCCATGAGCGTGCAGAACTCGCTCGTCTGTGCGCCGATACTTCGCTTCGGTAGCGCCGCGCAAAAGAAAAAGTACCTTGCGTTGTTAGCCCGCGGGGAATGGTTGGGTTGCTATGCTCTCACCGAGCCGGGCTCGGGTTCAGATGCAGGCTCCATTCAGACTCGAGCCGAAAGGGCGGGCGACGGTTTCGTGCTCAAGGGCAACAAAATCTTCATCACCGGCGGAAACCGCGCGGACCTCGCCATCGTCTACGCAGTGACCGACACTGCGCGAGGCAAAAAAGGTATTTCGGCTTTCCTCGTGGAGAAAAACTACCCGGGGTTTATCGCAGGAAAACTGGAAGATAAGCTCGGGCTCCGGTCCTCGGATACCGCCAGTCTACTATTTGAGGATTGCCGAGTTCCCCAGGAAAACCTTTTAGGCGCAGAAGGGGAGGGATTCCGAATCGCGCTGTCGACATTGGATGAAGGGCGCATCGGCATCGCCGCTCAAGGCGTGGGCATCGCCCAGGGATGTCTGGAAGAATCCGTGGCCCACGCGCGGCAGCGCCATCAGTTTGGCCGTGCCATAGCTGAATTCGAGGCGATTCAGTGGATGGTGGCGGACATGGCGACGGAGATTGATGCGGCGCGACTGTTGACGTATCGCGCTGCTTGGCTTGCAGGGCAAAAAAGAACCTTCACCAAAGAGGCGGCCATGGCCAAACTGTTCGCGTCGGAGGCCGCTAACCGGGCGGCCTACAAGGCTACTCAGATCTTTGGCGGTTATGGCTATACGAAGGAATACGCCGTCGAACGCTTCTTTCGGGACGCTCGGATCACAACGCTCTATGAAGGCACCTCGGAGATTCAACGCCTGGTCATAGCCCGCCACCTCATTCACAGCGAGGAGATCGCCCATGAAGTCCAGGGAGAAATCTTTTAGGAATCTCTCCAATATTGAGATTCGACCGGCTTATCGTCCAGACAACATCCAGGACTTTGATTACCAGCGGGACCTGGCCATGCCCGGAGAATTTCCGTTCACTCGAGGGATCTATCCGACCCTGTATCGTGGAAAACTCTGGACCATGCGCCAGTTTGCCGGCTTTGGCACGGCCGAGGAAAGCAACCGGCGTTACCGGTATCTCCTCAAGCAGGGCAACACCGGGCTCTCCGTTGCCTTCGACATGCCGACTCTCATGGGTTACGACTCCGACGACCCCAGATCCCGAGGCGAAGTGGGACGATGCGGGGTCGCCATCGACTCCTTGTCCGACATGGAAACCCTCTTTCGCAACATTCCTCTGGACCACGTGAGTGTATCGATGACCATCAACGGTCCCGCCATTGTTCTTTTCGCCATGTATCTGTCGGTGGCCGAACGCCAGGGAGTTCGTTTTAGAGATCTCCAGGGGACCTTGCAGAACGACATCTTGAAAGAATATATCGCGCAGAAGGAGTGGATCTGTCCGCCGCTACCGTCGCTCAAAATCATCAACGACATCGTTCGCTTCTGCGTCGAATCCGCGCCGCGTTACCATCCCATCAGCATCAGCGGCTATCATATCCGTGAAGCCGGCTCCACTGCGGTTCAAGAGTTGGCCTTTACGCTGTACGATGGGTTGACCTATGTGAAGTCGGCCATCGAAGCGGGATTGGAGGTGGACGCTTTTGCTCCCAGGCTTTCGTTCTTCTTTAATGCCCATAACGACTTCTTTGAAGAGATCGCCAAATATCGCGCGGCGCGCCGCCTGTGGGCGCGCGAGATGAAAGCGCGGTTCCAACCGGGCAGCGCAGCATCCATGGCGCTGCGCTTCCATACCCAAACTGCCGGCTGCGCTCTCACCGCGCAGCAGCCCTCCAACAACGTGATCCGGGTGGCGCTTCAAGCGCTCGCCGCGGTTTTGGGGGGGACCCAGTCGCTGCACACAAACTCGCTCGACGAAACCCTGGCCCTGCCCACAGAAGAAGCGGTAAAGGTCGCCCTGCGCACGCAGCAAATCATCGCCCACGAGTCAGGGGTCGTGAACACCGTCGATCCGCTGGGGGGGTCCTATTATTTGGAGTGGTTAACCAACCGGATGGAAGCCGAAGCCAAGAGCTATTTCGACAAGTTGGACGCCATGGGAGGCATGATTCCAGCCATTCAGCGCGGTTTCCCCCAGAGCGAGATTCATCGCGCTGCGGTCGTCTACCAGAAAGAGCTGGAGGACCGGAAGCGAATTATCGTTGGCGTTAACGCTTACACGGAGCCCAAAGAGATCCCGATCCCCATTCTTAAAATCAAAGGCGAGGTCGAAAAAAAACAGGTGCAAAGACTCAAGCAACGAAAGAAAGGGCGCAACCCAAAGAAAGTGGCGTCTGTACTGGGTCAACTCGCGGGCGTTGCCGAAACCAACGGCGATCTTATGCCGGCGGTCCTCGAAGCGGTGCAGGCTCAATCCACTGTGGGTGAAATCTGTGAAGTGTTCCGCAGGGTTTATGGAGAGTATCGGGAAGCGGTGAGTGTATGAAGGAAGATTGGAAGATTGGGACAATGGAGTATTGGAGTACTGGAGTAGTGGAGTAGTGGGCGGGATTCGGAACTCCATCACTCCATAGTCCAAGCGAGAAAGCGACCGTGATTAAGACACGATCAATCAAGACAACTACCGGAATTGGCAAACCGCTTAGGAAGCTTCGAGTTTTAATTGCCAAGGTCGGTCTCGACGGTCATGACCGCGGGGTTAAGATCGTCGCCCGGGCGCTGCGGGATGCCGGCATGGAGGTGATCTATCTCGGCATCCACAACACTCCCGAAGAGATCGCCAGCTCGGCGCTTCAAGAAGACGTGGACGCCATCGGTCTTTCCATCCATTCTGCGGCCCATATGACTCTGTTCGGCGAAGTCCTCGGACTTCTCAAAAGAAACAAGGCGCGGGATATCGCAATATTTGGCGGAGGAATTGTTCCTCAGGAGGACATTCGCACTCTGAAGAGGATGGGAATCAAGGAGATCTTCACGCCGGGCGCGCCCCTGGCAGAGATCGTTAATTTTGTAAACTCGCTTCGGCCAAGAAAACGCAATGCGCGGCTAAAGCAATAAAGCGGCCCAAGTGTTGGCGGAGAGCCGGGCTGAACGACGATTGTTATGAATTTTGATCTCACGGAGGAGCAAAAACTTCTCAAGCGGACGATCCGTGATTTCGCCGAAGCGCAGATTGCGCCGGGCGCTGCCGCCCGTGACGAGGCGGCGTGCTTCCCGGCGGAGCTGATTCCAAAGATGGCTGAGCTAGGTGTCTTTGGCATCATGATTCCCCAGGAATACGGGGGAGCTGGACTAGATGCCGTTAGCGCCGCGATCATCGTCGAGGAGCTTGCCCGCGTCGATGCCGCGGTAGCATTGATTGTCGCTTCCCATAATTCGCTCTGCGCGGGTCACATTCTTAACTTTGGCAGCGCAATGCAGAAGCAAAGATATTTGCCTCCTTTAGCGCGGGGCGAGAAGCTCGGTGCCTGGGCGCTAACCGAGCCCGGATCTGGCTCCGATGCCGCCGCTGTTAAGACCCGGGCAACGCTCGAAGGAGAGCATTGGGTGCTCCATGGAGAGAAACAGTTCACCACGCAGGGCTCCATTGCGGGCGTCTACGTGATTATGGCGTCAACCGAACCGTCTCAAGGCAAAAAGGGTATCTCGGCATTTATTACTGAACGTGGAACAGCGGGGCTGAGAGTCGGCAAGGTGGAAAACAAGCTCGGGGTGAGAGCTTCGGATACGGCCGCCGTGCAGCTTGAGGACGTACGGGTTCCAAAAGAAAATCTCCTAGGTCAACTTAACGGTAGCTTCTACGATGTATTGAAGGTTTTGCAAGCCGGGAGGATCGGCATCGGGGCGATGGCGGTGGGGATCAGTCAAGGCGCTCTCGAAGAGTCGATCAAGTACGCCAGGATAAGGAGGCAGTTTGGCAAGCCGATTGCGGAATTTCAGGCCATCCAGTGGATGCTGGCCGACATGGCCACCGAAATCGACGCCGCACGCCTTTTGGTCCATCGCGCAGCGCAACTCAAGGACGGAGGAATGCCCTTTATGAGGGCGGCGGCAGAGGCCAAACTCTATGCTGCCGAAACGGCGATGCGAGCAACGACCAAGGCTATTCAGATTCATGGAGGCTACGGCTATATCAAAGACTATCCGGTGGAGCGGTACTTTCGGGATGCCAAGATCTGCGAGATCGGAGAGGGAACCTCAGAGATTCAGCGGATGATAATCGCCAAAGAGTTACTTAGGGGGAACGAAGTGATGGAATAATGGAGTAGAGAGCATTGGTGTGAATGCCTATCTCTCCAGCACTCCGATTCCTCGGGTGCAGCTAATGACAAATAATCTTGTGAAGCGGATTCTCAACGGCGATGTCCGCGCGCTGGCATCGCTTATGAGTCTAATCGAAGACGGAGACCCGAAGACAAAGGCGGTTCTCAAGGCGGTTTATCCGCATACGGGCAGGGCTCATGTCATCGGAGTGACCGGCGCCGCCGGAGCTGGAAAAAGCAGCCTCGTCGAGCGCATGGCCGCTGACTTTCGGCGGCAGAAAAAAACTGTCGGAATTCTCGCAGTGGACCCCACGAGCCGTTTCTCCACCGGGGCCCTTTTGGGCGACCGGATTCGGATGCGCGACCATTTTGCCGACCCCGGTGTTTTTATCCGGAGCTTCGCGACCCGAGGCGCCGGTGGCGGCGTGTCCGCTGCTGTCCGAAAAGCCATCCATCTGCTCGATGCCGCGGAAAAAGACGTGATCTTCGTCGAAACCATCGGAGTCGGGCAGGATCAGCTAGAGATCGCCGCTCTTGCCCACACGGTTGTGGTCGTGCTGACACCGCAAATGGGGGACGAAGTTCAATTCCTGAAGGCCGGGTTGGCCGAAATCGCCCATATCTTGGTGGTCAACAAAGCGGATCTTTTGGGCGCAGACGATACGCTGCGACAGCTCAAAGCCTTCTTTGGAGAGGAAGACCTTCCCGTCGTTTCTACCTCCGCCACCCAAAGTGAAGGGATTACTTTGCTGATGGCGCTGATCGAGAAGCACCGCAGAGAGAGCCTCGATAACGGCAGCTATCCAAACAAACGGATCCATTTATGCCGGCAGGAATTGCTTTCTCTCTTGCGCGAGAAAGTCTTCGCCCGCCTTGCAAAAAAGATCGCCGACCGCTCCTTCGAGACGGAAGTCAAGCGTGTCGCCGAGGGGCAAACCGATCCCTATAGCGCCGCAGACCGGTTGGCAAGACGCATCGACATATAGAACATAGAGATGGCGTCCATGGTGCGGTTTGATTTTGGCGGACAGATTGTTTGGTAGCCTCCGCCGATGGGAAGGAGAAGGCGCCGGGTCATCCGCGCCGCTATCTGAATAAAGAAGCTAGCCATCTTCCTGCTTGGAGAATCCACAGTCTATAGAGGATCGACGGGCAGCGTGCTTCACCTCTCTAGACTCGGAAAGGACAAAGATATCTATGTCCAAGATTTTGCCTAACGTTCTCGAAGACTGTCGCTCGACGATGGTCTCATCCGGTTGTTCAGTCGGTATTGAAAATATCAACGATCTCATCTCCGATTTGCAATCCGCCCTGAAGTCGCCAGGATGATGCGATGACTGAAGTGGAGGGCTTTTTAAACTCCGTGCGGCGGCGCCTGCGGGACTACGAGGTCGATCCTGACAGGGGCTTTTTGCCCGCTTCAGACCCTCTGGATCGATTGCCCAACGATTTTTCTCCCTGGGAGGAGATCGGACGGAAGCTGCCGAAGCTCCTGATATCCGGCAAAGTTCGGCGGTTCATAAAAGACATGCCGCTTCTCGATCCCACGCGACTGCGCGACGATCGTGAACGAAGAAGAGCGATGGTGATCCTGTCGTTCCTAGGCCACGCCTATGTTTGGGGCGAAAAAGAGACGGTCAGCTCGATTCCGGCTTGCCTTGCACTGCCTTGGCATCAACTCGCGCGCATGCTCGGGCGCCCTCCGGTGCTTTCCTACGCCTCCTACGCATTGGACAACTGGAGAAGGCTCGATCCCAACCGTCCGATCGAGCTCGGCAATATCGCATTGCTGCAAAATTTTCTCGGCGGCCAAGATGAAGAGTGGTTTGTTGTGGTTCACGTCGCGATCGAGGGGCAAGCGGGGCCGGCGCTCGGCGCGATCATTGCGGCTCAGCGAGCGGTCATTGACGATGAACCGCAAGGTGTTGAGATGCAGCTGGCGACTATCGCCCGGACGCTCGAAGCGATGCATGAGATCCTGCTGCGCATGACCGAACGGTGCGACCCTTACGTCTACTTTCGGCGGGTAAGGCCTTACATACACGGATGGGCCAATCACCCGGGACTGCCAGCAGGTATGATTTACGAAGGCGTGGAGGATTATCGCGGTGTAGCGCAACGCTTTCGCGGCGAGACCGGCGCGCAGAGCTCAATTGTACCAGCGCTCGACGCGGCGCTCGGAATTGCGCACGCCGAAGACATGCTACGTAGCTATCTTAAGGAAATGCGCGATTATATGCCGCCTAAGCATCGGACATTCATCGAAACGGTGGAGGCGGGACCGTCGGTGCGCGACTATGTCCTTCGACATCGAGCCCTACACCCCCGGCTGCGCGACGCTTACAATGCCGCCGTCGACGGCATCGAGCTTTTCCGTTCGACCCATCTGGAGTATGCGCGGAACTATATCGTCAAGCAGAGTCAGGGAGGAAAGCGTAATCCCACGGACGTTGGCACCGGCGGCACTCCTTTTGTCCCCTATTTAAAGAAACATCGGGCGGAAACCGGCCAGCACCGAATCAGATAAGCATAGGCACGCTCACACGATTGACGTTCACTTCCGCCGGTAACGTTGCACGGCGGGGTTCACGCCAATTTTCTTTCCTTGCTCCCATAAGTAGAAGCCTCGGCCATTTTTGATCCCATGGAAGCCGGCGGCCACAAGTTTACAGAGGAGGTCCGATGGCTTGTAACCTGGACCCAATTCCCTCTCGAGGACTTGGGCAATGGCGAGAGTGGTATCGAGACCCACGTAGTCAAGGGTGGTGATAGGCCCCATCTTCTGGCCGAGACAGAGGGTGGTCTTGTCGGCATCTTCGCAGCTCATGATACCTTCCTCGACCACTTTCACCGCTTCGTTCAAAAAAGGCACGAACATTCGATTGATCCCGAATCCTGCTTTGTCCTCGGCGAGGATCGGCTCTTTGCCGAGTTCGCGACAGAACTCGAGCACGGTCTGAAACGTCTCCTCGGCGGTGAGAAAGCCCCGGATCAGTTCGCATCCAGGCTGAACCGGAACCGGATTCATGAAATGCATCCCCATGAATTGCTCCGGTAACGGGTAAGAACTGGCGAGCCGCGTGATCGAAATGGAGGAGGTATTGGAGACGAATAGCTTCCGATAACCCATCTTAGATAGAGAAGAAATGAGAGTCTTTTTTGCCGCTTCCTCCTCCACGACCGCTTCGATGAGAATGTCGCAATCCAGCAGATCATGCGGTTGAGTTGAAGTCTTGATACGCCCGACAATGTTTGCTTCTTCCTCCGGCGCGATCCCTGTCTTGCCACTCGATTTTTGATAACTCTCCGCAAGGCGTTGCAGACTGTTTCGGATGCGTTTCATGCCCCTGTCGACAATCTCCGGAGTGACATCGACGACCAACGTAGCGAAACCCTTTGTGGCCGTAATCTGCGCAATGCCGCTGCCCATGAGACCAATGCCTATGACACCGACTTTATGGAGCCCCGAATTCATAGGAGAACCTCCTTCGCAGCGAGATCTCTATCGTAGCGGCGACATGCTACTTTTGCTCCGGAATCGTGCTTGGTTTTTCTGTGCCCAGAGCAACGAATGCGATTCAAGAAACCACACGAAAGCCTTCGATGTCGAGGATGGATCCGATACGCTTTGCTTTGGGTTTGATGACAGTCTCGACTCTGCAACCGATTTTCACCTCCGTGGAATCATCCACGCTCAGTAAGTAGTGAAGAATCAGTGTGGTGGCACCTTCCAGCTGGACGAGCCCCAGAGCTGTGGGTCGACGCAGCCGTGCGCCGTCGTGATCGACGTAAGATATGGTGTAGCTAACCAGTCGGCCGGTTCGTTTGACTTCTACCTGTTCTGTGAGTTCGGCAAAACAGCGCTCGCAGAAGGAGCGGGCGGGCAGATAGACCTGCTCGCAAGGGTTACACCGAGTACCGATCAGTTTGCCTTGCGTTTTTAGCGCGTGAAAGAAAATCTGCCCGCCGGTTCCTACCGTATAGAGCGAGGTGAGCGGAATTTTTCCTGGCCAGGAGCGCTGTTCATTCTTCGTTGGCAACTGCGCCATCTCCATACCTTTCACTTTTTGATCGGTTCCCAATAGGCTATGTCCGTCACGCTTCCGATCCGCTCGGGCTTGGGCTTCCAGACCGCCTGGACGGCCATTCCGATCCGGACTTTTTTTGGCGCGATTCTTTTGACGACGTGCAAAATTCCCATACCCGGCGAGGCGCCGTCAATTTCGATCACGGCGGGGACCTCCGGTTGTTTGAGCCGCTTCACATTCCAACTCACATAGCAGAGTGAAAAAGTAAAAATCTTACCTGTATCTTTCAGGTAAACCCATTCATCTGTCGGACGAAAACAGCGCTCGCAGAACATGCGCGGCGGGATCATCACGCGCTCGCATTTGCGACAGGCGCGCGCAATCAAGCGCCCTTCTTTGAGTTCTGCCAGGTAACGACCGATCGCCTGGCCCATATCCCACTCATAGCGAAGCTTCGGCGTGTAAGTGATGGTGAATGTTTTTCCCTGTCTCAGCGGCTTCTCATGCAGTGGTGTTCCTCGCACAAGGTTAGGTTCGGGCTCGGATTTCATGAGATTAACCTCTCAGCATTTCAACGGCTGGAACGGCTTGAACGATTTGAACGTCTTGAACGGACTGAAAAAGTTTATGCCGGCTCCTTCGTCCCCATGACAACGACGGTTCCTACCTGCATCAGATCGCCCCACGCCTGCGCCACGCCGCGTTCGGGCTTACCCGGCACTTGCCGGGTTCCGGCTTCACCTCGCAGCTGCCAAAAAAGCTCGCAGATCTTCATGAGGCCTGCGGCGGCGATAGGGTTTCCCACGCCGAGTAGGCCGCCGGAAGGTGTCACCGGCAAATCACCATTGCGCTCAAAAACTCCATCGGCCAAGAGCCTGGGTGCCTGTCCCTTTGGCGCCAACTGCAATCCTTCAAGATGATGGAGTTCCTTATAAGCGAACGGGTCATAGGGTTCGGCGATGTTGATCTCTTTTCGCGGTTCGCGAATTCCCGCTGTCCGGTAGGCCATCCACGCGGCCTTTTCCACATATTCGGGATAGGCAAGATCGCGATTCGTCCAATAGGCGGTATCCAAGCACCAACCCACGCCTTGAATCCAGGCGGGCCTGTCGCAGATCCGTCGCGCGGTTTCTTCTGCGGCGAGAACCACCGCCGCCGCGCCGTCGCTCGTTGGACTGACCATCAACCGATGCACAGGCCAGGCCATTACTTCGGACGCCAATACCTCTTTGATGGTGAGATCCGCGCCGAGCTGAGCGGCGGGGTGGCCCAAAGCGTTGCGTTTGTTTTTGACCGAGACCCGGGCGATATCTTCGAGCGCGATTCCATAGGTTTGCATGTAACGGGTCTGTTCGAGGGCAAAGATCCAGAGCAAATTCGGCTTGAGGGGTTGCTCGGTGATGTGGTCAAAGATCGTCAGAAAAGCGGCCTGCGGATGAGGCAGGCAGCTTGACATTTTCTCCTCGCATACCACCAGCGCGGTATCGAAGAGCCCGGAGGCGACCTGAAACCAGGCTTGCGCCACGGCGTAGACGCCCGTGCCCCCACCGACATAGCAGCGGAGATAAGGTTTCTTCCAACCACCGCAGCCATCCGAGAGATATTCGCCTTTCATGTGCAGCCCGTCGAAAGCATCCGGTGCGCTGCCCAGGACGACGCAGTCGATCTGGTCCAATTTCATCTCGGCGGAGTCGAGGGCCGACTTGGCCGCCAGCCACGCCAGTTCCTTCGGAGTCTCAAGAGCGCGGCGCATGAATTTGGTCATTCCCGCGCCTACGACCGCGACTTTACGCCGGCTCATTGGGTCGCTCCGTACCAAGAATGACAACGGCGCCGCTCGTCGTCGGGACACCGCGCCAGGATTGCGCCAGTCCGAGCCGGACATCCGGCAGCTGACGTGCGCCCGCCTGCCCGCGGAGTTGCAAGACAAGCTCAACAATCCGGTAGAGCCCACTTGCCTCTAATGGCAGGCCCATGCCCAAAGCGCCGCCGGAAACATTGACCGGCATCTTGCCGTCAGCCTTCGTCTCGCCTGCTTCTATGGATCGCCCGAGCTCCGCTCCGTCGGAGAAAAGGCCCAAGGCGATGAGATGCTGCAGTTCCTTATAGGCATAGGTATCGTCGACCTCGAAGAGTCGGATCTCTTCTCGCGGATTCTGAATCGAGGCCTGGCGGTAGGCTCTTTCCACTGCGATGCGAGCATAATCCGCCCGCACCCAATCGCGCGATTCCAACGTCCCGCTATCATTGGCAAAACCAACGCCACAGACCCAGGCAGGCTTTGACTGAGCTTTCAGCGCTTTTTTTTCATCGGCCAAGACCACAACCGCGCAGCCGTCCACTCTCTCAGCGATCTCCGCCTCCCGCAAGGGATAGGAAACGTAGGTCGATGACTCTACATACATCGGCGTCAGCGCCAGTGGGTACGCCGCCACTGGGTTGCGCAAGGCATTGCTGCGGTTTTTGGCTACCACTTGCGCGCAGTGCTCGGCGCGGATCCCGGTCTCGTGCAAGAAAACGTTCATCTCGAGTCCCGCCAGGGCATGTGGGTTTAAACCAAGCGGCCGGTTGTAAACCGGGTCCAGGGCATAGTCGACGAGCCACTCTGGGGTCTTAATGTTCGAAGCCTTGCTGTGGGCCTCGACAACGACAAGTTCGGCGATCCCGGAGCGGATCTGCATGAGCGCGTCCGCGATTCCATGCAGGCCGTCCTGCGTGAGGGTGTGCATCGGTTTTTGCACGGCGCCAAGTTGATCGGGCGTATACTCATCAAAGATGGATAGCCCCTCGTTGAGATCTTCGGCGCAGGTGACGAAGGAATCGATCTCGCTAGGTTGAATGCCGGCATCGAGATAGGCCTTTTGGGCTGCTTCGAACATCAATTCTTTGAAGGAGAGATGAGGCGTTGATGGCTGTAGGGAGGTAAATCCAACGCCGATGATAGCGACACGATCCGACATAAGTTTGAAGTTTCGGGTCCCGACGTTTCGAATCTCGTGTTTTCCGGTCCAACCCGAGATCCGGAACCCGAGACGCGAGACTTGTGGACCGTGGTTACTAGGCCTCTTTTTTTGGCTCTTTCAGCCTTAATTCACGCTTGAGCACCTTGTCGGATGGATTGCGCGGCAAGGCATCGATAAACTCCACTTCCCGCGGCGCCTTGTAGACGGCGATCCGATCGCGGCAAAAATCGATAAGCTCCTGTTCGATCAGGCGCGCGCCAGCTTTTTTAACCACAAACGCTTTCACTGCCTTGCCGGAAACAGGGTCCGGGATTCGAATCACCGCAGCCTCTACTATGCCTTCATGCTTCGCCAAAACTTCCTCGACTTCGCGCGGCCAAGTGGATATTAATATCGGCAAAGGCTGCCGGCAAATTGAGGGCCGATCTTTTCGTCTTGCGTCCTCGGCTGTGCTTGTTTGTGCCTGAACCTGAGCAGAACATACACCTTCCATTGTCGAAGAAAAAGGCAAGCGGTCTTCGAAATGGTTGGGCTTTCTTGTCAATGTTCCGTTCTGGTCGGCTCTGAATTTGATTCTTATTCAGCGGGTCCGGAGTTCGACTCTCGGCGCCCGAAAAAAGCCTTGCTGTGGCCGAGATGGAATTATAACAGATTGGTCGCTCGCACAAGGCAAGAACTAGATAAGAATACATGGAGTCGGCAATTTATAGCAAAACTTCGTAACAAGTTATTAACTTGACGCAAATCATTAGCGTCACTATAGAGAATGCATCATTGCTCGTCGCTGCTGTGCGTGGCACTTCTCTCTAGAGTGAGCAGCCGTTGAAGGAGGAGGGATTGGTCGCACCCCGCTCCGTAATGGCGCTCATGGCCGACACACGACGCTAGACATCACAACTCCCCGACTGCGAGCCCCGAACTAGGAGGATCGGCGCGAAGTTTGGTTAAATGAGCGGCACCGTGCACAACATATTCAACATTACGGAGAAGGAGGATTCATAATGAAGCACGCAACCCATCGTAGGTCTGTGAAGGTTCGGTATCTCATATTAGCTCTGAACGTGAGTATCGGTCTATGCCTGATATCAGGCACCGCAACGGCTCAGGAGGCTAAGGTAACGTCTCTCATGTCGAAAGATCTGAAGGACTTCCCTGGCAAGGAACTTCTGATGATCGCGGTGGAGCATGTGCCCGGCGGGTCGAACCCTGCCCACCGACACAATGCACATGCGATGCTTTACGTACTGGAGGGCTCCGTTGTGATGCAAGTGAAGGGTGGAAAAGAAGTTACGCTGACGCCAGGACAGACTTTCTATGAAGGCCCCGACGATATTCATGTCGTTGACCGGAACGCAAGCAAAACCCAGCCGGCGAAATTCGTGGTGTTCTTGATCAAGGACAAGGGCGCTCCAGCGCTCATTCCAGTGAAGTGACTGGGGAGCGTCTTTCCCGCTCGCTCCGAATTATCGTCGACGGAGCACTGGAAACACACACGAGAAACGAGCTGTTATAGCTCAATAAATATTGGCAACTTTTTCACACGGATGCGTCTTAACCGTAATGCGAATCCGAAGTGAACCCAAACAGTCGTCCGATTGCGGGCGACTACCGAAAGGAGAGCGAATATGAAGATCGTCGTCATCGGGGGCACCGGCCTGATCGGCTCGAAGACCATTCCCATTCTGCGCCAGGGCGGCCACGAGGCCCTCGCCGCCTCGCCCAATACCGGCGTCAACACC
>Ga0081455_10003477_pt1 | contig 18091 bp, 16 predicted proteins | sample TabmetS3T2R1_FD_70207 | JGI IMG/M metagenome (GOLD analysis project Ga0081455, IMG submission 70207) | Tabebuia heterophylla rhizosphere microbial communities from the University of Puerto Rico - S3T2R1 | ecosystem: Host-associated > Plants > Roots > Rhizosphere ...
GCACGTCGGCATCGAGGAAGGAGCCGTCCTGGTGCCATGTGGCGATGCCGTTCTTGGCCTGGATCCGGCGCATCACCGACTTCTGCAGGGAGAAGAATGGACGCTCGCCCAGATGACCAGAGATGGCATCTATGACACCGGCGGATGCGAGGTCGTCAAGGACCTGAGCGGCGCTCATCGGGGAGTCGGCCAACCATGTGCCGCCCGCCTCGGCTGCCTTCGCTCGCAGAACCTCGTGTCTGCGGACATCGGTGGGAAACGGTCGGTACCACCCGGAGTCGACGCCCTCGTCGGAACCGTTGCCGCCCGCCGCCTGGGCATTGTCGATGACGTCGACGCTGCGGCGCACCGCTGGATCGTCGAACATCCCCCGCACCATCAGGGCTCCATGATGTGCGACCGCGCCACCGAGCACGTCGCTGGTCAGCCCGGCAACCCCGATCTCGGGCAGGCCGCCGGCGAGATGTGGGAACGAATCGCCGTATGCGGGGGGCCAGGGTGAACGCCCGGCCCCGGGCACGTACGAACGCGCGGCCTCCTGGCGGAGATCGACCAGCCGGATCGCGAGGGCCGGGTCGGCGGTCGCACGGTAAGCGGCGGCCAACCGATCGACGGCGTCGGGGAGCCTGCCGGCCGCAACCAACTGGTCTGCCTCGATCTCACCGCTCCTATCGGCGCGAGAGCGTGCCGGCACCGCGGCCGTGAGCGGTCCTGGCGCAGGGGCAGTGCGCCGCCTCGCCCCCCACCGCTTCCACTTCGATCGACGTGGCACTCACAGGCCCCCAACTCGTCCGATCGACGCCAGATCTGGCTTCGATCAAGGTCGTGGAGTCCACGCTAGATCGTGGCTTCAACGCGATCGACCACGAAGGGTGGGTCCCAGCCGCCCGACGCGGCGACGTCGGCGGGCGGTGTCAGACGGAGACGTCGAGCCTGGGGTACCGCCCGAGGCCGTTCCACAGGGTGCGAGTAAGCAGGTCGGCGGCCTCTTCCAGGGAACACGCCCGGTGCTCCACCCACTCGCTGGCGCCGGCCTCGAGCATGCCGATGACCCCCCGGGCCAGCAGCCGTTCCACGGGCCCACCACCCCAGGTGTCGGCGATGCACTGGATGCGCGCCCGCCGCGCCTGCTGCACCGCCGGGTGCTCCAGGGCACCGGCGGCGGCGAACAGCGGCCACGACGCGGCATTCGCCTGGACCAGGCGCAGATAGCGGTGGACCAGCGCTCCGAGCCGGGTCTCGTCCACGGGCACGTCGTTGAGCAGGCTCGACAGGTCCTCGTCGAGGCCGGCGAGGCTGTGGAGGTACACGGCGGCCAGCAGCCCACCCCGATCGCCGAAGTACGCGTAGACCAGCGAACGGGACACGCCGGCAGCGTCCGCGACCTCCTCGAAGCGCACAGTGTTCGGATCGCGTCTCCGGAAGATCGTGGACGCCGCCTCCACGATCTCGGCCCGTCGGCGCTCGGGTTCGAGGCGGCGCCGTCCCTGCGCCGACCGGGTACGCCGGTGCGTCGACGGCGGGGCGGACTCGGCGGGCGACGACATGGCTGACGGGCGCCTACCCCTGCGCCGCCGTCACCTCCACGGGCGTGGCCGGCGCCTGCTCGCCCACCAGCGGGAAGTGGCAGGCGACGAACTGGCCCGCGGCCACCTCGCGGGTCTGGGGTTCCTCCACCACACACAGCTCCTGCGCCCGTGGACAGCGGGTGCGGAACCGGCAGCCGCTGGGCGGGGCGAGCGGCGACGGCAGTTCACCCGCGGTGAGCTCGGCCGAACCGGCCGAGGCCTCGGGATCCGGCACCGGGATCGACGACAGCAGCGCCGCGGTGTAGGGGTGCGCGGGGTTGGCGTAGAGCCGGTCGGGGGCCGCCACCTCGCAGATCTTGCCGAGGTACATGACGGCCACGCGGTCGCTGACGTTCTTCACGACCGCGAGGTCGTGGGTGATGAAGATCAGCGTCAGCCCGTATCGCTGCTTGAGGTCCTCGAGCAGGTTGAGGATCTGCGCCTGCACCGACACGTCCAGGGCCGACACCGGCTCGTCGCAGATGACCAGCTGGGGCTCGAGGACAAGGGCGCGTGCGATGCAGATGCGCTGGCACTGCCCGCCGGAGAACTCGTGGGGCCGCTTGTCGCGCGCCACGTCGGGGTCGAGCCCGACCGCCTCCAGCACCTCATCGACGCGGGCGCGGCGCTCGGCCTCGGTCCCCCGACCCCAGATCTCGAGGGGGGCGCCGACGATGTCGCCAACGTGCCGGCGGGGGTTCAGCGACGAGATCGGGTCCTGGAACACGATCTGCATCTGCGGCCGGACGACCCGCAGCCGCTCCCCGCTGAGGGCCGTGAGCTCGTGGCCGGCGAAGATCACCTTGCCGTCGGTGGGCTTGGGCAGCTGGATGACGGCTCGAGCGGTCGTGGACTTGCCGCAGCCGGACTCGCCCACGAGGCCCAGCGTCTCGCGCTCGGCGACGTCGAAGCTGACGTCGGCCACCGCGGAGACGTGGCGGCCCGGCCCCGCCGGAAAGTCCACGACCAGGTTCTCGACCCGGAGGAGCATGTCGTCGTCTGGTCGCAGGTGTGCGGTCCCGCTGCCGGCCATCAGGCTTCGACCTCTGCGGCCTTGGTCACGTCCCCGGTGACGGCCAGCTCGGCCTGGGGCACGTGCGCCGCCAGGTTCCGCTCCAGCGCCTCCTTGCCGGCATCCGTGCCGACCGGGTACCAGCAGCGGTAGGTGTGGCCCGGCTCGTCGGCCTCGATCAGCGGTGGCTGCTCCTCGTGGCAGCGGTCCTGGACATATGGGCAGCGCGGCGCAAACCGGCAGCCGCGAGGCGGATCGATGAGGTCTGGTGGCCGGCCGGCGATCACGTTGAGCCGCGTGTGGCTGGGGTTCTCGAGCCGCGGGATGGACTCCAGCAGGGCCGACGTGTAGGGCATCCGCATCTTGGCGAACAGCGTCTTGGTCGGCGCCTGCTCGACGATCTGGCCGGCGTACATGACCGCGATCTCATCGGTGTGGCCCGCCACGACCCCGAGGTCGTGGGACACGAGCACCATCGCCATCTCCCGGTCGCGCTGCTGCTGGCGCAGCAGGTCCAGGATCTGCGCCTGCACCGTCACGTCCAGCGCGGTGGTGGGCTCGTCCGCGAACAGGAGCTTTGGGCCACAGGCCAACGCCACCGCGATCACGACCCGCTGGCGCATGCCTCCGGACAGCTCGTGCGGGTACTGCCGCAGCCGCCGCGCCGGCTCGGGGATGTTGACCGACCGGAGCAGCGCCAGGGCGGTCTCCCGAGCCTCGTTGCGATCCATGTCGAAGTGGAATTCCAGGGACTCGGTGATCTGCTTGCCGATGCGCATGACGGGATTGAGCGACGTCATCGGGTCCTGGAACACCATGGCAAGCTGCGTGCCCCAGTACGACCGCAGCTGGGACTGTCCCATCTGGTCGAGCCGGCTGCCGTCGAAGTTGATCACGCCGGTGCGGGTCACGTTGCGGGTCGGCAGCAGCCCCATGACAGAGCGCGACAGCACCGATTTGCCGCAGCCCGACTCGCCCACCAGTCCGAGCGTTCGCCCCCGGTCGAGGGTGAACGACACGCCATCGACGGCCTTCACCACGCCCATCGGCGTCGTGAAGTGGGTGGCGAGGTCGTCGACGTCGAGGAGCGTCCGCCCGGTGGGTGCATGGATCGACTGCTCGGTGTGGGCAACGTGCTTGCGGCCGGCGGAACGAAGGGGGCTCACAGCGCGCTCTCCCGTACATCGAACCGCGCCCGGACCACGTCGCCCAGGAAGTTCAGGGCGAGGACCGTGAGGAAGATCACCACCGTTGGGACCAGCACGATGTGCGGCGAGTCGCGGAGGTCGGCACGCCCCTCGGCGATGATGTTGCCCCACGACGGAGTAGGTAGCTGCACCCCGACCCCGAGCACGCTGAGGGCGCCCTCGGCCACGATCACCACCGCGACGCCGAGCAAGGCGATCGAGAACATCGCCGGCAGCACGTTCGGCAGCACCTCGCGGAACATGATCGATCGGTTGCGCGCCCCCATCGCCTTGGCGGCCAGCACGAACTCGCGCTCCGACCATGCCAGGGTGTTGGCGCGCGTGATCCGGCCGAGGACGGGGATGGACACGACGCCGAGCGCGAAGATGAGGACGATCGTCCGTCGCGTGCTGCTGATCCCCTCCCCACTGGCCAGCACCGTGACGAGGGTGAGTGCGAGGATGAGCTGCGGGTACGACAACAACACGTCGAAGAGGCCGCTGAACACCGTCTCGGTGCGACCACGCCGGTAGCCCGCCATCAGGCCGAACAGGCCACCGACGACCAGCCCCACCACGATGGCACCGACGCCGATCAGTAGCGAGGCGCGTGACCCCCACACCACCCGGCTCAGCATGTCGCGCCCGAGGCCGTCGCCACCGAGGATGTGCCCGTCGGTCCCAGGCCCCTGGCCGGCGATCTGGGCGAAGTTCTCGTTGGGGTCGTCGAGCGGGAGGACGGGAGCCAGCACCGCGGCGGCGACGATGAGCACCAGCCAGGCGATGGCAAGCTTTCCCGCGATGCCCAACCGCCGCGCGCGCGCCTGCATCTCGGGGGTCGGTTCGACTGCAGACTCGAGGTCGACCGGCTCGAGGGTCTGGGTCTGGATGAGCTCGGGGGCCTGCATCGCTGTGGCCGATCGCTCACGTGCGGGCATTGCGGATCCTCGGGTCGAGCACGGAGTAGAGGAGGTCGACGAGGAAGTTGATGAGCACGAAGGCCACGGCGATGATCGCGATCAGGCTCTGCAGCGCGATGTACTGGCGCGAGAAGACGGCCTCGGCCAGCAGCGTGCCCATGCCGGGCAACGAGAAGATCACCTCGATCACGACTGCGCCGCTGATGAGCACGCCCACGTTGAGCCCCGCCACCGTCAACACGGTCAGGCTCGACGGCCGCAGGGCGTGTCGCCAGAGCACCCGGGAGGGCGAGATGCCCTTGGACTTCGCCATCGTGATGAAGTCCTCCTGGAGCGTCGCGATCATGTCGCTGCGCAGCAGGCGCATGTAGGCAGCGATCTGGCCGGCGGCTAGGGCGATGACCGGCAGCGCCATGCGCCGGAGGTGCTCCAACAGGTCTTCGCTCGGCGCGACGTAGCCGCTGACGGGCAGCCATTCGAGTTGGACGCCCACGTAGTAGGCCAATATCAGCGCCAACGCGAAGTTGGGCAAGGCGAGCAGCCCGAAGGCGGTGGTATTGGTGGCCCGGTCGAAGCGTGACGTCGCGCGGTACGCAGTGATTACACCCAACGGCACGGCGATGAGCAGGGTGAGGATCTGCGCCTCCACCATGAGCTGGATCGACACGGGCAGCGCGTCACGCACCCGGTCGATGACGGGCCGCTCGCCCGTGACGCTGTAGTACCCACCGAGATCGCCGGTCAGGAAGTCGCCCATCCAGCGCCCGTACTGGACGTACAGCGGGTCGTCGAGCCCCAGCTGGTCCCGGAGCGCTTCCTTCTGTTCCGGGCTCGCGAACCCGGCGATGGCGTCAACCGGGTCGCCGGGCAGCAGGCTGGTCATCAGCGCCGCGAACAGCGTGACGAAGAACAGGACGACCAGGAGGTGCGACACCCGGCGGAGGATCATCCGCATGGCGCGCCCCCCTGCCCTACTGGTCGACCCACATGTAGGCCGTCGAGTTCCCGACCGCCAGCCCGGGGAACGGGTCGGGGCTGGTGGGGCCCTCACCGAGGATGCCGTGCACGTCGTTGCTCGTCGCCACGGTCCACGGCGTGTACCAGAGCCAGATGTTGTGGACCTGCTCACCGAACCGTCGGTTCAGGTCGTCGTAGATCTGCTCGCGTTGGTCTGCGTCGGCGGTGGTACGACCCTGGTCGAGCAGCTGGTCGATCTCGGGATCGCTGAAGCGGCCGAAGTTGATCGGGTTCCCGGAGGACGCCGACTTCCACCAGACGTACTGCTCGTCGGGATCACCGCCCGGATGGTTGCGCCAGCCGATGGCCTCGAAGTCGCCGCTGATCGCGCTGTCGATCTGGGTCGACTGGTCGACCGTGATGATCTCGACGCTCATGCCGACCGCCTCGGCCTGCTCCTTGAGGAGCTGGGCCTGCGCGACGGTCGCCTCGGCCTGGGTGGTCGTGTACGTGAACGACAGCGGTTGGCCGGTCTCGGTTTCGTACTCCTGGACCAGCTCCTCGGCGCGATCCGCGTCGTAGGTGGGGAACCCGGTGTCGTCGAGGTTGCCGATGTTGCCGGGCGCGAACGGTCCAGTGGCCTGGGTGGTGATCCCGGCGTTGAGGATGGTGTTGACCTCGTCGAAGTCGGAGGCGTAGGCGAGCGCCTGGCGCGCCTTGATGTTGTCGAAGGGCGGCTTCGACTCGTTGAGCATGATGTAGCTCACCTCGCCGAACTGGTCCGATTCGACGGCGGTGACGTCGCCGGAGTCGGCCAAGCCGCGGATCTGGTCGATCGTGTCGGCGTCGCTGGTGTGCATGGCGTTGATCTCGCCGGATTGCAGGGCGTTGAGGCGCTGCGCCACCTCGACGATCGGGCGGAACTCGATCTCGTCGAGGTACGGGAGCTGGTTGCCCTCGGCGTCGGTTGCCCAGTAGTCGGGGTTCTTCTCGGCCGTCAGGCTCTGGTTGGGCGTCCAGTTCACGAGCTTGAACGGGCCCGTGCCGATGAGGTTCTCGGCGCACGTCCTCGTGTCGTCGAGCTGGGCCTGCGCCATCATCCCGACCCTGCCGCTGCCGTAGAGGTACGCGTCGAACGCCACCCACGGCTCGTTCATCGTCACGCGGACGGTCTGGGGGTCGACCACCTCGGTGTTGGCGATGTTCTGGAAGGTGAAGATGAACAGCTGGGGCTTGCGGGTCGGATACGCGCCCCGGTACGCGTCGAGGTTGTTCTTGACCACCTCGGCGGTGAGGTCGGTGCCGTCGTGGAACTTGATGCCGTCGCGCAGCGTGATCGTCCACTGCGTGTAGTCGTCGTTGGGCTCGACGGACTCGGCGAGCCAGGGCTCGTAGGTGCCGTCCGCCGTCGGCCGCGTCAGCGTGTCGTAGATCGAACGGGCGACCATGATGCCGGAGATGGCGAGCTGCGCCTCGGGCAGGCACCAGCCGTCGGTCGTCTCCGCCTCGAGCCCATAGACGACCTTGCCGCCCGGTGTGGGCGTGCCCTCGTCGCCGGCGGCGTCGCCACCACCGCCCCCGCCGCTGTCGTCGCCGCCACCACCGCAGGCCGCGGCCACCATGGCCAGGGCGAGCGCGGGTGCCACCCGGCCGAACCACTTCCGACGCAGTGCTGTCGAAGCCACGTCTTCCCCCTTACGTGACGAGCGTCACAACAGCCGGAAGCTAGGTGCCGGGCTGGACTCTTGTCAAAGAACGATCGCATGACGAAGCGCCAGGACGGCGGGGAGATGACGCGTGGGTGAACGGTGGGCGGGCGGCGCGGTGATGAGACCTGACAAGCTGCCGGGATGGTCCGCCGCCGAACCCGCCCCCTCGTCCTCCTCGCCGCCCTGGCGACCATGGGCCTGCTGGCCGCCGCCTGCCGGCCGATCTCCGTGGGCAGCGGCACCGGCGGCAATGGTCGGGGGCCCAACGTCACGATCAACCAGATCCAGGTCCTGGCGTCGCACAACAGCTACCACGTCGAGCCCGAGCCCGCGCTGCTGACGGCACTGCGTTCCGTCATCGGTGCCGCTGCCGACGGGTTCGAGTACACGCACCGGCCTCTCGGCGACGAGCTCGACGCCGGCGTGCGCCAAGTCGAGCTCGACGTGTTCGTCGACGATCCCGGCGGCGGCCGCTACGCCCACCCCAAGCTGGCGCCACTGCTCGGCCTCGATCCGATCGACCCGGCCCTCGCCGGCCCCGGCCTCAAGGTCCTCCACGTGCAGGAGGTCGACTACCGCTCGACCTGCCCGACCTTCGTCGACTGCCTGGGGGACATCCGGAGCTGGTCCCGGGACCAGCCGGGCCACCTGCCGATCACGATTCAGATCGAGGCCAAGGACGACGCCATCCCCGACCCCGGCGGCCTCGGGTTCGTGCAGCCCTTGCCCTGGACCGCCCCCGACTTCGCCACCCTGGAAGCGGAGATCCGCTCGGTGTTCGGCGACGAAGGGATCATCAGCCCCGGGGACGTCAAGGAGCACTCCCCCAGCCTGGTCGCGGCCGTCCGCAAGGGCCGGTGGCCGACCCTCCGCAAGGCTCGCGGCCAGGTCATGTTCGTGCTCGACGACAAAGGCGCGAAGCGCGACGCCTACCGGGCGCAGGTGCCCGACGTCGACGACCGGCTCATCTTCGTGGACGTCCCGCCGACCGATCCCGACGCCGCGGTGACGGTCGTCAACGACCCCATCGGCGACGCCGCCCGCATCCGCGACCTGGTCACCCAGGGCTTCATCGTCCGCACCCGGGCGGACGCCGACACGGTGGAGGCCCGCAGCGGCGACACCACCAGGAGGGAGGCCGCGTTCGCCAGCGGCGCCCAGTACGTGTCGACCGACTACGTCTTCCCCGACGACCACTTCGGCACCGGCTACGTGGTCGACCTGCCGGGCACGGAGGCGGCGCGCTGCAATCCGGTGAACGCGCCCAAGCGTTGCCTCAAGGCCGACCTCAGCGGCTGACGGTCGCGCGTCTCGGGGACATTCCCGATGCCGGCCTGTCACACCTTGTGCGTACTGTTCGTCAAAACCAGGACCGGGGGATAGGAGCGCGGCGGCACCTACCCCCCGGTCCGCCCATAGGGCTCAGACCAGGCGGCGGTCGGTGGCCCAGCGGGTGAGCTCGTGGCGGCTCGACAGCTGGAGCTTGCGCAGCACCGACGACACGTGGGTCTCGATCGTCTTGATCGACACCTGTAGCCGCCGGGCGATCTCCTTGTACGTGTAGCCCCGCGCCAGGAGGCGCAGGACCTCCCGCTCGCGCGGCGTGATCTGGTCGAGCTCCGGGTCGAGCGAGGTGCCCGGGGGCAGGTCGCCGGCGAACGCATCGAGCACGAACCCCGCCAGGCGGGGCGAGAACACGGCGTCGCCGTCCCGTACGCGCTCGACGGCCTGGGCGAGGTCGTCGCCCGCGATCGTCTTGGTGACGTAGCCGCGGGCGCCGGCCCGGATGACGGCGATGACGTCCTCGGCGGCGTCGCTGACGGACAGGGCCAGGAACACGACCGCCGGGTGCGTCCGGTGGACCGCCTCGATGACGGCGCGCCCACCGCCGCCCGGTAGGTGGACGTCTAGCAGCACCACATCGGGCGCGGTGGTGCGGATCCCTTCCACCGCCGACTCGACGTCGACGGCCTCGCCCACGATGTCGAGTTGGCCGGCGAGCTCGGTGCGCACCCCCGAGAGGAACAGGCGGTGGTCGTCGACCAGGAACACCCGGGTCGGCGGGGTGCGGGTCACGGTGTCGACTCCGCCTCGAGGGCGAGCGCGAACGTGACCTCGGTGCCCTCGCCGGGCGCGCTGTTGACGTGGGCGCGGCCACCGTGCCGGGCCATGCGCAGCACGATCGAATGGGTGATCCCGCGCCGGTCGCCGTTGACGGCGGCGGGGTCGAAGCCGCGGCCGCGGTCACGGACGAACGCCTCGACCCTGGAATCCCCGAGCACCTCGGCGTACACCGACACCTCGTCGGCGCCGCTGTGGCGGGCGGCGTTGAGGACGGCCTCGCGGACGGCCGCCACCAGGGCCTCGACATGGCCGTTGAGCGGGCAGTCGCCGACGACCACCACGTCCACCGCCACCCCGTGGTCGGCCTCGACCTCGTCGGCGACGCCATCGAGTGCCGTGGCCAGGGTGCCAGGCGCATCCTCGGCAGACGAGCGGCGGCCGTCGTAGAGCCAGGCCCGCAGCTCCCGTTCCTGCCGCCGCGCCAGGGTGCGCGCCTGCTGCGGCGCGTCGGCGTGCCGCTGGATGAGGGCCAGGGTCTGCAGCACGGAATCGTGCAGATGGGCCGCCATGTCGGCGCGCTCCTCGTTGCGGATCCGCTCCCGCCGTTCCTCGCCGAGCTGGCGCACCAGGCGCGCCACCCAGGGGCTGAACAGCAGGGCGCCACCCAGGATCGTCGCCAGCACCGCGATGCCCACATTGCCGACCGCTCCCAGCGCTTCGTTCGATGCGAGAAAGAACCCGATCCCGGCGATCAACAGGCCGGCGCCGACGAGCACGCGGACCCAGACCATCCAGCCGCCGCGGAGCGCCTCGACGGGGTTCCCCGGCAGCCGCGTGGCCGCCTCCCGCCAGCGGGCCCGGTCGCTGTCGCCGGCCCGCGCCAGGACCAGACCGATGCCGGTGGCCGCCACCACGGCCGGCCACACGATGTGGTCGGGGAAGAACGGCGTGACCCAGCGGACCAAGAGCAGCGCCCCGAGCGTGATGCAACCCACCGCGAGGGCCAGCTCGCTGCTCCGCTTCGTGCTCGGGCTGGCGCCGGTCGCTGCGGGCTCTTCGGCTGCGGATTCCTCGGGGAGGATCGCCCACGCCACGAGGTACAGGAGCAACCCTGCACCGTTGGCGAGGGCCAGGATGCCGACCGCCAACCGAACCACGATGGGGTCGACCCCGAGCCAACGCGCCACGCCCGCGCACACACCCGCCACGATGCGTTCGTCGCGGCGGCGGACCAGGCCGTGCGGGAGGCCGGCGATCGGTGGTTGTCGGGGAGGTGAGCCCATCGGGGTTTCGGGTGCGCGTCACGTGACGGGCACCCCACATGATGGCAACTGCACGGCGAAATCGCCTCCGGGGAGCGCTCGGGGAGATCCCCGATTGTGAGCATCGGGCCCGGTCCCGATGATGTGGCCATGGAAGTCCCGCCCCAGGCGCCGCCCCGGCCCGAAGAGCGCGCCTCCGGGCCCCGGCCGAGGCGGCTGGTCCGCGAGCCCGACGATCGCAAGATCGCCGGGGTGTGCGCCGGGCTCGCCGATCGGATCGGCGTCGACGTATCGCTGGTCCGCCTGGGCGCCGTCGTCCTGGCGGTCTTCACGCCGGTGGGCCTCATCGCCTATCTCGTCGCGTGGGCCATCGTCCCCGAGCGTCGGCCGGACGAGCCGCGCGTGGTCGCACCCCCCGCCGACCTGCCCCACTTCGGCCGGATCCCGCTGTGGCTGCTCATCGTGGGTGCCGTCCTCCTCGTCGGGTCACTCCGCGACAACTCCTGGTGGCCGTGGTGGCCCAACGGCCCGGTCCTCGCGCTCGCGCTCGTCGGCCTTGGCGTCTGGCTTCTCGTCCGGGATGGCGACCACGAGGACCCGCCGCACCCCGGCGGCCCCCCCGGCGCCGGCTCCGGCGCACCCGACGGTCCCGAAGCCGGCGATTCGGACACGCTCGGCGTTCGCAGCACTACACTGGATGATGCTGGTTTCGCTGAACCCCTCGACCAGAGCGAGGGCGCCGGGCCGCCGGGCGAGTTTCCTCCCCCGGTTTCGCCCTGGTGGTCCGGCGCCGAAACCGACACCCCCGGCGACGTAGCGACGCCGGCCGGTTCCCCCGCAGCGAGCGAGGGGCTGAGCCGGTCGCACGTCGCCCTCGCCTTCGTCGGCCTGCTGCTGATCGTCGCCGGCCTGGCGTGGCTGCTGCACGTGCTCGACGTGGCCAGCCTGTCGCTGAGCGACGGCCTGGCCATCGGCCTGGTCATCGTCGGGCTCGGCCTGGTCGTTGCGGCCTGGCGCGGCCGCGCCTGGTCCCTGGTCGTGCTCGGGGTCCTGTTCGGGTCGACCATCGTGCTCGTCGAAGCGATCAACGTGCCGTTCGAGGCCGGTGCCGGGGATCGGCTCGTGGTGGTGGACACCCGCGGCGAGCTGGCCGACGACCACGAGCTGTTTGCCGGGGCGCTGACGCTCGACCTGCGCCGCGCCCCGCTGTCCGACGGCCCCCACACCGTGGACGCCGCCGTCGGCATGGGCAAGCTGCGGGTGATCGTCCCCGCCGACTCCAGCGTCGAGGTGGACGCGAGGGTCAAGGCCGGCAACATCGACGGCGAATTGGCCCCCACCCCGGACGAGGGAGGGGTCGACCTGCACGAGACGTTCGCCGTCGGCACGCGCCAGCGCGTCCCCGACCTGCGGCTCGACCTGTCGGTGGGGATCGGTGAGCTGGTGGTGGACCGTGCCTAGACACCGCTTCGAGCCGGTGGCCCTCGTCTTCGGCGCCGTGTTCGTGGCCGCCGGCCTGATCGTGCTGGCGGGCGGCGAGCTGACCGAGGAGGGCCGAGCGCTGGTCCCGGCCGGACTGATCGCCCTCGGTGTGGCACTGCTGGTCCACGTGGGGCGGCGGGGCCGTCCGCCCGCCCCGGCCGTATCCGTCGCACCGCCCCCGCCCCGGGCCGACGACCGGGACCTCGACGACCTCTTCGCCCCCGTCGACGACGCGCTCGCCGACTGGGAGCGAGCGAACGCCGCTGCGGGGACTGCGGACGCCAGTGTTCCCGCCACCCCGGAGACCGACGCGACCAACGTGGACGTCACGCAGGTCGATGTCACGGACGTCGACGTCATGGAGGTCGAGGCGACGGAGCCAGACGTCACCGACGCCGACGCCTCACCGGCCGATCCCGAGCCCGACGTCACCGAGGTCGAGGCGACCGAGCCCGAGGTCACCGAGGCCGACGCCACACTGGCCGATCCCGAGCCCGACGTCACCGAGGTCGTCGACCCGACCGAGCGGTACCCGGGGCGGGAGCCGGAGTGAGCGACGGCCTCAGCTCGCCAGCACGGCCCGCGCGACCAGGTCGGTGCCGAAGGCCGTGAGGATCGCCAGGTACAGCAGCCCCGTGGCCGCCATGACCGCCGAGTAGTAGCGCTCCCGCAGGGCGGCGCGGGTCACGAACACCAGGCCGATCGTGGCCACCGCGCAGGCCACCCAGAACCAGCCGAGCGTGCCGCCGTAGCCGTCGTCGATGCTGCCGTCCAGCACCGACACCATCCCTGTCGGCCACAGCAGCGCGACCACCTCGAAGGGCCAGATGATGGCCGTCCAGCGGACCATCTCCAGGAGCGGCCCCCGGGCCAGCCCCGGCTGGACGAGGTACCAGTGGCCCAGGAGCATGCCGTCGGAGATCGACCCCAGGAACGCCGCCCCCACCAGCACCCGCACAACCGACAGCAGCGCAGGGTCGCCGGCGGCGATGCCGGCCGCCACCAGTCCCGGGATCCCGACCACCGGCGCGATGAGGTCGAGCCCGGGCGGGAACTCGGGGGCGTCGGGATCCGGGCCGTCGCTGCGCCGGTCGATCCCGGTCATGGCCGCCACCCGCGCCGAGCGCCGCTCGATCCGCTCCCGCTCCCCCGCCACACCGGCCCGGCGCCGCACCACGGAGACCGTCAGCGCCACGGCCGCGGCGGCGGCTACGGCCAGCGCCGATGCCTCGCGCACCGGCACCGGGTCGACCCAGGCGCCGACACCGAAGGCCCCCAGCGCCATCACCCCGTAGACGCTGCGGAGCAGCCAGCCGTAACCGATTCCGACCTCGCGCCGGCGGGTCGTGACCCACAGGAACAGCAGCCCGCCGACGGCCCACTGCAGAAGCACGGTGGCGGCGTCGAGGCGGATCACGGGCCGGAGGGTAGGACCGAGACGCGTCTTTGAAGAAAAACCGGGCCATAGGCCCCGAAGGTCTTCAAAGACCGGTCAGGCGTCGACGACCGCCAGCCCGTGGTCGGCCCGGTTGAGCGCGTCGGGCCCCGCCTCGGTCGCCACGACGATGTCCTCCAGGCGCAGCCCGAACCTGCCGGATATGTAGATGCCGGGCTCGATCGAGAACGCGTGGCCGGGGGCGAGGGGCGCGGCGTTGCCCGCCACGATGTACGGGTCCTCGTGCGCCTCGACGCCGATGCCGTGACCGGTGCGGTGGATGAACCGGTCGCCGTGGCCGGCGTCGGCGATGATGCGCCGAGCCGTCGCGTCGACCGCCTCGCACGGGGTGCCGACCGTCGCGGCGGCGGCCGCCGCCCGCTGGGCCTCGTGCAACACGGCGTAGGCCTCCGCGACCTCGCCCGGCGGCTCGCCCACGTGGACGCAGCGGGTGATGTCGCTGCAGTACCCCACGCCGTCGCCGTCGAGCATGGTGCCGCCGAAGTCGCACAGCACGACGTCACCCGCCCCGATCACCCGGTCGGCCGCCTCGTGATGGGGGCTGGCCGCGTTCTCGCCCGCGGCCACGATCGCGAAGTTCACGTGCTGGTGGCCCTCGGCCACGATCCGGCGCCCGAGGTCGGCCGAGACCTCCGCCTCGGTGCGCCCCACGAGCGGAACCGCGCCCGCCTGCAGGTCGGCGGCGACCCGATCGACGGCCTCGGCGGCCCGGCGCAGCGCCTCGACCTCGGCCTTGTCCTTGACCGCCCGGAGGGGCCCCAGCACCGTGCTCGCGGCGACGAACCGCGCCGCCGGCAACGCGCGCTGGAGGTCGAGCACGAAGCGCGCCCACGTGTGGTCGCCGATCGCCACGGTGGCGGCCCGGCCGACCAGGCCGGCGACGATGGCGATCGGATCGTGGGTCTCCTCCCAGGCGTGCAGCGTGAAGACCTCGGGGCGTTCCGCCACCCGGGGCGCCTCGAGCCGCGGGACCACCAGCGTGGCGTCGCCGTCCCGGGGCAGCACCAGCATGGTCAGCCGCTCCAGCGGCATCGCCGTGTAGCCGGTCAGGTATGGCAGGTCGGGCCCGACCGACAGCAGCACAGCGTCGACGCCGAGCTCGGCCATGCGCCTGCGGGTCCGACCGGCACGTTCGCTGAGCATGCGGCCCATCGTACGGGTGCGCCTCCGCCCGCCGGCCCGGCGGCCCGCGCCAACCCTCAGTGAGTCGCGGCCACCGCCATGGCGCCCGTGGCGGCCGCCCCCGCGGCCTGGCGGGCGTGATAGCTGGAGCGGGTCAGCGGGCTCGACTCCACGTGGGGGATCCCCATCGCCTCGCCGACCTCCCGGTACCGGTCGAACGTCGCCGGCTCGACCCAACGGGCGACGGGCAGGTGGTGGGTGGTCGGCCGGAGATACTGGCCGATCGTCACGATGTCGACGCCGACTGCGCGCAGGTCGGCCAGCGTCGCCAGCACCTCGTCGTCCGACTCGCCCATCCCCACGATGAGGCCTGACTTGGTCACCAGCCCCGCCTCCTTGGCCCGGGCCAGCACCGCCAGGCTGCGGGCGTAGCCGGCCGACGGCCGCACCGCCCGTTGCAGGCGGGGGACGGTCTCGACGTTGTGGTTGAACACGTCCGGCCCGGCCGCCGCGATCGTCGCCAGGGCGGCCTCGTCGCCCTTGCAGTCGGGGACCAGCACCTCGACCTGCACGCCCGGCGTGCGCCGCCTGATGGCCCGGATCGTCTCGGCGAACGCGGCTGCGCCCCCGTCGTCCAGGTCGTCCCGCGCCACGGCGGTCACCACTGCGAACCCCAGTCCCATCCGCTCGACCGCCTCGGCCACCCGCTCGGGCTCGGACGCGTCGAGCGGTTCGGGGTGCCGGGTGTCGACCAGGCAGAACCCGCACGCCCGCGTGCAGCGCTCGCCGTTGATCATGAACGTGGCCGTGCCGTCGGCCCAGCACTCGAAGATGTTGGGGCAGCCGGCCTCCTCGCACACCGTGACCAGGCCCAGGTCGCGCATCGTGTGCTTGAGGCGCAGGTAGCCGGGCGCGGTGCGGAAGGTGGAGCGCAACCAGGGTGGCTTGCGGGTGGCGATCTGGAGCCCCTCGGTAACGCCCGCCTCGGTCAGCCGGCCCTGGAGCCGGACGGGAACGGTCTCGCCCGGGCCCTCGCCCCTGCTGAAGGCCGACAGGTCCGCCGGCGAGTGACGCCAGACAACGTCCTGGCGATCGACGTCGGCGCCCTTGCCCCAGAGCGCCGCCGCCCGCGCCGCGATGACGTCGACGACCTCGCGCATCCCGACGTCGATGCCCTCGTCGGCCAGTGACGTCACCCGCTTGTCGGGGATCCCGCACGGCACGATGTAGCCCCAGTAACGCATGTCGGGGGCGACGTTGAGGGCGAAGCCGTGCATCGAGCGGCCACGTGTGAGCCGGACGCCGATGGCGGCGATCTTGCGGGGGTCGGCGCCGTCGGGATCGACCCAGACGCCGGGGTACTCCCGAAGCCGTCCGACATCGGGCAGCCCGAGATCCGTCAGCGTGTCGATCAAGAGCTGCTCGACGGATCGCACGTACGCGACGGTGTCGGTCATCCGGTGCTTGGTGCCGCCGCGCTTGGCAGGCAAGGAGACGATCGGGTAGCCGACGAGCTGACCCGGACCGTGGTAGGTGACGTCGCCGCCCCGGTCGCTGCGAACCAGCTCGGCGCCCACGTCGGCCGGCGGCACCAGGACGTGGCGCATGTCGGCCCGCTTGCCGAGCGTGTAGACGTGCGGGTGCTCGAGCAGTAGCAGGTGGTCGTCGGGCGACGACGCGTGCATGGCCCGCTGCAGCGCCCACGCCTCCCGGTAGGGCACCCGACCGAGCCAGCGGATCCGCAGGGTCATCAGGCGAGCTCGGGCGCCCAGTCGCGGGTTTCGACGATCTCCTTGATCTCCCGCAGGAACGAGGCGGCGTAGGCCCCGTCGAACGCCCGGTGATCCCAGGTGAGGGTGATGTTGCCCACGGAGTGGATGGCGATGCCCTCGCTGCCGTCGGGCAGGTCGATCACGACCGGGCGCCGCTTCACCCCGTCCGTGGACACGATCGCCACCTGCGGCTGGTTGATGATCGGCAGCGTCATCGTGGTGCCGAACGGGCCGGGGTTGGTGATCGTGAACGTCCCGCCGGCGATGTCGTCCGGCCCGAGCTGCTTGGCCCGGGCCCGGCGCGCCAGGTCGCTGATCTCCCGGGCCAGCGCCCGCATCCGCTTGCCCTCGGCGTCGTGGATGACGGGCACCATCAGCCCCTTGAAGTCGAGGTCGACGGCGATGCCGAGGTTGACGTAGTTGTGCACGATCAGCTCGTTCTCGCCGAAGCTGGCGTTCACCTCGGGGTACTCCCGGATCGCGTCGACGACCGCCCGGCCGATGAACGGGAGGTAGGTGAGGCTGAAGCCTTCGGCCGCCTTGAACGCCTCGCGCTCGGCGGACCGCACCCGCTCGATGCCCTCGAAGTCCACCTCGATCGAGGCGTAGACGTGCGCCGAGGTCTGCTTCGAGCGGATCATGTGCTCGGCGGTGCGCCTCCGGATGTTGGTGTGGGCGATGGCGGTGTCCCGCTCCCCCGCCCGTGCCGCGGGCTGGGCGGCGGGCGCGGCGGGCTGCTGCGCGCGGTGCTCGCCACCGGGCTCGCCTTCTATCTCTACCGTCTGATCTTTGGGCAGCCGGCGTCGCCACCGAACATCGTGCCGTTCCAGCCGGAGCCGATCCCGCTCCTCTCCGACATTCCCGTTATCGGCCCGGTGCTCTTCAATCAGGCGCCGCTCACCTATGTGGCACTGATCGCGGTCCCCCTGACCGCGTTCCTGCTCTATCGCACCGCCTGGGGACTCGATCTCCGCACGGTCGGCGAAAATCCGCGCGCCGCGGATGCCGCCGGCGTCAGCGTGTGGAGCATGCGCACCCAGGCCCTTGTCATCGGCGGGGCGTTGATGGGAATGGGCGGCGCCTATCTCACTCTGTCGCAATTCAACGCTTTCACCTTCGGCGTCGTGTCCGGACGCGGCTGGGTGTCGATCGCCCTCGTCGTCTTCGGTCGGCGAGAGCAGACGGATGCGCGGGCGAAGCCCGCACGTCCTGATGGTCGGCGCCGCCGAGTCGGCGCCTTAGCAGGCAACCTCTAACGCAGCCGCTGAGCGCGTTTTACGAAGTTGGCACGATTCTCACGTCCCTTCGGGCCAGTGGCGATTACGGCCGGGGTCTGACCCCAGGCGTAATCGTCCTGGCCGTAACCGACTTGGCGTTTGCCCGAGCTCGCCGCGGGCAACGGCTCGCCGCGTGATCTTCGACCTGCTTCAAGCGCCCGCGCGCCAGGCGTCGGCGCTGGAGGAGACGGATCACCGGCCGTGGCCTCTGCCCGACCGTCCCTGGATCCTGGCCGAGACGCTCCACGAACAGCTGTTCGTCCACTGGCGCGTGTCGTCCAGAGCACTGCGCGACCACCTCCC
>Ga0081455_10003478_pt1 | contig 18088 bp, 27 predicted proteins | sample TabmetS3T2R1_FD_70207 | JGI IMG/M metagenome (GOLD analysis project Ga0081455, IMG submission 70207) | Tabebuia heterophylla rhizosphere microbial communities from the University of Puerto Rico - S3T2R1 | ecosystem: Host-associated > Plants > Roots > Rhizosphere ...
TAGCCATTGAGTACTTTCAACAAGTTCACCCGGTTAAAGAAAATCCAAACTTTCCATTTGTACGAAAGGACAGCGAGAATGAAGCGACATCTTAGCCATATGCCATCTGAACATTTGAACAGCAGGCAGATTGCAAAGATCCTCACATCTGTTATGGGCGGCCTGGCCGGCTGGAATCATCTTGAGGATCTCGCCGCGGCAATCGATTTCATTTATGAAAACAAAGCCGGCCTTTTAGAATTTTTTGCAGCCACAAAACCAGCCGTAGAAGATCCCGAGGCGTTTTCAGCGGCAATCAAACAAATGGAGAAAAAACAATGATTCAAAATCAAGAGATGAGTTATGAAGAGATCGTTATTGCATGGGCGGAAGAGATCAACGGGCATGAAATTCTATCAGATCGTGACTCTCAATTACTGTCTGATTTCGAGCGATCACACGGACACAACCCCTATATCAATTTACGGCCGATTTTTTGCCGGACAACAACAGGGCACAATAGAGGGCACATCATGCCGGCATCGATGCCCGGTATCAGTCAATGCCTTGAATATGCCTTTCATCGTGGGTTCAGCCTCACCATGTCCCCTATGAAAAACTGCGAATCTCTGAACGGTTCATATTTTCAGGTAGTGATTGCTCAACCAACTTATGCCGAAGTAGATGAAAACTCCATCAAAGACATTACATCTTTAATCGGTCTCTGCAAGCATGATGATGCTGTTACTTCCTTACTGGCTGAAGCTCTGATAGTTCACAATCGAAAACGCCACAACAAAGATTCTATTTCCATCCTGTGCGTGTGCGGTCATCTCCGGAAGGATCACCCACAACACCCCGGACCAGGCCAGATGTTTATGGGCTGTGACTTCAATGATTGCGAGTGTGAGATTTTCGAACCTGTGGAGAAGTAATTGAATTTTAGGGACCGGAGAAAGCCGGGACAAAACATAAACCAATAGGAGAATAACCATGATGCTTTTGAACACACTGACAGACTGTACCTACTGCGAAAAAAGTTTTGCAGTAATGGAAATGGAGCGAGCTATATCAGGAGATCAAGACAGCGAAGCAATCAAGGTGACATATACGTTTGCCGGCATCGTTCCACCATATTGCCCTTTCTGCGGAAATCCGTTTGTCACAAAAGAGAGTTTAGAGATAGGACTGAAAGCCGCTGAAAAGGCGCGTGCGCACGTTCAGAAAAATGGCGATGTCGAAAAGCCGGCGCCGGCCAGCAAAAAAAACGGGCACATGCCGCGGCGCGTCCGACAGTTCGGCATATATCCAGATCGAATGTATAAACATGGCGAGTTAATGAAAATTTTTGGATGGTCGTGGGGCCGCCGCATAAAAGAAGCGCGTGAGAAAGGCAATTTGAAAGCGAGTTCCGAGGGGCCAGCGATTTTGTATTCTGGGTTCGATGTCATTGAATGGCGTTTCACTCTGAAAGATGAGGCATGAGTAAACGACTTCGCGCCGGGCTCTATGCTCGGACCTCCACAACAGATCAGCAGTCAATACCCGCGAAGCTCGCAGAATTGAAAGAATTCTGCGAGCGGCGGGGATGGATCGTTACCGGAGAGTACACGGAACAATTGAGCGGCGCCGATGACGAGCGACCGGAAAGACAAAAGCTTATCCACCAGGCGCAGCGGGGGCGCGTCGATGTGGTTTTAGTCTATCGGCTTTCCAGATGGTCAAGATCAGTAATCGATCTTTTCCACACAATCGGAGAATTGACGGGCGCCGGCGTGGCGTTCGTTTCGACAAGTGAGGGGTTTGACCTCTCGACACCTACCGGGCGACTTGTGGCCGGTATGCTGGCGATCGTGGCGCAGTTCGAACGCGAGATTCTCAATGAGAACGTCAAGGCCGGCATCGCAGAATACAGACGGGTCAATGGCGGCAAATGGGGGCGCTCGAAAACTCCGGATCATCTCCTAACGATGATTCGCCAAATGCACAGACTTGGGCAGAAGCCGAAAGCCATCATCGAAGCTACTCAATTACCACGCTCAACTGTCTATCAGGAGATTGCAAAACTTCGATCCTCTGACTAAATCAATTCCACTATACCGTTGCACTGTCCACACTGAATTTTTCTGAATGAAATCCTTTTCCATTTTTTTCCATGAAAACTCAGGCATAAAAGAAATCGTAGATATTTCATCGCTTGTTTCTCCTCAACACTTCCCTACCCTTAAAACATTCCACAGGCGATTTTGAATTGATCTCCGGCGCCGGCGGCGGCATGAGTTCAGGACGGGGATAAAACAACCAGGTTAGGCCGGCCAGTGAGCACACCGCGGCCACAATGGCTAAAGCAGCAATAACAATTTTTTTCAACGTTGACTCCAAAAAAAGGCGCCCGAAACAGCGCTTACTGACAACGCAGAATCGGGCGGTAAAGGGAAAATAACCACACACATGATTATTTCCAGCCATTATGCGTGTTTTGTGGCGCACGCACAACGATTTATTTTTGTTTTTTATTCGCTGTATTCAGCTATGCGGAGCGTATTATTTGCCGCAAAGCAGCCCGCATGAAGTAAGTGCAATTTCGGTATCTCCTGGCTCATCAAAGAGCCGTTTGTTAAATCGTTTGCGGATAATCTCCACCACTTCTTTGGCTCTGCGTAAAAGAATCTCGCCCCCGCGGTTGCGAACGAAATTATCTAGATGGCCTGCCGTTGACCAAGTAAAGGGCGATTGCTGCAATCGCCCCGTTGTGCGCTCAATGCGGCAAGCGCGTTCGAAGAGATCAGGGTGAGTCTCTGACAGCCATACAAACTCATAGAGCCGCTGGTAAAAGCAGAAATAGCAATTACTGCGAGTACGTCCGGCGAATAAAAGCCGCTGTTCCCATTCGTCTAGCTCGTCGATGATTCGCCAATTCTCACCGAGGAGTTCGCAGACTTTGTAATACAGCCTCGGCCAGAAGAAAGAGGGCGGCAATAAGCCTTTTCGATTGAGGATCAACCAAACACCACGAAGGTCAATCCCGTATTCAATTAGGGGGTAGATCGGGGTTGAAGTATCCGACGGACGGACACCTACGCGATTCTCGTCAGCTCGGAGCCCATAGTAAACAAAAGTCTTGTCAGTACCATAAAACTTTGTCATGGGTCTGATCTTTGTTTTCTCAGTGCAAAACCGACGCTGATGACTTGGGATTAGGTCCGTATGCCTGATTAACTCTTCTAGGTTTTTACCGACTCGTTGAATGTGCCAACCTGTTTCACCCTCAACCGTCTCTAGCCATTCATACGTTTCGGGTAATTCTGCACCTACATCACAAAACAGAAATTCATAGTCAAGATTGGGCTGGCGGGCTGTCTGGATCAGCGCAGTGCAGAGCGAATCTTTACCGCTAATTGGAATGATATGTCTCTCCATCAGTGTCCCTTTCCAAAATCACTGGAACTCTTTTTCAGGTCCTGAGTAAAACCCAAATAATGCCGGGCCTGTTTATACGGCGTGTCAAAGTGCAGAAGATAGACCGTCTCTTTTGCTCGTGGTATATTTCGATTGCCCATAGATACCTTTCATTGTCGTGGAAGGTTGACTGGCGCGGGGGTCAGCTCTCCGCGTCAGTCAGTTAATAGATTCAGCTTTCATGCCGTGTTCACTGCTACCAGGTTCAAATAGTGGCCGGCTTTACCCTTCAAATTCCATTTCGGGAACGGGGCATTACAATGCCGACAGATCGACCATCCAACAATCAAAGGCGGGTCGTCTTGTTCGCGTGGCATGTCAACCAGGTCGTGCCCGGCGCAGCTCGGGGCCGGCGCCGTTCGGATAATTGTTTGCCGTCGTTCCCGCTCGATGCTGTCACGGGCGGCTAACAGTTCAGGCACTCCTAAAACTTGCTTCGAATCTTTCCATTCCTTTTTTGCTCGATCGAACATTTCCACTATTTCAGCGGGGGCGTATCTCTGCAATTCCTTTGCCCATGTCAGTGCCATATTCCATAGCTCTGTTTCTTTCGGTTCCGGAATTGTTCGCAAGCGGCGACTTTCTTTGATCATCGCTATGCAGATGTTCATGACTTCCCTATCGATTTGTTTATCTTCGGTACTTGTCGAGAACGGCAACGCCTTGGGCGTCATCTCGTCTATGGCTGTCATTTGTGGTTTCTCCCTTTTGTGTATTGATTGATTCGGCCTTTCGCGTCCAGCCGCGTAATGCTGCATTCCAATCTACAAACTTATGACCGAACATCCTGGCGTTATCACAGAACGCATTGAATGTAGATTTTGGGTCGATGTTGGGGGCCTCGGCTTTGCAGAAATTGAGAAAGGCAGGAGTCATTTCGAAATCTGAGGGCAGTGATGTTTTTTTATTGTTCACCACCCCATTTTTTTTCTTTTTTTCTGGCGCTTTTTTCTCTGCATTTTCCCCATGAAAAAAAGAAACATGGGTATTAGATCCTGTATTAATATTATTCTTAGATCTATTCAAATTCCGTGCCGCGTGCAACTCCTGTGTTTCGGAGATTTGCGAGCGCTCCAAATTAGGAACCCATGACTGTGAGTCATGGGTACCCATGACTGTCAGGCATGGGTTACCCATGACTGTCAGGCATGGGTACCCATGACTGTCAGGCATGGGTTCCTGTTTTCCCTTCTTCATTTTCCATTCAGATTTATCTCTCAGTGAGAATCTCGATTTCATTCCGGGCCGGTCTTTTTGTTTGATCATTTGGCGGGACAATAGACCGTCAATCGCACGCGATGCTTGACGCAGAGACATGCAACAAATTGCGCTCATCTCAGCTAAAGATTGCTCTGCTATTCCCGCGGTTGTGCCAGCACAGAGGCAGGCAAGATGATTGTAGATGCGGAATTCATAGGGCGTGAGTCGCACATAATTTAGCTCTATATTGAAATAGACAGTGAGCGGTTTTCTTTCGTCAGATACTGAAATTAAAGTTTTTTCCATGGCTTTCTCAACAGGACCAGGCTAGAAACCCGGAGAAGCTTCTAGGCAAGGAAATACGACAAACCATGCGAATGCATGGCCGGCATTGGATTGATAGCCGCGGGCGCGGCCTGTCCGGTCCCTTAGACCCAGCCTTCTTGTAAGGCTAGGTGATACTCGTTATTGAAGAATTCCCAATCTCCGGCCTCAAAAGCGGCCTCGGTGGGGGCGTGAATCGGCAGAGAATCAGTAGGTAAGTTTGAGTCTTTTGGTATTAGTGCGTATCGATCCCCTACCACAACGACCTTGACCAGATCGTCATCTTTCAAGTTTGCGGATTCTGTTTCTCGATTCAGTTCTGTCTTTTCCATGTGTGTTTTTCCCTTTTCGATATTTGCCGGCGCCGGCTGTCCCCAGTCCGGCGCCTGGCCGTAGCTATTGAAGTATCGTTACGCTGCAATTGGTTTTGTTTCGATAACCTCACCTCCCTTCTCTTCTTCAACGCGATCGAAAAGGCCGCTCTGTTCAGGCTTCCATTGTGGAGCCTGGCGCCGGCGCACGCCGGCCAGCTCGGCGCAGCCTCTGCAGAGATCGATTGCAGTATTGATGGGTACGGCGTGGCGTAGGCAGACAGGGCGCCCGCATTCATGGCCGCGGTCGTCCCCTATCCACCCATTGCATGAGGTTTTGGCGTATGCCGGGCAGTAATGACATTGACGAAGTTTCCAACGCCATGCCCGTTTTTGCCGGTTATGCTCTTGTTCGGTTTGCTGGTTTCGCCTGCCCATTTTCACCTACCAGTGCCATGAATCTCGGCAACCCGATTTCAGCGATCAGATCCAACACAGGGCGCAGGATCATGCCGGCCACCTCTGTATTTTTGGTGACTCCCATATCTCTTTTGAGACTACGGAAATGTTTCGCGTGGTTGCCTTTCAATGTCACTTGCAGGTTGACCACGGGCGGCTGTGCGGCTGTCTCTTCCATGGTCAAAATCGGTGTTTTAATTCGTTCTTTCATTCGTCCGGTCCTTTCTGTCAAAACTGACCAGACGAGTATACAGCCGGCAATCAATAGAATTCAATGAAATCTATTGATCCGGTTTAATTCCCTTCCCTGTCTTGATCTGACCGGCTCAATTTGCGGCGTATTTCAGGCGTGGCGTGATTTTCGGATGGATCGAAGGGCTTTGATTAGGCGGCCTATCGGGGACCGCTTCCAGATCAAATCTCGGCTCTTATAGGCGGCGCGCCGGCATGAATTACAGTAATAGCCACTGGCTGACTTTGAGGCATCGAATTTATACAAACAAATCCCACATTTACGGATTGTTTTTTTCTGTGGCATTTGATCACCTCTCAAAAAAATCAGGCGCCGGTTAAGGCGCCTGTTGAATCATGAAAAATAAAAATTCAAAAATCCCCGTTGTATTGTTACTGCGCGGGGATTATCAGTAAACCGGCAACCCGAGTCAACGCCTATAGCCGGCTGTTCTCTCTGATGATCCGGACACAATCGAGAATGATTTTTTCTCTTGCTTCGGGTTTCACTCTCTCCAGTGCCTGGCCTTCCATCGACACATGGTCTAGATGCTCGGCATTGAATCGGTTCCCTTGCACCGTGTAGAACGCAATCCTTTTGTGACAGATCCAGGCTTCAACCAGGTCGTGGTAAAAATTCTCAGTTGGCTTTTTCAACTGGCAAGATTTCAGATCGATGTGGGGTAGATTTTCACTCAGCGACATGGGGCAACCTCCCTTTCATATTCTTTTCTCAGTTCTCGAAAAGGTATGTAACGCGGCGCCGGTATAGTTTCACCGAACGTATCAATCCCTAGTTCATCAATGCCGGTAATTCTCCAAACAGAATCGCGTTCAAACGCATAAGCCGGATTAGTCTGTTTGATTCGATCACCGATTTCTAAAATCACTACCTCAGTGTGTGTCATGTTCCCTTCCCTTTCTCAGTCCTGGCCGGCTGTGGACGCTGGCCAGATTGATATGATCGTGGGCAGATAGAGACCGGCCAGATTGCCGGCCAGTAGCATATCAAGACCTAGATGAAAATAACGGACATCCCTTTTCACCCATATAGCATTGAATGAAAAGGTTTCAGAGTAGACTGTAAAGACATCAGGCTTTTGTACGTGCGCTCGTATGCCAATGCTCGGGCCACCGTCGATCACTGGCAAAAACATCTCGGAGCGGATCCCGTTCAGCATGCAATCGAGATAGTTTCTGACAGTCTCGATTTCATCCCTACACCAAACACCATCGAAAAAATGATCACGACTCGAAACGCTAAAATAGTTCGGCTCTTCCGGGTCCGTGATGATGCTGATGTTTAAGACAGGCGGATCTAAAACAAGTTTCATTGGTTCCCTTTCTATGCAGCCACAAATTGCAGGGCTTTAGCTTTCTTGTCGCCGTCTCTGCGTTCGGCGGCAATTTTCCTTTCGATGAATTCCCTACCCTCTGCACCTTGCAGTGACAGGATGGTTTGAAATTCCGATTGATCAACCCGGCACAGGTAGCACAACCCTTTTCCGGGCAGATAGCGATTGATTGAATACTTGCCGGCCTGGCCTGGCCGTTTGTCGGGGCTGGCACTGAAGCCGGCGCCAAGATGCTCAAGCGGAATATTCACCTTTTTGGCCGGTTCCGGTTTGCGCTTTTTGGACGGTTCAGAGCGGGGTTTTTGGACCGCCGCCGGCGTTGAGTTTTTGGACGGTTGCGCCGGGTTCGGGACCAGGTTCAGGACAGTCCTATTTTGGACCGAACCGGGGGCGGGCTCTTCGACCTGGCCGGCCTCTGTCTCTCCGTCCGGGACCTCATTAACTTCAATGGGTTCCGGATTCAGGGAAGTGCGCACAGTGGGGCGGGGAAGTGTCAGATTTTGGACGGGCGCCGGCGTTGACATCGGAGTTGAGTTTTGGACGGGCCGCGGCGCCGGATTTTGGACAGGTTCAGATCGTGAGTTTTGGACGGGCCGCGGCGCCGGCATCTTTCCGCCATTGTCCGGAGGGGCAGAGGATTGAAAACGAAGATGATAGTTTTTGATGGCGACTCTTGCCAATCCCATGACGCTCCATAGATAGACGAGAAGAGTTAAGCCGGCCATGGTTCGGGACACCCACGTACACAGCAGAATGATATTATCCGGATCGATGATTCTGGACTTTTGGCTTGAACTGCGCAGACTGATTAGATCGGTGATTGTCGGTTCCGGTCCACAGTTCTTTTCAGCCTCAAGTCTGGCGATCGGTCCAAGATGTTGCTTGGCATCATCACGGCACTTTTTATGCTCCGTCTGTTTTTGCTGATAGATGGCGTCCGCATTGGTCAAGGATCCGTTGTCAGCTCTCTTTTGATCATCCGCGATCGAGAGCAGAGAAGCCGCAATAATCCAGATCACAACGTTAATGCCAGTAATCAACGTTATCCGCTTGTCAGCTTTGAATGCTGCAAGGCCGAATTCGCCATTGTCCGATTTAGTGAAGGGCAGGGAATAGAGAGAGAAAAAAGTGTAGAGCACTATCAATGCAGTGCTGGCATATTTAAGAGCCTCTACGGGGAGTAATTTCCATGAGAGATAGAGATCAATTGCGGAGCACACCAGGGCAGTAATGAACAAGATGATTCTCATTCTACGGTGATGATCCTCTGATACCGGCTGCCATTCCTTTGAGATATTTTGATTGATTGTCATGTGATTTTTTCCCTTGTCTAAATTGCAGAGTAGGGAAGTGGTCAAGCTCTTCCCACGTCCAAAGAATGTTGAGGAGTGTTTAAGTTGAACGTAGATGGTCGATGCGTCTTCTGATTAGCCGCGCCAATTCGGTGGGCTCAACCAATGTCTTCACATCAATCTCTAATTTGGCGTGTATCGTGTAAATCACGTTGGGGTCAACAATGATGACTCCATCTCTTTCCAATCGGTCAGACTCACTCTGTACGATTGCATCAAGCCGCTGTCTGGATGTGGTGTATGTGTCGCTCATCTAGATTTGTCCTTTTCCCAAGAAAGTATCGTTTGCCGGCAGCTAAGAAGGTCAAGGAGTGACCGCATGCAAGACGCGCACCGGCAAACGACCATCTGAAATCGTATCATCACCACGCTATTGAATCAATGAAGCGTGGGGCATGCTTGGGGGGATGCGTCTATCTTTTTGATTTTTTCGAGGGGGATTTTTTGGCGGGCGCGGCGGTTTTCTTTTTCGCCTGGCGGCGCCGCTTGCGCCATTCCAAAAATTCAATGAAGAGTTCATCGTGTATCGCGTATCTGGCATCGTGCCAGAACCGGCGCCGATGATCACCGTTGACAAATCTTTGATTGATTCGTTGTGGGACGAATTTTTCACCGCAACATGGACAGGTCCTTTTCCGGCGCGGGCGTTTGGGTAGCAGGTCGATTTTGGTGTTTTTTGGGCTCATGATGCTCATTTTAACCCTAGCGTACAAAGCAAAACATGCTTTGTACGCTAGCAAGTTGGCCAGAGGTTACCATGGGTAGCAAAAAAGCGCCAAAAGTCGAAAATTAGCGGGGCTGTAATCTGGTCGCCAACTTTTGAGCCTCAAAGATCAGGTTCTGACATTCGCGTTTAAACATCTGTGATTCTATCGGGGTCAAGATCACTTCCCATCCACCGAACAGATGCACCGTCATATGATCCTTAAAATCGGGCGTCTCTCCTACTGCCATGATAGCCTGCAGATTGATAGCTCTATTGTGTAGCACTATCCAGTTGAGAGCTTGACGCAGAAAAGCCAGCGGGTCAGATGAGGGCGCGAGAATCAAACCTTGTTGACACTCACGTTTGAAAATCTGTGTCTCTTCAGTGTTCAGTTTATAAACCTGGCCGGTATTGGTTTTCAACGTCCATCCATCAAGTTCACAACCGATCATTGCAATAGCACTCATGGAAAATGCCCGGTTGCCGACAACGACCATTTTAAAAGCGCGTAGATAATCCAGCATCGTTCACCTCTTTCGTTTCTGGCGCCGCGGCGCCGGCAGTTGTTTGGGTTCCTGTGCTTTCTGTTCATTCATGTAGGTGTGAACGAATCGCAACAGGCGCATGTGATCACGAACGAATTTGATTGCTCCAAATCGGATATCACGCCCGATCAAATAGGCAAGGGCGGTTTCGGCATCTGGCATATCGCGGCATTTGATGAGTTCGGCATGTAGGGTAGGGTACTCATTTTTGAAAGTGCCGAACCAGACAGACAAGCGTTCTTTGTCTGCGCGCTCTGCAATCTCGCGTAGTTGGTTTACGAATAGATCAACCAGACTGTTCATTTTCTTCTCCTTCCTCCGCGGGTTCGTTCAAGTAGGCAATGACTTCAGTGACGAATTGCCGCATTTGTTCAGATTGAATGAATAGCGATTGATCCGGCTTCGCAGACTGAACCATCATGTTCATTACCGTCTGTGCGTCCATGACGGCGAGCGAATCAACAAAACGCGCCGCGCCGTCGTCCGTTTGTGATTTATCGATTAGCCAATCACAAACAGAATCGGCGCTCATTCCCAATTGAGCAAAGGACACCATGCCGGCTAACAGATCCATACCGGCACCTGGCAAGGGCGCGGCTTGATGTTCAGCCATGGGCGCCGGCGCCTGGCCTTTCAATACCGCTATGCCGCTTATGATTTGTTGGATGATGGCCGGGCCGTTCAAGAGAGCAAGCTTGAAAATGTCCGATGTACTCAGCTCGTCATCTTTTGCGGCCTTGCCTCCATTGAGAAGAGAGTTTGTCAATTTGTTTTGCAGACGTTCTCTTAGATCCGGACTGAGTTTGAAGAGAGACAATAGGGCTGTGTCTTCATCATCTCTTTCGACCTGGCCGGCTGAGACTACCACCGGCGCGGGCGCCGGCGCCGCGGGATGAGTAGGCGTCATTAGTCTTTGAATCTCCATGACGCCTTTTAAATAATCGAGCACTTGCTTGTTAAAGTTGAATGGACCGGCAACGGGCGCAGCCGGCTGTAACTGTGCGATCGGAATTTTGGCCGCATCTTCGCGTTCGATCACCTCCGCGGGGGGCGGTTCCAATGCTATGACGTAGGGCCAAACAGTTTCAAAGCGGCCATTTTTTTTGATGATGACCCGAAAGTAATTTGAAAAACCAGGCCGCGCAAACTCGCGCCGGATATCTTCCTCAAAATCGGGGCCGAATGGCCGAACGCCGCATGACTTCCGGTTTGCCTTTACGTCAAAACGTGCGTCACGTTCGAAGTAGGGAAGCCGTTCAACTACCATCGTCCATATGTTGCTATCGGTCCCTACTCCATTAGCTCGTAAGAAGCGCTCTGTGTCGTCAAGCTCTTCATCATCGTCAACCAGGTCAGAAGGCGAAACAGCCTCTGTATCGGGGTCTGTCTCATCTTCAATCCGGTTTTCAATTTCATCGATCGGAATTTCTCGCTGAAACCGCGTTACTACGGTGTGTTGCTCTGTGGCTGTAGCGTCGGATTGATTTTTTTTACTGTTCTTTTTTCTCGTGTTGGTGGGCATGACTTCCTCCATGATGGAAACGTGATGGTTCCATGTTGGCCGGTCCCTCAGCTATTCACTAACTGTAAGATAGGACTGAAGATTGTCAAGTTTTTTTCTTGTTTTCCATGAATGATTCGGGTATTACCCTATTGGGACCGGGGAAAGCCTTATGCCCGGTAATGTCTCGGAGTTCATTAAGTCCGGTCCCAAGATCCAGGCAGGACCGGGCGCCTATTCTGTAAGTTTCTCGCCGCTCTCGCGTGGGGTTGCCGGCACTCGTGAAACCCTCGCACAGATGGCGCGTGCCGTTCGGGGTGAAGTCGGGCCTGATTTTTCGGGCTACCAAGACGAAGCCGTAAGACGCGTTGCGTTGGCGATCACCTCGACAGTGAAAGGGCATGATTCTCGGGGAGAGATCAATGCCCTTTTCCGTTTTACCCGCGACAAAATCAAATATGTGCGCGATCCCGTCAACCTGGAACGGGTTCAAGATGCCATGCGCACTCTACAAATAGGCTCGGGAGATTGCGACGACAAAGCCGTTTTTCTTTCCACTCTCCTGGCTTCTCTCGGCTATGCATCGCGGTTCGTGGTCCAGTCACAAGACGCAATCGATTTTGATCATGTCTATCTGGAAGTGTTGGACGAGGGCGGGGAATGGATCCCGCTGGATCCTACCGCGGACTGTCAAGGCGGGGTCCCCTGTGGCTTTCCTGGCTGGCGTCAGTCGGCGCCAGTTGAATGGGTCTATGAAATTTTCCCCACTGGAGAAGACGCAATGTTTAACACAGCACAACTCTATGGACTGGGGCAAACGCCTTACGATGATGATTGGTGGGAAAGGTACATCTATGACACGTCACAGCGCATCATCGATGTCATTGGCGCCGCTAAAACTGACGCGCCGTATGTATCTGAAAATGATCCGCGGTACAGACCTAACGTGATTTATGCACCACCGGGCGCAGCTTCAACCACCAGGGCGCCGGCGCCGGGGACCTCCGCCAGTAAAACAAGCTCTGGCTTTTCACTCGGTCAGGGCGGAGTCCAGATCAACTATTTCACAGCCGCGGCCATCCTGGCCGGTGTGCTGATTTTTATGCAGGGTAGAAGGGGGCGTTAATGCGTGGGCTTTTTGGGCTACGGTCTTACCAGATACCACCGGGCATCTTTATGCCTACTCTCGGCGGCCTCGGGGCCTCGGCGCCTATTCCAATCTCTCTACGGATTGACAATCCGGTTCAGACCGTCGGGCGCGAAGGGCATTTTTATATTACCAATGCACCCCCGAACGCGAAGATTTACTGGTCATCATTTCGAAACGGGCAATTCACTGGAGAAGAGAATGCCTATTATGGTGATGACACTCAATCGAACGGATCCGCAGACCTCCCATGGACACCACGCCCACAAGATGAAGGAACATGGGTTAAGACTGTGTTGCTGATAGATGGTGACAACCGTTACCAGGCACAGGTTCAGTTTCAGGTTGTCGCCAATCCCACGGAATTGCCGGATCCGTCGTCAACTTTCTTGCCAACTTATACCGGGTATTCATCAGGCGGCTACGGGGGCAGCTCGACCTTGCCGGGCGTCTCTCAGCGGGCAGCCAGTAGCGGCGCCGGCGCGGCAGGCAGTTTTCTGCAGGGGAGTTTCAACATAGCCGGTGTGCAGATCCCGAAGATTGCCGTTTATGGCGGCGCCGCATTCTTGGCGCTCAACCTGTTCAAGAGGCGAAGATGAATACTCTTACCCGTCGAAACATCACGCTTGAGGGGCTGGAGTCAAGAGCCTCTTACTACCGCGGGCAGGGAATAGGGGGCCTTGCTCGCGGTAGGGCGTCGTATTACCGCGGCGCCGGCGTTGGGTTTTTGCCGGCAGCGGCAGCCGCGGCGCCGGCAGCCGGACCAGCGGCGCCGATTGTGATCGGTCTGTCTATTGTGGGGTCCTTCATCGGTAAGCTGTTTGGCGGCGATGATCAGAAGACCAATTACAGGCCGCCAACGAATGCCCGCCAATTGTTTGTTGATGTCGGAGGGCAACAGGTAGCGTTCGACATGTCCGATCTTGTCACGGCGCAAATGAACGGCAACCGGGTTGATGATCTCTACTCCTACTATTCCGCTTTCATCAACGGCAATGCCTCGCAGGCCAGCAAAGCGGCAAGAAACGTTCTCGAAAAACAGGCCGATAAAAACGGCATCAGTGTGCGCGACCAGGCGGCGCGTATTCTCGAATATGCCGGCGTCAAAAAGATCATCAATAGTTTTCTGCCATCGAGCGGGGGCAGCTCGTCAGATTATCCGGGTTTACCGGGCTACTGTCCGCCGGGCACCTATCACCCCTATCCAATCGGAGATCCGCGGGCCAATGAATGCGCACCATTAGGCACCGGGGGCAGCTCCGGACCAGGCCAGCAACAACCCATGACGCCTGGCGATTTGATCACCTCGGGAATCAATACCGCATCAACCATTTTGCAGGTTCAGGCCGCGCAGCGGGCCGCGCAGCGGGCGCAGCAAGGGCAAATGAATGCCCGTTGCAGCTCCGGCACCTACTTTGATCAGGCTACACAGCGATGCATCCCATATCCGGTGTGTGGAAATGGCCTGACCTTTGATCCGCTTTTACCTGGCTGTGTTGAGGGGGCAGGGGGGCTAGAAGCCATGCCGTCATGGGTATGGCTTCTACTCCTGGCTTTAGGCGTCATTGTCGTCAGTCGTTGAGGTTTTCTATGTGTGATTGTCTCAATTGTGATTGCATCACTTTTGCCGAACGGGTAACGCCTGGCCTCGGGTTCGGCCTCGGGCGGCTCGCAGGTTTGGGCGCAGTGATGAAAGCCGGCACCCCATTTAGTCAGGGCTTTCAAGTCAATACAAGTATTCTTCGCGGGCGTGATGTTGAGCTAGTAGCCAGTCTTGTGAATGGCGATTTTGAAGGATGTCTCTATAAAACCGGAGCGTTCTACGACATTGCCATATCGAAAACCGGCACTTTCAACGTTTATTTACAGGTCGATGGTGTGATTGCCTCTGATTTTGGAGCGCCGCAAGATGTCACTGCGCTTGTCGCTGGTACCCTGCGAAGTTGCATCGATCGTGCAGACCTCATTGAACAGGTCTATCCAATAGCCATTGGGCTGCCTCCTGCCGAGTTCCGCGACAATCCACAAGTTGCACAATCAAACTATAACGAATTGTTTGGGGCGCCTGAAATCCGGCCAGATAAACCGGGCAAGTGCGATAAAGAAAAAGGGCTTGATTATGTGGCCTGTCAGTTCGGCTTTAAGCCGTCATCCGGCGTGTATGTCGGGGCATTGGGCGCAATCGGCGTTTTCCTTCTATTTGCTGTGGTGTTGAAACGATGAATTTTACAGACCAGGAAATAGTAATACTGCGGGCCATGAATCGGCTGAAAGCGCCGGGCGGCCTCATCTTGATTGCCGACATTATCCGATCTGTCAACTACCCAAAGGCGACAGTCAAAAAGGTTTTGTTGCAGCTTTCAGGAAAGGGCGTGGTTGCTCTTCACCGTCACGACTTCCCGCAATCCCTCACCCCTGCACAGCGCAAGCTGATGATAGCTCTACCAGGGGGCCGGCGCCGAATTGGCGGCGGTTCCGACTATCAATATTTTCACGCCGCGGTAGTGCGCGACGTGTCGCTTTTGCCCAAAGAGGCGAGAAACAACCCCATGAAACGGGCATCGAAAAAACGCAATCCGCGGGGTCAACACATCGCAGGCGGCAGCCGCAAACAACAGCGGGCGTATACAAAGATTCTGGGGTCAATCAAAGCTTCCGGGAAATATCGCGGGCGTCAAAAGGAAGTTGCGGCGCGGACAGCACGCGCAACAGTCAACACAAGCCGGCGCAAAAACAAAACGATCATCAAGAGGGCAAAGCGCGTCATCGTCCTAAATCGTGTGCTCCGTCTCAATCCGGCAAACGAAGATGTCAAATTTTATAGAGATCTTCGGGCAAAGGCCAAAAAGCACGCAGACACGTTGCAGAAAGCATGGCGCGAAACAGCGGCGGCCATGGATAAAGAGGGCAACACACAGCGGGGCCTCAGCGGGGAAGAGCTTAAACAGTCACAGGCGCGTTTCAAGGTCCTACGGGACAAGCTCTATGCGATCGAAGAGCGGCTGGGGCCGGCCAGACAGGAATATGAACGCCTGGCGAACAAGGTTGACGAAGTAAAAGGCCGAAAAAATCCGCGGCGCCGGCGCAATTCCGAAAAGCGCGATTCTGACCACCCGATAGAAGTTACCAAGCATTGGCGGGCCGGACCTCCGGGCTATCTCACACCATGGCAGCGGGCACACCACGCAGGGCAGCGGCAATTATTCGACACTGGCATTAAGCCGGCAGCAAAGCGAAACCCGAAAAAGGCAAAACGCCGGAATGCCGCAACCAGCAAGGTGAAAAGCCTGTTTCAAAAATTCAGCGGTAAGAAAGCTCGTCGAGAAGTCACGGTAATGGCAGCCAAGAACGCGCCAGCCAAAGTCTCGAAGCTCGGCAGACTTCGAAAGATCAGATTGAAGTCCGGCCAGTGGTATGAGTTTGACGGGTCGAAAGCGCCGTACCTGGCCGCGGACAGCCGGCACAAGTTGCATATCGTTGGCGGAAAGTATCGCGCCAATCCTTCCAGCACTGATATGGGAGAGATCGACAAGGTTGTTTATGAAGCGGCAAAGCCGCATCTGGGGAAGGCACACGCGAAAAGCGGGCCATATGTTCACAGCTTTGGCGAAGAGGGCGGCAGCCGGCCACATCTCCGGATTGATGGGGAAGGGCTCATGCACATTACTGGCGGCTCGTACACCATCGAAGCGGAGGGCATCCGCGACTAATGCCTCGTGCATCGTCAGAAATGACTATGGCGGCCACTGAGAGATTTTAGGGGACCGGATGACAGCGGGGACCGGAGAAAGGGGCATCGATGCCCAAACGAATCAAAATGGTCACAAACCCCACACCATTGGGGTTACTGACTGTCAATCCGAAAGGAGCCAAGAACATGGCAGCAAGAAAAACAAAAAAGCGCCGTGCTGCACCTAAAAAACGCACTCATGCACATCACAGCACGGCAACGCACCGGGCGCACAAACGCGCGCCGGCGCGACTGCGGGGCAATCCGGGAAGAAAACGGGCGCGCAGAAATCCGCGGCGCCGGCGTGGTGGGTTTCTCGGGTTTCGCAATCCAACGTTCAACAGTGGATTGATCATGGAAGGCATCGGCCTGGCGGCGGGTTCGGCATTGACGGCGTTCACCGTCTCCTTAATCCCCACATCACTGGGCGGGACCTCCATGACAGCGGACCTCATCAGGACCGGGGCCGCGGCCTGGCTGTTAGGTGAATTGGCGAAAATGTTTGGAATGCCGCGGCTCGGGCGTGTGATCACCCTTGGGGGCGTGGCATTGCTCGGCGGCAAACTCATCTATGGCTTGATCATTCCCACGGCAACGGATGTTTTCAAACCAAAACAACCCGCGGCGATGCCTGGCAAGGGCATGTCTGCAGTCGTGGCTGTCCCTTCCGGACAGTATGACGCTTATTACGGGTCAACACCTCTCGCGGCGCCGCGCCGCGCAGTTGCAGCCAATGGCGGCGGTAACGCCATGACCAGGGCAGCGGCTGCAACAACCCGTAGCGGCGTTGGCGCTGTGTGGACAGGCCGCATGCGCTACTAACTCAGCTTTCAGTTTTTTGGGATTAAACCAGTGTCGGGACCGGACAGAAAAGGAAAAGAATCATGGGCGATGCCATGTATAACTATAACCTTCCGGGACCACCCCCGGCGGGCTTTCTCGATATGCCCGGTCAGCCGGTCTTTCCGTCAAACCTGACTCCGGACCAGGCCAGCGCACTGGCCGGCCTCGATGTCAAACAGCGTCTTGATTGGGTTGCCTACGATACAAAATACTTTGTTGCAGGCACAGCCGTACCTCTGACTCCGATAGCATTTTTTCAAGTCGCAATCGGTCAACAGGATTTCGTTGCAAATTCGGCAGCCGTCGTTTTTCAAAAAACCAAATTCAATACGAATATGGTGCAGGGCGGCCAGCTCGAACGCGGGCAGGTCCTGATTGTTCGATCAGTTGAGGCGATCGTCACGATACCCGGCAACTTTGATCTGACAGTTCAGGGCAGCGGCAACACCACATTGCCGGCAACCCTTCCCACAACGGCAGTGACAACCGCAGCCACCGCGGGCGTTCTCGCAACCAACCTGGAATCGGCCATGCTCAAAGCGGGAATCATAACGCTCAAAGTGGGCAACAACTTTTTCGAAAATGGCCCGATGCTGCAGTTTCCAAGTCGTTTCGGCATCTCGGGCTATGCGGGCAATGTGTTCACCGGCACAGCACAGGCCGGCATCATCGTGCCTAATGAAGCCGTCGCCAATAATGGTTTCGGTATTCCTCGCGTGCTTATTGATGCGCGCCCGATCATCGCGGGGCAGAATTTCGCTGTCATCTTGGAATTTGGGAACGCGTTCACACCTTCCAGAAACTGCGAAGTTCAGATCTGTCTCTGTGGAGAGTTGTACAGGGATATTTCTTAATTGTTGTGCAGGGCTGCCAGCTCTGCACAGCGGCGGCCTTGCATCAGCACTCAATAGGGAAGGGGAATCATGAACCGATTTAGACATCCTGG
>Ga0081455_10003479_pt1 | contig 18088 bp, 19 predicted proteins | sample TabmetS3T2R1_FD_70207 | JGI IMG/M metagenome (GOLD analysis project Ga0081455, IMG submission 70207) | Tabebuia heterophylla rhizosphere microbial communities from the University of Puerto Rico - S3T2R1 | ecosystem: Host-associated > Plants > Roots > Rhizosphere ...
TGCCCCGGGAACGGGAACTTCGGGAGGACGGAGAGTAGGGCAAAGATCAGCGCCGCGAGGAGAAAGCCCGCAAACGTGATCGCGCTCGGCCGGAGCCGCCCCTCATCCAGGTGAGTGAGGCTGAGGCTGAGCAGGATCGCGGTGACGGTGATCATGATGTTCGCCTTCAGGTCCGCCTGCGAGCTGAGCGCAACCAGCTGCTGATGGACGTTGCGGAGGACGTAGTCGACCGTTGCGCGTCCGCGGACGGTCTCGAACGGCTGCTCGGACGGCTCGCGTGGAATCGCCGCAACGTTGTCGGGTGTCGAACGCTCGGAGATGGCGGGGCGCCTAATCCGATTGAGGTGCGAGGGCCGTCCGCTCGGCCATCTTGGCCGAGATCGTCGATGCAACCGCCGGCCAGTCCCGCTCCAGGATCCGGAACTCCGTTCCGAAGAGGACGACCAGATCGACCTCCGAGGTGGCCGTGATCGTGGCGTTCCTGCGTTCGCCGCTCAAGATCGCGGTCTCGCCGAAGAAGTCACCGGGACCGAGCGTGTTGACGACGGTGCCGTCCCGCTCGACCTCGACCGTGCCGTCCTCGATCACGAAGAACGTGTACCCGGACGCACCCTCCGTTGTCAGATGGGTGCCGGGCAGAACCTGCCGCTCCTCGAAGTGGCTGCTGAGGGCGGCGAGCTCCTCGGGCGAAAGGGTCGAAAAGAGTGGGACCGTCTGAAGGCGCTTCGCTGAAACAGGCATTCGCGCGAGCCTAACGCACTGCCGGACTTCCGCCTACGGGAGTCACCAAATCGTCACCAACGAGACTCGATCCCTTCACCGCACGCGGGCGTGCTTGACTCCGCATATGGCCTCCGCGTCCGCGACGTCCACGGAAGCAGCCGTCACGCTGCGTCCTTACATCCCGCGCCTGGTGATCGATTGGCTGCGGGAAACGCCGGATCGGACTTATCGACAGGTCGATGGTTCGCTGGCGTTCGTGGACGTCTCCGGCTTCACCAACCTGACCGAGCGGCTTTCCCGGCGGGGCAAGGTCGGCGCCGAGGAGATGAACCAGATCCTCAACGACTGCTTCACCGAGTGCCTGTCCAGCGCGTATGCCTTCGGGGCGGGTGTGATCAAGTGGGGCGGCGATGCCGTCCTTCTGCTCTTCGACGGCGACCAGCACGAGCGGCGGGCCTGCCGGGCGGCGTTCGAGATGCAGCGCACGATGCGTCGCGTCGGCCGCATCCGCACAGACTCGGCATCGGTCACGCTTCGCATGTCGATCGGCGTCCACAGCGGGCTGCTCGATTTCTTCCTGGTCGGCGACTTGCACCGCGAGCTGGTCATCACCGGCCCCGCCGCCACCCGCACCGTCGCCATGGAGAGCATCGCCGACGCCGGCCAGATCGCACTCAGCCCCGAGACTGCTGCCGCCCTCGATCCGAGCAACCTCGGACACGAGAAGGAAGAAGCGATCCTGCTCCGGCACGGCCCGGAGGTCGCGGGCGAGCGCGGCGCCGCATTCGAAGACGTCGAAGCGCTCGACCTGGCCATGTGCATTCCCGTCTCGGTCCGCGAACACCTCCTCGCGGGCGGCGCTGAACCCGAACACCGCCTGATGACAGCCGCTTTCATCCACGTCATGGGCGCCGACGACCTCCTCACCATCAAAGGCCCAAACGAGCTCAGCAACGCGCTGGCAACCGCGCTCGACGCGATCGAACGGATCGCGCTCGAATACGGCGTTGCCTTCTTCGACAGTGATATCTACCTCGGCGGCGCCAAGGTGATGCTGATGGCGGGAGCGCCCGCAAGCACGGGTGCCGACGAGGAAGGGATGCTGCGGGCGATGCGGGCGGTGCAAGACGCCGACCTCCCCCTTCCACTCCGCATCGGCATGACCCGCGGACGCATCTTCGTCGGCGACTTCGGCCCCGACTACCGCCGCACCTACACCGTCACCGGCGACTCAGTCAACCTTGCCGCCCGCCTCATGGCCAAGGCCGAACCGGGCCAGATTCTCGCCACCGACGATGTGCTCACACACTCGAGAACGGCATTCCAGGTGCTTCCGCTCGAGGCCTTCCGCGTGAAGGGAAAGGTCGAGCCTGTCCAGGCAAGTGCGGTCGGTGCTGCACAGGCCCGGACGAGCCGACGTACGTCCACCCCGCTCGTGGGTCGCGAGAACGAACTGGAGACTCTGCTCCAGGCTTTCCGCACGGCGTCGTCCGATTCGGGACAGATCGTCGAGATCGTCGCGGAGCCCGGGATGGGCAAGTCCCGACTGATCGAGGAGCTCCGGGCGCGCGCGACACCGATCTACTCCGTTTCCGCAGAGTGCGACGAGTACGAGACGGCATCTCCTTACCACCCGTTCGCAACCATCCTGCGGGAGTTGCTCGGGCTGGAAATGGCCGACGACAAGGACGAGGCGTCAGGGCTCGAGGCGGCGGTCGAGGCGACCGACCCACAGCTCATGCCATTCCTGCCGCTCCTGGGTGTTCCGCTCGGGATCCAGCTTCCCGACACTCCGCAGACGAAGCTTCTCGAGGATCGGTTCCGCAAGGAGCGAGTCCACGAAGTGACCATCGAGCTGCTTGGGATGCTCTTGCTCGAGCCGTCCCTGATCCTCTTCGAGGACGCTCACTGGATGGACGAGGCGTCCGGGGAGTTGCTCCGCTCTCTTCTGTCCGAGCTCGACCTCCGCCCCTGGCTAATCGTGATCACCCGGCGCGAGCAGGACTCTGGCTTCTCGGCCCCGCGGGGATCGGGGGCGACCGTGATCGAGCTTCAGCCGCTCCCGCCGGATCAGGCGAGCACACTGATCCACGCGACCACCGGCGAGACGCCCCTGCTTCCGCATGAGATCCAGGCTCTGGCGGAACGATCGGGCGGGAATCCGCTCTTCCTCGGGGAGCTCCTGGCCGCCGCGCGGCAGGCAGGCGGGATCGAGGCTCTCCCGGACTCGGTCGAGAGCCTACTCACGGCCCAGATCGACCGCCTCGCGCCGTCCGACCGCCGGCTCCTTCGGTCTGCGGCCGTGATCGGAGCGACCTTCTCGGCCGACCTGCTCGCCGAGGCGCTGGGAGAGATGCCCGACGCGGCGGCCTGGGCGCGTCTGGCGGACTTCCTGCACGACCAGGGCGACGGCTACTACCGTTTCCGACACGCACTCGTACGGGACGCTGCCTACGAGGGTCTCCCATACCGGCGGCGCCGCGAGCTACACAGCGCCGTCGGCCTGACGATCGAGCGCAGCTCACCCCAGCGCGGCGACGAAGACGTCGAGCTGCTCTCCCTGCACTTCTACCACGCCCACGACTTCGAGAAGGCCTGGCGGTACTCGCGGACGGCTGGCGAGCGCGCGGCGGCGATCTACGCCAACGTCGAGGCGGCGACGTTCTACGAGCGGGCGCTCGCCGCAGCGCGGGCCCACGGCATCGAGTCGGACGAGCGGGTGGCACTGCTCGAAGCGCTCGGCGACGTTCGCTTCCGCTTGGGTGAGTTCGAGGCGGGAGGCGTCGCGTTCCGCAATGCGCGCAGGCTCTTCCCGCCGAAGTCGGTGGAGTCTTCGCGTCTTAGGCTGAAGGAAGCGCTCGTTCCGTTTCGGCTGGGGAGGTTTCCGCAGGCCCTCGCGGCACTGACCAGAAGCATGAGCGAGCTCGACGGCGTGGGCGGAGAAGCCGCCGAGGCGGAGCGGGCGAGGCTGCTCGTCCAACGCGGGATCATCCGGTGGCGCCAGGGCAAGCCAACGGCGGCGATCGACTGGCTCAATCAGGCCGTTGCCTCAGCCGAGCGGTCGGGCGCCCGCGATGCCCTCGCGCAGGCGTACCAGACCCTCGACCTCGCATATCTTCAGCGAGGCGAGCCCGATCGCGCCGTGTACGGCGGACGTGCACTTGCGATCTTCGAGGAGCTGGGGAGGCTTACATACCAGGCCGGCACGCTCAACAACCTCGCGATCCTCGCGCACGAACAGGGGCGTTGGAACGAGTCGCTCGACCTCTTCGCGCAGGCGAGCGCGCTGTGGGAGTCGGCAGGCGACGTGTGGAGCGTCCCGTTCGCCACGTACAACCGGGGCGAGATCCTCGCCGACTTGGGCAGGCTTGACGAGGCCGAGCCCCTCCTTCGCGGTGCGCTCCGCGTGTGGCGTGCGCTCGGAGCTGGACCCGATGCGACCGAGGCGATGAGTCAGCTCGGGCGCGTTCTGGCCCGGAAGCGCCTGTCGGAGGAATCCCTTGCGCTGCTCGAGGCCGCCCGGGAGCAACAGCTCGAGTACGGGCTGGCCGCCGAGGCGTTGTTGACCGGCGCGCGCATGGCCGAGTCGCTGTCGATTGCCGGTCGCGCCGACGAGAGCCTTGCGCTCGCCACAAGGCTTCTCGCTGAGGCCCCCTCGGTGGAGGCGCCACCATCCTCGGTGGCTCTGCTCCAGCGGATCCGTGGTTGGTCGCTCGCCCTTCTCGACAGGCCGGCGGAGGCGCGGGGGGAGCTCGAGGAGGCCTTGCTCTCCGCCCGTCAGGGTGGAACCGACTACGAGGTTGCTCTCGCGCTCGGCCTGCTCGTAGCCCTCGGGCCGGACCAGGACGGGAACCTCCTCGACCTCGTCCGCGAGCGCGACGAGATCATGGATCGCCTGGGTATCCACCCGCCCTCCCCGGGCCTACCGCTGCTGTGAGGCGGAGCGGCGAGGGACTGGGGTGCCGTCCCTCGCCGCCCGCTTAAGGTCAGGCCCAGCCTTTGAGATCCCAGGGGTTCGGGACGTCGAAGACGATGATGAGATTCCCGCCCGTCTTGTTCCTGGACACGACGCACGGCTCGGTCGGCGTTCCTGAGCAGTCCGGCAGAATGCCGTAGAAGAGGCCGTCGATGAGCACGGCCGCCGGCGTTCCGGGCTTCGTGTCGAACGGCGTCACAGCGGGATCCTCGGTCGCGATCTTCCCGCCGAAGCACACGTTGAAGTGTGCGGCGCCGTTGTCCGGGATCTGGTTGACGATCGTCTTGTCGAGCGTGATCGTGACCTGCGTCAGATCGGTGAGCGGACGCACGTCGACCGACACTCCCTGGCTGCCCGGCGACGGCGTGAAGCCGGCGCACGCTCCCGCCGGAGGGCCGGAAGCGAGCATCGTGATCTCGAGGGTCGTGTCGTCATCGAAGCCGTCGGGCGTACTCGATGTGACCGAGGCGTTCGTCTTCTTGTCGCCCGACGACGTGCTGCCGGTGCACTGCGTTTGACCGGCGGGACAGATCGTGCCGAAGTCCGTGATCGCGAACGAGGAACTCGTGGCCGACGTGCTGCTCGACTGATCGTTCGCAGTGACCGTATATGTCCCGGTCGCCGTGCCCTTGAGGCTCGAGAACGTCGCCACGCCGGACGAGAACCCCGCGCCCGTGCCGGTGAACGATCCCGTCGGTGCCGGCGTCAGCCCGACCGTGCCGGTCGCAGAGGCGATCGGCGCGTTCGCGCCCGTGTACGGGGCCACCGCGTCGGGCGGAACGACGGCCACCTGCACCTTGGCCGCACTTGGGTCGAGGTCGACCGACGTGATCGTCGAACCGCTGGTGGCATCCTGAGGCTGCAGCAAGAAGACGAGCTTGGAGCCGACCTTGAACTGGCTGCTCGGGTCGGAGCTGGCGAACCCAGTCCCCGATGCGACCAGTGTGTACGTGCCTGCTGCGCTGCTCTTGAGCGACGGGAATGTCGCGGCGCCGCCGGAGAGGGCGACGTTCGCATTGCCCGAGAACGATGCCGCATTCGACGACGCCGTGAGCGTGACCGAGCCTGTCGCAGTCGACACGAGCTGATCGGCTCCGTCGTGAACCTCGACCTTGACCGCGGCTCCAGCGGGGTTGTAGCGGGCACTCGTGATCGTCTTCCCGACCTGCGCATCCGTCGGCTGGTTGACGAAGACGAGCTTGCACGCACCCGTCACCGGGGTCGAGAGGCTGCTCGGTCCAACGAGCGTGAAGTTGTTCCCCGGAGGCCCGTTGAAGTCGTTCGACTGTTTTGCCGTAATCGACCACACCGTGCTGGCCGGAGACTGGCACGGCGCCTTGACGGTGATCGTGACGGTTCTGGGACTTCCCGCAGCAATGTTCAAGTTGCGAAGCTGCACGAGCCCGCCCGCAAACGTGCTCCCGCTGGGTGCGGAGCCCAGTCCGGTGACGGTGAATCCGGCCGGGGGCGTGACGTTCGCAGATCCGAGCGACTGCGTGCCCGCCTGGTTGACGACCGTCAGAGCGACGGTCGTCGTAGCACCGCCTGCGAGCGTGGGAGGCGTGGACGGCGCAGGGCACGGGCCACTTGCGCAGATGTTCGCCGTGTAGTTCTTGTTCGACGTGCCGGTCGAGGCCGAGCCCGCGAGGGCGAGCGCTGCAAGCGCCGCCGCTGCAAGCCCAATGACAAACGACATGGTTCGGACCACTCTCAACTGATTCACACTCCCTCCCTCTCACCGGCCCCCACGGCCGCAGAACGACAAACTGTGGCTCAGATGCCGGCAGGCGTCAAGTGTGAACGGCCCAATTTGACATCGAATGAGTGTAAGTAAATACTTACCGTAAGTCATGGCTTACGCAAAAGCGATGGACGCGTTGGGCGATGCGACCCGGCGGGAGATCATGGAGCGGCTTCGTTTCGGCCCTAAGGCGGTCGGAGAGATCGCAGCCGAGCTCCCGATCTCGCGCCCCGCGGTCTCCCAGCACCTGCGTGTCCTGAAGGAGGCGGGGCTCGTGACCGAGCGCAAGAACGGCACGCGAAGGATCTACGGCGTCGATCCCAAGGCGATCGGCGACCTGCGCGCGTACTTCGACAGTTTCTGGGAGCAGGCGCTCGCCGGTTTCAAGGCGGCGGCCGAGAGCGAGAGGAGAACGAAGTGAGCAACACGCAGACCGTAATCGGGCCCGTTCACAAGACGCTGGTGGTGAACTGCAGCCCCGAGCGCGCGTTCGAGGTTTTCACGCGCGAGATCGGGAGCTGGTGGCCGCTCGGCTCGTATTCGATCGGCGGCGACGCGATCACCGAGGTCGTGTTCGAGGAGCACGTCGGCGGCCGCATCTTCGAGCGCCACCAGGACGGCGGCGAGGGCGAGTGGGGCCGCGTGCTGGCGTGGGACCCCCCCGCCCGGTTCGTGATGAGCTGGTACCCGGGCCACGATCCGGCCGAGGCGACAGAGCTGGAGGTCACATTTGCAGCTGACGGCGACGGCACGCGCGTCGACCTGGACCACCGCGGCTGGGAGATCCTCGCCGGGCGGGCCAAGGAGGCGCGCAACGGCTACGACAGCGGTTGGGGCGACGTTCTCGGGTATTACACTCGCCACTTCGAGGACTGATGGGCTACAGCGTTGTCAACGTCCAGGAGATCGAAGGTGCCGGGCCGGGCGGCGCAGTGCGTTTCGTCCGGCGCGAGCTCGACCTCGAGGCATTCGGGATCAACTGGTTCGAGCTCCCAGCGAACTCGCCCGGGCTCGAGCACGACGAGGCCGATTCGGGCCAGGAGGAGGTCAATGTCGTGGTCGCTGGATCCGGCCATTGGCGCGTGGAAGGCGACGAGGTGCCGGCGACGGTCGGCACCTTCCTCCGCTTCGATCCTGAGACGACCCGTCAACCCGTTGCAGGCCCCGACGGGATGACGTTCATCGGTGTCGGCGCGCGCCGCGGCAGCTACGAGCCCCGCGGGCCTTTCTAGTCCGTGCGCTCGGGCTCGGTCGCCCGAGCGCGGCGGCTCGACGTCAACCTCGGGAAAACCGTTGCCGGGCCACTTAGTCAGATCGCTTAAGGCGGCAACATCAACCGATATCCGACTCCCCACTCGTTGATCACGTACGGCGTGGCGGTCAGTTTCGCAATCCGGCGGCGGACGCGGGAGGCGTGCGAATCGATTGTCCTCGTGCGCCCGACTGCCCTGAAACCCCAGACCTCCCGAAGCAGCTCGTCCTTCGTGTAGACGCGGGTCGGCTGCTCGGCCAGCTTCGCGAGCAGCTCGAACTCCTTCGCCGGCAGCGCCAGTTGCCGTCCACCCACCCGAACGCAGCGCGTGGGGCGATCGATCGTGATCTCGCCCGCCTCGATGTGGTCGCCCGGCCGCGGAGATGCGCGCCGCAAGACCGCTCGAATGCGGGCCCGCAGCTCCTCGTACGCGAAGGGCCGCGCAACGTAGTCGTCTGCTCCGCGCTCGAGCGCGCGGGCCCGGTCGATCGCGTCCGCGGCTTCCCGGCCGAGCAGGATCACGGGTACGTCTCGGTTCCACGACCGGCCCGGCTCGCCGTCGCGCAGCCGCGTGCAGAGCTCGAGCTCGGAGACGAGCACGAGGTCTGGCCGGAGGCGCTCGGCCAGGTCGAAGACCTCGCCGGCGTGGCTGGCGCCGAGAACGTCGAAGCCGTCGTCGGCGAGCTGTCGCTCGAGGAAGCCGCGGGTCTCGTTCTCAGGTTCGGCGACGATCAGCGCGGCTGACATTCGCCCGACGGTAGCGACGCGCGGCCGGTCGGGCTAGTTGTCCATTCGCGCGAAACTGCGCCGTGCTGTCTACACCTGTGCGGATGAGACGCCGTCTCCCGGCCACGCCGGCCGGGAGGGCTCGAGCCGTTCCAGCGCGCCCCAGTCGGCGCGCCCCGGCGCGAACGCCTCGACGACGACTGCGCCGTCGGGGCCGGTGCGGACAGCGTGCGGGACGTTGGGCGGAACGCACCACATGGCCCCGACGGAAAGGTCGCGCTCGTCGTCCCCGATGCGAAAGGCCAGCGAGCCCGAGACGAGCACGCCGCTCTGCTCGTTCTCGTGCGCGTGCTCCGGAACGACCGTGTTCGGGGCGAGCTCGAGCACCGTGAAGGTCGTTCTCTCCCCCTCGACCGCGCGGGCGACGACGCCGTCCCAGACGACGTGCGGGGAAATCGAGGAGAGGTCCTCGAAGGGCACGACCTAAGCCTAGACTCTGGCTGCTCGTGGACGTCGCCGCCTATCTGGACCGCATTAGCGTCCGCGAGCCGCGAGAGCCGACGCTCGAGGCGCTCGCGGAGCTGAGCTTCGCCCACGTGTGCTCGGTGCCGTTCGAGAACCTCGATATTGCAGCCGGGCGACCCCTGTCGCTCGACCCCGATGCCCTCTACGACAAGATCGTCGTTCGCCGCCGCGGCGGGTTCTGCTACGAGCTGAACGGCCTGTTTTCGTGGCTGCTCCGCGAGCTCGGCTACGACGTGGAGGGCCACGCCGAGGAAGGCAGGGCGAGGACCTGATGACCGTGAACACAGATGAGAGACTCGAAGCACGAAGCGGCGGCGAGCGTGAGCGCGGACGCTGGTGGAAGCAGCGAGCCGGCAGGCTGCCGCTGTGGGCCTGGGCCGGCGTCACCATCGCCGTGGTGGTCTTCGTCCTGGGGTTCGGAGCGTGGTGGACCTATGGCCGCGGCGGCCACGTTCCCGCCGTCAGCGGCTTCGCCAACGGACACAAGGTCACGTTCATCCACACCGAGGCGTCGGATGCGAAGGTCGCGCGGCGGCTGTCCGGGATGGTGAGCTCACCGGTCCTGGTCGTGCCAGAGCTTGCCAAGGTGCCGCCCTCGGTGCTCGGCAACGTGTACGTGTTCACCAACGGGGTCAAGGGCCCGGGCCCCATGGGGTTCCAGGCCGACGTGTTCGACAGCACGCCAACCGACCCGCAGTACACCCCGCTCCGGTCGCTAAACCTGGTGCGCTGGCGGCCCGAGGCAAGCCCGGGCGAGCTCACTTCGGTGGCAGAGATCCAGGCTGCGGCCAGGCGGGGAGCGCTGGAGATCACGCGGCCGGGCGTGGTGGTGAACATGCCGATGGTCAGCTGGCCCGGCGGTTCTCTGTGAGCAAGCCGTGACGAGAGGCCGTTCCGCGAGCCGGCAGATCGCCGCGTGGGTCTTGCTCGCCCTGGCCGTCCAAGGCCTGATCGCGGCGTTTCGAACCGAGGGCTGCTTGGCCTCTCCGCTGTTACCACGTTCCGCACCGTGTTGGTGTCACAGGAACGGGTCCCGGTAGTTCTCGCCGAGAAAACGACGGATATCGTCGGCCGACGGCCTTGCTCCCTTCGTGGGGGTTAGCGCTGGCCGAGGCTGCCCCGGCGTTTGGCGGTGCGCTGGCCAGCCGAGAAGGCGGCGATGCCGGCCAGCAGCCAGGCCAGGGCGGTGGTGGCGCCGCCACACCAGGGTGAGGCCACCCAGGATCATGCGGACCCCATGTCGGGCCCGAATGGGTGCGTGCGAGACCATCTCCGTTACCTTTAAGCTCCTCAGGGGAGAGGGTCACCGTCCCGACCACGGGCACTCGGCTTGGACCTTCGTCTGCTCGGCCATCTCACTTCCTTCCTTTCCCGCACGAGCCTGTTTCCTCTGAGAACCAGGGCTTGAGCCTTCCGCTTCGGCGTGTGTGCGCGCGGAGCCGGTCCTTCCCTCGCTCCTTCGCGTCAGCATCGAGGACCGGGAATCCACTCAGACAAACGTGGGCGTAACTCCCAGCCGGCCCGGGAACACGGTCGCATCCGCGACCTTTCCCGCTGATGCACGCCTCTGCGGCGGTTCCCGATTGCAGAACCGACCGGAAGGAGGAAGGTCATGGCAAGCGCAGACGCGCTCTTGCTGCGCCCGGCGCCCGGTGCGGACTACCGGGCGAAGTCGAGGCTCCGCACCGCGGGGCTCACCGTGGCGCTGTTCGGAGTGGCCGGGGCGATGGTCGCTCTGGTCGCCAACATCGTGGCCGGGGTGTGGTCAGGCCAGGCCGGCAGGGCCGCCCGGGTGCCGGAGATCGACGCGTGGTCCTTCGGGCTGAACACCGCCGCCTTCGGCGTGGTGAAGGTGTCCATCGCCATCGTCCTGTTGGGCATCCTCAGGCGGCTGTGGCTCAGGGTGGAGAGCGTGAAGGCGGCGCTCCCGGTGCTCAAGGCTGCGCCGGAGGGGCCTGGGGCCGTCCAGACCGGCACGATCAACACGGCGTACGGGCGGGCCACGGTGTCCAGCCACGCGCCGAAGTCGTTGCTCATCCACCGGATGGCCAGGGCCATGTGGGCCCCGAGCCTGGCCATGGGATTCATGGCCGTGGCTGCCGGGCTGGTGCTGGCCGTCGTTCAGGCCACCAAGGTGGTCCCCGACCCCGAGCTGGCGAGCGATCTGTCGGCCTGGGTCCGGGGGATCGGGTTCCTGGGGGAGGGCTTCCTCCTGTCAGGGATCTCCTTCCTGCTGGGCTCCATCCTCTACTCGCTGCGAAAGGGCGGCGGGGAGGCCCAGGAGTCGGCGGGGGGGGCGGTCCACACCCTGCGGATGCCCACCACGGCCAAGCTCTTCGTGGGGCTCATGATGGTCGGCCTCATGGTGGAGATCTTCCAGTTCGTCGTGTACCTGGTCACCACCACGTTCGATCAGTCGACGGTGGCCTCGTACTACGCCTGGCTGGGGCCCGTCCGAGAGGCCGGCTTGGGCATCATCCTCTCGGGGATCGTCCTGGCCCTGGTCACCATCGGCAACGTCCTCGGGTTCCAGTTCTCGAGGATCAAGGACATCATCGCCACCGGGCGCTGATCGGAGAGGAGAGCGATATGGCTACCACACACATCCGCACCGACTTCGACGTCGAGGTCTCCGATCGCGCCCTCGGCTACAACCTGCCCCAGCGGGTGGGCCGGGCCCTGTGGTTCCCCATGCTGGCCATGGCCCTGATGGCCTTCCCCGCGGGCGTGGTCCTGGGGGCCGTCCGGGCCAACCTCATCGCCACCGGGGGTTCGGAACAGCTCGTGGCCGCCCTGGGTCAGTTCGCCCCGGCCGCCAACTTCCTGGGGTTCGCCTCGGTGTTCGCGGCCATCTCGTTCGCCATCGCCCGGATCCTGGGGGCGTTCCGGAGGGGCGGCGGCCAGGTGCAGGAGGCCACCGGAGGCCGGGTCCACACCCTCAGGATGCCCGCGACGGCGAAGGTGTTCATCGCCGTGATGGCCATGGCCATGATGACGCTGATCGGGGCGGTGGTCCTGCACGTCGTCGTGGGGGCCGCCATCGCCGCGGACAGCACCTACGCCCTCGGCCACGCCACCCAGTGGGGATTCTGGCTGGAGGGGGCCCGGCGGATCGGGATCGCCCTGTACCTGTTGGCGATCACCTTCGGCCTGGCCTCGATCATCACCGTGCTGAGATTCCAGGCCGTGAGGGTCAGAGAGCTGCCCGACGAGGCCACCACCACTCCACCGGATCGGCGGCCCGCCTGAGCGCTTCCTCGCCGGCCCGTGAGGAGGGGAGGCACAAGGCCTCCCCTCCTCGCCACTTCTGGCCCGTGGGCGGCGGCCACCGAGGCCACATTGTCACCAAACGCACAGTCGAGGACGCCGAGCCAGGCTGGCCTGGTTGTGATAGCCGATGAGCAGGTTCAGGAGAAAGGAGCCACGATGGTGACCCAGGTGACCACCGAGGACTTCCGGACAGAGGTCCTGGAGAGCGACAGGCCGGTGGTGGTCGACTTCTACGCCGACTGGTGCATGCCCTGCCGGCAGCTGGGCCCCGAGATCGAGGCCTTGTCGGAGCAGTGGGACGGGCGCGTCCGGTTCGCCAAGCTGGACGTCGATCGAGCCCCGGAACTGGCGCAACAGTACGGAGTGTTCTCCATCCCCACCGTCGTCCTGTTCGAGGAGGGGAAGGTCAAGGCCAGGACTATGGGAGCCAAGCCCGGATCCCAGGTGGCGCTCGAACTGGGGCTCGAGGGCCCAGAGCCACAGGAGGCCGATCACGGGTTCGAGTGCGCCTGCTGAAGCTCAACCCCATCGGAAGAGACACCTTGGCCCCCTGGGCCACAGGACCTTCGGCCCTTGGGGAATCGCCGACGCCGCGGAGGAGACTGAAACTGAGGAAGGAGACAATGCCATGCGACCCGACATCCGAGTGGGAGCCACGTTCCCCGACTACGAGCTGACGGATCAGACCAGGACGCGGCGGAAGCTGTCTGAGCTCCAAGGGGACGACCCCATGATCCTGGTGCTCTCGCGAGGGCACTTCTGCCCCAAGGACCGGCGGCAGATGCGGAACCTGGTGGAGTTCTACCCGGAGCTCAAGGTGGGGTACACGAGGATCGTCACCATCTCCACCGACAACCTGATCCAGACCAACGAGTTCCGCGACGCGCTCGGGGCCCAGTGGCCGTTCCTCTCGGATCCGGGCCGGAAGGTCCAGAAGGACCTGGACATCCAGGAGTACACAGATCCCCACAACGACCCGATGATCCCCCACACCCTCGTGCTGGAGCCCAGTCTGAAGATCTTCAAGATCTACAACGGCTACTGGTACTGGGGCCGGCCGTCAGTCGAAGACCTGCGCCGGGATCTGCGAGAGATGTTCCAGAAGATCCGGCCGGATTGGGACCTCGCCGATCCCGAACTTCGGGAGGCGTGGGAGCGGGGCGAGCGGGAACGGTTCTTCCCGTACAAGAGCAAGGCGAGAGGGGTGGCGGCGGCATGATGTCCCCGCTGGGCTGGACCACCGGGATGGGTTTCACCCCATCTACAAACGGAGCAGACGCTCCAGACCGGGCTCGCCAACAGCGGCGGCACGACCCTCGACCCCGAGTCGAGCTCCGTGGGGGACCCGGCCAGGTTCGCCGCCGCCCAAGACGGGGCACCGAGACCCGGCCGTGGAAGGTATTCTTCCATCCGTTCGGCGTGATGCGGTGCCCGCCAGACTCTCAGCGCGAGCGGGACACGCGCACGGCTGGTCCGGCGGCGGCATGAGTCGCGTGGCCGCCCTCGAGGATCGGCAGCCCGCCGGCCGCTCCGGTCGGAGAACGCTCCTCTCACCGCTCCGCCCCGCGGGGCAGCGCGGGACGGCCACCCATGTGGCCTGGATTGCCCGGGACTTCGGGCGGCGGGACATGTCGCCCCTCTCCAACGCGGACGTCGAGGCGCTCGGGCAGGTTCTGGAGCCCATGAGGGTGGAGGCCGGCCGGAGGATCCTATCCCCTGGGGATCCGGCCGAGGCCGCCTACATCGTGGAGGAAGGCGAGGTCGAGCTGTACATCCGACGGGGCCGCCGGCGGACCCTGGTCGGCATCCAGCGAGCCGGGGGCGTGTTCGGCGACATCCCCCTACTGTGCGAGATGCCGTTCCCCTTCGCCGCAGTAGCTCGAACCGAGACGCTCCTCCTCAAACTCTCCCGGGACAGGCTCACGGAGGTCCTGGCCCGTCACCCGGCCATCGCCCTCCGCTGGCTGGCCAGCGTGGTGAAGCGGCTGGAGCGGGCCAACCGCCGGATCGTGGCGCTCACCATGGGCAGCCTGCGGGCCAGAACCCTGGCCCTGCTCGCCGACGAGCTGGTCGGAGCGAACGCCAAGGGAGCCGGCCTCCGCCTTACCCAGGCCGAGCTCGCCGCCCTGCTGGGGGCGTCGCGCCAGAGCGTCAACCGGGCCCTCAGGGGCCTGGCCAAGGAAGGGCTCATCCGCCAGCTCTACGGCGAGATGGAAATCCTGGACGCCGCGCGGATCCTCGACCTCGCCGGAGAGCAGGCCTTCCTTCGGAGGGTCTGTTGACCCTCAACCTGCGCCCCGACGTCACCCTCCACACCCATGAGGGCAGGCCCGCTCGGGGGACGGACGTCGAGCTGTCGAGCGTGAACACCATCCGCACCCTGGCCATGGATGCGGTGGAGACCGCCGGGTCCGGCCAATCGGCCGTGCAGGAGGGCCGGGCACGGTCGGGCCCGGGAGCGGTCCTCAACGCCGTCGCCGCCGGGATCCCCGAGCTCGTGGGAGGCTCGGCCGACCCGGCCCCTCCACCGACACGTACGTGGCGGCCGGGGGACGACGTGGTCCTGGTGGCCACGGGGTCGGAGGTCCACCTGGCGCTTGGGGCCCGCGACCTGTTCGGCGCGTGGCGCCAGGCGACGTGCTGTTCCGTGGGTTCGGGTTCACCCCTGAGCGCGTGGATGCTGGCCGCGCGGCTGCGGGCGTGGCGGTTCTTCCGGGTCCGCTCCAGCCCGCTCCAGCGAGCCCTGTGGCGCCGCCGCGACGTTGTCTGGCACGAACCCCAGCCACGGCAGCGTGCACAGCTGCACCGCCAGCCCCAGCCGGTCGGCCGGGCCCCGGCCACGCCGCGGATCGATGAATTCCACGTCAGCCGGGGTCAACGTGAAGAACCGGATCAGGTCGTCCCGGCTGATGTGCTGATGTCCGGGAACGAGCGCAGCCGCTCCAGCTCCTCATCGGAGAACACGCGGGTCGCCACGCGGAAGACCTCCTGCGCCCGGTACCAACCAATGGCCGACCGGACGCCAGCGCCCCCGGGCCCTCCACCACCACGCCCGCCAGGCCGGTCGCAGCAGTCGAGCACATCACGACAGCCGGCGATATCCGTTCAACAGCAGGGCACGGCGCGTGGCCGAGGCGTGCTGCACCGCCGCAGGTGTCGCGGGCTCGGCGCTGTGCTCCTTCGCGATGGTGGCCGCCGCGGTGGGCCTCTTCGCTACTGCCGGCACGACCGCCGCCGGCTCCTCCTCGATGGCTGGCATGGGAAGCGCCCAGCCGGCGGGCCGGGCAAGAGCCCGGGTGGCTCTGCACGCGATCGTCCGCTTCGGCCCGGAGATCCTGGTGGCCTCACTGCTCCTGCTGGCCCTCGGGGTCGGCCTGCGGCGACGCTGGGCGCTGCTCCCCGCCGCCCTCGGGGGCGTCGTCTTGTACGTGGGCATGTACGTGCAGAGCAGCCTTACCTGGATGTACGTGGCGATCGCCGTGGGCACGGGGCTGTTGCTCCTCGCCTTTGCGTTGACTCTCCGGCCCCGGCCGCCACGGCGAGTCCATTGACTGACGTGCCCGCCAACGATCCGCGCCTGCCGCACCACCGTCCGCCCCTGCACGACCTGTGGTTCCTGAGCACCGTCGCATGACCGGCAGATGACCGGCAGATGACCGGGGGACCGGCTGCGACTTGGCGCGGTTGCCCTCGCCGGCTTCCCAGCCCTGCGTGGAAGTGCCGAGTCGGCTGCGGGCGACGGCACTTGGCGGCAGCGCGCCCGGTTTGCCGGACTCCGCGCGGGTGTGGGAGGGTCCCCGTCGTGGGGCAAGTGCCGCCTCTGGTCGTTGTCGGAACTTCCCCACAACCCTGGTCGACGAGCGCCGCCGGCGACGCTCGCCCAGACCCGGACCCGACAGGAGCCATTGGGTGCCGCTGGACCTTGACGAGCTGCTCGAGCACTTCACCCTGGCCGATGACGAGCTGGAGCTGCGGCGCAACAAGAGCGGGGCGACTCGGCTGGGCTTCAGCCTGCTGCTGAAGTACCTGGCCTGGAAGGGCCGGTTTCCCCGCGGCCGCGGCGAGCTGCCCGTCGAGGCGGTCGAGTTCGTCGCCCGCCAGGTCGGCGTGCCGCCCGAGGAGCTGGGCCTGTACGAGTGGACAGGGCGTCAGAGCAAGCGCCACCGGGTCGAGGTCCGCCGGCACCTGGGGTTTCGGGAGTGTAGCGTCGCTGACGCCGACAAGCTCACCGTCTGGCTGGCCGAGCACGTCGCCCAGGCCGAGCGGAGCGGGTCCGCGAGGCGCTGCTGGGCCGCTGCCGCACCGAGCGGATCGAGCCGCCCACCGCCGGCCGCGTCGACCGGATGGTGGCCTCGGCGCTGCGCCAGGCCGAGGAGGCCCTGTCGGTGCGGATCGCCTCGCGGCTGCCTGCGGCGGCGACCGTGCGGCTGGAGGAGCTGGCCGCCGCCCCTGATGATACCGGCGCCGAGGCCGAGACCGAGCAGCAGGAGGTGGAGGGCGAGCGCTGCTGGCGCTGATCAAGTCCGACCCGGGCAACGTCAGCCTGGAGTCGATGCTGGCCGAGATCACCAAGCTCCTGGCCGTCCGGGCGGTCGGGCTGCCGCCGGGCCTGTTCGCCGACGTCGCCCCCAAGGTGGTGGCCGCCTGGCGGGCCCCCGCGCGACGGTGGAGGCGCCCTCGCACCTGCGCACCCACCCCGAGCCGCTGCGGCTGACCCTGCTGGCCGCGCTGCTGCACACCAGGGAGCGGGAGCTCACCGACACGCTGGTGGAGCTGCTGATCGCCACGGTGCACCGCATCAACGCGCGAGCCGAGCGCAAGATCACCGAGGAGCTGATCCGCGAGTTCCGCCGGGTCACCGGCAAGGAGACCATCCTGTTCCGGATCGCGGGGGCCGCCGTCGACCACCCCGACGACACCGTCCGCCAGGTGCTGTTCCCGGTGGTGCCCGGCGGGGAGCGGACCCTGCGGGACCTGGTCGCCGAGTACAAGCAGTCGGGCCGACCTACCGCCGCTCGGTGCAGACCACCCTGCGGGCCTCCTACACCAGCCACTACCGCAAGGGCCTGATCCGCCTGCTGGAGGTGCTCACCTTCCGCTCCAGCAACACCCAGCATCAGCCGGTCGTTGACGCGCTGGCGCTGGTCGGCCGCCACGCCCACGACGGCAACACCATCTACTACCCGCTCGGCGAGCACGTCCCGGTCCACGCGGGGGTGACCGGCGACTGGGAGGAGCTGGTGTGGCGGGATGACCGGCGCGGCCGCCGGCGGGTGGTCCGTATGGCCTACGAGGTCGCCACCTTCCAGGCGCTGCGGGACGCCTTGCGCTGCAAGGAGATCTGGGTCGAGGGCGCCGACCGCTGGCGCAACCCCGACGAGCTGCTGGCCCGCTACGCCGTCGCGGCCGGCATCACCGCGCCGATCAGCCCACACCGGCTGCGGCACTTCCTGTTTACCTGGCTCAAGGCCCAAGGCATCGACGACGCGCTCATCCAGCCCTACTCCGGCCACGAGCACCGCCAGTCCCTGGAGGTCTACTCCCGGCTCGCCCTCGCCGACGCCCAGGCCACCTACGACCGGGTCATCGACCGCTTCCCCGTCTGACCTCCCCGTCGCAGCCTCCGAGAGGGCCTCAACCCGGCACAGGCTGTCGGCCCCACGCGCTACCGTCCAAGGAGCAGCAAGGGCAGGGTTGATGGGACGCGGTCGGGTCATCGTGATCACAGCGTTCGGCGGGATCCCGGAGGAAGGCCCGTTCGCCGAAACGCCCGTCCGCGTCCTCCCAAGCCTGGACCCCAGGTACGCCAACGACGACCTCCTGCCGCCAGGGTTCGCCGGCGGCCCCTTCTCCGCAGACGACTGCCGCCGCGCCA
>Ga0081455_10003480_pt1 | contig 18085 bp, 18 predicted proteins | sample TabmetS3T2R1_FD_70207 | JGI IMG/M metagenome (GOLD analysis project Ga0081455, IMG submission 70207) | Tabebuia heterophylla rhizosphere microbial communities from the University of Puerto Rico - S3T2R1 | ecosystem: Host-associated > Plants > Roots > Rhizosphere ...
AACCTGGTGCACAGCGGGGTGGTCGCCCACTACTTCGCTGCATACGGTTCCGACGCACAGAAGTCGCGATGGCTGCCGGGAATGGCGTCCGGCGAAGTGATCGGCTCCGTCGCGATGTCCGAACCCGGCGCAGGCACCGACCTCAAGAACGTCGCCACCCGCGCGGTACGTGCCGGTGACCATTACCTGCTCAGCGGCTCGAAGACGTTCATCAGCAACGGCGGACAGTGCGATGTCGTCATCGTCGTCGCGAAAACTGACCCCTCCGCAGGTCGCAACGGGATCTCCTTGCTCATCGTGGACACGGCCGACGCACCTGGATTCCGCCGTGGTCGCGTGCTCGACAAGCTCGGCATGCACGCTCAGGACACCGCGGAGTTGTTCTTCGATGAGGTGCCCGTACCGGCCGACAACCTCCTCGGGGAGGAGGGCGCCGGCTTCGGGATGCTGATGCGCGATCTGCCCCGTGAGCGTCTCGTCATCGGCGTCACAGCGGTGGCCGCCATGGAGCGAGCGCTGGAGGAGACCATCGCCTATACGAAGACGCGCAAGGTCTTCGGCGCGCCCCTGTTCAACATGCAGCACGTCCGGCTGGAACTCGCCGATCTGGCGACGGTCGTGCGCGCCTCCCGTGTCTTCCTGGACGACTGCGTCGAACGGTTCGTCGACGGCACCCTCGATCCGGCGACCGCGTCGATGGCGAAGTGGTGGCTCACGCAGAACCAGTGCGACGTCACGGACCGGTGCCTGCAGCTGTTCGGCGGCTACGGCTACATGCGGGAGTACCTCATCTCCCGTCTGTACGCCGACGCGCGGGCGCAGAAGATCTACGGCGGGACCAACGAGGTCATGAAAGACCTCATCGCCCGATCGCTTTGATCGAGTTCTCGGCAGCCGACTAGACGTGCGGCGCGCGGTACAGCGTGACCACGCAGGCGCTGCCCATGCCGAGGTTGTGCTGCAGCGCGTAGCGCGCACCGTCCACCTGACGGTCGCCGGCCGCGCCGCGGAGGTGCCAGGACAGCTCGGCACACTGCGCGAGGCCGGTTGCACCGAGGGGATGGCCCTTGGAGATGAGGCCACCCGAGGGGTTCACGACCCACTTGCCGCCATAGGTCGTCTGACCGCTCTCGACGAGCAGGTGTCCCTCGCCGTCCGGGGCCAGGCCCAGCGCCTCGTACGTCAGGATCTCGTTCACCGAGAAGCAGTCGTGCAGTTCGATGACCTGGATGTTGTCCGGGCCGATGCCGGAGGCGTCATAGACCTGCTGCGCCGCGGCGCGCGACACCTCGATGCCGACCGCGTTGATCGCCGAGGATGGATCGAAAGAATCGATCCCGTCGCTGGCCATCGCCTGGGCGACGATCTCGACGGCTTGATCGGCAAGGCCGAATCGTGCGACGGCGGCCTCACTCATCAACACCGCAGCGGCGGCACCGTCCGAGGTAGGCGAGCACTGCAGTTTGGTGATGGGGCCGTGGTACGCCGGCGACGCGAGGATCTCGTCGAGCGTGTAGACGTCCTGGAACTGAGCGTTGGGGTTCTTGCTCGAGTGGCGGTGGTTCTTCTCCCCGACCATCGCGAAGTGCGCGGCCGTCGACCCGTAGCGCTGCATGTGCTCGATGCCGGCGTTGCCGAACAGTTCCAGCGTGATGGGTACAGAAGTCTCGGGATGGCCGTTCCGCGCCGCCTTGATATGCGGCTCGGTGGGACTGGCCCGGTCGACGCTGCCGGCCGACAGCGAGCCGGGCTGCATCTTCTCGAAACCGACGGCGAGTACGACGTCAGCCAGCCCGCCCTCGACGAGTTGCCGCGCGAGCATCAACGCCGTCGAACCGCTGGCGCAGTTGTTGTTGACGTTGTAGACCGGCACGCCGGTGAGGCCCAGCTCCATCACGGCACGCTGACCGGAACACGACTCACCGAAGACATACCCGGCGGCCACTTGCTCGACCTGCTCGTAACCGATGGCCGCGTCCGCCAGCGCCGCGGTGCCGGCCTCGCGGACCATTTCCGGATAGTCGCGTGCGCCCGCGCCGGGCTTCGCGAACTTCGTCATGCCGACGCCGGCCACGAACACCGGACCGTTCATCGATCCATCCTCAATGTCTGCGGATTTTGCGCGAAGTACCCAGCACCTATCGACGCTATGTACCATAGCACATATCACTTGCGGTGCTGGCAGTCTGGAAAGGAGCGGGGGCATGCTCGTCGTCCCGACGGCCGCCGACGTCGCAGCGGCCGCAGACCGTATCCGTGGGTACGTCCGCACGACCCCGGTCGTCGAATTGACGCCGGGAACCTTCGGGGTCGAGTCAGCGCTAGTCCTCAAGCTAGAACTGCTGCAGCACACCGGGTCGTTCAAGCCGAGAGGCCTGTTCAATCGAGCGTTGACTCAAGAGGTGCCTGCGGCCGGTCTGGTCATCGCCTCCGGCGGAAACGCTGCGCTGGCGCTGCTTCACGTGGGAAAACAACTCGGCCATCCGGTCGAGGTCTTCGTCCCCGAAACCGCTCCGGCGGCCAAGGTCGCGAAACTGCACCACTACGGTGCGGGCGTGTATCAGGTGGGCGCCAACTTCGCGGATGCAGTTGTGGCGAGCGAGCACCGGGCGGCACGAACCGGGGCGCTGCTCATGCACGCGTATGACCAGACCGAGATCGTCGCCGGCCAAGGCACCGTCGGACTCGAACTGGAACAGCAACGCCCCGAGGTCGAAACGGTTCTGGTCGCGTGCGGTGGTGGCGGCCTCGTCGGCGGGATAGCCACCTGGTTCGGCCGCCGTGTACGAGTCGTCGCCGTAGAAGCCGAGGGTTCGCCCACGCTCGCGTCGGCGCGCGAAGCGGGTGAGCGGGTGACGATCAGCCCCATTGGTGTCGCCGCTGACGCGCTCGGCGCGAGCCGGATCGGCGCAATCGCATGGGAGATTGCCCAGCGCGCAGTCGACGAAGTCGTTGTCGTGCCAGGGAACGCGATCACGGATGCGCGTCAGCGACTGTGGGATGAGCTGAGGATCTGCGCCGAACCAGGAGCCGCTGCGCCGCTGGCAGCGCTCACCAGCGGCGGCTACCTGCCCAAGCCGGACGAGCGAATCGCCGTGATCGTGTGCGGCGGCAACAGCGACCCCGCCTCCCTCTCCTCATCGGGGTAGCCCGGCCGACGTCCTTGATGCGCGCTCGCGCAGCCTCGTTCGTCTGCTCCACACTCCGGCTCGGATCAGCGCAACGACCTGCACAAGCACCATCGCCACGAGCGCGACGCGAAAGGCCGCGGGGTTCTCGCCCCCGAGCAGTTGGAGCACCAGCCCCGCGACAACCAAGTCGACTACAGCCGCGAGATACCCGCCGACGTTGACGATGCCGGTTGCCGTACTCACGACAGCTGCGTCGATGCTGTCTCGGACGATGGCGAACGCTGCGGCACACGCCGGCAGGCCGACCATCGTGACGATGAACGCGGGCGCGACGAGGAGGGGAATCGGGGCCCTCGCGCCCAGGGCGACCACCAGGCCCCACATCGCCGTCATGGCGCCGGCAACTCCCATGACAGTCGGCGCTCGGGCAGCGGGCCGCGTTCTGTACCACCATCCCGAGACGAGCGGGAGTGCACCGCTGAGCAGGACGCCGGCGAACAGCACCGACCCCGCCGCGGCTTCACCCATTCCTGCGCCTCGAGTCAGATACGGATAGCCCCACAGCAGCAGGAAGGTCGTCGGCATCGCGACACACGAGACATGTAGCCAGTAGCCCAGCCGTGCCTCGGGTCGTTGCCAGGCAAGCATCGCAGCGCGGGCGAGTCCCATACGCGGGGGTCGGGTCGAGATCGGCGCATCACGCAGCCCGATATGGACGGCTACTGCAGCGGTTCCCGTCGCTATCGCGAGCCCGCAGAACGTCGCCTCCCAGCCGGCCGTACGCAGTGCCACCAACAACGGCAACGTGGCGACGAGATTGCCGGCAAGACCTATCAACTGAGTCAACGCGACCAGAGTCGGGTAGCGCTGCCTGTCCACGCTGATCAGCGCGACGCGAAGCACGCTCACGAACGTGAGGGCGTCACCGCAGCCGAGCACGATGCGAGCTGCGACGGCGACCGGATAGTGGTGAGTAAGTCCGAAGAGCACCTGCGCCGTGCCGGTGAGAAGCCCTGCGGCAGTCAAGGTTCGGCGCGGTCCGAACCGGTCGACCAGGGCGCCGGCGGGAACCTGCAAGGCGGCGTAGATGCCCAGCTGCAACATGACGAGGAGGCTGAGCTCCCCAGGTCCGATGCCGAATCGAGTTTCGGCGAACCGTCCGGCCACGCCGAGCGACGACCTGTTGATGACGACGACGAAGAACAGAAACGCCGCCAGGCCGAACCGAAGATATCTAGGTTGCGAACGAGCGGATCCGGGTCCACGCCCGAACAGTGTCACGCGTAATATGCTACATAGCCACAGCGGCTACGCCGGCCGAGCGTCGTAAGGAGATTGATCCTCGTGAGCGATGTTTCCACGGCTGCCGATGCGATCGTGATCCGTGCCGGAGTCGTCGGTGCCGGAGTGGCCTACGAACTCGCTCGCCACGGTCGTGACGTGATGCTCGCCGGCGTGCGACTCGCCCGCGTGCTGGACGACTTTCGCGTGACCACCCGGCCGCTCCGGCAAGAAGTGCACCAGGTTCCCGCACCCGACAACTTCCTGATGCGGCGAGCGGCACCGGTCACATTCGACGGCGACGTGGGCACCTATTTCCGACCTGAGCCCGGGGCGGGCATCCTGGTCGGGGGAATGGAGCCGGCCTGCGATCCACTGCACTGGCTGGAAGATCCCGACCGCACCGACCTGGCCGTCACCGTCGAAGGATACGAAGCGAACACCGTGCGGCTCGCCCGGCGGATGCCTGACCTGACAGTGCCCAACCGACCGAACGGCGTCGCCGGCGTGTACGACACCAGCACCGACTGGATCCCGATCTACGACCGCACGAACCTGGACGGCTTCTACGTGGCCATCGGGACAAGCGGCAACCAGTTCAAGAACGCTCCGGTGATCGGCCAACTCGTGGCCCATCTCATCGACGCCGTCGAAGGCGGTCAGGGTCACGACCATCAACCGGTGACGTGGCGGGCGCCACATACCGGGCACGACATCAACCTCGGCCATTACTCACGACTGCGCACGGCTCATGCATCCAGTGCGTCGGTACTCGGTTGAGTCTCACCATGGCAAACACAATCCGCGTGGCAGTCGTCCAGGACGCATCCGTCATGTTCGATCTGGGCAAGACGTTGGATCGAGTCGAACGACTGACCACTGAGGCCGGCGCCAACGGTGCTCGTCTGGTGCTCTTCCCCGAGGCGTTCGTGGGCGGCTACCCGCAAGGCCTCACGTTCGGCGCCGTGGTCGGTTCGCGCACTCCCGAAGGCCATGAGCTCTACCGCCGGTACTGGGCGAACGCCCTCGAGCTGAGCGGCTCCGCGTTCGAGCGACTCCGTGGGATGGCGGCGGACGCCGGCGTGTTCCTCGCCCTCGGTGCGATCGAACGAGACGGCGGCACCCTGTACTGCAGCGTCCTGTTCTTCAGCCCCGATGGCGAGTTTCTCGGCAAGCACCGCAAGCTCGTCCCGACGGCGGCCGAGCGCCTCGTGTGGGGCCAAGGGGACGGCTCGACGATCACCGTCCTCGACACGGAGATCGGTCGCCTGGGTGCGGTGATCTGCTGGGAGAACTACATGCCTCTCCTGCGGACGACGATGTACGCCAAGGGCGTGCAGATCTACCTCGCGCCCACCGCCGACGACCTCGACACATGGGTCGCCACGATGCGGCACATCGCGAAGGAGGGTCGCTGTTTCGTGCTGTCGGCCTGCCAGTTCCTTGAGCTGAGTGATTGCCCGGCCGACTACGAAGCCATCGCGGCCCGCGTCGGCGGCCCGCTCATGCGGGGCGGCAGCTGCGTCATCGCTCCGACGGGTGACGTCCTTGCTGGTCCGGTGTACGACGAGAGAACCATCCTGTACGCCGACCTGGACCTCGACGACGTAGCCCGCGGCAAGTACGACCTGGATGTCGTCGGTCATTACGCGAGAGCCGACATCTTCACCCTGCGCGTCGACGAGCGGCCGCGTCGGACGGTTGTCTCGACTCAGTCCGACGGGCACGACCTGACCGTCGAAGGCCCCGACCAGCCTTCGAGGTAGGAGAGGGCCGAGTCGCCTGGGTGGTGCCGCATCGGATTTGCAATGGCGCCATCGAGGTGCCACTATGGCGTCATGGACTTGACGGTGTTTGTGGACAGGGTTCGACAGGAGCTGGCGGTGGCCGCCGAGGCAGGCGGGCCGGATGCGGCGGCGTTGGCGGAGCGGTTGACCGCGCCGTTGGCGTCGGCGCTCCAGTTGGTCCTGCTCGAAGCTCTGTCGAGAGCGGCGGACGAGATCACCAGAGACCTCGCACCGGGCTCGGTCGAGGTGCGGTTGCGCGGCGGCGAGCCGAGTTTCGCCGTCTCCGTGCCAGCCGTCGAGCCGGCGGCGCCACCTATGGCGCCAAACGAGGCGCCACCGGAGCCAGACGACACGCCAGTCGATGCCGACGGCGCGACCGCCCGGATCAACTTCCGGGTGCCCGAAGCGCTCAAGGCCCGGATCGAGCAGGCCGCCGCCATGCAGGGCCGGTCGGTCAACGCCTGGCTGACCCGGGCCGCGTCGGCCGCGCTGCGCACGCCGAGCCAGACCGCCACGAACGAGAAATCGACTCTCGGACGGACGAAGCAGCACGTCACCGGCTGGGTCAGCTGACCCAGCACATCACGAATTTCGCTTTCTAATAAGGATCGAGGGGACACCCATGCCAAAATTCGACACTCCGGAACCGATCACTGCCAACATCGAGCCCGGCGTCGGTTACGTCACCATCGTCGCCGGTGACCGGCTCGACACGGTCGTCGAGATCCGGCCGACCGACCCGACCAGCGAGACCGACACCGACGTCGCGGAGCGCACGACGGTCGATCTCGCCGGCACCACGCTGACGATCCGGGCGCCGAAGCTGAGTCCGTTCAGCTTGTCCAACAAGTCCCGGTCGATCGACGTCACCGTCGAATTGCCGGCCGGCTCGCACATCCACGGCAAGAGCGCGATGGGCGACCTGACCGCGACCGGCCGGCTCGGCGACCTCAGCTACAAGACGGGACTCGGCGACATCCAGGTCGACGAGGTGGCCACGCTGTCGGTGAGCTCCGGGACCGGCAACGTGCTCGGCAACCGGATCAGCGGCAAGGCCACCATCTCCACCTCCGGCCGGCTGCACGTCGGCGAACTGGCCGGCGGCGGCGAGCTGAAGAACTCCAACGGCGCCACGGTCGTCGGCGCCGCGCGCGGACCGGTCAAGGTTCGTTCCGCCAATGGCGACATCACCGTCGAGCAGGCGGCCGCTGACGTCGAGGCGAAGACCGCGAAGGGTGGGGTCCGGGTGCTCGATGCGGTGCGCGGGTCGCTCACCTTGGAAACGGCGATGGGCGAGATCGAGGTCGGCATTCGCGAGGGCAGCGCCGCGTGGCTGGACGTCAAGACCAAGTTCGGCCGGGTGCGCAACGACCTGACCGCGTCCGGAGCGCCCGCCGAACAGATCGACAAGGTCGAGATCCACGCCGACACCGCGTTCGGCGATGTCACCGTGCGCCGCGCCTGAAACCAGCCGAACCAACAAAGGGAAGAGATGAACGCCATATCCGCCCGTGGGCTCCGCAAAGCCTACGGGGACAAGGTGGTGCTCGACGGCATCGACCTGGACGTCAGGGCGGGCAGCGTGTTCGCGCTGCTCGGCCCGAACGGGGCCGGCAAGACCACGATCGTCAACATCCTGTCCACCCTGGTCACGCCGAACGCCGGCCGCGCAACTGTCGCCGGCGCCGACCTCGCCGAGAACCCGGACGGCATCCGCCGTGCGATCGGCGTCACCGGCCAATTCTCCGCCGTCGACGACCTGTTGAACGGCGAGGAGAACCTGATGCTGATGGCCGACCTGCACCACCTGCCGCGAACTGCCGGCCGGGCCAAGGCCGCCGAACTACTGGCCCGGTTCGAGCTGACCGACGCCGCGACGAAACTCCCCAGCACCTACTCCGGCGGCATGCGGCGCAAGCTGGATCTGGCGATGACGCTCGTCGGTGACCCGAAGGTGATCTTCCTGGACGAGCCGACCACTGGCCTCGATCCGCGTAGCCGGCAGACCATGTGGGACATCGTCCGCGACCTGGTCGCTGACGGCGTAACGATCTTCCTCACGACGCAGTATCTGGAGGAGGCCGACCATCTCGCCGACCGTATCGCGGTGCTCGATCACGGCCGGATCGTCGCCGAGGGCACCCCGGACGAGCTGAAACGCCAGGTCCCCGGTGGCCACGTCACGCTCACCTTCACCGACGGCGAAGCGTTGCGGCAGGCCGCAACCGATCTGCATGCGTCCACTGTGGACAGAGAGACGATGACGCTGCAGGTGCCGACGGACGGTTCGGTGGCGTCGCTGCGTGCGCTGCTCGACCGGCTCGACGGCGTCGCGGTCGACGGCATCGCCATGCACACCCCGGACCTCGACGACGTGTTCCTGACGCTCACCGGCCAGCAGATGCAGGCAGAGGCAGTGAAATGACCACGACCATGACCTATCCCATGCAGGACTCGCTCACCATGCTGCGCCGCAACCTAAGGCGCATGCAGCGCTATCCCTCGCTGACCCTGATGCTGCTCGGCCAGCCGATTCTGTTCCTGCTGCTGTTCGTTTACGTCTTCGGCGGCACGCTGGGCAACGGACTCGGCAGCGCGGCCGCCGGCGGCACGACCGGCCGAGCGGCCTACCTCGGCTTCGTCACGCCGACCATCCTGATCATCACGATCACCGGCGCGATCCTGGGCACCGCCATCTCGGTGGCCATGGACATGACCCAAGGCATCATGGCGCGATTCCGCACCATGTCGATCAGCAAGGCGTCGGTGCTCACCGGGCACGTGATCGGCACGCTGATCCAGACCGGGATCGGGCTGGCCGTGGTGCTCGGCGTCGCGTTGCTGGTCGGGTTCCGGCCGTCCGCCGGACCGGTCGAATGGCTGACCGTCATCGGGTTGTTGTTGCTGGTCACGCTCGCGTTGACGTGGATGGCCGTTGCGTTCGGGCTGGCAGCGAAGTCGGTGGAAACGGCCAGCAACACCCCGATGATCTTTATTCTGCTTCCGTTCCTGGGCAGCGGCTTCGTCCCCAACGACTCGCTGCCGGACTGGCTGCGCTGGTTCGCCGAATACCAGCCGTTCACCCCGGTGATCGAGACGGTCCGCGGCCTGCTGCTCGGCACCTCGGTCGGCGGCAGGGGGCTGCTCGCAGTCGGCTGGTGTGTGCTGTTCACGATCATCGGCTACGGCTGGTCAAAGTCTCTCTTCCGCAAGGAGCGCACCCGATGATCAGCGGACGTCGCGACCTGGCCGGCGTCGGCCAGGATTCAGCCAGACGCGGAGGACCCGACCACCGGAGGACCTGACCAACCTTCCAGGTATGAGGGTGGCTCGACTCCCTCCAGCAGCTTGTCGTCGCCGATCGGCGTGCCCAGCGACGTGACGATCGGGATCTCGCCGGCCCAGATCGGAGCGCTCAGATCGCCTGCCTCGTCCACGGCTGGGCCGGTGCGCATCTTCGCCGACGCTTCGTTCAGCGGGATCGCGATGACCACAGTCCGATTGATCTCGTAGTCGGCCAGCGGCCGCACCGTCGGAACCCGCTCGGGCGGGAGGATCCGGCGGACCAGCGCCCACAGCGCACGCTCCTTCTCCTCCTCGTCCTCGACGACCCGGCCCACGCCCAGTGCAACCGCTGAGCGGTAGTTCAAGGAGTTCTGGAACGCCGAGCGTCCCCACATGATCCGGTCGATCGTGGTTACCTCGACGCACAACGGCTTGCCCGATGCGATCTGGCTGAGCATGTTGTTGCGCCTGTCGCCGTGCAGGTAGAGGTGATCACCGACGCGTACATGCAGATTCGGCAGGATGTACGGCTGGTCGTCGATGGCGATCGCCACATGGCAGACCAGGGAGTCATCGAAGATCTTGTAGATAGCGTCCTTCTGATAGCTGGCCCGAGCCGGGCGCCGCTTCACCTTGACGCGGTCGCTGGCCGGCCGGCCTCGTGCCGACTCCGTTCGCGCGTCGACTTTGTCGATCTCGTCGTTGTAGGAGTCGTGCTCGGTGGCCATGGCTCTCCGTCAGCTGATCGGATGTGCGTGAAGCGCGAGCAACAGCCGGCGCCATGCTTCGCTCGCGACATGTAATACGTAGTATAGTACTCTTGTTGAGGCGAGCGGTCGAGTGCGCCGCCGCAGTCCGCTACTTCGTCAGGTCTTCGGCGTTCCGCGTCCACGCCTGACGTACCCGAATGAGGTGCGCGCGGGTCAGGGTCTCGGTGTGCTTACGGTTGCGCGACGCCACGGCCTCGAGCAGATCGCGGTGTTCAGCCCCCGCTTTGGACAGCTCGCGAGCCGCGACCAGGCGTCCGAGATCGAACAACCGGCTCTGGTTGCGAAGTAGTCGCACCATGTCGACCAGTCGCGGGTTGTCCAGCAGTCCGACGAGTCCGAGATGAAGCTCGGCGTCGGCATCGAGATAAGCCTGGACCTGTCCTCTGCGAGCCAGGCCGGGCAGACGATCTGCGATCGGGTAGTACTTGTCCAGCGCGCCGTCTTCATGCGACACCGCCACCTCTCCCATGGCGGGGACTTCGAGCAGCAGACGGATGCTGAGGATGTCTTCGAGGTCCTTGCTGGTGGGCCTGATGACGCGATAGCCGCGATTGCGGACGGCGACCACGAGTCCTTCGCCGACGAGGTCGAGCATCGCCTCCCGCACCGGCGTGGCGGACACGCCCAACTCCGCGGCGAGTGCAGGGACGCTGTAGATCACGTCGGCGGCGATCTTGCCACTGATGATGCCAGCCCGGATGGCTTCGGCCGCTTGCTCGCGCAGACTCGACGCTCGCAGCGGGCTGAGCGATCCAACCGGTTCGGTCGCGCGTGCCATGTATGCCATATTACCCACGCATCGCCGAAGGCTAGTTAGGCGCGGCGGTGCCATGTACCATATTACGTATGACTGAGCCACGTCGGCTTCACCATGACGCGACCGTCGTCGACACGCACAACGACCTCATCCTGCTCGTCGACCACTTCGACCGTCGCGACCAACGTGATCATTTCGGCACGTTCTGGCTGCCGGAGCTGCGCGCAGGGGGTGTCGACGTACAGGTGTTGCCGGTGTGGATGGACGAGCAGTTCCAGTCCGAGGGCGCGCTGCGTCGCACGCTGCTGCTCGTCGAACGGATCCATGAGCTCGGGGCCGAGTACAGCGCCGACGTCGTGGTGTGCCTGACGGCCGAGGACATCGATGCCGCCACGTCGTCCGGGCGCATCGCTCTGGTGATTGCCCTCGAGGGTGCGCACGCCATCGGACAGGAACCCCAGCTCGTGCGCACGATGGCGCGCGTGGGCGTTCGAGTGATCTCCATGGCGCACTTCGGTCGTACCTTCCTCGCCGACGGAAGCGGCCTGGACGCGACATCACGGGGCCGCCTGACTCCGGAAGGCGTAGCGGCACTTCGCGAGATGGAGGAGCTGGGCATCGTCTTCGACATCAGCCATCTGGGCATCGCCGGTGTCGAAGACGTGCTCCACCTGGCAACCCGGCCGTTCCTGGCCACGCACTCGGCTTGCCTCGGTATCACCGACAGCCACCGCAACCTCGGCGACGAGCAGATCAAGGGCATCGCCGAGCTCGGCGGCGTCGTCGGAGTAGCGGCCGCGATTCCGTTCTTTATCGACGGGGCCAACCCGACGGCTGAGCGCGTCGTCGACCACATCGAGCGCATCATCGACGTGGCCGGCATCGATCACGTCGGCCTGGGACCGGACATCATCGACGACTACTACCAGAACCTGTTCGGTGGCTGGGTTCGCATTCCGACCGGCGGTGAGCCGTTCCAGCCGGCCGAGATCTCACGCCCCTCGGACCTGCCGAAGATCACCGAGGTCATGGTGCGACGTGGATACCGAGAGTCCGACATCCGCAAGGTGCTAGGCGAGAACGTGATGCGCGTTCTCCACGACGTGATGGGACGCCCGACCAGATGACCGTGCCAGATGACCTCCAGTACGCGCTGAGGAGCAAGGACGTTCGGACGCCGGCGACGTTCAACGCGGCCGACATCAGGCTCGAAACGGTGTTCGTGCCGATGCGAGACGGCGTCAGGCTCGCCACCGATCTGTACCTGCCCCCGCGGCGGCCCGCGCCGGTGATAGCTGTGCGCACTCCCTACGGCCGCGACGACGACAAGCTGGTGGCGCCGTTCATGTCGTTCGCGCGCCGGGGTTATGTCGTGGCGGTGCAGGACCTTCGCGGCACGGGCGACAGTGAGCCCGAGGACCACGACTTCTACGTGATGGAGCCGCAGGACGGTTACGACTTCGTCGAGTGGGTCAGCGCCCAGGATTGGTGCGACGGGTTCATCGGTTCCGTCGGCGGCTCGTACGTCGGCCAGGTGCAGTGGCCGATGGCAACTCATCCGAAGATGACCACGATCGCCCCGGAAGTGAGCGGCATCGGGGTCGGCGTCAAGACGGCGTCGCTGCACATGGTGGTCAACGCGCTCGCGCACACGATCGGCCACGGCGAGGAGAAGGTCGACGTGCCGCACTGGCAGCTCGAACCGATGATGCTGGACGAGACATTGTCGACCGGCTTCTTCAACGAGCCCGTCGTCAGCCCGATGCTGGCGAAGCTGGCCGAATCGTTCCCCGAGATCAAGGAACTCTCCACGGTCGAGGCGCAGGCCTGGTTGTGGGCCCACTACTGCTCGTTGACCTGCGCGGAGCGGGCCGACTTCATCCGGAGTGTCACGGGCTCATCCCACGTCACGATGCTCGACGTCGAGAACCTCGGGCCCCTGTTCGGCCAGGGCATCTCAGTCGACCGGCACACGCTGCCGTCCGCCGACCCCGCGCGGCAGGTCGCCGACTTCCGGGCGATCCCGCTGCTGCGCACCGGCTGGTACGACTGGTTCATCAACGACGCGTTGGCCACCTGGGAACTCCTGCGCGAGCACGCGCCCGAACCGCTGCGATCCCGGGCCCGGATCATCATCACCCCGTCCTCGCACAACACGACCGGCTACAAGGAACGGATGGGGGAGCATCCGGAGCTTTGGCACAACCACTGGACCAATGTCGACTTCACCTTGCGCTGGTACCAGACCGTGCGGGACGGCTCGATCGACGACTGGCCGCGCGTCATCTACTACCTCATGGGCGCCAACGAGTGGCGCAGCGCCGACGACTGGCCGCTGCCCGAGGCAGAGGACACGCCGTTCTACCTGGGCGCGAGTGGGACCCTCAGCACCGCGGCGCCGCAACAGCAGCAGGCGGCAGACCGGTACGTCTACGACCCACTCGACGCGACCCCGACGGTGGGCGGCAGCATCGTGTCCTGGGTGTATCCGCCCGGAAGCGCTGACGTCAGCGCGGTCCAGCAGCGCGGCGACGTCCTCACCTACACGACCGAGCCGCTGGAGCAGGATGTCGACGTCGTGGGCAAACTGCGGATGTTGCTCTACGCGAGCTCGTCCGCGGTGGACACCGACTTCGCCGCGCGGCTGAGCGATGTGTCTCCGGACGGGCGGGCCATCCAGCTGCAGAACGGTCTGCTGAGGGCGAGATATCGCAACCTCGATCGAGGCGCCGAGCTCCTCGTGCCCGGTGAGATCTATCCACTGGAGATCGACATGTGGGTCACCGCGAACCGGTTCAAGGCGGGACACCGCATCCGCGTCGACATCAGCTCGGCGGACTTCCCGCGGTTCGATCGGAACACCAATCTGGGTGGCGCGCCGGGAGATCCGGTGCCGGCGACGCAGACCATCTATCGGGACGCGGCGCGCCCCTCGCACCTCGTGCTGCCCATCTGCCCGGTCACCTGACATGCCGTACGAGTACCTGTCGACGCGCCAACACGGTGCGACAACCGTCGTGACGCTGGACCGGCCGCCGGTCAACGCGGTGAACCTGGTGATGTACGAGGAGATTCGCGACCTGTTCGGCCGGTTCGACGAAGTGCTGCCGGGCGTGAAGGCGGTCGTGCTGACCGGCGCCGGGAAGCACTTCTGCGGCGGCAACGATCTGGAGGAGTTCCTCACGCTGACCGAGGTCAACTCGGCCGGGCGAATGCGGTTGGTGCGCGACACGTTCGCCTCGATCTACGACTGTCCCGTACCGGTGATCGGCGCCGTCCACGGCGCGGCGGTCGGTACTGGTCTGGCGATCGCCGCGAGTTGCGACGTGGTGGTTGCCGGGGAGAGCGCTCGGTTCGGGACGCCCGAGGTGAGCGTGGGTGTGATGGGGGGAGCTCGACACCTCGCCCGCCTGATTCCGCAACCACTGGTGCGGGTCATGTACTTCACCGCCGACCCGTGGCCGGCGTCCGAGCTGGTTCAGTACGGCGCGGTATTGAGCATCGTTCCGGACGAGGAGCTGCTCGACACGGCCCTCTGTCTGGCCGAGAAGATGACGCGACACAGCCTGGCTGCGCTTCGCCACGCCAAGGAGGCCATGAACACCGTCGAGTTCATGGATCTGAAGGCCGGCTACGAGTTCGAGCAACGGATGACCGGACGCCTCGTCGCCGAGGCCGACGCCAGGGAGGCGGTCGCCGCGGTACGTGAACGGCGGGCGCCGGCCTATCGCGACCGGCTGGGACGGCCGTGATCGAGAAGGACGAGACGCGTCGCGTGGCCCGGCTCGTCGACGCCGAGACCCGAGCGGTGCAGTTGTTCGACGCCGTCGTCGACCGCGGTCTGATCAAGTCCGGCGAGACCGAACGAGCGGTCAGCGACGCCGTGCGCGATCTCGCCGCGGACCTGTTCGGGGTGAGCCGGTTCTGGCACAAGCGCATCGTGCGGGCCGGCGAGAACACCCTGAAGCCGTACCGCGAGAACCCGCCGGATCGCGTGCTGGCGGACGACGACATCGCGTTTCTCGACTTCGGGCCGCTCTTCGAGGAGTGGGAGGCCGACTTCGGCCGCACCTACGTACTGGGCGACGACCCGCGTAAGCACGCCCTCGCCGTTGCGCTCGAGGACGTTTGGCGCGGCGGCCGTGACATCTTCGCCGCCGACCCCGACATCACCGGCGAGCAGTTGTACGCGGGCGTGCGCGAACTGGCCGCCGATGCCGGGTGGGAGTTCGGCGGGAAGATCGCGGGGCACCTGGTCGGCCAGTTCCCGCACGGGAAGATCTCTGGCAGCGATCTTCATACCTACATTTGGCCGGGCTCCGACCGCCCCATGCGCCGTCCGGACGACGCCGGACTCGCCTGCCACTGGATCCTCGAGGTGCACCTCGTCGATCACGCCGCGGGCTTCGGCGGCTTCTACGAGCAACTGCTCGACATCGGTCCCAACGTGTGACCGCCGGCTGAGATCGGGCGCGAACTGCCGGCCCGAGGCCGGTTGCCGTCCCGCCCCGAACCGTCGAGGCGTCGAAACATTTCCGGCGATTGCGCTGACTCGCCTATTTGCGGGCCATCTGCAAGGAACGCCGGCGCGGTTCGCTGACCGGTGTATCTTCTCAACGGCCTGAACATTACAAACGATCTCTTCGCGAAACGCCATAAACGATTGCGGCGGTTCTATTTGTTGTCATAGCGCATTTGGGGTAGGCGGTCGCAAATGCCCACTACGAAACAAGTCGTCGGCTGGCTAGTCGTCATATTCTTGATCTTCTACATCGTCACCCAGCCCACCCAAGCGGCCGACATCGCGCACAACATCTGGGACGTCGCAGTCAACGTTTATCACGGCATCGCAAACTTCATCTCCGATCTCTGATCACGAAGTTGGTCGAGACCGAGGCGGCTCAGGCGGGGGTCCGGCCGTAGCAGTGCTCGAGCTCGTCGAGGGTGTAGAAGTAGCTGCCCTTGCGGATGGGCGTGCAGCTCGGCTTGAAGGCGGTCTCGCGCTCGTTGTAGAGCATGCGCACCAGGTACGTGTCGTGGCTGCGGTACAGGTCCCACTGGATGTTGGCGCCCATCGGGGCGACCTGCGCGCCGCGGAACGGGTCGTCGGCGTAGGTGAACAGGGTGCCGTTCGGGAGCTGCTCGGTGCTGCCCGGCAGTTGCAGCAGCGTGGCCAGCGGGAAGATCTCCTCGGCGTGGGTGAAGCGCAGCTCCGCGGCCAGCGGGCTGGTGCCGTCGCGCTTCGCCTCGAGCTGGCCGAACATGCCGTCGAGCAGCCCGTCGGCCATCTTGTAGGTGATGTCGTCGCCGGCGAAGGCCGGACCGTTCTCGTAGAAGGACGTGACGTCGTCGAGGTAGCCGAACCAGGCGGCCTCGTCCGGGTTGATGTAGTGGTTGAGCTGCCAGGGACCCTCGTCGGGCATGTCCCGGGTGACCTGGTCGAGGCTGTAGACCGCTTCGGCCGCGGCGATCTCGTCGCTGAACTCGGCCGGGTAGTCGCCGGCCGCGACGCGGGAAACGAACGCCGGGGTGAAGATCCGGGTCAGCACGCTCCGGGCCACCGCGTGCGTGCGTGGCTCGTCGCGGGCCTCGGCCTCGGCGGCCGCCACCCGGGGATCGTTCTTGACGTAGTTCTGGTAGTCGGCGTTCGACTTGTGGAAGTACAGCAAGGCGTCGTCGGTGCGGACGGCGCCGATCGCCGGGGCCACCCCCGGGCTCGCCGTCTCGAGTCCGTGGGCGAACGCGGTTGCGCTGTCGACGGTGCGCTGCTGGCTGGCCGCGACGACGTCGATGGGCTGCGCGCCGCTGCTGAAAGGGAGGACGCTATTTTTGGAAATACAGACACCTGGATAATTTGGAACCTGACCGGAGGACCGGACGGAGGGGCTCACGTCACCGATGTAAGCAATGCCTCGCGCACAATGCTCATGAATTTGGCGGGCACTCAATGGAATGACGAGATCCTGAAAATCATGACTGTGCCAAGATCAATGCTGCCGGAAATCCGACCTTCGAGTGATCCCAACTTCTATGGGCATACCTTGGATGACGGTCCCTTCAGAGGTCGAATTCCGGTCTGTGGTGACTTGGGAGATCAACAAGCGGCCATGGTGGGTCAGACGTGCTTCAATCCAGGCGAAGCTAAGAACACCTACGGAACCGGCTGTTTCATGCTGATGAACACCGGCACCGACATTGTTCCATCCAAACACGGTCTGCTCACGACTACCTGCTATAAGTTTGGAGATCAGCCGACGGTCTATGCCTTGGAAGGTTCGATCGCAATTACGGGCGCGCTTGTCCAATGGCTGCGCGACAATCTTAAGCTCATCGAAAGCGCGCCGGACGTGGAAAATCTGGCGCGCACTGTCGAAGATAACGGCGGCATCTACTTTGTTCCGGCGTTCTCGGGCCTATTCGCGCCCTATTGGCGAAGCGATGCCCGGGGGGTCATCGCCGGGCTAACGCGCTATGTCAATCGCGGACACATTGCTCGTGCCGCCCTGGAAGCAACCGCCTTTCAGACGCGCGAGGTTCTGGATGCAATGAATGCAGACTCTGGTGTCACTTTGACAGCGCTTAAAGTTGATGGCGGGATGGTCCACAATGATCTGCTGATGAAGTTCCAAGCTGACGTCCTTGGGGTTCCCGTAATTCGCCCGCGGGTAGCCGAAACAACGGCTCTCGGTGCCGCCTATGCAGCCGGGCTCGCCTCCGGCTTTTGGCAGAATACCGATGAGATGAGGGCAAACTGGGGCATCGACAAAACCTGGGAGCCAGCCGAGGATGACACAGCTCGAAACAAGCTCTATGCGGAATGGAAGAAGGCCGTCAGGCGGACCTTCGATTGGGTCGAACACTAAGGCATCTCAGTGCCGTCCTTCGCCGCAATTAGCTCGAAAAATTTCGTCGAGGTGCTTCTGCCAAACGCCGATTGGATTGTGCAGCTCGGAAGCTCTATCTGCTAACAGAATCGAGCAGATCTACGGACTGGGACTGGCGTCGCCACTCGCCTCAACACCGACAAAGCTTGTTGCAGACCGGTTGTCGGGCGTGAGCGAGCCGGGTGTTGTA
>Ga0081455_10003481_pt1 | contig 18082 bp, 17 predicted proteins | sample TabmetS3T2R1_FD_70207 | JGI IMG/M metagenome (GOLD analysis project Ga0081455, IMG submission 70207) | Tabebuia heterophylla rhizosphere microbial communities from the University of Puerto Rico - S3T2R1 | ecosystem: Host-associated > Plants > Roots > Rhizosphere ...
GCCGCCGCTGCCGCAGGGCGCCGGGCACGTGCGGTTCCAGGGGGTGTCGCTGCGCTACGACGGGGCCGCGCCGGCGCTCGAGGATGTGAGCCTCGACGTGCCGGCGGGACAGACTGTGGCGCTGGTCGGGCCCACCGGGTCGGGAAAGACGAGCCTTGTGGCGCTCGTCGCTCGCCTCTATGACCCGTCGTCCGGCGAGGTCGTCGTGGATGGCGTCGATGTGCGCGACGTCGACGTCGATTCGCTGCGGCACGAGATCGCCTTCGTGGCCGACGAGAGCTTCCTGTTCTCCACCACGGTGGCGGAGAACATCGCGTACGCGAATCCCGACGCGACGCGGGAGGAGATTGAGCTCGCGGCGAGGAGGGCGCAGGCGCACGGGTTCATCACCGGGCTTCCGGACGGGTACGACACGGTGATCGGCGAGCGAGGGTTGACGCTGTCGGGCGGCCAGCGGCAGCGCGTTGCGATCGCCAGGGCGCTTGTGGCCGACCCGCGGATCCTCATCCTCGACGACGCCACCTCCTCGGTGGATGCCACGACCGAGGCGGAGATCAAGAGGGGGTTGCGCGAGGCGATGCGCGGCCGCACGACCTTCGTGGTCGCCCATCGGCTCTCGACGATCTCGCTGGCCGATCAGATCGTCGTGCTCGACGAGGGGCGGATCGTGGATTGCGGTACGCACGAGGAGCTGCTGGATCGGTGTCCGCTCTACGCCGAGATCGCCGAGCACGGCTTGGCGGACTCCCTCTTCCTGCAGCGGGATCTCGAGGAGCGGGAGGAGCTGGCCAAGCTGTGAGCGCTACGGCCGAGAATGGGAAGCCGCGGGACGATCGCGAGCGGCGCGACGACGATCCGGTGACGGAGGTCGATCCGTCCGCGGAGAGCTCGGACGTCGCCGAGGACACGGAGGACGCGTCGAACCAGCCGGGGCGGTTCGCCGGCACGCTGCTGATGCTGCGCGACATCTGGCGGATCGTGCGGGGCGAGGACCAGCGGGGGCGCAAGGTGCGCTGGATGCTGGGGCTGCTGCGCCCCTACCGCACGCAGGTGCTCTTGATGCTGCTTGCCCTGGTGGTGGCGACGGCCGCCGGGCTCGCGCCGCCGTATCTGGCGGGGAAGGCGATCGACGACGGGATCAGCGTGGGTGACAGTGGTGCGCTCACCGTGATCGTGCTGGTCTTCCTGGCGTCGGCGGTTCTCTATTGGGCGGCGAGCTACGCGCAGACGTACCTCGTGGGCTGGGTCGGGCAGCGGGCGCTTCAGGACCTGCGCGAGCGGATCTACTCGCACGTGCAGGCGATGTCGATCGGGTTCTTCACCCGCAACAAGCCCGGGGTGCTGATCTCGCGGCTGACGAATGACGTGCAGGCGCTCGATTCCCTGGTGACCGACGGGGTCGTGACGCTGATCTCGAGCACGCTGACGCTGGGCGGGGTGGTCGCGATCCTCCTCTTCCTGGATGTCCCGCTCGCGCTGGTGACCTTCCTCACGTTCCCGCTCCTGGCCGTGGCGAGCGTGGTGTTCAGGATCGCCTCGGCGGGCGCCTACCGGCTCACGCGGGAGAAGATCGCGAACATCACCGCGTATCTCCAGGAGACGCTCTCGGGCGTGCGGGTGGTGCGGAGCTTCGGCCAGGAGCCCCGCCACATCGAGCGGATGACCGAGCTGAACGAGGAGAACCGCGCGGCGAACATGCGGACGGTCTACCTCAACGCGTCCTACTTCCCCGCGGTCGAGCTGCTCTCGGCGATCGGGACGGCCGCGATCCTGCTCTACGGGGGCTACCAGGTGATCGACGGGAACACGGACGTCGGGATCCTGGTGGCGTTCGTGGGGTACCTCAACCAGTTCTTCGACCCGATCCAGCAGATCTCGCAGCTGTACACGACCTATCAGCAGGGGATGGCCGCGCTGGACAAGATCTTCGACCTGCTCGACACGGCGCCGGACATGACCGACAAGCCGGGGGCGCTCGACCCGGGGGAGCTTCGAGGGGAGCTGCGGCTGGAGGACGTGTCGTTCTCGTATTCAGATGACGGCGAGTGGGCGCTGCGGGATGTCGATCTCGTGGTGCCGGCCGGGCAGACGGTGGCTCTCGTCGGGGAGACCGGCGCGGGGAAGTCGACGCTGGCGAAGCTGGTTGCGCGCTTCTACGACCCGCAGGAGGGGCGGGTGCTGGCCGACGGGCGCGACCTGCGCGACCTACGGGCGAGGGCGCTTCGGCGTCAGCTCGGCATCGTGCCGCAGGAGGGGTTCCTGTTCTCGGGGACGGTGCGCGAGAACATCGCGTTCGGGCGACCGGATGCCTCCGAGGAGGACATCCGCGAGGCGGCGCGGGCGGTCGGGGCCGATGGGTTCATCGCGAGGCTCGCCGAGGGCTACGAGACCGAGGTCGGCGAGCGGGGTGCGCATCTATCGGCGGGGCAGCGGCAGCTCGTGGCTTTCGCGCGGGCTCTGCTCGCGGAGCCACGGATCCTCATCCTGGACGAGGCGACGTCCAACGTCGACGTGCGGACCGAGCGGACGATCGAGCGGGGGCTGGAGCGGCTGCTTCACGGGCGGACGGCGATCGTGATCGCCCACCGACTCTCGACGATTCGCAGGGCGGGGCGGATCGTGGTGCTCGAGAACGGACAGATCGTCGAGGCGGGTACGCACGACGAGCTGATCGCCGCCGGGGGACGGTACGCCGCCCTCTACGGCAACTGGGCCGAGCAGCAGGCCGCGTAGCGGCTAGCCCGGGCCGACTCCGCCCGACGAGTCGCCGCCTCCGCCTCCCCCGCCACCGCTCCCGCCGGTGCCGCCGCCGGTCGGGGTCCCACCGCTGGGCGGGGTTGTCGACGGGGTCGTGGTGGGAGTGATGGAAGTCGTCGTCGGAGTCACGGGGGTGGCCGGTGCCGTGCCGCCCGTTCCGGCGGCGCCGCCCGTGCCGGTCGGCGAGGGCTCGCCCTCCTCCCCGCAGCTCTTGAAGCCGTAGTCCTTCGCCGCGGCGAGGAACCCGGACTTCGCCTGGTCGATCTCGGAGGTGGCCTCCGACTGGGCGGTGGTGTCGCCACTTTCGATCGCCTGGACGTTCTTCTTCAGAGCGGCTACGAGGTCCTCAAGCGAGGAGAAGAACTGGTCGAGCGTCGCCTGATCTTCCTCCGGCGGGCTGAGGCTACGGAGCTGGCTCAGCTCGGACTTCGTGTAGTCGAGCTCCTGCTCTGCAGCCGACTGCGCGTCGCTGGAGTCGATGTTCGCGATCGCCGTGGCGATCTCGTCGCAGGTTTGATCGCCCTCCGCGATGAACTCGGACTTCGAGAGCGGCGTCCCTACGCCGGGGGCCGACGCCCCGTTTACTGCCTCGATCGGCTCTCCCTCGTCATCCCCACCGCCCGCGATCGCGACGACGGCCAGCACCAAGACCAGAACGATCGCGAGGACGGCGACAAGACGCCTCCGCTGATAGACGTCCATATACCGGGTTCAAGGTAGCAGCGTCTCGGTAACGCAAGCCGCCCCCCACCGCAATTTTGCAGCGGTTTCGTCAGGCGGAGCTGGGGATCATGGACTCGAACCATGACTACGGACACCAGAAGCCCGCGTGCTGCCAATTACACCAATCCCCACCGGTGTCAGGGCGAGGATAGCGAGGCGAGCGGGAGCGAAGTCAGGCGTTTCCGAGCGCCTCGAGGTCCGAGTCCGCGTCCGCAAGAACGTCCTTCCGGGCCGAGATATCCGCTCCCGACTCGAGCAGCCGGCGGGCGTGCATGAGGTCCTCCGAGCGGCCGACTGACAGCGCGGCCACGACCCGCCCGCCGTCCAGGTACCAGGCGGAGAACTCGCCCGCGTCGCGGTCGCCCCGCCACACGACCTCGTCCCACTTCTCGGCCGGGCCGACGTACTCGAGGCTCGCCCAGTCGGCGAGGTCGCTGAAGAAGTACGGCACCTCGCGGTAGGGCTCCGTCTCCCCCATCATCCCTCGCGCGGCGTGGTGCGCCTGCTGGAACGCCACGTCCCAGTGCTCGACCCGAAGGCGGCGGCCGTGCACCACGCTCTGCCAGGAGCAGACGTCGCCCGCGGCGAAGATCCCGGGCACCGAGGTCTCGAGCTTCTCGTCGCAGACGATCCCGTCGTCCACCTCGATGCCCGCGCGCTCCGCCAGCATCATGTCCGGCCGCACGCCCGCACCGACGACCACCATGTCGCCCTCGACCGTCGTCCCGTCCTTAGTGACGACCGCCCGCACGCGTCCATCCCCCTCAAAAACCTCGAGCGCGGACCCACCGTGGATCTCGATGCCGTGCGAGGTAAGCACGTCATGGAACCACCGCCCCACGTCCTCGCCGAAGCCGGTCGACATCGCGACGTCCTCCATCATCACCATCGCGCAATCCGTCCCCTTGGAGCGCAGCGACGCCGCCACCTCGCACCCGATGTAGCTGCCGCCCACGAGCACCACCCGCTCCGCCTCCTCCGCCTCGGCGCGGATCGCGTCGGAGTTTCCGAACGCGCGCATGTAGTGGATCCCCTCGAGCTCGGCCCCCTCCACCCGCAGGATGTTCACGTTCGCCCCCGTGGCAATCAGGGCCTTGTCGAAGGCGACCTCCTCCTTCGTCTGAAGCTTCGCCGTCCGCGCCTCGACATCGAGCGCCATGACGTTCGTCCCGGAGAGGAGCTCCACCCCGTTCTCCTCATACCAACCCGGCTCGTGGACATATGCGTCCGAGCGCTCCGCCTCACCGCGCAGGTACTCCTTCGTGAGCGGTGGCCGCTCGTACGGCGGCTCCGGCTCACGCCCCACCACGAGGATCGACCCCTCCGCGCCGCGCTTTCGCAGCTCCGCCGCGCAGTGGCCGGCGGCAAACCCCCCGATCAGCAGGAAATCAACGTCGCGATCGGCCATCGTCCCCGCACCTACCCACTAGCGGGCGCCGATCACGCCGCGGCGGCCGTGCCGTCGGGCCCAAAATAGGTCGTGAGATCCTCCTCGACCGTCGGATCGAGCACCGCGAGGATCTCGTCCCCCGCCTCCAGCACCGTCTCGGGCCCGGGCACGAATCCCCTCCCCTCGCGCAACACGGAGATCAGCAGGCTCCCGTCGGGCATCTCGAGGTCGCTCACCCGCTGCCCAGCGGCACGGGAGTCTTCGGGCAGCAGCATCTCGATGATCTCCAGGCGCTGCTCGGGCAGATCGAGCAGGTGCACGAGCCCGTACTCCGGCACCTCATGCTCAATGAGCCGCAGGATCAGGTCGGTCGCCGACACCACGGGCTTGATCCCGAGCAGCTCGAACCACTGCTTGTTGCGGGGGTTGTTCACCCGCGCGATCGTGCGCTCGCACAGGTACTTCTCCTTCGCCACCTGGCAGATCAGCACGTTGTCCTCGTCATCCCCGGTGACCGCGATCACCATGTCCGCCCTCGAGATCCCGGCCCGCTCCAGGATCCACAGCTCGGTCGCATCCCCGTACTGGACGTTGTGCTCGAGCTCCTGCTCGACCGTCGCGAAGCGGGAGCGGTCATTGTCGAGCAGCGTCACCTCGTGCCCCTTGTCGAGCAGCTCGCGCGCCAAGTCCACGGCCGAGCGGCCGTGATGGCCGCAGCCGATCAGCACGGCGAGCAGCTCGCCGTCGGACAGGGCATTGGGGCCGTGCTCGATCAATCGCTCACGGGGTCTCTCAGCCTTGGGCCAATCGCGAATGCTCATAGGGGGCTCACGCTGCGGCAAACGACAGGCTGAAGTTTCCTGCCGGGCCCGCTAGCCGGCTTGCGCTAATTCTCTGCAAACGCCCAGAAATGGCGGCTGCGCGTGAGCTGGATCACAGTGACCGACACATTCCACCCGGGCATATCGTGAGAGGTCTCAGGCGTTTGCGCCGGCGCGGACCGGCGTCCGATAATCGCTCCAACTTCCTGCTGAGCCCTCTAGATGCAAGGCAAACGCATTCTTCTCGGCGTGACCGGAGGTATCGCGGCCTACAAGAGCCCCGACCTCGTGCGGCGACTGCATGAACGCGGCGCCGAAGTTCAGGTGGTGATGACCAAGTCCGCCGCTGAATTCATCACGGCGACGACGTTCCAGGCCGTGTCCGGCCGAGCTGTGCGCACGGACCTGTGGGACCCCGCCGCGGAAGCGGCCATGGGCCACATCGAGCTCGCCCGCTGGGCCGACCTCGTGATCGTCGCACCTGCAACGGCAGACTTTCTCGCACGCCTCGCCGCCGGTCGTGCCGACGACCTGTTGAGCACACTGTGCCTCGCCACCGAGGCACCCATCGCCGTGGCGCCCGCGATGAATCGAGTGATGTGGGCCAACGCTGCGACCCAAGCGAACATCGCCACACTTGCGCAGCGTCGGGTGAGCGTGTTCGGCCCGGCAGCCGGCGATCAGGCCTGCGGCGAAGTGGGCGAGGGTCGCATGCTCGAGCCGCTGGAGCTCGTCGCCAAAATCGACGCGCTATTGGTGCCCACCGGCCCTTTAAGCGGTAAGCGAGTGCTGATCACGGCGGGGCCCACTCGCGAGCGCATCGATCCCGTTCGTTTCATCAGCAATCGAAGCTCTGGAAAGATGGGCTTTGCTGTCGCGCAGGCAGCACGAAATGCCGGCGCGGAAGTCGTGCTCGTCAGTGGGCCGGTGTCGTTGGCGACGCCGCCCGGCGTGCGGCGCGTGGATTGTGAGAGCGCGGTCGACATGCTGAATGCCGTGAGCCGCGAGGTCGGCAAGGCGGACGTGTTCATCTCGACCGCGGCCGTCGCCGACTACAAGCCGGCGCGTCCCGCGGATCAGAAGATCAAGAAAGCGTCGGATCGCATGGATCTCGAGATGGAGCGCACGACCGACATTCTTGCGACGGTGGCCTCGAGTCCCGAGCGACCAGCGCTCGTCGTCGGGTTCGCCGCCGAGACCGAGGCGGTCGAGCAGAATGCGCGCGGCAAGCTCCTGAAGAAGAACCTCGACATGATCGCCGCGAACGAAGTCGGCGATGCCAAGGCGTTCGAGTGCGAGGACAATCACCTCATCGTGTTGTCGCGCACCGCGCGTCACGATCTCGGCCAAGCACCGAAAACCGAGCTCGCGAAGCGACTGGTGGAGCTCATCGCCGCCGCGCTCGCCGAGCGTGCCAATGCGCCCGCACGCGGCGGCGCGAGCGCGCTCGCTTGAGCGCGCGTCGTCCGCTGAAAGTCCGGGTTCTCGACGCGCGCATCGGTAAGGAATTTCCGCTGCCGCAGTACGCGACGGCCGGCTCTGCCGGGCTCGATCTGCGCGCGTGTCTCGATAAGCCGCTCACGCTCGAGCCGGGTCGCGCGGAGTTGCTGCCGACCGGGCTGGCGATCTACGTCGAAGACCCCGGCCTCGCCGCGGTGATCCTGCCGCGTTCGGGCCTGGGTCACAAACACGGCATCGTGCTCGGCAATCTCGTCGGTCTCATCGACTCGGACTATCAGGGACAGCTGATGGTCTCGTGCTGGAATCGCGGGCGCGAGCCATACACCGTGCAGCCGGGCGAGCGCATCGCGCAGCTCATCATCGTGCCGGTGGTGCAGGTGGATCTGGAAGTCGTCGACGATTTCGCCGCGACATCGCGCGGCGCGGGTGGCTTCGGCAGCTCCGGGCGAGGCTGAGCGTCCGCCGCGGCGCGCGCTCGCACCGTCAGGGAAGCGAGGTCACCGGCTCGCGACTTTACGTAGCTCGCGATAGCGTTCGATGTCCGCGTCGAATTGCGTGCGCAGCGCCGACTCTTCTGCGTCCTTCGCGGCGAGCGCGCTCTTCTGCACCTTCATTTCGTTCATCGTCCGCACGAGATCTTCCGCGAGATCGTCCGGCATGCGCCGTGCGCCCGGCTTGTCGCTGTAGGGCGCGAAATTCTTGGCGCGCGACTGCAAGTTGTTCAAGCGCGCATGCAACCCTTCGACATAGGCTTCGGCCGCGCGTCGCTGGCCGCTGATCTGATCGAGCCGCTCGTCGCGCAGCGCTTCGATGTCATTCACCGACGTGTACGTCGTCAGCAAGAACACGTCGTGCTGCTTCTGCCGCAGCATCGCCTCCGCGCGCCGCTGCTCCTCGGCGACCTGCTCGGGGGTCTTCTGCGCCTCGGTGCGACTGACTTCGACGCCCTGCTTGTTGAGAATCGCGCTCTCTTTCTTCGCGTATTGCGGTGGCAGTCGATCGCCGTAGTGCACGACGCCGTTCTCGTCCACCCAGCGATAGGCGACGCCCTTGTTGTCACCGGCGGCATAGGCGAGCGGGCCGGCGATGCAGAGCAATGCCAGGGCAAAAGTAGGCGTCCGAGCGAGCATCAAAACTTACCGTGAGTCAGACAAGCGAGCGATTACGCATATTCTGACCAACGGCGAGCACGCGCAAGCCTCAACTGACACCGTAGCGGTCGCGATATGCGCGTAGGGCTGTGAGCTGTTCCGCAGAAATACGCACCGCGCCGTTTGCGGGCGACGCGAGCGTGTCGATCAACGTGTCGAGTGTGACGACGCTCACACAACGCAGTCCCTGCTCGGCTTCGAGCTCCTGCACGGCGGAGCGCGCGCCGTGGCCGCGTTCCTGCCGATCCAGCGCCAGCGCAACCGCCACCGGCTGGGCGCCTGCTTTGCGAATGATGTCGAGCGATTCGCGAATCGCGGTGCCCGCGGTGATCACGTCGTCGACGATCACGACGCGACCGCGCAGCGCGGTGCCCACGACGTTGCCGCCTTCGCCGTGATCCTTCGCTTCCTTACGATTGAAGACGTACGGCACGCTCCGCCGATGGTTCTCGGCGAGCGCGATCGCAGTCGCCGTGACGAGCGGGATGCCCTTGTAAGCGGGGCCGAACAGCATGTCGAACTGCAGACCGGAGTGCACCAGCGCGTCGGCGTAGCAACGCCCGAGCACGGCCGCCGCCTCGCCGTCGCTGAACAGCCCGGCATTGAAAAAGTACGGACTCTCGCGTCCCGACTTCAGCGTGAATTTGCCGAAGCGCAGGGCGTCGCGCGCCAACGCAAGCTCGATGAAGCGGGTTTGGTAGTCGTGCATGCCGCGGGTCGCTGGTGAAGGCGGGCACTTTAATACCAGCTATGATCCGCGGATGCGAGTCATCACGGTGAACTGCTGCGGCATCCGGTCGGCGGCGAACAAGGGCCTGTTCAAGTGGCTGCGGAAACAGAAGGCCGATTTCATCTGTCTGCAGGAGACCAAGGCGCACTTTCACCAGCTCGCCGATCACGATATCGAAATGCCAGGCTATCAGAGCTATTTCCACGACGCCGAGCGCAAGGGCTACGCGGGCGTCGCCGTTTACACACGCCGCGAGCCCACGCGCGTGGTCCGCGGATTCGGCGTGCCGGAATTCGATACCGAGGGGCGCTACATCGAGGTGCAGGTCGGTAACCTCTCCGTGATCTCGCTCTACATGCCGTCAGGCTCGGCGGGACCGGAGCGGCAGGCGTCGAAGGACCGCTTTCTCGAAGCCTTCGCGCCGTACCTGGCGCGGCTGCGCCGGCGCCGCCGCGACTACATCATCTGCGGCGACTGGAACATCGCGCACAAGAACATCGATCTGAAGAACTGGCGCTCGAATCAGAAGAATTCGGGCTTCTTGCCGCACGAGCGTGCGTGGCTCGATCGACTCTTCGGGCACTCGGGTTGGATCGATGCGTTCCGCGAGGTCAACACGAAGGAAGAGCAGTACACCTGGTGGTCCAATCGCGGGCAGGCGCGTGCGAAGAACGTGGGGTGGCGCATCGATTATCAGGTCGTGAGCAAGTCGCTTGCCGGGAAGGCGCGCACCACGTACGTCTACAAGGACAAATGGTTCTCGGATCACGCCCCCCTGATCATGGACTACGACATTTGAGCGCGACGACACCGAACGACAAGGTGAGCGCGACGCCGGCGGGTACGGCACCGCCAGCGACGACTGCCACGCCCATCGGCGGCGCACCGCGCGGCTGGCTGCAAGCACTCGCCGTATATGGGCAGCTGCGCGTGCTGTCGATGATCTTCCTCGGCTTCTCGGCCGGTCTGCCGTTCTATCTGGTGTTTCAAACGCTCTCGGCGTGGCTGCGTCAGGAGGGCATCGAGCGCTCGACGATCGGCATGCTGTCGTGGGTGGGACTCGCCTACACATTCAAGTTCGTGTGGTCGCCGATCGTCGATCGCGCGCCGATTCCATTTCTCACACGCTGGCTCGGGAGGCGGCGCAGCTGGATGTTGCTCGCGCAAGCCGGTATCGCGGTTTGCATCGTCAACATGTCATGGGCCTCGCCATCGGCCGGCGTGGGGTACCTGGCCGTATGGGCGTTGCTGCTTGCATTCAGCGCGGCGACTCAAGACATCGCGATCGATGCGTGGCGCATCGAGACTGCGCCCGTCGAGCTGCAAGGGGCGATGGCAGCGGGCTATCAAATCGGCTATCGCGTGGCGCTCATCACGGCCAGTGCCGGCGCATTCACCATTGCAGACAACTTCGGCTGGCACGCGAGCTACGCCACGATGGCGGCGCTCGTGAGCATCGGCGTCATCACCACGCTCCTCGTTAAGGAGCCGCAAGCGTCGCTTCGCCGCACGAGCTTCGACACCGAAGCGCGCGTCGTCGAATGGCTCAACCGCAATTCCCATCTTGGACCGCGAATGCGTGCGGCGGGAGCGTGGTTCACCGGTGCAGTCGTGTGTCCGTTCCTCGATTACTTCAGCCGCTACGGCTTGAAGCTCGGCGTATTGGTGTTTGGCTTCGCCGCCACTTACCGGCTGACCGAATACACGATGGGTCCGATGGCGAATCCGTTCTACATCGACCATGGCTATTCACTGACGGAGATCGCGCGTGTCGTGAAGCTCTACGGGCTCGGGGCGTCGCTCATCGGTGTCGTCATCGCCGGTGCGCTCATCGCGCGGTTCGGGCTCCTGCGCTCGCTGATCATCGGCAGCGTCATGATCATGCTCTCGAACCTCGGCTTTTCGTTGCTCGCCAGCACGATGAGCCCGACACTCTTCGGACTCGGCGCCGTCAACGTCGTCGACAACCTGGCGCAGGCGATCCATGGCACCTCGCTCATCGCGTTCATGTCGAGCCTCACGAGCCCGAAGTACACGGCGACCCAATACGCGCTGTTCTCGTCCCTTTACACGATGCCGGGAAAATTGTTTTTCGAGGGCACGTCGGGCTTCGTCGTCGAGGCGATCGACTATCCGCTTTTCTTTGCCTACACGGCATCGTTGAGTCTGCCGGCGCTCGCCATTCTCTGGTGGCTCGTCCGGCGCGGCGGAGTATTCGATGAGCGACGCGCAGCCGCCGCGTGACACGCCGGCGCTCGACGTCGAGCGCGTCATCTGCCGCTTGAGCGATATCGACGATCCCGGCGCGCGCAGCTTCACGATCGGGCAGGGGGACTGGCCGCTGCGCGGCTTCGTCGTGCGCGTGGGCGCCGAAGCGCACGCGTACGTGAACAGCTGCCCGCATGCGCGGCATCCGTTGAATCTCGGGCCGAATCGCTTTCTCACACCCGGCGGTGAGCTGATCCTGTGCTCATCGCACGGCGCGCTCTTCGACAAGCGCACGGGCTTTTGCGTGGCCGGCCCGTGCGGTGGTCAGTCGTTGGCACGCGTGCCCATCACAATCGAAGCGGGCTTCGTCATGCTCGCAGACGACGTGGATGTGCAAGCGCTGGCGGATCGTTACTGAACGATCCGCAGGCTTCAATCGAAGAGATCGATGCCTTCGAGTCCGCTCGCGCGCAGATCGCGCTCGCTGTCGCTCGAGTCCGACCGCAGGCCTTCCTCCGACTCGACATCGACCGAGCCGCTCCAATCTTCGGGCGGTTCGGCGGACTCCAGCGCGCCGTCGTCCCATTGGGCTTCCCAGTCCTCGATATCCATTTCCTCGACCGTCCCGTCGAAGTACTGGATCTCGATGGTGCCGTCATCGTCGTCGTATGCGACGACTTCGAAGAGGGCGCTGCCCTCCTTCAGACGATACCAATCTCCGATGCTCGGTTGCGGAGCCGCCATACCAGTCGACCTCCCTTGCATGAACATCCGGGATCATCCCGGCAGTTGATACGTGCATTCGTCATGAACGCAGGGCGTGGCTTCGCGGGTGCATCGACGCACTGTTATGCTCAAGAGCGCGCGAGGCTCACAAGTGCCGGCCGATGTTGCGCCTCGTGAATGAAGCTTTCAAGAACTCGATGGGACATCGCGGAGCGTCATGCTCGATCAGCTGCTGAAATTTTTTGTCGTATTCTTCGTAGTGGTCGAGCCGGTATCGCTGATTCCTCTCTTCAATGGACTGACCGACGGCGCGAGCGCGAGCTATAAACACAAGATGGCGCTCAAGGCCGTGTTGGTTTCCGGTCTCATCTTGCTGTTGTTCTCGTTGGGCGGCGCGACGTTCTTGCGTCTCGCCGGCATCAGTATCGATGCGTTTCGCATCTTCGGCGGGCTCCTCCTTTTCCTCATCGCGCTCGAGATGGTGTTCGCACGCGAATCGGGCACGCGCACCTCGAGCAGCGAGCGCGCGGAGAGCGTGCGTCGCGCCGACATCTCCGTGTTTCCGCTGGCCTTTCCGTTCATCGCGGGGCCGGGTGCGCTCGCGACGATCTTGTTGTGGTTCGGGCCGGTGAGAATCGATCATCAGCCGTTGCTGTTCCTCGGCTTGCTCGCGGGCGTCGTCGCCGTGCTGCTGCTCACTCTGCTCGCGATGTGGCTCTCCGCACCGCTGATGCGCGTGCTCGGTGTCACCGGCGCGAATGTTGCGAATAGGCTGCTGGGCGTCGTGCTCGGTGCGCTCGCCGTGCAATTCGTCATCGACGGCATACACGGCGTCTTTCTTTGACTCACCTGCGTTGAAACGCCAGGTCCCAGACGCCGTGACCGAGTCTCGCGCCACGCTTTTCGAAACGCGTGACGATGCGCTCCGTCGGTCGCTCGATGAAGCCATTATCGGCCGATAGATTCGTAAGACTCGAATTCGCGCCAAGCACCTCGAGCATCTGCTGCGCGTAAGGTTCCCAATCCGTCGCGAGCCGCACGACTGCGCCGGGCGCCAGGCGACTCACGACGAGCGAGACGAATGCAGGCTGGATCAACCGCCGCTTGTGATGCCGCTTCTTGTGCCACGGATCGGGAAACAGAATCAGCACTTCAGCGAGCGCGTCCTGCGGGATCTGTCGCTCGAGCACTTCGACGGCGTCGTGGCACACGATACGAAGATTCGTGAGCTGCGCGTTCTGCGCGGCGAGCATGAGCCGCCCCACGCCCGCGCGATGCACTTCGATACCGATGTAGTCGCGCTCGGGATGCGCGATTGCGAGGGCCGCGAGGTTCTCGCCGTTGCCGAAGCCGATCTCGACGACACGCGGCGCGCGCCGACCGAACAGCGCATCGAGGTCGAGCAGCTCGGTTCGATACTCGACACCGTACTTGGGCCAGAGCTCCGTCAGCGCGCGCTGCTGTGCTTCGGTGATGCGCCCGGTGCGCGTGACGAATGAACGAATGGATCGCGGATGTTCGACAGTGGACATACGGCGCACGATAGCAAAAAGTCGCGACGCGGACTTTTGGGCCCGCGCCGCGACTGCCACGTCGCTCTTCGACCTTCTGCTACTCGTCCATCCTAATCAGAAGGCGAGGAACGCACCCACGTTGAAGCTCTTCGATTTGTTCTCGCCACCGCTCTGCGCTTCGGCTTTCGTATCGGTGTACTCGCCCAGCAACGTCAGATTCTCGGTCAGCTTGTGGTACACGCCGAACGTGTACTTGCTGTTCTTCTGGACGAGCGTCGGATTCACTTCGCCGCTCGCGGTATCGAGGTTGCTCTCGCCGTAGTTCACGCCGAGCTTCGTCTTGTTGATCGTGTAGGTCACTTGCGCGAGGAAGCCATCGGAGTCGCGCTCGTGCCCGAGCCCGTCGCTCGCGTCGAAGAAGAGCGCAGTCGTGCCGACACCCGAGCCCTTGTAGTACCAACCCAGCACCTCGAGCCCGGCGATTTTGTACTTGCCGCCGATATCGAATCCCCAGCTGTCGAAGTCGGCTGCGCTCGTCGCACCCCGCTGCTTCTGCGAGAGGGCGGATGCGGAGAGATACAGATCACCGAGCGTGTAGGCGATCTTGCCGTGGAACCCGGGTGAATTCTTGATCGTGGGCCCCGGTCCCGCGGCGGCAAGCCCGGTGGGCTCGAGCGGATCGAATACGCCGACCGTGATCTTGAGACCGCTGAAGCTCGGCGTCGTGTAGTCGATTTGCGCGAGCCAGTCCGTATAGATGTATCCGAGTCCGATCGAGCCCAGTGAGGTGTTCGCGGGAGCGGAGTTGCTGCCGACCGTGCCGACACCGAGCAACGTCATGTCGCCGAGAATCACATCGGCCCCGAACAGCCCGATGTTCCGGCCCAGCAGGAATGTGCCCATCGAGTCGTTGCCGAACGTCAGAAACACTTGGCGCATGTCGATGGCCGTGGTGCCCAGGCCGGTGTTCTGGAACGCCGGATTCACGCCCTGCTGGATATTCGGGCTGCCGTCGTTCGTGCTGATACCTGGATAGAAGCCGAACGTGGCGGCGATGTCGTAGCCGCCCTGAGTCGTCGATGCGCTGAGCGCAAGGGCCGCGGGCAACAGGCCGTTGCTCACCGAGGACGACGTGTTCTCGGCGCCCGCGGGCACCGTGCACGCGAGACCGCCACTCACCGCTGCCGGGGAATCGTCGCATCGCGAGGTGATGTAGTGCGCATTCACGTTCCCGGTGGCCGAGAACTTCCACTCACCGGCGGTGATCTCCACTGCGCGTGGTGCCGTCGGCGCGAGGACGACCGCAGCCGTCGCTGCAAGCGTCCAACCCAATCGCTTGTTGTTGAACATGGGCTGATGAGTCATGGGAGTGCCTTCCTTCAAGGTCGTTATGGCGGCGGCGCGCGTACTCGAGTCCGCGCCGCTTTTCACGAGCCGCCGCAATTCAGATCCCGCGACGTCGGCGGACAGCCAAAGTGCAACGGCTATGCCAGTGCGAGAACACCCGGTTCGCGCGGTCTGCGCGCGCGCACGCGGGCATTTGGCGCTGCGGTGTCACGCCGCTCGCCCGGCGGCCGACACAACTGTCACGAGATTGGAGCGTTGCGCGGAGCGCACGCTGCCCTGTTGCAGATGCAGATCGGGGCCTTTCTGCCGAGATTTCCCCTGTCGTGCCGCAGTGCCAGCCCCGCCACCGACTCGGTCGTCGCGGTTTTTTTCGCGGGGAACACGCAACTGGAGTTGCGCGGGAGCCTCGCCTGCGCTCAACATCGCGCTCGTTAGCTTGGATCGTTATTCGGTCGACCTGAGGGTCTCGTGTCCCTCGCTCGTCACAGTGTCACGCGGGGGCGTGGCACGGTTGGTGCAAAACGACAGCGGCGGGGAACAGCACACATCCAACGTGGCGACCGCGTTTCGTCGAACAACGCTCATTGGCTAGAGGCAGCCACATAACGGCGATGGAACGTCGTTGAGGGGACTCCAATGGCAAACGCACTAGGCACCCGACATTCGGACGACGTCATGCGCATCGTCCACAGTCTTCCGCGTCCCGGGCGCGAACTGCCCGATCGCACCATCGCGCGCTCGTGGATTCGCTGCGCCAACGATTATCGGCTCGATCCGGCACGACCGGATGCGCCCACCGTCATCGAGGCGCGCGCGCTCGCCGATCGGCGCGAGCAGTTCGCGGATCTGGTGCAGATCGGCACCGCCGAAGTCGATCGGCTCTACGATCAAATCTCGGGCTCGGGCTATGCGCTACTGCTCACCGACGCGAGCGGCATCATCCTGTACGAGAAGGTCGATCCCACGCTGAAAGATGTGTTCCGCGGCGCCGGCTTGGTGCCGGGCGCGGACTGGAGCGAGAAGAGCCGCGGCACGAACGGCATGGGCACGTGCATCGCGGAGCGCAAGCCCGTCACGGTTCATCGCAACGATCACTTCTATACGCACCACATCGGGCTCACCTGCTTCGGCGTGCCGATTCGCGGCCCGGTGGATGACGTCATCGCCGTGCTCGACGCCTCCTGCATCGGCTCGCACGACACGCGGGCCACCCAGATGCATACGATGGCGCTCGTGCGGCTCTCCGCCCACATCATCGAGAAGTGCTTGTTCTTGCGTCATCACGAGCACAACGCAGTGCTGCGTTTCCACAGCCGCCCGGATCTCGTGAACCTGTTCCACGACGGTGCGCTCGCACTGGCCGAGGACGGCACGGTCATCGGCGCGGACTACACGGCCGCGCAGCTCCTCGACGCGAGAGATCGGTACGAGCTGGTCGGCCGCCCGATCGGGGAGATCTTCGACGTCGACGGCGCGCGCGGCGCTTCGCTCGAGCTCCTGCGCAGCGCGTCGCTCTCGCCGCTGCGCGACCCGCGCCGCGGCCAGGGCTACTATGCGAATCTCTACGCCGGCACGAAGTACGGCCAGAGCATGCAGCAGAGCATCGGTCAGAGCATCAAGTCGACGCCGCGCTCGAACCCCGAAGTCGTGAAGCTCGCCGCGAACCCTTCGCCGCCCGTTCTTACGCTCGAGGATCTGGCGGGCGAAGACCCGCAAATGCTCCGCAACGTGCGCAGCGCCCATCGCATCGTGGACTCGGGCGTATCAGTACTGATCCAGGGGTCCACGGGCTCGGGCAAGGAAGCGTTCGCGCACGGCATGCATCACGCCAGCCGCCGCGCCAGCCAGCCGTTCGTCGCCGTGAATTGCGCGGCGATTCCGGAAACGCTCATCGAGAGCGAGCTGTTCGGCTACAAGCCGGGCGCGTTCACCGGCGCGCGCAAGGAAGGCATGAAGGGCAAGATCCTGCAGTCTTCCGGCGGCACGCTGTTCCTCGACGAGATTGGCGACATGCCGCTCTCGCTGCAGACACGCCTGCTGCGGGTCCTCGAAGAGCAGGAGATCGTGCCGCTCGGCAGTGAAGTGCCCATCAAGGTGGAGCTGCACGTCATCGCCGCCTCGCACCGGAATCTGCGCGAGATGATCGCGCGCGGCGAATTCCGCGAGGATCTGTACTACCGCTTGAACGGCATCACACTGGAGCTGCCGCGGCTTGCGGATCGTTCGGATCGCGAGCGGGTCATCCATCGCGCGCTGGCCGCGGAGACGCACAACGGCCGGCCGGCCGCGATCGAGGTGGATGCTCTGCAGCGGCTCGTCGCGTATCCGTGGCCGGGCAACATCCGCGAGCTGCGCAACGTGATCCGCACGGCGCTTGCGATCTGCGAAGGCGGCGTCGTCAGGGTCATCGATCTGCCGCGTGAGATTCGCGAGCCTCACCATGCGAACGCCGGTCTTGCGACGCCGGCGCCGGTTGCGAGCGCGGCGGCTGCGCCTGCCGAGTCCGAGCCGCTCGAGACATGCGCCAATCCGCTGCAGGCTGCGGAACGCGCGGCGTTGCTGCGTGTCATCGAGAAGTGTCGCGGCAACATGACGCACGCGGCAGAGCATCTCGGTGTGAGCCGCAACACGCTCTATCGGAAGATGAAGACGCACGGGATTCCGACACGTAGCGGATCGTGACGCGCGACGTACAGTCGGAGTGACAACTGTTTCATTTGCGGGAGTTGGACGATCGCCACGGACGAACGCAATGTGCTGAGACGCGTCACGGGCTTGGCCCGGACCTTGCAGAAATCTGGCGCGCGCCCCGTAGCGCGCGGTCAGACCAAGCCGCCATCGCGGACTGTTCCGCCGATGGCGGAGCAAGGCATGGAACACAGAGCTGTGATGCGCCGGACTCAGAACCGGCTCGCACCGGGACGCCAGACCAGAGTGGAATGGCGCGCCGATCGGCCCGTGCTCGTGCAGCCGAACGGCACCGTACCGCTGAACGAGAGTGCGGCCGCCATCCTCGAGCTGTGCGACGGCACGCGCACGCAAGACGAAGTGATTGCGGAGTTCCTCGCGCAACCCGGCCGAGCGGAGCTCGCGGAGGATGTGCGCGATTTCATCGCGGCCGCGCTTCAGCGCGGCTGGATCGCCACGACCTGACGCGGGCGCAGCGCGTCCAACACTTGCAGTCCGCTGAGCCGAGGCATGCGGACGTCGAGCACGACGACATCGACTTCCTGCGTCGCGATGGCGTCGAGGAC